>Ga0308169_10000353_pt1 | contig 74961 bp, 66 predicted proteins | sample PhyBR1_2_FD_202139 | JGI IMG/M metagenome (GOLD analysis project Ga0308169, IMG submission 202139) | Phyllosphere microbial communities from UC Gill Tract Community Farm, Albany, California, United States - DLSLSB.R1 | ecosystem: Host-associated > Plants > Phyllosphere > Unclassified | place...
CGGGAAGCCGGGTCCTGGACATCGTAGGTCCGCGGCTGGCCAGCAGGGACTACACCCCCACCGGCCCGGCCAAGTTCATGCACAAGGACCTTTCCTTCGTGCTGGACGCCGCCGGTGCGACAGGAACGGCAACGCCCATGGCAGCCGCCGCCGTCGAGTTGTACGCCGAACTGAAGCGGCAGGGCCTGGGCGACCAGGACCTCGCCGTCGTGCGCCGAACCATTGCCAACCTCAGCCAGCAAACCGCAGCGGCGGAAGGAACAGTTGCACCATGACATCGCTTTTTGATTTGACCGGCCGGGTTGCGTTGGTGACGGGGTCGAGCCGGGGTATCGGTTCGTCCCTGGCTCGGGCGTTGGCTGACGCCGGAGCCACTGTGGTTCTCAACGGGGTGGATGCTGAGCGGCTCAAGGAAGCAGCTGCTGCGCTCGCGGCGGATTTCCCGCCGGGCCGGGTGCACAGCATTGCCTTCGATGTGACCGATGGCGGTGCTGCCGCGCGCAGCATTGCCTGGGTCGAAGAGCATGTCGGCCCGTTGGAGATTTTGGTGAATAACGCCGGGGTCCAGCACCGGGTGCCGATGCTGGACCTGGACGTGGCGGACTGGGAGCGGGTGCTGGCGACGGATTTGACCAGCGCGTTTTTGGTGGGCCGCGAGGCGGCGCGGCACATGATTCCCCGCGGCCACGGGAAGATCATCAATATCTGTTCGGTGCAGGCGGACCTGGCGCGGCCCACGATCGCCCCGTATGTGGCGGCCAAGGGCGGGCTGCGGAACCTGACCCGGGCGATGACGGCGGAGTGGGCGGGGTCCGGGCTGCAGGTCAACGCGATCGCGCCGGGCTATATCCATACGGAGATGACGCAGAACCTGGTCGATGACCGGGAGTTCAATTCCTGGATCCTGGGCCGGACCCCGGCGCACCGGTGGGGCACCGTGCAGGATTTGGCCGGGCCGGTGGTGTGGTTGGCCTCGGACGGGTCGGATTTCGTGAACGGGCAGACCATCTTCATTGATGGCGGAATGACGGTGGTGGTCTGATGGCTTCAATAACGGAAGAACTCCCGGCAACGGGTCCGGCGCTGGTGGCCCATGCCGCCGGGGACCTGCGGATCGAGGAGGTCCCGCTGCCTGAACCAGCAGCGGACGAGGCAGTGGTGGAGGTCGCGTTCGGCGGGATCTGCGGCTCGGACCTGCACTACTGGCTGCACGGCGCGGCGGGGGAGTCGATCCTGAAGGCCCCGCTGGTGCTGGGCCACGAAATCTCCGGGACCGTGGTCCGGGCCGCGGCGGACGGGTCGGGCCCTCAGGCGGGGACCGCGGTTGCGGTGCACCCGGCAACACCGGGCCCGGGCGCCGCGAAGTACCCGGCGGACCGGCCGAACCTGTCGCCGGGCTGCACGTACCTGGGCAGCGCGGCCCGCTACCCGCACACGGACGGCGCGTTCAGCCGGTACGTGACCTTGCCGGTGCGGATGCTGCGGGCCCTGCCCGGGGGCATGGACCTGCGCACCGCGGCGCTGATCGAACCCGCATCGGTGGCGTGGCACGCCGTGGCCCGGGCCGGTGACGTCAAGGGTAAGACCGCGCTGGTGGTCGGGTCCGGGCCCATCGGCGCCCTGGCCGTCGCCGTCCTCAAACGTGCTGGCGCGGCCCGGATCACCGCCGTGGACCTGCACCCCAGACCCCTGCAGATCGCCACGGCAGTCGGTGCGGATGAGGTGATCAACGCCGCGGACACCGCGGCGATCGCGGCTGTGGAGGCCGACGTCGTGATTGAATCCTCCGGAAACCACCACGGCCTCGCCTCAGCCATCAACGGCGCGGTCCGCGGCGGGACCGTGGTCATGGTCGGGCTGCTGCCCACCGGCATGCAGCCGGTCCCCATCTCGCTGGCCATCACCCGCGAACTGGACCTCAAAGGCTCCTTCCGCTTCAACGACGAAATCGACCAGGTCATCACCGCCCTCGCCGACCGCTCACTCCACATCGGCCCCGTCATCACCCACGAATACCCCCTCGCCGACGCCCTGCACGCCTTCGAAGTCGCCAAAGACTCCACCACCTCCGGCAAAGTCCTCCTCAGCTTCGGGGATGGGGGCTGACGGTTACTGCCGCACGGGGATAAAGACGCGGGGCTGCTCCGTCCAGGTGTCCGCCATCTGGGACATGGTCCGGCGCATGATCCGGTCGGAGGCCTCGCGGGCGGACGCGGCGTCGCCCCTGGCAATCGCCTCGGCCACGTCCTGGTGCCACTGCAGTGCGGCCTGGTGCGGGTGGTCGGGCATCAGGCCGTGGACGGTGCGGCCAGTCAGCGTTTCGGCCACCTGTCCCATCAGGTTGGCGAACATCTCGTTGCCGGAGCCGGAGAGCAGCAGCGAATGGAAACGGATGTCCAGTTCCAGGAAGCGGGCGACTTCGCCGTTGTTGCCGGCTTCCCTCATGGCCCGGGCCACGTCCACGAGTTCCATCCGCAGCGGCGCCGGGGCGTTCTGCGCTGCCAGCTCCGCGGCAGCCGGCTCGACGGCGGCGCGCAGCTCGGCAAGGGACCGCAGCTGGGCGCCACGGGCGTCACTGGCCAGCCGCCAGCGGATCACCTGCGGATCGAAGGGGTTCCAGCGGCTGGCGGGCAGAACCCGGATGCCCACCCGTTTGGTGGTTTCCACCAGTCCCAGGGACTGCAGGACGCGAACCGCCTCGCGGATCACCGACCGTGACACCCTGAGTTCGTCCTCCAGCTGTTCGGCGAGCATCACATGGCCCGCGGGGAGGTCCCCCGAGATGATCCGGGTGCCCAGGTTGTCGATGGCACGGTGATGCAGGCTGCTGGTCATGCTGCTAAGCCTAGTTGTTGCCAAACCCCTGGCTGATCGTGTTTCCTTCGCCGTGGCGGTCGCCCGGGGTCGCGGCAGTAGGCCAGGACCGACACAATGGGTTCCATTACGCGGCCGCCACTTTCGCGTCACAGCCAGAATATATATGCTTTATTCCGGACCCTCAGATATGCCCCGGTGTCTTCCCGCCCTGCGGAAACGGGCGCCGGGGGCAAACTATGAATTGGAGTTATTGATGTCTGCACACATCGGTGTCACCGGCCTGGCCGTCATGGGCGCCAACCTCGCCCGCAACCTTGCCCGCAACGGCTTCACGGTCGCCCTGCACAACAGGTCGGTGGAGAAGACGGACGCGCTGCTGGAAAAGCACGGCTCGGAGGGTGACTTCATCCGGACCGAATCCCTGCAGGAACTGGTTGACTCGCTGGAGAAGCCGCGCCGTGTCCTGATCATGGTCAAGGCCGGCAAGCCCGTGGACTCGGTCATCGAACAGCTCGAGCCGCTGCTCGAGCCGGGCGACATCATCATCGACGCCGGCAACTCGCACTACGAGGACACCCGCCGCCGGGAGGCCGCGCTGGCCAAGAAGGACCTGCACTTCGTGGGCGTCGGTGTGTCCGGCGGCGAAGAGGGCGCGCTGAACGGCCCCTCCATCATGCCCGGCGGCTCGAAGGAGTCCTACAAGGCCCTTGGCCCGCTGCTGGAAAAGATCTCCGCAAAGGTCGACGGCGAACCCTGCTGCGCCTGGATCGGCACCGACGGCGCGGGCCACTTCGTCAAGATGGTCCACAACGGCATCGAATACGCGGACATGCAGGTCATCGGCGAGGCCTTCGACCTGCTGCGCTCCGGCGCCGGCATCGAGCCTGCCGAGCAGGCAAAGATCTTCTCCGAGTGGAACCAGGGCGAGCTTTCGTCCTTCCTCATCGAAATCTCCGCCGAGGTCCTGGGCCATGTTGACGCCAAGACCGGCAAGCCGTTCGTCGACGTTGTGGTTGACGCCGCCGGCCAGAAGGGCACCGGCCGCTGGACCGTCATCTCCGCCCTGGAACTGGGCTCGCCGGTCTCCGGCATCGCAGAATCGGTCTTCGCCCGCGCCCTCTCCTCCCAGGCCGCACAGCGCAAGCTTGGCCAGGAACTGCTGGCGGGCAATGAAGCCACCGTGGAAATCCCCGAGACCTTCGTCGAGGATGTCCGCCAGGCCCTCTACGCCTCCAAGCTGGTTTCCTACGCCCAGGGCCTGGACATGCTCACATCAGCTGCCAAGGAATACGGCTGGGACCTGAAGCTGGACGAAATCGCCTCCCTGTGGCGGGCAGGCTGCATCATCCGCGCAGAGCTGCTCAAGGACATCACCAAGGCCTACGCCGCGGACGAGAAGCCCGCGAACCTGCTTTTCGCTCCGGCGTTCACCAAAGCCATCGCCGAGGCCCTGCCGGCGTGGCGCCGCGTGGTTGCCACCGCCGTTCAGCTGGGCATTCCGGTGCCCGTGTTCTCGTCGTCGCTCGCGTACTACGACGGCCTGCGCCGCAAGCGCGTCGCCGCCGCCCTCATCCAGGGCCAGCGCGACCTCTTCGGCGCGCACACCTACGGACGTGTTGACGCCGAAGGGACCTTCCACACCCTCTGGGGCGAGGACAAGTCCGAGGTTGAAGCAGTGGACACGCACTAGCACCTGCTGCCGCTTAACAAAGGCGGGCAGGTCCCCGGTAACCCAGGGACCTGCCCGCCTTTTGCTGTTACTGCCGGAAGATCAAATCCGGTATTCGATGTCGTATTCGGCCGGGTCCACGGCGGGCTTGGTTTCCCGCTGCGCATCCCGGTGCCGCCATTTCGCGGGCACGCCCGTGACGATGGACTCCGGCGGCGCATCCTTGACCACAACGGCGTTGGCGCCCACGGCGCTGTCCCGGCCAATCGTGATAGGTCCCAGGACCTTGGCGCCGGCGCCGATGGTTACCCTGTCGCCGATGGTGGGATGGCGCTTGATCCGGGCCAGCGAGCGGCCGCCCAGCGTCACGCCGTGGTAGATCATCACGTCCTCGCCGATCTCGGCGGTCTCCCCAATCACCACCCCCATGCCGTGGTCGATGAAGAACCGCCGGCCTATGGTGGCGCCCGGGTGGATCTCAATACCCGTCCAGGACCGGCCGAGCTGTGACAGGAGCCGGGCGGGAAAGCGCAGGGAAGGGTTCTGCCACATGCGGTGCGTCAGCCGGTGGATCCAGATGGCGTGCAGGCCGGAATAGGCGAAAAAGTTCTCGAAAGAACCTCGAGCCGCCGGGTCATGGGACCGGGCGGCGTCGAGGTCTTCCTTTAGTCTTGCGAAAAAGCCCACAAAGTTCTTTCTACAGGAAACGGGCGGATGGCAGCTTGATCAGCCGCGGATGTCGTCATAGAGGACGGTGGAGATGTAACGCTCACCGAAGTCGCAGACCACAGCGACGATCAGCTTGCCGGCATTTTCCGGCCGCTTCGCGAGCTCCAGTGCAGCCCAGACGATGGCGCCGGAGGAGATGCCGCCAAGGATGCCCTCCTTGATGCCCAGCTCACGGGCTACGCGGACCGAATCCTCGAGCGTGGCGTCGATGACCTCGTCGTAGACATTGGTGTCCAGCAGCTCGGGGATGAAGTTGGCACCCAGGCCCTGGATCTTGTGCGGGCCGGGGGCGCCGCCGTTCAGGATGGCGGAGTCCTTCGGTTCCACGGCCACGATCTGCACGCCGGGCTTGCGCTCCTTCAGGACCTGTCCGACGCCGGTGATGGTTCCCCCGGTGCCGATGCCCGCAACGAAGATGTCCACGGCGCCATCAGTGTCGGCCCAGACCTCCTCGGCAGTGGTCTTGCGGTGGATCTCCGGGTTGGCTTCGTTGGCGAACTGCTGGGCCCAAATGGAGTTCTCGGTGTTGGCCACAATCTCCTGGGCCTTCTCCACAGCGCCGCGCATGCCTTCGGATCCCGGGGTCAGGACGATCTCGGCGCCAAAGGCGCGCAGCATGACCCGGCGCTCGGTGGACATGGTTTCGGGCATGGTGAGGATGACCTTGTAACCGCGGGCTGCGCCCACCATGGCCAGGGCAATGCCCGTGTTGCCGGAGGTGCCTTCAACAATGGTGCCGCCGGGCTTCAGGGCGCCCGACTTTTCCGCGGCGTCGATGATGGCAACCCCGATGCGGTCCTTGACGCTGTTCGCCGGGTTGTAGAACTCCAGCTTCACGGCAACGGTGGCGTCCAGCCCCTCGCTGAGCCGGTTCAACCGAACCAGCGGGGTCCCGCCGACCAGCTGCGTTACATCGTCATAGATCCGTGCCATGTACATACGCCTATCTCTGAGGGGTGAATACTGAGGTCAGCCTAACGAGGCCGCGTAACGGTGGCTAAGCGTTAAGCCATGCAGAGTAATATTTCCGGGCCTTGGCGAGCTTGGGGTTGATGATCACCTGGCAGTACCCCTGCTCGGGATGCTTCCCGTAGTAGTCCTGGTGGAATTCCTCCGCCACGTAGAACCGGGGCAACCGGCTCACCTCCGTGACGATCGGGTGCGGCCACAGCGCCTGGTTCCGTTCGATGGCTTCCTCGAACAGGATCTTTTCCTCCGTGGTCTCGTAGAACATGGCGGAGCGGTACTGGGTGCCCACGTCGTACCCCTGGCGGTTCAGGGTGGTGGGGTCATGCAGGGCGAAGAACATGTCCAGGATGACCTCGGCCGGGATGACCTCCTCATCGAAGGTCACTGCCACCACCTCGGCGTGCCCGGTGGTTCCGCTGCAGACCGAATAGTAATCCGGATGCGGATCATGCCCCCCGGTGTAGCCCGACACCACCGACGTGACACCCCTGGTCTTCTGGTAGACGGCGTCGAGGCACCAAAAGCAGCCCCCGCCCAGAACAAAAGTTTTCATGACCTCTTCAATGGTTGACGGCGCCGGATCATTCCCCGCCGGCATTCCCGGCCGCCCGTTCACGGCCGCAATCTGCGGCCGGGCACGGGCCATGGGGTAAAACTAAGACTATGGAACCTGTGGACACCGACGTTACCGGCCAGGAAGATCACGACGACGGAACCTCCTCCGGCACGCCGGCTCCGGCCGGTTCGGTGGACGCGCCCACCCTGGCGGAACTGCTCCTTGCCGTCGAGGAACTGTGGCCGGAGTCCCTGGCGGAGAACTGGGACGAAGTGGGGCTCGTGGCCGGCCACCCTTCCGCGCCCGTCAGCAAGGTGATGTTTGCGGTGGACCCCACGCTGGAAGTCATCGACGAAGCCGTTGAGTGGGGCGCCGAACTGCTCATCACCCACCACCCCCTACTGCTCAAAGGTGTTACGTCCGTCGCGGCCACCACGGCGAAAGGCCGGGCAGTCCACCGGCTTATCGAGGCGGGGACGGCACTGCTGACCGTCCACACCAACGGCGACTCCGCCGTCGGAGGTGTTTCCGACGTCCTGGCCGATGCCCTGGGCCTCCAGGACGTCGCTCCGCTGTCCCTGGCAGCCAACGGGCTGCCTGAGGAAGGCATCGGGCGTGTCGGCGACCTTGCCGACGCCATGAGCCTGGGCGACTTTGCCGCAAGGGTATTCGGGATCCTGCCATCGGTCGCCGGGGGAGTCCGGGTTTCCGGCGACAAGGACGGACTGGTGCGGCGCATTGCAGTGTGCGGAGGTGCCGGCGACTCCCTCTTTGACGAGGTGCGGGCCACCAACGCCGATGTCTACGTCACGGCCGACCTCCGCCACCATCCGGCCTCCGAGGCCCGCGAGGCCGCATTGAACGGCCGGCCCTACCTGGTTGACGTCTCGCATTTCGCGAGCGAATGGCTCTGGCTCCCGGCCGCGGCTGCAGCACTCGGCAACGTGCTGGCAGACCAGGGCCATGAGGTGGAGATCCGGGTCAGCACCACCAACAGCGATCCGTGGGACTTCATCCTGACCCCGGGCTGACTCCCACGCCCGGTCCTGACGCGCCCGGTCCGTACATGCCCTCGGTCCGGACATGGGGCGGGCCCCCACATTTCTCCCGTCCGGGCATGGGGCGGGCCCCCACATTCCTTCCGTCCGGGCACGGCCGGCAAGGCCAGGCGCTAGAGTCTAGGAAGCGCCGGTTCGGTGCCCGGCCCACGGCCGGTAGGTATCAAGCGGAGGTAACAGTGGCCAAGGCAGCACCGGCGGAACAGTTGAAATTGCTCGAACTGCAGGGCCTGGACGCCAAGCTCAAAGCCCTGGCCACCCGCCGCCGCTCGCTGGAAAACGACCCCCGCATCAAGGACCTCGAGGCCGCGCTGTCCGTGGCGAACGGGGATCTGGGCGCAGCAAAGGTGGCCGTGCACGACGCCGAAGCCGCGCTGAAGCGGGCGGAGGCCGACGTCGAGCAGGTCGCCTCACGGATCGAACGCGACGAAGCCCGGCTCAACAGCGGCACCGGACTGTCCAAAGACCTGGTGGCGCTGCAGAAGGACATTGCCTCGCTCAACAAGCGGCGCTCGGACCTGGAGGATGTGGAGCTCGAAGTCCTGGAGCAGCTGGACACGCTGCGGGCGCGGCAGGCGGCGCAGCAGCAGATCGTTGACGACATCCAGGGTTCCTTCGGCACCATCAGGGCCGAACTGGATGCGGCGCTGGCAGAGGTGGAAACGGAAGCCTCCGGGCTGCGGGACCAGCGGAGCGAATTCGCAGCAGGGCTGGATGGCGGCCTGCTCAGCGTCTACGAAAAAACCCTGGCCCGGCGTGGTGTGGGCGCGGCACGGCTCTTCCACGGCACCTCCGAAGCCTCCGGCATGAGGCTCAGCCCGGGCGACCTCGCTGAAATCAAAGCGGCCGCACCCGAAGACATTGTTTTCTGCCCCGACTCCGGAGCCATCCTGGTCCGCTCCGACGAGTGGTCCTGACTGCCGGGGCAATCAGCCCGGCAGGATGATGTTCAGGGCATGCGGCTTGCGGGCCGTGGCGGGCACCAGCTCCGCGTCCCACTTTTCGCGGGCGGCCTTCAGGAGGTCCGACGGCGCCTCCGGGGCTTTTCCGCGCCGCGTCAGCAGGTGACGCGCCAGTTCGCCCCGGGTGTGCTTGGCGAAATGGCTCACCACCTTGCGGACGCCGCCTGCCTCCGTGAAGACATTGACCGACACGGTCTGGCCGGGCGGCGGCGCCCACGCGGCGGCATAGGTGCTGGACCTGCAGTCCACCAGCAGGTGGTCCTCGGCCGCGGGACCCAGCGTTCCGCCGAGCTGCGCCTTCCAAAACGGAGCCAGCCGGCCCACGTCGGGCAGCACCGCGGCCATGGACAGCCGGTAGGCCGGCACACGGTCGGCGAAGCGAAGGGCGCCCCACAGGGCCGAAACCACCAGCACTGACGCGTCCGCCTTGCGCCGCTGCGCCGGCGTCAGGCTCCGGTAGCCGAGGGCGTCGTACAGGACGCCCGAGTAAATGCTGTGTGCGGGGGCGGCAGGCTCGGCGTGCAGCCGGGTATTGCGTTCGACGTCGTCACGCAGCGAGGCGCCGACCCCCAGCAGGGCGAGGGCGTCCTGGTGGGCGCTGGCCGTCCCCAGGGCTTCCAGGACTTTGGCGCGGTACGGGTTGAGTTCCGGAAAGCCCAGGGAGGACCAGTCGACGGCGGGTCCGCGGAGGGCGGGCGTCTTGCCTTCGGAGGGGGGAAGCAGAATCAGCACCGTCCGATCCTACCGGCGACAAAAGCGGCGGCCTGCCCCGGTAGACTGGACGCGGATGGGACAGCCAGACGGCCGCGCGTCACGCAAGTGGCTCGAGGAACGTCCGGGCTCCGCAGGGCAGGGTGGTGGGTAACACCCACTCGGGGTAACCCGCAGGCCAGTGCCACAGAAAACAGACCGCCTGCAGTTCCGGCTCCGGCCGGGGCAGGTAAGGGTGAAACGGTGGTGTAAGAGACCACCAGCTTCCCGGGTGACCGGGAAGGCTAGGTAAACCCCACCCGGAGCAAGGCCAGACAGGACACGTTCGAGGGCTGCCCGCCCGAGTGTCCGGGTAGGCCGCTGGAGGGTGCCGGCAACGGTACTCGTAGATGGATGGCCGTCGCTCCCTTTCCGGTAACGGCAGGGAGAACAGAACCCGGCGTACCGGCTGTCCCATCCACACCCCCCGTTTGACCCCGGGCTTTGTGTTGGCGATGCTGTACCGTGCCCGTAATTCCTGACACGCATCCAGCATCCCCCAACGGCCTCCCCGGGCTACGTTCCCAGATCATTGCCCTCGCCGGATTCCTGGCGCTGTCTGCTGTGGCTTGGGCCCTCGCCTCGGTTCCCATCATCCTGAACTCGAACGGCTGGTACGCCGGCTCCGCGAAAGCCCCCTGGATGCCGCCGTCGTGGATGTTCCGGACCACCTGGATGCTGCTCTACGCCGGCGTGGCCGTTGCGGCCTGGCGGGTGTGGCGCAAAGGCGGACTGACGGGCGGCGCCCGTGCCGGCTACGTGGTCCAGCTGCTGCTCAACACGGCATGGCCGGTGGCCTTCTTCGGCATGTACCCCATGCTCGGCACGGCGGCCCTCTGGACTGCGTTCCTGGTTATCTGTGTCCTGGCGGCAACCCTGGCATTCCTGATTCTGCGGTTCGGGCCAGTGGACGCGGCCGCCGGGATCCTGGTGCTGCCCTACTTCTCCTGGCTCATCTTCTCGGGAAGCCTGAACCTCTATTCGGCCCTCCATAACTGAAGAACACCCACCTCCGGGCACGGGCGCACGTGTGAGTGATTTCACGCAACACAAATGTGTTCCCTGCACCGGGCCAAATTAGAATGGATTCCGGACGCAGGAGTTCTACCGCCGAAAGTTGCGTCCGCAACCGGCGGTTTTTCTTTGCACGCGATCCAGGTGCCTGGGGGCCATCCCTGCAGGCGCCGGTGCCCCTGGACATCATCAGGTGGCCTACATCTGTGTACGACGACGTACACGGCTGAACCGAGGAAGGTATTTCTGTGAGCCAGACGTCTGATTCTTGTCTTGATACGTGGATGGGCCGGGAGGCCCTCGCCGAGGCCATGATCCCGGTGATCGGCAGGCTGTACCGCGATAACAACGTGGTGACCAGCATCCACGGCCGGAGCCTGATCAACAAGTCCACCATGAACATCCTGAAGGCGCACCGCTTCGCGCGCAGGATGAGCAAGGACGAACTGCTCCTGGAGGAAACGGCGCCCCTGCTCAACACGCTGGCCGGACTCGAACTCGGTGCGGCCGCCATCGACATCGCCCGGCTGAACCAGAAGTTCAAGGAAGAGGGCAACGGCGCCACCCTTGAAGAGTTCCTCCGCGACGAGCTCGCCGAGATCGTGGGCAAGCGGGGCGGTGACGACCGCACCAGCACCGACGTTGTGCTCTACGGTTTTGGCCGCATCGGCCGGCTCCTGGCACGCCTCCTCATCGAAAAGGCCGGTGGCGGCCACGGCCTGCGCCTGCGCGCCATTGTGGTGCGCCGCGGCTCCGACAACGATCTGTCCAAGCGTGCCAGCCTGCTGCGCCGCGACTCCGTCCACGGCTCCTTCGAAGGCACCATCCGCATCGACGAGGCCGCCAACACCATCACGGCCAACGGCGTGCAGATACAGGTCATCTACTCGAACGACCCCGCCACCATCGACTACACGGCCTACGGCATCAATGACGCCCTCGTGGTGGACAACACCGGCCGCTGGCGCGATGCCGAAGGCCTGTCCCAGCACCTGCAGAGCAAGGGCGTGGCACGGGTCCTGCTGACCGCACCGGGCAAGGGCGAGCTGAAGAACATCGTCCACGGCATCAACCAGCGGGACATCACCGATTCGGACCGCATCGTCTCCGCAGCGTCCTGCACCACCAACGCCATCACCCCGGTCCTGAAGGCCATCAACGACAAGTTCGGCGTGGTGCACGGCCACGTGGAAACCGTCCACTCCTTCACCAACGACCAGAACCTGATCGACAACTTCCACAAGGGTGACCGCCGCGGCCGGTCCGCCGCCCTGAACATGGTCATCACCGAAACCGGCGCCGCCAAGGCAGTTGCCAAGGCCCTGCCCGAACTCCTGGGCAAGCTCACCGGCAGCTCTATCCGCGTCCCCACCCCGGACGTGTCGCTGGCCATCCTGAACCTCACCCTCGAAAACGGCACCACCAAGGACGAGGTCAACAACTACCTCCGCGAAATGTCGCTGCACTCGGACCTGCGCAAGCAGATCGACTACATCGATTCGCCCGAGGTCGTTTCCACCGACTTCGTGGGCTCCCGCCGCGCCGGCATCGTAGACGGACTGGCCACGGTCTCCACCGACAAGAACTTGGTCCTTTACGTGTGGTACGACAACGAGTTCGGCTACAGCTGCCAGGTGGTGCGTGTCATGGAGGAGATGGCCGGTGTGAACCCGCCGTCCTTCCCCGCCAAGGAAAGTGCCGCGGCACTCGCCGCGATCGCCGTCTGACCGGTTCCGACACGTTCGGGGAATTCCCGGCTGGTTCTCTGGAATCAGTCGGGAATCGGTACCAGACTGGTGGCATGGACAACGAATCGACACTTCAGCACGAAACCACCCTCGAACACGCCCTCGACGTGGCGAAAGCCAACCACAAGGAAGCGGTGCGGTTGCTTGAGCACGCCCGTGCGGCACACAAGACTGGCGATGTCAGTGAGGACCGTGTCCGCCAGCTTGAGGGGCTGCTGGCCATCGCCGAGGAAGACCTGCGACGGGTAGCCAGGGAGCAATAAGCCAAGGTTCAGCCCCGGCCGTGTGACCCATTACTCGTCCTCAACAGTGTGGATATCAGCGGCCGGGGCATCCCTTTGTCCTAGGCTCTTGGGGTGCCCGACATTCCCCTTCCTGCGTCAGCCCCATGACCATCAAGTGGTCCGCCTACCGCCGCAGCCGTCGCCGTTCCCGGCAGGCCTGGACGCTCCTCGGCACGGCTGCCGCCGGCATCCTTGCCGTTCTCTTTTGGTTTTTCACCTCCGGCCAGTTTGGCGCAGCAGGCGCCCAGCCGGATGGACCAACAGAAGCGCCCGTTTTCGACAGCCTATGGATGAAGCCGGTCCAGGAGCCCCGCCCGGTGCCGGAGGGCACCGCCCTCGCCGCCCTGGACGGCCTCGCCGTGAAGGGCAGGGCCCCGAACACCGGCTATACCCGCGAGGCTTTTGGCCAGGCCTGGCTGGATGTGGACCGGAACGGTTGCGATACCCGCAATGACATCCTTCGCCGGGACCTGGCCGGCGTGGTCTTTTCCGAGGGCTCCACCTGCAAGGTCACCGCCGGCCACTTCCGGGAACCCTATACAGGCCGGGACACCGACTTCCGCCGCGGACAGGACAGCAGCCGAGCGGTCCAGATAGATCATGTGGTGGCACTGGGCGACGCCTGGCAGAAAGGGGCGCAGGGCCTTAACCCCATGGAACGGCAGAGCCTCGCGAACGACCCCCTGAACCTGGTCGCGGCGGACGGGACGGCGAACCAGCAAAAAAGCGCCGGCGACGCCGCCACCTGGCTGCCAAAGAACACGGCCATACGCTGCCACTACGTTGCCCGCCAGATCTCGGTGAAGGCCGCCTACGGGCTATGGGTAACTCCAGCCGAGAGGGACGCCATGAAAAACGTCCTCTCCTCCTGCCCGCAGCAGCAGACCATCACAGCCCGGCCCGTCCAAACCGCCCGCTGACCCGCGGGGATCCGGAGACGGGCCGTCCGGGAGGACGCGGTCAGTGGCCGAACGGGTCCGGATCAACACCGGGCATCCAGGTGAGCCCCGGAACTCCCCACCCGTTCTTCTTTGCCTGCTTCCTGGCCTTGCGGGAGTAACGGTCAATCAGCCGGTTGACGTACAGCTTGCCGTCCAGATGGTCGTACTCGTGCTGGATCACCCGCGCGAACCAGCCGGTGGCCTCGAACTTCACGGGATGGCCGAACCCGTCAAAACCCTCCACGCGTGCCCATTCCGCCCGCTTCAGTGGATACTGCTCGCCCGGGAAGGACAGGCAGCCCTCTTCCTCCTCATCAGGGTCCGGAGCTGCGCCGGAGACCTTCGACAGGGTCAGGACGGGATTCACCAGGACCCCGGTCGGGGGAGCGCCGTCGTCATTGGCGTACTTGTAGACAAAGATGCGCTTGCCCACGCCAACCTGCGGGGCGGCGAGTCCCACCCCGTTCGCGGCTTCGTTGGTTTCGAACATGTCGGCAATCAGGGTGCGGAGTTCGTCGTCGAAAACCTCCACCTCGGTGGCCCGCCGGTGGAGGACGGGCTCGCCCCAGATGGTGATCGGCAGAACAGTCATATCAGTAGTCCTTCAGCTCTCGCGGTGTCCCCGGCTCGTGTGGACGTGCCCCGTGGGGCACAACAAAGGAGGCCGCACCGGATATCCGGTGCGGCCTCCTTTGTTGACGGCTGCATGTGCCGCCCGTGAGGGTGAGCGACGGGGGTTGAACCCGCGACCTCCTGGACCACAACCAGGCGCTCTGCCAACTGAGCTACGCCCACCATGTGCTTCAGGGGATTTCCGCCTTAGCGGCTCCCCGAAACGCAACTCAAATAGCTTACCTGCTCAAAGGGGGTGCTTTGTCCACTTTTAGTGTTTTGCGGAAAAAATTTGTGCAAACGTGGCGCAGATTACCCGGCGGCCTGCCCGCCGGGGCCGCCGCCGGTGATTCCCTTCGCGATTTTCTGCGCAGTTGCGCTGTCCGGGCCGGGGGACGGGACGAACACGGCTTCACGGTAGTACCGCAGTTCGTCGATCGAGTCCTTGATGTCGCCCAGGGCACGGTGGCCACCTTTCTTGGCGGGCGACTGGAAGTACGCCCGCGCGTACCAGCGGCGGGACAGTTCCTTGATGGTGCTGACATCGATGACCCGGTAGTGGAGGTGCTCCACCACGGTGGGCATGTCGCGGGACAGGAAGACGCGGTCCGTCCCCACCGAGTTTCCGCCCAGGGGTGCCTTGCGGGGGTCCGGAACCCAGGTCGAGATGTACTCCATGACGGCTGCTTCGGCTTCTGCCATGGTCTTGCCGTGCGGAAGTTCCGCCAGCAGCCCGGACTTTGTGTGCATGTCGCGGACGAAGTCGGACATCTGGGCCACCGCCGCATCATCGGGTTTGATGACCACATCGACACCTTCGCCGAGGATGTTCAGTTCTGAATCGGTGACCAGGGCCGCCACTTCGATGAGGGCGTCGTTCTTGATGTCCAGGCCGGTCATTTCGCAGTCGATCCAGACGATTCGTTCGTTAGATATAGGCACCGGTCCAGCCTACCGTTACACTCCCTGGCGCCCGGCCGATGCTAGGATTTCGCATACGCGGCGGGTCGCACGTCCGCCCTGAACCATGCCCCGGCCGGGCCGCGTGTCCCGCCGGCCAAACCGCGGAAACGCAAGAAGATGGGACGTTCCTGATATGACGGCGCCTCGGCCCGTAACGGGGGAAATGGCGGCGGCGGGCATCGCCGGGGCAGGCAAGGCCGAGGTGGACAATCCGCGGTCATCCCTCCTTGCCGGTTTCCTGGGTTCCGTATTCATGCTCGTCGGGTCCTTCGGCGTGGGCTGGCTGGCCCCGGTCTCGGAACTGCGCCGCATGCCGTTGTTCATCTGGATGCGCACCGAGGCCCCGGGCGTCGCCCTGTCCATTGTCCTGGTGGCTGCCGGCGGCATGCTGCTGGTGCGTGCCTGGCTGCGGCTCGGCCAAAAGGTGCGGGTCTGGGGGCTGGAGGCGCGCAGGGCAACACTGGCTGCCGTGGTGGCATGGGGACTCCCCATGATGTTCAGCGTGCCGCTGTTCAGCCGCGACGTCTATGCCTACATCGGGCAGGGACGCCTGATGGTGGAGGGCTTCAATCCCTACGAAAATGGCATCTCCGCCCTGTCCAACTACTTCCAGCTCGGGGCCGACAAGATGTGGACCGAGGCCCCCGTTCCCTATGGCCAGCTGTTCCTGTGGATTGAGCAGTTCGTCGTCTGGGTTACCAGCGTCCAGCCGGAGGCCTGCATCATGCTCTTCCGGCTTGTGGCAGTGGCCGGCGTGGGGCTCTGCGTCATCTACGTGCCCCGGCTCGCGGAACTCCATAACGTCAACCCGCACCGGGCCCTCTGGCTGACGGTTGCGAATCCGCTCTTCCTGACCAATTTCATCGCCAGCGTCCACAACGACTCCCTGATGATCGGACTGGCCCTGGCCGGCCTCTACTACTCCGCCACCAGGCGCGAGCTGCGCGGTATCGCGCTGGTGACGCTTTCCATCGCGGTGAAGCCCATTACCATCGTCTTCCTGCCGTTCATCGGGCTCCTGTGGGCAGGAAAGGGTGCGGGGTGGCTGCGCAAGGCCGCATTCTGGGCCGTGACAGCCGGGCTCAGCCTGGGACTCCTGACAGCAATGAGCATGGTGAACGGCTTCGGCTTCGGCTGGATCAACGGGCTCTCCGCCCCCGGCAGCATCTCGATCTGGTACGCCCCTGTGGGTCTGATCGGAATGGTGGTGGACTCCCTCGCCAGCGCGTTCGGACTGGACGGCTCAGTACCGGCAGGATGGGTGTACGACGCCGGGAAGCTGCTTGCCGTGGGCATCGTCGCCTGGCAGATCTTCAGGGGCGACTACGACCGGCTGATGCGCCGCCTGGCACTCGGCTTCGCCGCCGTCGTTTTGCTGGCCCCCATCATCCAGTCCTGGTACGTCGTATGGCTGATACCCCTGTTCGCCGTGACCGGGATCCGCAACGACTGGCAGGTCAAGGCCCTGTACTTCGTGGTGTCCTTCTTCATGATCTACGCCATTTCGGACCAGCTGGACGTCTTCCCGTACCTGCAGACGCAGGACCTGGGCTTCGCCCTTGCCCTTGCCCGCGTAGCTGCCGCCCTGACGGCCCTCCTCTTCGCCCTGTACCTGATCTTCTGGGATCCCGGCACCCGCCGGCTCTTCCGCAAAAGCCACCAGCCCGTCGTCGAACGCCCCGTCATCTAGCCGGCAGCTGCTGCCCGGCGCCGGGGGTCCTGCGCAGGGCTTCCTTCTTCGACAGCGGGCTCAGTGCACCTGCATGCCGCGCCACGAACGCCCGGACCCACTCCGGATCCGACTTGGCGTATTCACGCAGCGCCCAGCCGATGGCCTTGCGGATAAAGAACTCCGGATCCGCCATGTTCGGCTCGATGACGGCCGCAAGCAGAGCCGTGTCGGTAGCCTTCTTCGCTTTGAGCTGCGAGGTGATGGCAGCCCTGCGGATCCAGAGCTGCGGGTCCCGGCTCCAGCCCCGAAGCACCGCTGACATCTCCCGGGGGTGCGCCAGCAGCAGGCCGCACACCCCGCCCGCCACGCCGTCGGCAAAATCCCACCACGCACCCGTGCGGATGATTTCCTCGTAAACGGGCAGCATCTCCAGGTCGCCCGCGACGAGACGGAGCGCCGTCAAGTCGATGGCGGCGTAGCGCTCCTCCCGGAAACCGGAGCCGCGCCACAGCTCCAGCACGGTGGCCCGCAGGTGACCGGCAGATGCGGGCGGGAACTCCCGGACGGCCGACGCCACGATGTGCCGGACCTCGGGAACCCGGACGCCCAGCGACGGCAGGGAAGACTTCATGTATGCCTGGGCTCCGGCGGCGCGGACGGGGTCGGCCTGCTTCCTGAGGGAATCCCTCACGGCGCGGACCAGGGCGTGAGCGGCGGAGTCTTCCATGCCGTTACTCTAGCCACCGTAGTCCTGCGGTGGGGTACGCTGGTGAGCGCTAACACATGACCATCAAAGGGAACCCATGTCCGGAACCGATATCAACCTTGCCCACGGACCCTACACCGCCACCGTCACCCGGCGCGGCGGGGCGCTGCGCGAACTGCGCCGCGGAAACAGGGACCTGGTGGTGGGTTTTGGCCCGGACGGCCCCGTCCCCGATTACCGGGGTGTCATCTGCGCGCCGTGGCCCAACCGGCTTGCCGACGGCACCTACACGTATACCGGCTCATCCTACGCCGCCGGAGTCAACGAACCGGAACGGGCCGCAGCGCTGCACGGACTGGCTATCCACCGGCCCTGGGACGTGCTGGAGGTGGCCACCGACCGCGCCGTCCTGCGCTGCCGCATCCCGGCCGGCCCGGCTTACCCCACCGACCTGGAACTTACGGTCACCTATTCGCTCTCCGCCGACGGCTTCCACGGCACGGTCCAGGCAGTAAACAGCGGCTCCTCGTCCGCGCCATACGGCGTGTGCCCCCATCCCTACCTGGTGGCCGGCCCGTCCCCGCTCGACGAATGGTCGCTGGAACTGCCGGCAGACACTTACCTGGAGGTCACGCCGGACCGGCTGCTCCCGGTAGGTATGCAGCCGGTGGACGGGGACGCGTTCGACTTCCGGACCCCTCGCCGGCTGGGCGCAGTCAAAATTGACCACGCGTTCACGGACATCCGCCGGGACGGTGACGGGATGGCTCGCGTGCGGGTGCTGGATCCGTCGGGAACCGGGGTTGAGCTGGAGTGGGGGAAGGAATGGCCCTGGGTCCAGGTGCACACCGGGGACAAGCCCGTGGGCCCGGACCGGCTGGGCCTGGCCGTTGAGCCGATGACCTGCCCGCCGGACGCCCTGAACTCAGGCACGGATGTGGTCCACCTGCAGCCCGGTGGATCCCACTCCGCCTCCTGGACCATCAGGGCCGTGCGCTAGCCCCCGCATCCTGTGGACGGCCGCTCCTGCGTGGGGGAATGCGTCCATCCTGCCCGGTGCAGCCATGCCGCGCAGAGCCCGGTCCATTGCGCGGGTCCGGGTTCGCCTGCTGCCAGGCCCAGGCCGTGCCTCCCTTCCGGGAAGATATGCACCTCGGCCGGCACGCCGGCGGCGATGAGTGCTTTGGCGTAGTTCAGGCTGTTGCTCACCGGTACGGCGTCGTCGTCCGCGGTGTGCCAAAGGAATGCCGGCGGTGTCCGCCGCGTGACGTTCAGTTCCGCTGAGAGGGCTTGGACAACGTCCGACGGCGGCGCGTCGCCGAGGAGGTTCTCCAGCGATCCCTGGTGCGTTTCATGCGTCAGTGACGCCACGGGATAGCACAGCACCGTAAGGTCCGGTACGGCCCCAGGCACGTCCAGGTCCGCGTTGCCCGTGGCCGCTGCCGTGCCCAGGGTGGCCGCCAGATGGCCGCCGGCCGAGAATCCCAGCACGCCGACGCGCTCCCGGTCCACGTCGAGTCCGTGCTGCCCGCCACGGATATGGAGCATGGCTTCCTTGGCGTCCGTCAACGGTGCCGGGTGCCGCTCCGGGGCCACCCTGTAGCGGAGCACGAAAGCATGGATACCCAGCGAGGCCAACCATTCGGCCACCGGTTCCGCTTCATGGTCAGCCTGGCGGGCATAGCCTCCCCCCGGAAGGACCAGGATGGCGGGGCGTGCCCCGGAGGCTTCCGGTCGGGCCGGAACAGCGGTGAGTCCCCGCGGACCCGTCACGCGGCCTGCTCCGTGCTGCGCCGCAGGGTGACCTCGCCGGAGATCGCGTCCGGGGACGCGTCGTCGTCGTCCCCGTTATCCTGATGGTGGCCGGTGGCCCGGGTGGCCAACCGGCCGATGTCCTCCAAAGGCAGGCGGACCGTGGACAGGGCCGGACGGAAATCGCGGAGGGTCTCGATGTCGTCAAAGCCGGCAATCGCGGCGTCGCGGGGGATGCGGAGCCCTTCGGACCGCAGCGCCGCTGCGGCCCCAATGGCCATCACGTCATTGACCGCGAAAATGCACAACTTCGGCGCAGCCGTGCCTTCGGAGGCCGCAGCCTTGATCCGTGCGGCCAGCTGCAGGCCTGCCTCGTAGCCACCGGACCTGTTGAACGTGGTCCGGAGCACCTCTGCGGCCGTGTGTCCGGCCCGCTCCAGGCCTTCCTGGAAGCCGCGGACGCGGTCATCGGAGGTCAGCAGACCCTCGGGCCCGGCCACGATGACGAATTCTCCCTCCCAGCCGGCGGCAAGTTCGGTGGCCAACTGCCCGGCCAGCTCCTGGTTGGGAACCGTTACCACGTGGTAGCCCTCCTGCGCGGCGGCCCCCACCACCGGATGCCCCACAACGGCGACCTGGCCGCCGTTGCGGCAATACCTGTCCAGTTCGGCGGCGAGTTCGGCGTTGCCATCGGCGTCCTCGTCGCGGCACGAACGGGAGCCGGCAATCACGATGGAGTCAGCGCGGCGTGCCGCGAAGGCGGCCACCGCTTCCTTTTCCTCCGCAGGGCCGCCGCCGGTGGTGGCCAGCAGCACCATTTTGCGTTGTTCCCGGGCGGCTTCCTGCACGCCCCTGGCAATCGCTGCGAAGTAAGGATCGGCGATGTCATGGACGATCAGGCCGATCAGGCCGGAGCTGGATTTCGCCAGGCCCTGCGCCTGGGCATTGGGAATGTAGCCCAGGGAGTCGGCGGCCTGCCGGACCCGCTCGGCAATGTCCTTGCCCGGCTTGCGCGCGGACCCGTTCAGCACGCGCGAGGCCGTAGCGGGGGAGACGCCGGCCAGGCGGGCCACCTCGGTAAGGGTACTTGCAGCCACTTCATCTCCTGCGGGTTGGGGCGGACTCAAGGCCTCCGCACATTATGTCAGTTCAAACTACTTCCGGAAAGCGCTTGCCAACTACAAGCGCGCCGTGCATCATTGAAGAAGTGGGAATGCGCTTTCCCGGCTGACTTCAATTACTTGCTCACTCACCGTGGAGGACACATGGGCTTCGAAACCAAAACGATCCGCATCGCCATGAACGGCATCACCGGCCGCATGGGCTACCGCCAGCACCTGCTGCGCTCCATCCTGCCCATCCGCGACGCGGGCGGCTTCACGCTTGAGGACGGGACGCGGGTCCAGGTCGAGCCCATCCTGGTGGGCCGCAGCGAGGCCAGGATCCGCGAGCTCGCGGAAAAGCACAAGGTCTCTGAATGGACCACCGACCTGGACGCCGTGATCAACGACCCCACTGTCGACGTCGTCTTCGATGCCTCCATGACCAGCCTCCGCGCCGCCACCCTGAAGAAGGCCATGCAGGCGGGCAAGCACATCTTCACCGAAAAGCCCACGGCGGAAACGCTGGAGGAGGCCATCGAACTGGCCCGCATCGGCAAGGAAGCCGGCGTCACGGCAGGCGTCGTGCACGACAAGCTCTACCTCCCCGGACTGGTCAAGCTGCGGCGCCTGGTGGATGAAGGCTTCTTCGGCCGGATCCTGTCCATCCGCGGTGAGTTCGGCTACTGGGTCTTCGAGGGCGACATCCAGGCCGCGCAGCGGCCATCATGGAACTACCGCAAGGAAGACGGCGGCGGAATGACCACCGACATGTTCTGCCACTGGAACTACGTCCTGGAAGGCATCATCGGCAAGGTCAAGAGCGTAAACGCCAAGACCGCCACCCACATCCCCGCCCGCTGGGACGAGGCAGGCAAGGAATACAAGGCCACGGCGGACGACGCCTCCTACGGCATCTTCGAGCTCGAGACTCCCGGCGGCGACGAGGTCATTGGCCAGATCAACTCCTCCTGGGCAGTACGGGTGTACCGGGACGAACTGGTGGAATTCCAGGTGGACGGCACCCTTGGCTCCGCCGTGGCAGGCCTGAACAAGTGCGTCGCCCAGCAGCGCGCCCACACGCCCAAGCCCGTCTGGAACCCGGACCTGCCCGTCACCGAATCCTTCCGTGACCAGTGGCAGGAAGTTCCCGCCAACGCCGAACTGGACAACGGCTTCAAGCTTCAGTGGGAGGAATTCCTCCGCGACGTCGTGGCTGGCCGCGAACACCGTTTCGGCCTGCTCTCGGCAGCCCGCGGCGTCCAACTTGCCGAACTTGGCCTGCAGTCCAGCGCCGAGCGCCGCACCCTTGATATCCCGGAGATCACGCTCTGATGACTTCCCTCATCCTTCCCTCCGAAGACGGCGGCACCAGGGAGTACCGCCTGCAGGGCGGCACCACCTGGGCGCGCCCCACCACACCGCTTACCGCCCGCCGGGCCTACGCCGCCGCCCATGTCATTCCCGAAGTGCTGGCCGACAACACGCCGGGCGCGCCTGCCAGGCTGGACTGGGACGCCACCATGGCGTACCGGCACGAGCTGTGGTCCTACGGCCTGGGCGTTGCCGATGCCATGGACACCGCCCAGCGCGGCATGGGCCTGGACTGGGCTGCCACGCAGCAGCTCATCAAGCGCACCGGCGTGGAAGCCGCCTCCGTGGTTTCCGCCGGCAACCCGGCCACCGCCGGGAAGTCCGTCCGGGACCTCGTGTCCTGCGGTGCCGGCACCGACCAGCTTGACCTTGACACGCTGCCCACCGGCGAAGCCGGCGTTGAGGCGGTCCTTGAGGCCTACCGTGAACAGATCGCCGTCATTGCCGAGGCCGGGCCCAAAGTCATCCTCATGGCCTCCCGGGCCCTCGCCAAGGCTGCCCGCGGGCCCGAGGACTACCTGACGGTGTACTCGACCCTCCTGCGCGAAGTAGACCAGCCGGTCATCCTGCACTGGCTCGGCACCATGTTCGACCCCGCCCTAGCCGGTTACTGGGGCTCGGACGACGTTGCCACCGCCACCGAAACCTTCCTTGGCCTCATCCGGGACAATGCGGGCAAGGTGGACGGGGTCAAGGTCTCGCTGCTGGATGCCGGCCATGAGGTTGCGCTGCGGGCTGCCCTGCCCGAAGGGGTCCGCCTCTACACCGGTGACGATTTCAACTACCCGGAGCTGATCGACGGCGACGGCACGCACCACTCCGACGCCCTGCTGGGCATCTTCGCGGCCATCTACCCGGCAGCCTCCGTGGCCCTGCAGAACTACGACGCCGGTAACGCCGCCAAGGCGCGCGGGATCCTGGACTCCACCCGGGAGCTGGGCAAGCACATCTTCAGCGCCCCCACGTTCTACTACAAGACCGGCATTGCCTTCATGTCCTGGCTCAACGGCAAGCAGCCCGGCTTCCAGATGGTAGGTGGCCTGCACTCGGGACGTTCGGTATGCCACCTGGCCCGGACCTTCGAACTGGCGGACAAGGCAGGCCTGCTCAAGGATCCTGCGCTGGCCGCCTTCCGGATGTCCGACTACCTGCGCATCAATGGGGTGGGAGTATGACCATCGAATCAGGAACGTCCGCCTTCTCCCGCCTGTCGATCAACAGCGCCACCACCAAGAAGTGGACCCTCGCCGAAGTGGTGGAGGGCTGCGTCAAGGCGGGCATTCCTGCCATCGGCCCCTGGCGCGACCGGGTCGAGGAAGCCGGACTGGACAAGGCCGCACGCCTGATCAAGGACGCGGGCCTGAGGGTTTCCTCCCTCTGCCGCGGCGGCTTCCTCACCGCGGCCGATGCCGAGGGCCAGGCCGCCGCGCTCGCCGACAACCGCGCCGCCATCCTCGAGGCGGTGGCCCTGGACACCCGGGAACTGTTCCTGGTGGTCGGCGGGCTTGCACCGGGGGAGAAGGACGTGGTGGCCGCCCGGCAGCGCGTGGCCGACCGGCTCGCGGACCTGGTTCCCTTTGCACAGGAGAACGGGATCCGCCTGGTCCTCGAGCCCCTGCATCCGATGTACGCGGCGGACCGTGCGCTGATTTCCACTCTCGGCCAGGCCCTGGACCTTGCCGCACCGTTCGACGCCTCCACTGTGGGCGTCGCCGTTGACACCTTCCACGTCTGGTGGGACCCGGAACTGAGGGCGCAGATCGAACGCGCCGGCCGGGAACACCGGATCGCCTCCTACCAGGTGTGCGACTTCAACATGCCCATCGCCGCCGACCCGCTGCTCTCCCGCGGGTACATGGGCGACGGCGTGGTGGACTTTGCCACGATCGGAACCTGGGTGCGCGAGGCCGGGTACACCGGCGACATCGAAGTGGAAATCTTCAACCAGGACATCTGGGACACGGACGGCAATACCGTCCTGGCCACGGTCAAGGAGCGCTACGCGGAGCTCGTCCTCCCGTACGCCTGAGCGCTGCCGGAACCCAAGACCCGCGGGCTCCTGCTACGTCACGGCAGGAGCCCGCGCACCACATGGAAGGACCCGGTCCGCACGGTGGCTGACCACCGCGCGGGCGGGGCCCTTTCCCTTGCTGCCTACCTGCCTGGCTGGGCATACAGCGCGGCGAACCGGCGGTACCTCGCCAACACTCCGGCGTCGTCCTTCCCCGCTGGAAGTTCGACGGCGTCTGCCGCCCACGCAGGGAAATGTCCGGTGAGCACCGCGGCGGCCTGGCGGGCCGCACCGTCGGCCACATATTCGCCGGGCCGCGGAACGGTGGCAGGCAATCCCAACAGGCCTGCCGCAACTTCCTGGACGGCAGGCGACTGCGCGCCGCCGCCCACCAGGAGGATCCGCCGGCTGGCAATGCCCTGGGCCTGCAATGCAGCCAGGCCATCGGCCAGCGAGCAGACGACGCCTTCGACGGCGGCGCGTGCCAGGTTGGCGGGGGTGTAGTTGGCGCGGGTGATGCCGTGCAGGGAGCCCGTGGCCTCCGGCAGGTTGGGCGTCCTTTCGCCATCGAAGTAGGGGACCAGGATGAGCCCACCTGCTCCTGGCCCGGCGGACAGGGCCAGCCGGTTGAACTCCGGGAGATCCACGCCCAGCAGGCCGGCCGTGGCATCGAATATCCGGGTGGCGTTCAACGTGCAGACCAGGGGCAGGTAATGCCCGGACGCGTCGGCAAATCCGGCCACCAGTCCCGATGCATCTGCCGCAGGCGTATCCGAAACCGCAAACACGGTCCCGGACGTGCCCAGCGAGACCACGACGTCCCCCAATCCCGCGCCGGCGCCCAGGGCGGCGGCAGCATTGTCACCCGCACCGGCGGCCAGGAGGCTGCCTGCCGGTGTCCTTCCCGCCGCTTCAAGGGGCCCGAGCACCCTCGGCAGGGCCGGGACATGGCCGAGTTCCGCGGCCAGGACCTCTGAAAGGTATGTGCCCTCCGCCGTCGAGTAGTACCCGGTGCCTGACGCGTCGGAGCGGTCGGTGGCCAGCGCCGCCAGGCCCTCCGTGCCACTGCCCGGGCCATAACCGGCGAGCCGCCAGGTCAGCCAGTCATGCGGCAGGCAGACGGCGGCCACCTTCGCCGCATGTTCCGGCTCGTTCTCCGCCAGCCAGCGCAGCTTGGTCAGCGTCAGTGACGCGACCGGGACGGTTCCGGTGGCATCAGCCCAGTAGCGGGCGCCGGCGGCGGGGTCGCCGCCGCCCGCAGTTTCGATGAGTTCCTGGGCTGCACGGGCGCTGCGGGTGTCGTTCCACAGCAGCGCCGGCCGGACCACGGCCCCGTCCGCGTCGAGGCAGACCATGCCGTGCTGCTGCCCGCCAACGGAGACGGCGGCGACGTCATCCAGCCCGCCGGCGTCGGCCACCGCCTTTTGCAGCGCCGTCCACCAGTGGTCCGGATGGACTTCCGTGCCGTCGGGATGGCCGGCGCGGCCCTGCCGCACCAGTGCTCCGGTGTCCGCGTCGCGGATGACCACCTTGCAGGACTGCGTGGAACTGTCGATGCCTGCAACGAGCACCATGGCCTAGCGGGATCCGAGCAGGTGTTCGATGGCGAGCTGGTTGAGCCGGACGAAGGCGAAGGAGCGTCCGGCGGCCTTGTCGGCGTCGAAGTCCTCGAAGGAGGCGGCATCTGCGAGCAGGTCGGCGGTGGTCTCACCCGCGGTGAGGGTGGGCTCGCCGAGTTCGAAGACGCCGGATGCCTTCAGTGCTTCCTGGACCTCGGGGTCTGCCCGGAAGGCCAGTGCGCGTTCCTTCAGCAGCAGGTACATCGCCATGTTGGCCTTGGCGGATTCCCAGACACCGTCGTAGCCATCCGTGCGGGAGGGCTTGTAGTCGAAGTGGCGCGGACCGTCGTACTTGGGACCGCCGCCCGGGAAGCCGTTTTCGAGCAGGTCAACGGTAAAGAAGGCGCTGGTCAGGTCGCCGTGACCGAAGACCAGGTCCTGGTCGTACTTGATACCGCGCTGGCCGTTGAGGTCGATGTGGAAGAGCTTGCCGGCCCACAGGGCCTGGGCGATGCCATGCGTGAAGTTCAGCCCTGCCATCTGCTCGTGCCCGGTTTCGGGGTTCAGGCCCACGATGTCGCCGTGCTCAAGCTGGGCGATGAACGCCAGGCCGTGGCCCACGGTGGGCAGGAAGATGTCGCCACGGGGCTCGTTCGGCTTCGGCTCCAGGGCAATGCGCAGGTTGTAGCCCTTGTCCTTGATGTATCCGGCGGCGGTGTCCACGCCTTCCTTCATACGGTCCAGGGCGGCGGCAAGGTCCTTGGACCCGTCGTATTCGCTGCCTTCCCGGCCTCCCCACATGACGAACGTTTCGGCGCCAAGCTCCGCGGCGAGGTCGATGTTCCGCAGGACCTTGGACAGGGCAAAGCGGCGGACCGAGCGGTCATTGGAAGTGAAGCCACCGTCCTTGAAAACGGGGTGACTGAACAGGTTGGTGGTGACCATCGGCACCTTCAGACCGGTTTCTGCCAGTGCCGCACGGAAGTTCTTCAGGATCAGCTCCCGCTCCGAGGCGGACGCGTCGAACGGGACCAGATCGTTGTCGTGGAAAGTGATGCCGTAGGCACCAAGTTCGCTGAGCCGGTGCACGGCTTCGACCGGGTCAAGGGCCTTGCGGGTGGCCACGCCGAACGGGTCGGCGCCGGTCCAGCCGACCGTCCACAAGCCAAAGGTGAACTTGTCGGCGGGAGTGGGGGAGAGAGTCATGATGCGTCCTTGCGATCAGTCGCTCCGCGGAATTGCGAAGCTTTAGTTCATTGCCTGAACTTTATGGTCCGACGTAGGGTTGGGTCAAGGGTCAGCTCGAAACAACCCGAAAAATTGAGGGCCAACCGGGAGGTTAGTGATGGTGATGCCGGTGCCGGGAGCGGCAATGTCCGCAGGTGCGCCCGGCAACGTGGGGGATGTGCGCCGCAGCAACCTTGCCCTGGTCCTCGGTGCCATCGCCGAATTCCCGCCGGGCCTCAACCCCAGCCGCGCACAGGTGGCGGCCGCCACGGGATTGACCAAGGCGTCGGTCTCCAGCCTTGTCCTTGACCTGCTGGACACGGGGATCATCCGTGAAATTGGCCTGAACCCCCAGGGCCGCGGCCGTCCGGGAGTGGGACTGGAACTCAGCCCGAACCGGGCCGTCATGGGGATGGAGATCAACGTCGACTACATTTCGGCCGCCGTGGTCGGGCTGGCAGGCAACGTCCTTCTCAGGGAGGTACAGGAACGAGATAACCGCAACAGCCCGGACGGGCCAGTGCTGGCCGCGCTCGCGGTCCTGGCCGCCAAGGTGCGGAGCGCTGCAGGGGAACGGGGGGTCGAGGTCCTGGGCGGAGGCCTGGCTGTGCCCGGACTCGTAGACCCCGCACGGTCCCGGGTGCTTACTGCCCCCAACCTGGGATGGGCCAACGTGGATCTGGATCCTGATGCGCTGCTGCCCGAATCCGCCCTGGGTGTTGCCCTGTTCAACGAAGCCAACGCTGCAGCCCTGGCGGAACTGCGCCACCGGCCGGACGGCGCATCCAACTTCCTCTTCGTCTCCGGTGAGGTCGGCGTAGGCGGCGGCATTGTCATCGGCTCCGAACTCTTCACCGGACCCGGGGGGCACGCAGGCGAGGTGGGCCATATTGTGGTGGATCCCGACGGCGGCCGCTGTTCGTGCGGGGGAACCGGCTGTCTGGAAACTGTGGCGGGCCAGGACGCCATTGTTGCCGCTGCCGGCCTGGCCCCCGCCGGGCTTTCACGCTCTGCGGCCATGTCCCTGCTCCTGCAGGCGTTGGAAGCGGGCGAGGCCCAGGCCGTCTCCGGCGTCGAGCGCGCGGGCCGCTGCCTGGGCATCGCGCTCGCCTCCACGGCACGCGTGGTCAATGTCGAATCAGCGGTCCTTGGTGGCCACTTCGCTGTCCTGGAACCCTGGCTTCGCGCCCCGCTGCTGAAGAGCCTGCAGAAATACGCGCCGGGAAGGTTCGGGCCGGATCAGGTGGCGGTGTCGGCCGTGGGTGAACTGGGCGCCCTGCTGGGAGCCGCCGGCAGTGTTGTCAGGTCCCTCATCGACGCGCCGCACCGGTTACAGCCCTAACAAGGCACGAAAAAACGCCCCGGTGCAAAGACCGGGGCGTTTTCCGCAGGTGCCCCAGGAGGGAATCGAACCCCCGACCGGCGGATTAGAAGGCCGCTGCTCTATCCCCTGAGCTACTGAGGCATGGGTTTCCGGCCTTGCGGCCGGCGCCTAAAAAAGTCTACATTGCCCGCGCTGCAGGCTGCGTCATCCAGCCCCACTGCTCCTCCACATCCTTCGTCTGCACCGGCGTTGTCCACATAGGAAGAACCGGGTCTCCTGCCCGCTGCTGCCCGGCGCGATGCTGGTCATGCCTGCTAACGGCACCACCATCCAGACAGGACGTAGACATGAGCGACTCGATCATTATCCGCGGCTTCGTGGCCACGGAGATTACCAGTTCCACCACGCCGGGAGGAGTGGCAACGGCTTCCTTCCGCCTCGGCTCCACCGCCCGCCGTTTCGACCGGGAATCCAAGGTGTGGACGGACGGGCACACCAACTGGTACACCGTCCAGGGCTACCGTAATCTCGCCGGAACCCTGGGCTGCAGCATCAGGAAGGGCCAGCCGGTCATTGTGATCGGAAAGTTGAAGGTCCGCACCTGGGAAAAGGACGGACGCATGCACCACTCCACCATCGTGGACGCCGAGGCCGTGGGCCACGACCTGACTTTCGGATCCGCCAACTTCATCCGCACTGCGGCCAGGCCCGCGCTGTCCCTCGTCGAACATCCACCGGCAGGTGATGACGACCCGGGCATGGACGACGTCCTGGACGAACCCGACGACCGCAGGGACGACCTCCCCGAAGACCCGGGCCGGCCGGCCGTTGTCATCCAGGACAATGACGGCGCCCTGGCATCCCTTGACCTGGATACGGGGGAGCTCGCCGAAGTCTAGGCCACCCCATCACGTATCAGCGTTCCCACCGGTCCCGGGCGGAGGGAGCGGCGGCACCCCCCGGCCGCCCTCCGTCCGCCCGCTCATCCCGGAACCCCTTCATTCATCCGGCGACCGACTTCATTCATCCGGGGACCGCCGCGTCCCGCCCGTCCTGGAACGGGCAGTCACGGCAGGCATGGCACAATGGCACCATGCTTCCCACCCCCAACCGCCGGCAGGGCAGTGCTGCAGGCGCAGTGCTGGCATGCGGTGTCCTGGCTGTTGTCCTCGCAGGCTGCGTTGCCGGCCCCTCCGCGAACGAACCGGGAGCCGGGAACCCGAACTCACCCACAGCGTCGCCGGCAGCGCCTGCCGCCACACAGGAGCAGGCCGCCTCGGCATCCAGTGCATCCCCGCACGCCAACGGCTCAACAGGAGAACCGGTGGCCGCAACGTCGGCCGGTTCGGCGGCGGCGACCGCCACCGAAACAGTGAAACGGACGGTTACAGATACGCTGTCCACACTGGCCGCAGGAACTCCGAAGCCGGCCACCGCGCAGGTCAGCGACGCGCTGACCGGAGCGGGCATCGCCCCGGGGGCCCTGCAGGTCTCGCAAAGCCGCACGCCCACAGGGCTGGAGGCTGACGCTATCGAAGCGGCCGTACTGCAGGGCAGGGACTGCGTGATCGGGCAGGTGCGCGAAGGCGCGGTTACCGTCACGGTCCTCCCGGTTCTGGCCAGCGGCAAGTGCTTCGTGGGATCCTGAACCCGCTGGCCTTCCCGCCGCAAATGTGAGATCTGCCCGCCAACCCACTAGATTTGAGACCATGGCGGAATTTATCTACACAATGACCAAGGCCCGCAAGGCCGTTGGCGAAAAACTCATTCTTGATGACGTAAGCATGTCTTTCTTCCCGGGCGCCAAGATTGGTGTTGTGGGCCCGAACGGTGCCGGTAAGTCCACCATCCTCAAGATCATGGCCGGGCTCGATACCCCCTCAAACGGTGAAGCCAGGCTGAGCCCCGGCTACAGCGTGGGCATCCTGCTTCAGGAGCCGCCCCTCAATGAGGAAAAGACGGTCCTGGGCAACGTCCAGGAAGGCGTTGGCGAGATCTACGGCAAGATCCAGCGCTTCAACGAGATCTCCGAGGAAATGGCCAGCCCGGACGCCGACTACGACACCCTCCTCGAAGAAATGGGCAAGCTCCAGGAAGCCATCGACGCCGCCGATGCCTGGGACCTCGATTCCCAGCTCGAACAGGCCATGGACGCCCTCCGCTGCCCGCCGGCTGACGCCGATGTCACCAACCTTTCCGGTGGTGAACGCCGCCGCGTTGCACTGTGCAAGCTCCTCCTGCAGAAGCCTGATCTGCTGCTCCTCGACGAGCCCACCAACCACCTGGACGCTGAAAGCGTGCTGTGGCTGGAACAGCACCTCTCCAGCTACCCCGGCGCTGTGCTTGCCGTCACCCACGACCGGTACTTCCTGGACCACGTGGCGGAATGGATCGCCGAGGTGGACCGCGGCCACCTGTACCCCTACGAAGGCAACTACTCCACCTACCTGGAGAAGAAGCGTGCCCGCCTTGAGATCCAGGGCAAGAAGGACGCCAAACAGGCCAAGCGCCTCGCCGAGGAACTCGACTGGGTCCGCTCCAATGCCAAGGGCCGCCAGACCAAGTCGAAGGCCCGCCTGGCCCGCTACGAGGAAATGGCTGCGGAAGCAGACCGGACCCGCAAGCTTGACTTCGAGGAAATCCAGATCCCGCCGGGACCCCGCCTGGGTGGCCTGGTCCTGGAGGCCAAGAACCTCCAGAAGGGCTTCGATGACCGCGTCCTGATCGACGGACTGTCCTTCACCCTTCCCCGCAACGGAATTGTGGGCGTCATCGGTCCCAACGGCGTGGGCAAGTCCACCCTGTTCAAGACCATTGTGGGCCTGGAGCCGCTCGACGGCGGTGAACTGAAGATCGGTGACTCGGTCAAAATCTCCTACGCCGACCAGAGCCGCGGTGGCATCGACCCCAACAAGACCCTGTGGGAGGTTGTGTCCGACGGACTCGACTTCATCCAGGTCGGCAACGTCGAAATGCCGTCCCGCGCCTATGTTGCCGCCTTCGGTTTCAAGGGCCCGGACCAGCAGAAGAAAGCCGGCGTGCTCTCCGGTGGTGAGCGCAACCGCCTCAACCTGGCTCTGACCCTGAAGCAGGGCGGAAACCTGCTGCTCCTCGACGAGCCCACGAACGACCTCGACGTCGAAACCCTCAGCAGCCTGGAAAACGCGCTGCTCGAGTTCCCGGGCTGCGCCGTGGTGGTGTCGCACGACCGGTGGTTCCTGGACCGCGTTGCCACCCACATCCTGGCCTATGAAGGCGACGACGAGAACCCCTCCAAGTGGTACTGGTTCGAGGGCAACTTCGAATCCTACGAGGAAAACAAGGTGGACCGCCTCGGCCCCGACGCCGCCAAGCCGCACCGGGTCACCCACCGCCGCCTGACCCGCGACTAGCGGCGGGCCGCTTCGTATCCCAGCAGGCAAAGGAAGGCCGGCACCGCGCGTGATGACGTCACGCACGGTGCCGGCCTCTTTTTGTGGGAAGCGGAATCGCTGGCGCCGTCCTTTGAAGCTGTCTGAGCAGTGCGGTCGTCGGGACCGCTGCCGCGGTGGGTGGCCGGCAACCCAAAGGGCTCCTGCGGCGCCTCTCAGTGGTCCGGGGCGGTTGGGATCCGCACCATGCCTTCCTGGGCCACCGACGCCACATGCTGCCCGTCCCGGCTGAAGATCCTGCCGGTGGCCAGGCCGCGTGCTCCCTGCGCACTGGGGGATTCCTGGACGTAGAGCAGCCATTCGTCCACCCGGGCGGGACGGTGCCACCACATGGCGTGGTCAAGGCTGGCAACATTCATGCCCGGGGTGATCCAGCTCAGGCCATGCCGCCGGAGGATCGGTTCGAGGAGGGTGTAGTCGCTGGCGTAGGCCAGGGCGGCGCGGTGCAGGTTGGGGTTCTCCGGCATTGGTCCGAATGTCTTCATCCACACGGCGTTGCGGGCTTCCCGTGGCCCGGTTGCCGACACGTAAAGCGGCGGGTCGACATGCCGGATGTCGAAGGGGCGCTCGTAGGCCCAGTGCCGGGCCACCGGGTGGTCGAATTTGCCGAGCAGGTCAGCGGTGCTGGGCAGCGATTCAGGATCCGGAATACCGGCCGGCATCGCCGCCGAGTGCTCGATTCCTTCGTCCCCGCCCTGGAACGAGGCAATCATGGACAGGATGGGCACCCCGTCCTGGTACGCGTGCACCCGCCTGGCGGAGAATGACCGGCCATCACGGAGCCGCTGCACTCCAAAGGTGATGGGTTTGTTGGCATCGCCGGGCCGCAGGAAGTATCCGTGCATGGAGTGGACGAACCGTTCCGGATCAACGGTGCGGATGGACGCGACCAGCGACTGGGCCAGCACCTGGCCGCCAAACACGCGGTGGTGCGGCTGCTGCTGCGAGGGACCCAGGAAGATGTCCTCGTCCGTCCGCGCGCCCTCAAGTTCGCCAAGGTCCAGCAGTTCGATCAGCGATGAGGTGGGGTCTCCGCTTGGCGGCGCCAGCAATCCGGCTTCGGCTTCAGTCATGGTCCGACTCTAGACGGCGCCCGGGGAACCACTCAACCGCGGCGCAGCCGGTAGTGTTTTAGGTGTGTCTGATCTTCTCACCTCGTCCTTCCGCTTCGCCGATCCCCGGGATCTGGCCGACCTGAAGACGTTCGCCACCCGCGCAAAAGCCATCGACGACGGCGCCATCCGCCTGCAGGCCGCGGGGCCGGTCCTGGCCGCCTATGTGTGTGTCCTGCGGCCACGGGTCCTTGGGGAAGCGACGCCCACCATCCTGGGGCTTCGCACCATGGCCCTTGCGGAACCGTCCGGCACGGACGTCACGGTGTCGTTGTCCGCCGTCCTGGACCGCCTGGCGCGGTCAGGGGAACACGACGTCGAACTGCCGGTCCCGCCCACCAGGGTCACCGAGTCCTGGACCGGGGTGGGAGCGCCCCGGGGCGGCTGGGAACTGCTGGGCGCCGTCAGCGACGCCAGCCTGAAGGCAGCGGCGGAAGCGGGGATCGCCGAAGTGGCCGGCATCGTGCCGGACAAGCCGGGGGCCCTGATCGTGAACAACGCCCGGGCGGCGGTGTGGGGGCGTGCACTGGACGACGCCGGCCTGCCCGCCGGTGCTGCCTTCGCCGCCTTGGCGCTGGGCTTCCTGGGCGACGGCGACCAGAAGCTTTACCGTGCAGGCCGCTGGTTCCGGCTTACTGGCCCCCGCGGACACGTCCTGGCGCGGACGGGCAGCGCACTGCTGTAACCGCAGCCTTTCCGGCGGAAGCCTGTGTGGCCCTGGCGGGCTTCAGGCTCCGGAGGGGCTGTTCACCATGGACAGCGCCGCACGCTCCATGTATTCCCACAGGGTGCCTTCATAGAGCGGCGGCAGCTCAAGCGCGTCCACGGCGGTGCGCATGTGAAACAGCCAGCGGTCCTTCGCCTCGGGCGTCACCTTGAAGGGCATGTGCCTCATGCGCAGGCGCGGATGTCCCCGTTCCTCGCCGTACGTGGTGGGCCCGCCCCAGTACTGCTCGAGGAACATCAGGAACCGGCGCTTCGCCGGAGCCAGGTCCTCCTCCGGGTACATGGGCCGCAGGACCGGGTCCGTTGCCACGCCGTCGTAGAAGACGTCGATCAGCTTGACGAACGTTTCGTGGCCGCCCACGGCGTCATAGAAGCTGTCCGTGTACGCCGGCTTGCTGAAGGGATCGTTCTGCATCAGCTGGGGCCGCTGCCCGGGGCGCGGTTCGATGGGAAGCGACATGCTACTCTCCGGCTTTCTGGTCTGTCTTCTTGTCGTCGGCGTGTGCCGAGCCCTGGTCGGTGGTGCCGTCTTCCGATTCGTGCAGCGGGACGTACCGCCCCTGGGACCGGTTGCCCACGCGCAGGATCTCCCCGTTGCGCAGGTACCAGATGGCGCCGTCGTCGGACCGGACCCGGGTGATGCGCAGTCCCATGGACTCCACGACACCCACCACTTCGCTGGTTTCGATCACATCACCGATGCCGTACTGGTCTTCAATGGTAATAAAGATGCCGGCCAGGAAGTCGCGGATCAGCTGCTGGGCGCCGAAACCGATGGCGACACCGAGGATCCCGACGCTTGTCAGCAGCGGGGCAATGTTGATGTCCAGGTTCTGCAGCACGTACATGCCGGTGATGACCACCACCAGGACGCCCACAATGCTGTTGAGGAGCGAACCGATTGTTTCGGCGCGCTGGACGCGCCGTTCGTGATCCAGCGCGCGAAAAGCCGGAGCGGCCCATTTGAAGGTGGGCTTCTTGAAGAAGTTGCTTCCCGAAGCCACCCGCTTGGTGATGCGGGAGATGATGAACGTGGCCACGAGCCAGATGGCGACCCCGATGCCAAGACTGATGACGATGCCGGGAATGCTCACCCCGCTTGGCTGGCTGGTGGCAGGGGGAAGGATGGACAACATGCTGACCATGAATGGATATAGCTCCTCGGAATAATGCTCTGTTCCCTTTCAACCCTAGCGCCGTAGCGTGGAGCAATGCGCATCCTCATCCTCGGCGGAACAGCCTTCCTTTCACACGAAATTGCCAGGCAGGCGGTCGCCGCCGGCCATGGCGTGACATGCCTGGCCCGGGGGACACGGCCGAACCGCCGTCCGGCGCGGCATGGGTGAGGGCGGACCGGTCCACCGGGGCTGCGGCGTATGCCCAGGTGAAGGGGGAGTGGGACGCCGTCGTCGAGGTGGCGCGTGACCCCGGACCTGCCCGGGACGCCCTTGGAGAGCTGGCCGGCAGATCGGCGCACTGGACCTTCGTCTCGAGCTGCTCGGTCTACGCCGACCACTCCGTTCCGGACGCGGCGGAAGACGAGGCCCTCCTTCCGGCGCTTCCCCGCGGGACGCCCTCCACCCCGGAGACCTACGGCGAATCCAAGGCGGCCATCGAGGAAGCAACCCTGGAGGCCGCCGGAGGGCGGGCGCACATTTGCCGCGCGGGGCTGGTCAGCGGCCCGGGCGACCCCACCGACCGCTACGGCTACTGGCCGGCGCGCTTCGCCAGGACCTCCGGGCCGGTGCTGGCTCCGGACATCGGCCGCCGGCCCACACAGGTCATCGACGTGCGGGACCTGGCCGCCTGGATCCTGCTCGCGGCCGAACAACGGACCACCGGTGCGCTGAACGCCGGCGGGGACCAGGTGCCCTTTGCCGATCTTCTCACCGCCTGCCGCGAATCATCTGCAGGCAACCGGGCCACCATCATTGCCGGTGAAGACTGGCTGGTGGAGCAGGGAGTCAACTACTGGTCCGGGCCGGATTCGCTGCCGCTCTGGCTTCCGCCCCGCCACGAGGGCTTCATGGCCCGCAGCAACCGGGCCGCCGGGGCCGCAGGCATGGTGCTGCGGCCTTGGCGGGAAACCGTGGCGGACACGCTGGACGATGAGCGCGCCCGCGGAATTGACCGGCCCCGCAAGGCCGGCCTTTCGCCCGCCACCGAGGAACGGCTGGTGGACTTGCTCAGTAACGGAGACGGAGACTAACCCACCACCGTCACGGGCTGGTGCTCCACCGGGAAGTTCACGCTGCGGGCAATGAAGCACACCTGGTTCGCCTCGTGGTGCAGGGAGGCTGCCAGCTCAGCCTGCCCGGGATCGGCCACCGTCACGTGCGGATTCAGGACCACCCGCTCGAACTGCCCGCTGCCGTCCCGGTTGAGCCGCATCATCCCGGTGGCCTCGTCCCGGTAATCCGTCACCACCACACCGTGCTTCACCGCCACGTGCAGGTAGGACAGCATGTGGCACTGTGCCAGCGCAGCCAGGAGCAGCTGCTCGGGGTTGTAGCGTTCGCGGTCGCCATGGAAGGTCGGATCCGCCGACCCCTTCAGCGGCGGCAGGCCCGGAATGAGCACGTCATGGTCCCGGGAATAGCTCCGGTACGACGACGTGCCGTCACCCCGGTTGCCGGTCCACTGGACCGTCAGCGCATACCCGTGTTCGTTCACGCTCACTCGGGGCTGCCCTCCGCCGCGGCGTCGGCGGCCCGGGCACGCAGGGCGCGCGCCACGCCGTCGCGGTTTTCCAGCATCATGCGCCGCAGTGCCGCGCTCTCCGGCGGCAGCGAGGCAAGGAAGCCGTCGGTCCGGTCGATGGTGGCCTGTGTGGTGAGCAGTGCGGGATAAAGCCCGACGACGATCTGCTGGGCGAGTGCGTGGGTCCTGGTGGCCACGATGCCCGGCACGGCCGCGAAGTACTTTTCCGAGTACGGCTCCAGCAGCGAACGGTCCAGCACCCGCATGAATCCGGTCACGGCCGATCCCTGCAGCGCGTTGGACAGCTCGCCCTTGACCACGATGGATTCCCAGGCCGCCGCCTTCGCCGCGGGGGTGGGGATGGCCGCCTTGGCCAGGGCCGCGGCGTTCTGGCCGCTGGATGTGTTGTCCCGCTGGAGCTCGGTATCGATGCCGTCCTGCCCCATCCTGCCGCCGGCCACCAGCGACGCCACCAGTTCCCAGCGCAGGTCCTGGTCAACGGTGAGCCCGTCAAGGACGGCCGAACCGTCCAGCAGGCCGGCCACCCGGTCCAGCTGGGAGGCGCTGCGGGCCAGGAGCGCGAAGGACTTGACGAACTGCAGCTGAGCGTCCGAGCCGCCCGGAACCTTCGATGCCAGGTCCCACAGCCGGTCCACGGCAGACACTGCCGTGGCTTCGCGGTGTTCCTCGGCCACGTAGAAGTTCAGGCTGGTGGCCAGCTGGCGGAGCTGGACCAGGATCACGGAGGAGTCCGTCTCCGCGGCCACATTGGACAGGATCAGCTCAACGTACTTTCGCGCCGGGGTCTCACCGTCCCGGGCAGCGTCCCACGCGGAGTTCCACACCAGGGTCCGCGGCAGGCTGTCGGCGAAATCCTTCAGGTGGGCGGTGGCGGTGGCCAGCGACTTCGGATCGAGCCGTACCTTGGCGTAGGCGAGGTCGTCGTCGTTGATGAGGATCAGGTCCGGCTGGTCCAGGCCGGTCAGTGCCGGCACCTCGGTGCGTTCGCCGTCGACATCCAGCTCCTCCCGGTGCACCCGGGTGAGCCTGCCGCCGTCCAGGTTGTAGAAGCCCACGGCGAGGCGGTGCGGCCGGATGGTGGGCCACCCGGGCACCGCCGACTGCAGGATGGCGAAAGAGCGCAGCTTGCCGTCGGCGTCAACGTCCAGCTCGGGGGCCAGGGTGTTGACGCCTGCGGTCTCCAGCCACTGCCGGCCCCAGTCGTCCAGGTCGCGGCCGCTGGCCTTCTCCAGCTCCACCAGCAGGTCGCGCAGCTCGGTGTTGTGCCAGGAATGCTTGGCGAAGTACTCCCTGACCCCGGCCATGAACTGTTCCGGCCCAACCCAGGCCACCAGTTGCCGGAGCACCGAGGCGCCCTTGGCGTACGTGATGCCGTCGAAGTTGACCTCCACGTCCTGCAGGTCTTTGATCTCGGCGAAGATGGGGTGGGTGGTGGGCAGCTGGTCCTGCCGGTAGGCCCAGGACTTCTCCACTGAAGCGAAAGTGGTCCAGGCACTGGTGAACGAGGTGGCTTCCACCGCGGCCAGGTGGGACATGTACTCCGCGAAGGATTCGTTGAGCCACAGGTCGTTCCACCAGCGCATGGTCACCAGGTCGCCGAACCACATGTGCGCCAGTTCGTGGAGCACGGTGATGGCGCGGCGCTCGATCTGGGCGCCGGTGACCTTGCTGCGGAAGACGTAGCCCTCCAGGATGGTCACGGCCCCGGCGTTCTCCATGGCCCCGGCGTTGAACTCGGGGACGAACAGCTGGTCATACTTCTCGAACGGGTAGGGGCATCCGAACTGCGCCTCGAAGAATCCGAAGCCCTGCCGCGTCAGCTCGAAGATGTTGTCCGCGTCCAGGTACTGCATCAGCGACTTGCGGGCAAAGACGCCAAGCGGAATGACGCGGCCGTCCGAGCTGGTGACCTCGCTGCGGACCGACTGGTACGGTCCGGCGATCAGGGCGGTGACGTAGGAGGACAGCCGGGGCGTCGGGGCAAACGTCCAGACCGACCTGCCGCTCCCGTCCTCCGCGGCGCCGGCCTCCACGGGGTCCGGGGTGGGGGAGTTGGAAATGACATCCCAGTGGGACGGCGCCATGACGGTGAAGGCGAAGGTTGCCTTCAGGTCCGGCTGTTCGAACACCGTGAACATCCGGCGGGAGTCGGGAACCTCGAACTGCGTGTAGAGGTAGACCTCGTTGTCCACCGGGTCCACGAACCGGTGCAGTCCCTCACCGGTGTTCATGTAGGGCATCTCTGCCACCACGGTCAGCTCGTTGTGCTCCGCCAGGTCCGGCAGCTGGATCCGCACGCCGTCGGCCACGGTTGCGGGGTCGAGGCTGCGGCCGTTAAGGGTGACGCTGTGAACGGTGCGGGTCACGGCGTCGATGAAGCTGGCCGCTCCGGGCGCCGCGGCGAATTTCACGGTAGTGGTACTGCCAAAGACCTCTCCGCCGCGGGTCAGGTCCAGGCTGACATCGTAGGACTCGACGGTGATCAGTTCGGCGCGCTCACGGGCTTCGGCGCGCGTCAGGTTCATGCCTGGCAAAGGAGGTCCTCCAGAGAAGTTTCGGCTGCCGTCCGGTGGTCCCGGTACGGGCACTGTGTTGCATTCTTTCATCCTTGGGAGCCTTGGCAAGTTGCGCAGCTCACAGCGCCGCCGCCCGCCGGCGAAGGGGTTGGGCGGGCCGCCGCAGGGGTAGCGTTAAATGCATGGGAAAGCTGTTGGATTCGGTGGACACCAAGGCCCTGCGCTTCGCCGTCGGGTTCCCCGTCGTCCTGGCCGCCGCCTTCGTGTACTGCGCTGCGCTGCTGCGTTCAGACCTTCCGGAGCCAGTCGCCATCATGTGGACGGATGACGGCGGGACCGCCTTTGCGCCCTTCGGCGCCTATGTGGGGGTGGGCGCGGCAGGAGTCACCGTTGCCGGCTGGCTGGTGCTGCTGCAGGCCGTCCCGCTCAGCAGGCCCGTGCTGATGCGCAGGATCATGATGGGCGCAGGGCTTTTCCTCAGCCTGTTCCTCACGTCGGCCCTGGCCGCCGGCCTGATCGGCCAGACCGGTCTGGCCGACGCCCGTCAGTCGCACGTGGACATGACCGTCCTTGCGCTGGGCAGCGGCGCCGCAGTACCGCTCGGTGTCGCCATGGCCATGGTGTACAAGGCCGACCGGCAATGGTCACCTGACGATGACCGCGCGCTGCAGGCCGCGATCGCGAGGGAACTGGACCCCGACCTCACCCGGGACAGCATCCGGTTGTGGGTACATGCCAGGAGTTCGGTCTTTGTCATGATCGCCATCGCCTCGCTGTTCCCGGCGGCCCTCATTGCCGTCGTGGTGCCATGGCTGGGCATCCTGCTCGTGGTCCTGGCCCTCGTGGGCGCCGCATTCCTCTTCGCCCGGATCAGGGCCGACCGGCGCGGGCTGAAGGTCATGCTTGCCGGGGTGGTACCGGTCATGGATGTGCCCGCAGAGGCCATCTCGAACGCCAACGCTGAGGATGTCCGGGCCGCCGACTATGGCGGGTGGGGCTACCGGCACCACGACGGCACCGCCGCCATGCTCGTCAGCAGCGGGCCCGCCGTCGTCGTGAGCAAGACCGACGGCCAGCGCCTGGCCGTCAGCGGCGGCAGCCAGGACTCCGCTGCGTTGCTGGCCGAAGTGCTCACCCGGATTGCCGCCAGGGCCCGGAAGAGCGGAGGAGCGCCGCCGGCCGGGCAGGATTCCTGACGGTGGCTGTCCTATATCCTTATCGGTGTCGTTCCGGCCTGCACCGGCGGGCCGCCAGCTCCCCTCAACCGAACGGACTTTGCACGTGACAACAACCCCTGCCTTCCCGCGGGTCCACATCGCCACCGACCACGCGGGCATGGAGCTCAGCGCCCACCTGGTGACCCACCTGACCGGGAAGGGGTATGAGGTGGTGGACCACGGTCCGAAGTCCTACGACCCCCAGGACGACTACCCGTCCTTCTGCATCAATGCCGCGCTCGCCGTGGTTGCAGACCAGCAGGCGGGCATCCACGCCCTGGGCATCGTTCTGGGCGGATCGGGCAACGGGGAGCAGATAGCGGCCAACAAGGTCAAAGGCGTTCGCGCTGCCCTCGCCTGGAACCTGTCCACCGCCACCCTGGCCCGCGAACACAACGACGCCAACGTCGTCGCCGTGGGCGGCCGCCAGCACTCGGTGGAGGAAGCCACCGAACTGATCGAGGCATTCCTCAACGAGCCCTTCAGCAATGACGAACGCCACGTCCGCAGGATCGGCAAGATCGCTGCCTACGAGGCCACCGGCGAGGTCATCGAGTAGTGCCTGAGGGCCATTCCGTCCGCCGGCTCGCGCGCCAGTTCGGCGACGTGTTCCTGGGGGAGAAGCTGGCTGTTTCCAGCCCGCAGGGCAGGTTCAGCGGGGGAGCGGCGCTGCTCGACGGGCACGTCCTGGCCGCAGCTGAAGCCCACGGCAAGCATCTGTTCCTGCACTTCGACAACAGCCTGGTCCTGCACGTCCACCTCGGCCTGTACGGCGCCTGGAGCTTCGGCGGCGACAGCACGTTCGCCGGCGCCTCCAGCATCGGTGCCCCGCGGCGGGTAGGGGAGCAGGAGGCTTTTGCGGAAGACGGCGACGGCGGTGCGGCCTACGCGGGGCCCCCGGCCCCGGTGGGGGCCGTGCGGGTCAGGCTCGCCGGAAACCACGGCTGGGCGGACCTGCGCGGTGCCACCACCTGCGAGACGATCACCACGGCGGAGGCGGACGTGGTGCTGGCCCGCCTTGGACCGGATCCCCTGCGCAACCTCCGCGGCGATGCCGCACGTTTTGTGGCCAACGTGCAGGCCAGGAAGACCCCGCTCGCGGCGCTGCTCATGGACCAGAAAGTGATTGCCGGCGTCGGAAACGTGTACCGCGCCGAAGTCCTCTTCCGCCGCCGCCTGGACCCGTGGCTTCCCGGCTCGGCGCTCCCCGGGGGCGATGCCCGGAAACTGTGGCGCGACATCGTGTCCGTCATGGCGGACGGCGTGGCGGACGGCAGGATCATCACCACCCCGCCGAAGTACTGGACCCTTGACGGCACCACCGCAGCCAGGGCCGCCAAGGCAGGTATCGAGGTGCCGCCCAGGAGCGCCCGCTTCCCGCACCGCGAGGACGTGCACTTCGTCTACAAACGCCACGGGCTGCCGTGCCGCGTATGCCGGACCATCGTGCTCATCGCCGACCTGGCAGGGCGGAACCTCTACTGGTGCCCGTTGTGCCAGCGGCCGCAGGACTAGGACCGCCAGGCCAGGACCGTCGAACAGAAAAAGGCCCCTCGCAGTGAGGGGCCTTTCCTGTATCCGTGGAGGGGACGACGGGAATCGAACCCGCGTAATCAGTTTGGAAGACTGAGGCTTTACCATTAAGCTACGTCCCCGAAGGAAGATCCGTTTTTCGCGGAAACTCCGGGCTGGCTGTTCAAGCCGGATACAACTAAACCTAATCCATGGCCCACGTGTCAAATGTGCATTCGCGACGCGTATCACCGTAGACTTGCCTGTGCACTTACGGGGTGTAGCTCAGCTTGGCTAGAGCGCCTGCTTTGGGAGCAGGAAGTCGCAGGTTCAAATCCTGTCACCCCGACTCTGCGGCCAGGACCAGTCGGCCTGGACATAGGACATAAACGCGTTGCAGAAACCCATCCCACAACCCAGGAGTACTTAGACCGTGAAGAGCGCTGTCGAGAACCTCACCCCCACGCGGGTCAAGCTCAATGTTGAGGTCCCCTTTGAGGAACTGAAGCCCAGCATCGACTCGGCCTACAAGACCGTCGCTTCGCAGATCCAGGTTCCCGGGTTCCGCAAGGGCAAGGTTCCTTCCCGGATCATCGACCAGCGCGTCGGCCGCGGCTACGTCCTGGAGACCGCCATCAACGACGGCCTCAACGGCTGGTACCAGGCTGCCGTGCAGGAATCCGGCATCCGTCCCCTGAGCCGTCCCGAGGTCGAGATCACCGAGGTCCCCGACCCCTCCGCAACCGACGGTGGCCTCAAGTTCGCCGCCGAGGTTGACGTCCGCCCCGAAATCGAGCTCCCGGATTACGCCGGCATCGAGGTTCAGGTCGCCGCTGCGGAATCCTCCGAAGCCGACGTGGACAAGGCCCTGGACGAACTGCGCGGCCGCTTCGGCACCCTGAAGTCCGTTGACCGTCCCGCTGCCGATGGTGACTTCCTCACCATCGACATCACGGCCACCATCGACGGCGAAGAGGTTGACTCCGCTTCCGGCCTGTCCTACCAGGTTGGCGCCGGCACCATGCTCGAGGGCATGGACGAGGCCGTGACCGGGCTCAGCACCGACGAGGACGCCATCTTCGACACCACCCTGGTGGGCGGTGACCACGCCGGCGAAGCCGCGCAGGTCAAGGTTGTCGTGAAGGCCGTCAAGGAACGCGAACTGCCCGAGGCGAACGACGACTTCGCCCAGCTGGCCTCCGAGTTCGACACCCTCGCCGAACTCCGCGAGGACCTGGCCAAGCAGGCCGCCGACTCCAAGATCGTGGAGCAGGGCGTCGAAGCCCGCGACAAGGTCCTGGACAAGCTGGTTGAACTGGTCGAGGTTCCGGTCCCCGACTCGGTCGTCGAAGAGCAGCTCGAAGCCCACTTCCAGGAGGGCAACGGCCACGGCGAGGGCGAGCACGACACCGAGGAACACCGCGAAGAGGTCCGCGCCAACACGGCCCGCGCCTTCCAGAACGAGATCATCCTCGACGCCATTGCGGAGAAGGAAGACGTCAACGTCAGCCAGAACGAGCTGATCGACTACATCGTGAGCACGGCCAGCCAGTACGGCATGGACCCCAACCAGTTCGCCCAGATCATTGACCAGAGCGGCCAGGTCCCCATGATGGTCTCCGAGGTGCGCCGCCGCAAGGCTCTGGCCGTTGTCCTGGGCCAGGCCACCGTCACCGACACCGAGGGCAACGCCGTCGACCTGAGCGACTTCGTGCGCCCCGCCGGTGAGGAAGCCCCCGCCGCCGAGGCTGCCGACACCGACGCTGCCGACGCCCCCGAGGCTGAGGTCGCCGGGACCGAGGCTGTCGAAGCCGAGGACACCAAGGAAGACGCCAAGGCCTAGTCCCCACAGGCCCAATGCAACGGCCCCTGGATCATTCCGATCCGGGGGCCGTTCGCGTTGCAGCGCGGGCATGTGCCGGAGATTCGGGGATCGTGCGCCGTCAGCGAACAGCCGTCAGTGCGCGAACAAAACACCGGGGAAACCGGTTAGTGTCCAAGTAGTGATTTTCAGTGATGTCACCGTCACCAGTGAGAGGTAAGTAAACATGTCACAGCACTCAGAGGCCCCCCGGATGGCGACCGTCGATCCTGCAGCCCAGGACAACTACATTTACAACCGCCTTCTCAAGGAGCGGATCATCTGGCTGGGCTCGGAGGTGCGTGATGACAACGCCAACGCGATCTGCTCGCAGCTGCTCCTGCTCTCGGCCGAGAACCCGGAAAAGGACATCTACCTCTACATCAACTCGCCCGGCGGCTCCGTCACCGCAGGCATGGCCATCTACGACACCATGCAGTTCATCCCGAACGACGTCGTAACCGTCGCCACCGGCCTGGCAGCGTCCATGGGGCAGTTCCTGCTCTCCTCGGGCACCAAGGGCAAGCGCTACGCCACCCCGAACGCCCGCGTCCTGATGCACCAGCCCTCCGGCGGCATCGGCGGCACCGCGTCCGACATCAAGATCCAGGCCGAACTCATCCTGCACATGAAGAAGGTCATGGCGGAACTGACCGCCGACCAGACCGGCCAGACCGTCGAGACCATCCTCAAGGACAACGACCGCGACAAGTGGTTCACGGCCACCGAGGCGCTCGAGTACGGCTTCTTCGACAAGATCGCCGCGCACGCCGGCTCCGTGTCAGGCGGCGGCGGAACGTCCAACGGATCCTCCGGCGAATCAGCCTCCCAGAACTAACCGGCACCCAGAACCCCTTCGATCAGGAGCAAACACAATGAACTACAACTTCGGGTGGTCAGCCGGCAATCTTCCGTCCAGCCGCTACGTCCTGCCGCAGTTCGAGGAACGGACCCCCTACGGCTTCAAGCGCCAGGACCCGTACACCAAGCTCTTCGAGGACCGCATCATCTTCCTCGGCGTCCAGGTGGACGACGCCTCCGCTGACGACATCATGGCCCAGCTGCTGGTCCTGGAGTCAACGGATCCCGACCGCGACATCACCCTGTACATCAACTCGCCCGGCGGCTCCTTCACGGCCATGACGGCGATTTACGACACCATGCAGTACATCCGCCCCGAGATCCAGACCGTCTGCCTGGGCCAGGCTGCCAGCGCGGCCGCCGTCCTGCTGGCCGCCGGTACCCCCGGCAAGCGGCTGGCACTGCCCAACGCACGCGTCCTGATCCACCAGCCGGCACTGTCCGGTGGGCAGGGCGGGCAGGCCTCCGACCTGGAAATCCAGGCCGCAGAGGTCATGCGCATGCGCTCCTGGCTGGAGGACACGCTGGCCCACCACTCCGGCCGCACGTCCGAGCAGGTCAACAACGACATTGAGCGCGACAAGATCCTTACCGCCGAAGAGGCCCAGGCATACGGCCTCATCGACCAGGTGCTCGATTCACGCAAGATCAAGCCGCAGGCAATTACGCGGTAGCAGTACGGAAAGCCGGTGCGGTCCAGTTCATTTGGCCGCACCGGCCTTTTCTTTCCACCCTTGGCGGCGAATGTGACCTAGAGTGGATGTTGTCACAATCCGGTCCGCGAGGGCCGGGAAGATTTCAGCAATGGTGCAGAGCTGCCTGGCAGCAGGATACTAAGGGGTTCACATATGGCTCGGATTGGCGAGAGCACGGATCTGCTGAAGTGCTCTTTCTGCGGAAAGAGCCAGAAGCAGGTGCGCAAGCTCATTGCCGGGCCCGGTGTCTACATCTGTGATGAATGCATCGAGTTGTGCAACGAAATCATCGAAGAGGAGCTCGCGGAGGTCGCAGACCTCGGCAGCTTTGAACTGCCCAAGCCGCGTGAAATCTTCGACTTCCTCCAGGAATACGTTATTGGCCAGGAGCCTGCCAAGCGCTCCCTCGCCGTCGCGGTCTACAACCACTACAAGCGCATCCAGGCGGGCCACGCGCCCAAGTCGGGAAGCCTTGGCGACGGCGGACACCACGACGACGTCGAAATCGCCAAGTCGAACATCCTCCTCATCGGCCCCACCGGCTGTGGAAAGACCTACCTCGCGCAGACCCTTGCCCGGCGCCTGAACGTACCGTTCGCCGTCGCCGACGCGACCGCCCTGACCGAAGCCGGCTACGTGGGCGAAGACGTCGAGAACATCCTCCTCAAGCTCATCCAGGCCGCGGACTACGACGTCAAGAAGGCCGAACAGGGCATCATCTACATCGACGAGATCGACAAGATCTCCCGCAAGAGCGAGAACCCCTCCATCACCCGGGACGTGTCCGGTGAAGGCGTGCAGCAGGCGCTCCTGAAAATCCTGGAAGGCACCGTTGCCTCCGTTCCGCCGCAGGGGGGACGCAAGCACCCGCACCAGGAATTCATCCAGATCGACACCACCAACGTGCTGTTCATCGTGGCCGGCGCGTTTGCCGGCCTCGAGGAAATCATTGGCTCCCGCTCCGGCCGGAAGGGCATCGGCTTCGGCGCCCCGCTCAACGAGGCCAGCAAAAAAGTGGACTCCTACGGTGAGGTCATGCCTGAAGACCTGCTCAAGTTCGGCCTGATCCCCGAATTCATTGGCAGGCTCCCGGTGATCACCACCGTCTCCAACCTGGACCGCGACGCCCTGATCCAGATCCTCTCCACGCCCAAGAACGCCCTGGTGAAGCAGTACCAGAAGATGTTCCAGATCGACGGCGTGGAACTCGTGTTCGACGACGCCGCCCTGGACGCCATCGCGGACCAGGCCCTGGAACGCGGCACCGGGGCACGTGGCCTCCGCGCCATCCTCGAAGAGGTCCTGCTTCCCGTGATGTTCGACCTGCCCAGCCGCGAGGACGTGGCCAGCGTCGTCATCACCGAGGACGTCGTCCTGCGGGGGGCTGAGCCCACCATGATTCCGCACGTGGCCAAGCGCCGTAAGTCTGCCTGACCTGGAGGAAACCCTTGACTTCACCCGCAAAGAACAAAGCCGATTTCTGGTTCGACCCCCTGTGCCCGTTCGCCTGGGTCACCTCCCGCTGGATCGGTGAGGTGGAAACGGTCCGGGACATCGAGACGGAGTGGCACGTCATGAGCCTGGCCGTCCTGAACGAGGGACGCGACCTGGAACCCGCCTACCGCGAATCCATGGACAACGCGTGGGGAATGGTGCGCGTCATCATCGCCGCCCGGGAGAACCACGGACCGCAGGTCATTAAGCCGCTCTACGATGCCATGGGCACGTTGATCCACAACCAGGGTGAAAAAGACCGCTCCCACGTCATCACCAAAGCCCTGGCCGAGTGCGGGCTGCCCGCCTCCCTGGCCGACGCCGCCACCACCGATGCCTACGATCCCCAGCTCCGTGCCAGCCACGAGGAAGGCATCTCGCTGGTGGGGCAGGACGTGGGAACCCCCGTGGTCGCGTTCAACGGCACCGCATTCTTCGGTCCAGTCCTGACCCGCATTCCGCGCGGCGAGGACGCCGGCAGGATCTGGGATGCCACCACCGCCATCGCCGCCTACCCGCACTTCTTTGAGCTCAAGCGGAGCCGCACGGAAAGCCCGGAATTCGACTAAGCGCCGGGGCGTACGCGCCCACCTGACACGCCAAGGGCCCCGGGATAACTACCGATGTGTAGTTATCCCGGGGCCCTTGTGCATGCCATGGAGCAGGAGAACAATTGGTCTTACCCACTTCGAAAGAAGCGGGACGCAGGAACCAAAGATTCAGTGATATGTAGTTTGACGCAGCCATCGGCAAAGTTGAATGCAAGCTACCAGTGACGGTGTAGTAAGACCTGAAGATCAGAGGATCCTGCCAGACCATCAGAGTTCGTCACCAGATGGCCGAAAAGTCGAAGCCCCACCAACGGCAAAACGCTGATGGGGCTTCCCCTTTGCCCGGAGACAGGGCCGGGCCGGTGTCAGGCCTTGGCGGGTTCGTCGCTCGGAGCCAGGGCCACGCCGGTCACGGCGAGCTCGCCGTCGCCCACCACCAACGTGATGTCCCGGGCGTTGGACGCGGCCTTCAGGTCGCCCAGCCCCGCCTGGAGTTGTGCCGTCAGCGCTTCCGGTGCGGTGATGGTTGCGGACAGCACCTCGGTGCGCTGTTTAACCTTTGCCTCCGACTTGGCCTTGCGGACACCGCTGAGCGCCACGCCGACGGTGGCCAGCATGGTGGTGTCCCCGCCGGGAATCTCCAGCGCGGCCGGCCATTCGGCCCGGTGCACCGACCCGTTGCGCCACCAGCTCCAGACTTCCTCAGTGGCGAAGGGCAGGAACGGGGCGAACAGCCGCAGCAGCGTATCAAGGGTGGTGGCCAGGGCGGCCAGCACGGATGCCTGCTCCGCCTCGCCGGCGGCTCCGTAGGCACGGTCCTTGATCAGCTCCACGTAGTCATCGGTGAACTGCCAGAAGAAGGACTCCGTGAGCTGCAGGGCGCGTGCGTAGTCGTAGTTGTCGAACGCCTTGGTGGACTGTGCGACGACGTCCGCCAGCTGGGCCAGCAGCGCCCTGTCCAAGGGGTTGGTCAGGACGGCCAAGTCACCGGAGAGCACGGAGTTCTCTGTGGCACCAAGGTTCAGCACGAACTTGGAGGCATTGAGCAGCTTGATGGCCAGGCGGCGGCCGATCTTCATCTGCGCGATCTCATAGGCCGTGTCCGCGCCGAGCCGCGCAGAGGCAGCCCAGTAGCGGACGGCGTCGGAGCCGTATTCGTTCAGCACATCCGTGGGGACCACCACGTTGCCCTTGGACTTGGACATCTTCTTGCGGTCCGGATCCAGGATCCAGCCGGAGATGGCCGCATGCTTCCACGGCGCGTTCCTCTGCAGCGCATCCGCGCGGACCACCGAGGAGAACAGCCAGGTCCGGATGATGTCGTGGCCCTGGGGCCGCAGATCAAACGGGTACACCTTGGCGAACAGGTCCTCGTCCCGGCTCCAGCCGCCAACGATCTGCGGGGTCAACGACGATGTGGCCCAGGTATCCAGGACGTCGGCGTCGCCCGTGAAGCCGTTGGGCTGGTCACGCTGCTCCTCGGCAAAACCGGGGGCAGCATCGGCTGCCGGGTCCACGGGAAGCAGGTCGTCGGAGGGCAGGATGGGGTTGTCGTAGTCCGGATTGCCCTGGGCATCCAGCGGGTACCAGACGGGGATGGGCACGCCGAAGAACCGCTGCCGGGAGACCAGCCAGTCACCGTTCAGCCCGGCGATCCAGTTCTCGTAGCGGGAGCGCATGAACGACGGGTGGAAGTCGATTTCCTTGCCCCGGCCGATCAGGCGTTCGCGGCGGTCCTCGTCCCGTCCGCCGTTGCGGATGTACCACTGCCGTGAGGTGACCACTTCCAGGGGCTTGTCGCCCTTTTCGAAGAAGTTCACCGGGTGGGTGATCTTCTTGGGCTCGCCGTCCAGCAGATCGGCTTCCTTGAGCAGTTCAACCACTGCTTCCTTGGCGGAGAAAGCGGTCTTGCCGGCGATCGCCGCGTACGCTTCTTTGCCGGCCCCGCTGGTGATCCATTCCGGGATCTCCGAGATGATGCGGCCGTCGCGGCCCATGATGGCCCGGGTGGGAAGCTGCAGCTCGCGCCACCACGTCACGTCGGTCAGGTCACCGAAGGTGCAGACCATTGCGATGCCGGAACCCTTGTCCGCCTTGGCCAGCGGGTGGGCCTTGACCTCAAGCTCCACCTCGAACAGCGGGGACTTCACGGTCTTGCCGAACAGCGGCTGGTACCGCTCGTCGTCGGGGTTTGCCACCAGGGCGGCGCAGGCGGCCAGCAGCTCCGGCCGGGTGGTTTCGATGAACACCTTGGTGCCGTCTTCTGCAAAGAAGGGATACCGGTAGTACGCACCGGGAACCTCACGGTCCTCCAGTTCAGCCTGGGCCACTGCGGTGCGGAAGGTGACGTCCCACAGCGTGGGCGCTTCTGCCATGTAGGCGTCACCGGCGGCAAGGTTGGCCAGGAAGGCGCGCTGGGACACCGCGCGGGAAGTGTCATCGATGGTGCGGTAGGTCAGGTCCCAGTCGACGGACAGGCCCAGGGTCTGGAACAGGTTCTCGAAGACCTTCTCGTCCTCGACCGCCAGCTCCTCGCACAGTTCAATGAAGTTCTGCCGGGACACCACGTCGAAATCCCGCTGGTTCTTGGCAGGCTGCGCGGGTGGCCGGTAGTCGGCGTTGTAAGGGATGGCCGGGTCGCAGCGGACGCCGTAGTAGTTCTGGACGCGGCGCTCCGTGGGCAGCCCGTTGTCGTCCCAGCCCATGGGGTAGAAGACGTTCTTGCCGGTCATGCGCATGTAGCGTGCCTGGACGTCCGTCTGGGTGAAGGAGAACATGTGCCCCACATGCAGGGATCCCGACGCGGTGGGCGGGGGGGTGTCGATCGAGTAGACCTGCTCCCGGGTGGTGTCGGGGTTGAACTTATAGGTTCCCTCGGACAGCCAGCGCTTGGTGAGCGCCGTTTCGAGGCCTTCGAGGGCCGGCTTGTCCGGAACGTTGATGGGGGCGGTGGTGGGCGTGTCTGTACCCTGCGTGTCTTCAGCCATTGGGCAATTCTTTCATGCCTGCTTCCATCCCACCCAACCCGTCCCCAGCGGCCGGGCCCACGCGGGGGTAGCATGCCGCCTATGAACCGGATCCGGGGAACCTTTGGCGTGAAACGCATCTATGAGCCGGCTGCGGACGACGACGGCTGCAGGGTGCTGGTGGACCGGCTGTGGCCGCGGGGCATGCCCAGGGAAAGCGCCGCCGTCGACCATTGGCTCAAGGACGTCGCGCCCTCCACCGCGTTGCGCAAGGAGTTCAACCACCGCCCCGAGCGGTTCGCCGATTTCAGTGAACGCTACCGGCTCGAACTGGACTCCAATCCAGCCGTGGAAGCGCTGCTGGAACTTGGTGCAGCCCATGCCCGGATCACCCTGCTCTACGCGGCCCGCAACACGCAGGCCAACCATGCCCTTGTCCTGCTGGATTACCTTCGGGAACGCCCGGCGGACTGACCGGGCTAGGGTGGTGCCATGACTGAGCACTTGCAGAAGAAGGCAGCACTGGTGACCGGCGCGAGCAGCGGAATCGGGGAAGCGACAGTCCGCGCGCTGCGCGGCGACGGCTGGACCGTCTTCGCCGTGGCCCGCCGGGCCGACCGTCTGGCCGCCCTGGAAGCCACGACCGGCGCCATCGCCATTCCTGCCGACATTGCAGAGGACGACGACGTGTCCCGGCTCCTGGCGCACGTCACGGAAGCGGGCGGCATCGACACGCTGATCAACATCGCCGGCGGCGCCCGCGGCGCCGACCGGGTTGGCGACGCCAGCACCGACGACTGGGAATGGATGTACCGCGTCAACGTCCTGGGCACCATGAAGCTGACGCGCGCGTTCCTGCCCATGCTGCGCGCCACCGGCGGCGGAACCGTGCTGAACCTGACCTCCACGGCCGGGCTGGACGCCTACGAAGGCGGGGGCGGATACAACGCCGCCAAGTTCGGCCAGCACGCCCTGACCAATGCGCTGCGGCTCGAGGAAGCTGAGCATAACGTCCGCGTGATCGAGGTGGCTCCCGGATTGGTGCAGACCGAGGAGTTCGCCCTCAACCGGCTGGGGGATCCCCAGGCCGCGGGCAAGGTGTACCAGGGTGTGGAAAAGCCGTTGACGGCGGAGGACGTGGCCGACGTGGTCCGCTACGCCGTCACCATTCCGCACCACATCAACCTGGACCAGATCGTCATCCGGCCCGTGGCGCAGGCGGCCACGCACAAGCTGATCCGCAAGGGCTGACGGAGGCGCTAGGGGACCCGGATGGTCAATGTCGCGGACACGGCGGCGTGGTCCGTCCCCTCCAGCCTGTCCACCGAATACCCGGACGCCAGAATGTCCCGGCTCGTCACCAGGTGGTCAAGGGCAATTCCCGGGAGTCGGTAGCCGCGCATCGGCCAGGTGGGGATTAGTCTGCTGCCCAGCGAGGCCGCCACGTCCACGAGCGGGCGGCCTCCCGCTCCGGCCAGCAACGCGCGGAACTCGCGGTGGTCATATGTCGCGTTGAAGTCCCCTGCCAGCAGCAGGGGACCGGACCCGGTGTCAGCGCCGGCTGCGGCAACCAGGTCGCTGCGCCATTGGCCCAGGCCGTTCCCCACGGGCGCCAGGGCGTGCACCGCCGCCATCCGCAGGGCAGTGCCGTCGCCGGCGCCCAGGTCCACGTCGGCCACCGGCATGCTGAACCGGGTGCCGGGCAGCGCGCCGGCCTCCTGCAGCGGGTAGGAGGAGTAGATGGCGCTGCCGGCCGCGCGGTCCCGCGGACGGTCAACCCGGTGGGGGAGCAGGCTGTCCAGTCCCGCCGCCGCGAGCCTTCGTGCGAGTTGGGGGGTGTACTCCTCGACTGCCAGCAGATCGACACGCCTTTCACGAACCAGCTTCACAAGTCCTGCCGCGTCCGCTCCGCCCAACTCGGCGTTGATGCTCATGACAACCAGGGACACCTGATTGCCGGCTGCCTCGGCGGCCGGTTCACGGATGTCCAGCGGGAACAGCCAGAATGCCTGGCAGCCGGCCAACGAGGCGGCCAGCACCTGCTGCCACCTGCTCCGACCCAGGAACCCCAGCAGCAGGGCTGCGGCTGCGGGCACCGCGGCCCAGGGCGTGAACGCCACCAGCTGCACCGCCAGCACTGGCCAGTCGGCGGGCACCGCGCGGATCACGGATACCGCCGCGACCGGAAGGGCAGCAGGAACGAACAGCCATCTGCACACCCCGGCCGCGCGCCTGCGAACAACCGAATCCCCGGGAGCTGCCATGAGGCGAGTCTAGGCAATGCATCCGTTACCGTCAGCCCTGCTGCGCGGTGGCAGCGGCGAAAGCAAGCCAAGGCGGACATTTCCAGGGGAAAAGTCTTGACGGTCTCAGTCAAGCGTCTGTAACGTTTCAAAAAGAAAGCGCTTTCCAGTGTCAGTACTTCCCGCTGTTGAATCCGGGCCCAGCCCCCGTGCAGTGCGCCCACCTACCCCCAGCATGCACGAATCCGCGTGCCCAGGCAACGAAGCCAAAGGAGATTTCATGTCCAACACCATCCCCCGCCGAGCGGTCCTCGGCCTCCTGGGGACAGCTGCCGGCGCAGCCCTGCTTCCGGGATTGGCGCCTGCCAGCGCCTCTGCCGCCGGTGCTCCCGATGTCACGCTCGTCGACAACGGCACGTCCGTGACGCTCGACAACGGCCTCATCCGGTTCACCGTCACCAAGTCGAGCGCAAAGATCACTGACCTTCGGCTGGTCGGTAGTACGCAGGGAAATGGCGCCACCAATCTTCTGTCCGGTTCACACGGCAGCGGCTATACGACGTTCAACTATTCGGGAGCTTCGGGGGCAACAGGCATGTCGGGGGCTGCCTTTCGAGTGGTCAGCCAGAGCGCGGACCGGATCGAAATTTCGATGCTTGCCAACGATCCTTCGCGGCTGACTTTCTATCTCGACATCCGGATGGCCCTTGAGCGCGGGGCCTCGGGACTTCACTCGTACTGGATCGCCAAGTACCCGGACTCGATGCCGGACGGCCTCGCATTGGGACAGTTGCGATACGCGTTCGCGGCTGACGACCCCGCGTTCCGGTGGTTTGTCGTGGATGACGAGCGGGGCGTTCAGCGGCGGCCCACCATTGAGGAAACCCGGAGTTGGGTGACCCTGCAGGACACCACCTATGCGCTTCCGGACGGATCAATCTACTCCAAGTACCAGAACTCGTCCCACCTCGAAGGTGACAACCATGTCTTTATGATCTCCAACGGCAAGGTGGGTCTCTCCCTTGTCCAGGCGAGCAAGGAAGCGTTTGGCGGTCCCACCCGCCAGGAGTTGACCTGCCATGACTACTACAACGGCATGATCCTCCTCTGGCACCCACTGACCGGGCACTATGGCGAACCTGATGTGCAGCCGGCCAAGGGGTGGGAAAAGGTTTACGGCCCCTTCTACCTGCACGTATCCGAAGCCGCCGCCGGTGACGAACGCGCCAACGTCGCAGAGCTGTGGTCGGATGCGAAGCGGGCTGCGGGGCGGGAACAGGCCGCCTGGCCGTACGCCTGGGTGACTGACCCCGCCTACTCCGCGGCCGAGCGTTCCACGGTCCACGGCAGGCTCTCGGTCGCATCGCTCGGTGCCGTGGACAACGGCTGGGCTGTGCTTTACCAGCCGAAAGAAGACCGTGCATACCAGGGGGTCACCCTGGCCGGAGACGACTGGCAGTACCTGAACCTCGACTACATCTATTCCGCCCGGATCGATCGATCCGGCCGGTTCAGCCTCGATGGAGTCCGGCCGGGAACCTACACACTGGCCGCCTTCACTGACGGTGCCATGGGAGAATACCGGCGCTCCGGCATCACCGTGCCGGCGGGCACCACTGTTGATACCGGCATGCACGTCTGGCTCCCCGAGAGCCGCGGCACAACCCTGTGGCAGATCGGCACGCCGGACCGTTCTTCGGAGGAGTTCCATATCCACGGCGGAAAGGACGGTTTCCGGAAGACCCTCAGCTGGCTGGAATACCCGTATGAGTTCCCGGAAGGTGTCGACTTCACGGTGGGGGTGGACGATCCGGCGACGAAGTGGAACTACTTCCAGCCGGTGGTGCGGACGCCGGGTACACCACTTCAGCTCCAGTGGCGGGGCACCACTCCGGACCAATCGCTGACCACGTGGCGGATCCGCTTTGATGCCCACCGTTACCAGCGGGGTACCGGATACCTGGATATCGCCCTTGCCGGCCAGGTCTTCGCCACCCTCGGCGTCGGCCTGAACGGAACGCCGATCGCCTCCATTGATCCCCTGCCCGGCGTTCCCGGAGACAACTCGTCCTACCGCCTGGCGGCAAGGGCGATGTACCGAAGGATTCCTACCATCACTTTTCCGGCCAGCCTGATCCAGGACGGCGAAAATATCCTCACGCTTTCGCCCACCAGGCCATCGGTGGCGCCGACAAGCGACAATTGGATGCAGCCGATGGCAGGGATCATGTACGACGCCCTCCGCCTTCAGGTGGACCACGGAAGCTGACCGGCACGGTGCGACGCCAGTGGTTCGAACCCGGGGCGCGGGCTTCGACCCCGCGCCCCGGCCCTGAATGGCACAGGATGCCCGTGGAATAGTAGACTCAACAGTGGCTATGACCCGGCAATCACCGGTGAGCTTCCGGAAGAACATGCGGCCATGCCATGCAGGGCGGCCTGCACCAGTAGAACCGGACGGGTAAGCCCGTCACAGCAGTAATGAGAGGCCGGGGCCAGCGGCCGTTCCTTCGGGGGCACGCAGCGCCGGTAAGTGAGGTGGTACCGCGGTAGGCGTGCAGTCTTCGGACCGCGCGGCAGCCGTCCTCGCATCCTGAACGGAACATCCGGCCCGTGCCGGACGTTCACCGCGCTCAACCCAGGATGTCGAACATGACGTTTTACCCCAAGGCCTCAGCCAGTACCTCTTCCAACGGCAGCGCCGGCGTTTCCGCCTCCGTGAAGTTCCCGGAGATCGAAGAGCGCATCCTGAAGTACTGGGACCAGGACGGCACCTTCCAGGCCAGCATCGATCAGCGCAGCGCCGACGTCCCCGGCGGGGAGCCCGGCAGCAACGAATTCGTGTTCTACGACGGCCCGCCCTTCGCCAACGGCCTTCCGCACTACGGCCACCTGCTGACCGGCTACGCCAAGGACCTGGTGGGCCGGTACCAGACCCAGCGCGGCAAGCGCGTCGAACGCCGCTTCGGCTGGGACACCCACGGCCTGCCCGCCGAGCTCGAAGCCATGAAGCAGCTGGGGATGACCGACAAGACCCAGATCGAAGCCATGGGCATCGACAAGTTCAACGACGCCTGCCGTGCCTCCGTGATGAAATACGCCGACGAATGGCGCAGCTACGTCACCCGCCAGGCCCGCTGGGTGGACTTCGACAATGACTACAAGACGCTCAACGTCGAATACATGGAGTCCGTCCTCTGGGCGTTCAAGCAGCTGCACGACAAGGGCCTGACCTACAACGGCTACCGGGTCCTGCCGTACTGCTGGAAGGACGAAACGCCGCTGTCCAACCATGAACTGCGCATGGACGACGACGTCTACAAGAACCGCCAGGACCAGACGGTGACCGTCACGTTCCCCATCCTTGCCGGGGAATCGGAGCTGTCGCAGAAGCTTGCCGGCGTCCAGGCCCTGGCCTGGACCACCACGCCCTGGACCCTGCCCACCAACGCCGCGCTCGCCGTCGGGCCTTCCATCACCTACGCCGTGCTGCCCGCCGGACCCAACGGCATCAAAGCCGCTTCAGCCGAGGCACCGGTCAGCGGCAGCTTCCTGCTCGCGGCCGACCTGCTGGGCAGCTACGCCAAGGACCTGGGCTACGACAGCTTCGAAGCTGCGGAAGCCGGCGTGGTGGCCACCTACACCGGTGCCGAACTCGAAGGCCTCGAGTACAAGCGGCTCTGGGACGACTTTGCCGACAATGAGAAGTACGGCATGGAGAACGCCTGGCGCTTCGTGGTGGCCGACTACGTCACCACCACGGACGGCACCGGCATCGTCCACCAGGCGCCCGCCTACGGTGAAGACGACCAGAAGGTCTGCGAGGAGGCAGGCATCCCCGTGGTGCTCTCCGTCGACGAGGGTGCAAAGTTCCTGCCGCTGTTCAAGCACGGCGACCTCCACGACATTGTGGGACTGCAGGTGTTCGAGGCCAACAAGCCCATCACCCAGGTGCTCCGGGCCCAGGGCCGGCTGGTCCGCCAGGCCAGCTACGAGCACAGCTACCCGCACTGCTGGCGCTGCCGCAACCCGCTGATCTACCGTGCGGTGTCCTCCTGGTACGTGGAGGTCACCAAGTTCAAGGACCGCATGTCCGAACTGAACCAGGAGATCAATTGGATCCCCGGCAACGTCAAGGACGGCCAGTTCGGCAAGTGGCTGGAGAACGCCCGCGACTGGTCCATTAGCCGCAACCGCTTCTGGGGCAGCCCCATCCCCGTATGGCAGTCAACGGACCCGGAATACCCGCGCACCGACGTCTACGGCTCGCTCGCGGAGATCGAAGCGGACTTTGGCCGGCTGCCCCTGAACAAGGACGGCGAGGTGGACCTCCACCGCCCGTTCATCGACGAGCTCACCCGGCCGAACCCGGACGATCCCCGCACCCCCGAAGAGGGCCAGTCCGTGATGCGCCGCGTAGAGGACGTCCTGGATGTCTGGTTCGACTCCGGCTCCATGCCCTACGGCCAGGTGCACTACCCGTTCGAGAACGAGGCCTGGTTCAACACGCACAACCCGGCGGACTTCATCGTCGAGTACATCGGCCAGACCCGCGGCTGGTTCTACATGCTGCACATCCTGTCCACGGCGCTGTTCGACCGGCCCGCCTTCCGGAACGTCATCAGCCACGGCATCGTGCTGGGCTCCGACGGGCAGAAGATGTCCAAGAGCCTGCGGAACTACCCGGACGTGTCCGAGGTCCTGGACCGGGACGGTTCCGACGCGATGCGCTGGTTCCTGATGTCCAGCCCCATCCTGCGCGGCGGCAACCTGATCGTCACCGAGCAGGGCATCCGCGACGGCGTGCGCCAGGTGATCCTGCCGCTGTGGAACGTCTACAGCTTCTTCACGCTGTACACCAATGCCGCCAATGGCGGCGCCGGCTACGACGCCAAGCTGCGCTACGAAGGCTACCGGGACACCCTGGACCAGTACCTCCTGGCCAACACCGGCGACCTGGTCCGCAGCATGACCGCCCAGCTGGACACGTATGACATTTCCGGCGCCTGCGACTCGCTGCGCAGCTACCTGGACATGCTTACCAACTGGTACGTCCGCCGCAGCCGCCAGCGGTTCTTCGACGAGGACCAGGACGCCTTCGACGCCCTGTACACCGCTTTGGAGACCATCACGCGTGCCGCGGCGTCCCTGCTGCCGCTGGTTTCCGAGGAGATCTGGCGCGGCCTGACCGGCGGCCGGTCCGTGCACCTTGCCGATTGGCCGGACGCGGACCTCTTCCCCGCCAACCCGGCCCTGGTGGAAGCCATGGACCGCGTCCAGCAGATCTGCTCCACCGGCTCCTCGCTCCGCAAGGCGGCCAACCTGCGGGTGCGCCTGCCCCTGCAGGAACTCACCGTGGTGGCACCCGGCGCGGATGCGCTGGAAGGTTTTGCCGCCGTCGTCGCTGACGAACTCAACCTCCGTTCCGTCCGCCTCCTGGACGCCGCCACGGCCTCCCCCGAGGAGTTCGGCATCCAGCAGAAGCTGGTGGTCAATGCCCGGGCGGCCGGTCCGCGCCTTGGCAAAGATGTCCAGCTCGCCATCAAGGGCTCCAAGTCCGGCGACTGGTCGGTGGACGAAGCCGGTGTGGTGACAGCGGGCGGGCTGCAGCTCGAGCCCCAGGAGTACACGCTGGAGACAGTGGTGGCGGAATCCGACGGCGGTTCGGCCGCCGTTGCGGTGCTGCCCGGGGGCGGGTTCGTGGTCCTGAACACCGAAGTCACGCCGGAGCTTGAAGCCGAAGGACTGGCGCGCGATATGGTCCGCGCCATCCAGCAGGCGCGCAAGGACGCCGGCCTCAACGTGAGCGACCGGATCCGGACCAGCGTCACCGCCCCGCAGAACGTAGTGGATGCCCTGCTGGCCAACGCCGAACTCGTCAAGGGCGAGACATTGACGGTTGACTTGGACGCCGAGGCAGGCAGCACGGCTGAACCCGCCGTCGCCGTTGAAAAAGTGGAGGCCTAGGACATGACCGACGAATTTTCCGTGGAAAGCGTCTACGCCGAACTGCTGGGCCGGGCGCCGGAAAACAAGATGGAGCCCCGCCTGGCGCCGCTGTTCCGCGCCATGGACGTGCTCGGCGAACCCAACAAGGCGTACCCGATCATCCACGTCACCGGCACCAACGGCAAGACGTCCACGTCCCGGATGATCGAGTCCGTGCTCCGCGCCCATGGCCTGAGCACGGGCCGGTACACCAGCCCGCACCTGTCCAAGGTCACCGAGCGGATCAGCATCGACGGCCATCCGGTTCCGGACGAAACATTCGTCCGGATCTGGGACGAAATCCGGCCCTACCTGCAGATCGTCGATTCCGAGCTCGAAGCCGAGGGCCAGCCGCGGCTGACCTACTTCGAATGCCTCACCATCCTGGGCTTCGCCATCTTCGCCGACCAGCCCGTTAATGTGGCAATCATCGAGGTGGGCCTGGGCGGCATCACGGACGCCACGAATGTGGGCGACGGCCAGGTATCGGTGGTGACGCCGATTTCGCTGGACCACACCGACCTCCTCGGGGACACCACAGAGGATATTGCCCACGAAAAGGCCGGCATCATCAAGCCGGGCGGGTACCTCGTCAGCGCTGCCCAGCCCCTGGACGCGGCGCAGGTACTGCTGGAGAAAGCCAACGAAGTGGGCGTGCCGTTCCGCTTCGAGGGCGTGGAGTTCGGCGTCGAGTCCCGCACGGTGGCGGTCGGCGGACAGGTGGTGACCATCCAGGGCATCGCAGGCCGCTACCCGGAGCTGATGGTGCCGCTGCACGGTGCACACCAGGCACAGAATGCCGCCGTGGCGGTAGCCGCCCTGGAGGCATTCTTCGGCGGCGAAAAGGAACTCGACTTCGAGGTCCTGCAGGAAGGTTTCGCAGCTGTCACGTCCCCCGGCCGCCTGGAGGTGGTCCGGACCGCGCCCACCATCATCGTGGATGCCGCCCACAACCCCGACGGCATCAAGGCCTCGGCTGCCGCGCTGCAGGAGGCGTTCACGTTCACCCGCCTGGTTCCCGTGGTCGGCGTGCTCAAAGAGAAGGACGCCGAGGAGATCCTCCGCGAACTCAGGGAATCCCTGGGCGACATGGCATCGGAATACTGCTTCACCCAATCCAACTCGCCGCGCGCCGTTCCTGCCGCCGAGCTCGCCGAGCTCGCGGTGGACCTCGGCTTCGGCGAGGACAACGTGCACATCGCGGAGAAGCTGGATGATGCGCTGGAATGGGCCGTGGAGCGGGCCGAAGCCAACGACGACCTCTCCGGCGGCGTGCTGGTCACCGGATCAATCACGCTGGTGGCCGAGGCCCGCATCCTGCTCGGCAAGACGGAGGCGTAGCCATGGCCAAACTGACCAAGGCGCAGCGGGAATGGCGTCCAGGCATGCCGAAGAAGCGCCGGTCCACCAAGGTGATGTTCGCCTCCACCGTCCTGCTCCTGGAAGCGTTCGTCATGTTCTTCGCCACCCTGGTGGTGTTCGGCCTGCGGCGGGGCGAATTCCCGCCGGCCCTGATCCTCGGCGTGGGCATTGCCCTCAGCGTGGTCATGGTCTTCGCCTGCGCGGTCCTCAACAAACCCTGGGGGATCGGATTGGGCTGGATCCTGCAGCTCGTCCTGATCCTGACGGGCATCTTTGAGCCGGCCATGTTCCTGGTGGGCGCGCTCTTCGCCCTGGCCTGGTGGTATGGCATCCGGACCGGCATCCGGCTGGACCGTGAAGCCTCGCAGCGTGCACGCGAGCAGGCTGAATGGGAGGCGGCCCATCCCGACCAGGCCGCAGGTCCCGCCCAGGCGTGACCAGGGCGCCCGCCCGGGTCCCAGCCCAGCCCTGTTCCCACGCGCCGTCCTGGCAAACCAGTCCCCGTAGACTTATCCCGAAACCCCCACCAACGCATTGGAGCAGTTGTGACTACAGAGCGCACCCTCGTCCTGATCAAGCCCGACGGCGTCGCCCGTAACCTGACCGGCGCCATCCTGGCCCGGATCGAAGCCAAAGGCTACAGCCTGGTTGAGCTGAAGAAGGTCGACGCCACCCGCGAACTGCTGGAGCAGCACTACGAGGAGCACGTAGGCAAGCCGTTCTACGAGCCGCTGGTGGAGTTCATGCTCAGCGGCCCCGTCGTGGCGGCCGTCTTCGAAGGCCACCGCGTGATCGAGGGCTTCCGGTCGCTGGCGGGCACTACTGACCCCACGACGGCGGCCCCGGGCACCATCCGCGGCGACTTCGGCCGCGACTGGGGCCTGAAGGTGCAGCAGAACCTGGTGCACGGCTCCGACTCCACCGAGTCCGCTGAGCGCGAGATGAAGATCTGGTTCCAGGAGAACTGATACCAAAAGGGAGGGCCGGTGTTCGTCTGAACACCGGCCCTCCCTTTGCTGTAACTGCGGCTAGAACCCTGACGTTCCTGCGAAGATCTGGATGAACGCGAAGAAGATGGTGGCGATGACGGCCACGTAAAGCAGTGCCGTGATGATCCAGCCGGAGTCACCCAGGACACGGGCCGCGCCCGCCGGCATCGGGATCACTCCGGCCGAGATGTTGCGGATGGTGGTCCAGACAAAGAGTGGAATCATGGCGGCCCAGACGATCATGCATAACGGGCAAAGGACGTGGATGGCGTACAGCGCCTGGGACCACAGCCACACGACGAAGATGAAGCCGAGCGTAACGCCCGCCTGCAAACCGATCCAGTACCAGCGGGCGAAGGTCGCCCCGGACAGCAGGGCCATGCCCACAGTGATGATGACGGCGAACGCCACAATGCCGATGAACATGTTCGGGAAGCCGAAGAGCGAACTCTGCCATGTCTTCATGACTTCGCCACAGGAGATCCAGGGGTTCACGTCGCATACTGTGACGTGGTTGGGGTCCTTGAGCACTTCGAGCTTTTCCAGCACCAGGGTTCCGGAGGCAAGCCAGCCCACAAGTCCCGTGACCACCAGCAGCCAGCCAAAGGGCCGGTTGCGGGTCATCCGTGGGACGTTTGCGGCCGCACTGGTCTGCGGATCGACGGCCCGTTCCTGGTGATGGGCGCTGACGGGGGAGATGCTGGGCATTGGTGTGGCGTCCTTTTCGTCCGGTGCTCCTGTGCCTGATTGTAACGCCGGAGCCTGAGGCCACCACACAGCAGCGGAAGAGCATCGCGTTGCCTCCGCGGCGATCCGGCGCGGGTATGAGAGAATGAACGTGGCTGGAAGCCGATCCACATTCGGACTCCGGTCCGGTGGTTTGTTCCAAGACCGCCAATGATGAGCAGGGCAGGCTTCGGATTCTTCCGGCACTCCCGCGACTCCATTGGGCGGCACCTGGTTGTGGCACGCAGAACAACGGGTTTCCTGAACATCCGCCGGCTCCCACGGGCTGCCGCACCCCAACGACGGTGCGAACCTGGGAGTATCCACTTGACTTCTGTCAACGCCCGCGGGTTTTGACAATATGTGCCCCAATGGGTGCCGGATGTGGCGGTACGTCAGGGGCAGGAGTGTTGCCACATATGGACAATGATCAGGAACTGGCCGTTAACGAAGATGCAGCGGCCGTGGAGGCTGCAGCACCAAAGAAAGCTGTCCGCACCCGCCGGAAAGCGGCTCCGAAGGCGGAGGCTGCCCTGACCGACGCCGGGGCTGCGGCTCCTGCGGAGACGGATGCCAACCCCGGTGCCGACGGCGGAACAGTAGGGGCAGTCGGGGAAACCAAGGCTCCGGTCCGGCGCACCCGGGCACGGAAGAAAGTTGACGCCGCCGAGCCCCTGCCCGCCTTCGCCGGTGAAGCCGCTACCAGCGCGGCCGATAACAGCGCGGCCGGTGCCGCCGCCGGTGACGCTCCCGCGGCAGCTGCTGAAGGCCCGGCAGCCCAAGCAGCTCCCGAGACCACGCCTGCTCCCGACGCCGCGGTTGACGCCGAGGCCAAGCCTGCGCGCCGCCGTCGGGTAGCCACGCGCAAGGCCGCTTCCCCGGCCGCCCTGACCCAGCCGGAAGCGGAGGCCGTGGATGCCCCAGCTGCGGAATCCGCCGTCGCGAAAGTAACGGCCGGGGACTCCACCGCTGCAGAGGCAGCCGCCCAGGAAGCGCCCGCCCAGGAAGCACCTGCCGAGGAAGCACCTGCTCCGGAGGCCGCAGCCCCCGCGGCAGCCCCCGAACAGGCGCCGGCACAGGAACCCGGGGCAGCGCCGGCAGGGGAGCCGTCCAAGGGCGAGCCCGCCGCCGCGGCAGCGGCCAGCCCCTTCGGGTCCCTGTTCCTTGAACCCGCTTCCCCCACGTCCGTCATCTTCCAGGCACCTGACCTGAGCACCGTGGTCCGTCCCGCTGTGCCGGCCGTCGAGGAACCCGAGGAAGATGAAACCGACGACGGCGACGACTCCTCCAGCCGCCGCCGGCGCCGCACCCGGGGTCGCCGGGGCCGCAGCCGCATCGGCGACGGGGCCGGCGAAGACGCCGAGGGCGGCAGTGCAGAAACTGACGCCGAGGACGAAGCCGACGAGGACAGCGCCGCACAGCTGGAAGGCGGTGTCACCTCCCGTCGTCGCCGCCGCCGCCGTCGCGGGGACCAGGACCTTGAGCTGACCGGCGGCGGGGACGACGATCCGCCCAACACGGTGACCCGCGTCCGTGCGCCCCGCGCCGTGAGCGAAGCGCCCGTGAGCAACCGGGTCACCAGCGTAAAGGGCTCCACCCGCCTGGAAGCCAAGAAGCAGCGCCGGCGCGAATCCCGCGACACCGGCCGCCGCCGCACCGTCATCACGGAAGCCGAGTTCCTGGCACGCCGTGAATCCGTTGACCGTCAGATGATCGTCCGCCAGCGCGACGACAGAATCCAGATCGCGGTCCTCGAAGACGGCGTCCTGGCCGAACACTTCGTGTCCAAGACGCAGCAGGACTCGCTGATCGGAAACGTCTACCTGGGCAAGGTCCAGAATGTGCTGCCGTCCATGGAAGCGGCCTTCGTTGACATCGGGCGCGGCCGCAACGCCGTCCTGTATGCCGGCGAGGTCAACTGGGAGGCCGTGAACCTCGAAGGCAAGCAGCGCCGCATCGAAAACGCGCTGAAGTCCGGCGACACCGTGCTGGTCCAGGTCACCAAGGACCCTGTCGGACACAAGGGCGCCCGCCTCACCAGCCAGATCTCCCTTCCCGGCCGCTACCTGGTCTATGTGCCCGGGGGTTCCATGACCGGTATCTCCCGCAAGCTGCCCGACGTCGAACGCAACCGCCTCAAGCGCATCCTCAAGGACCGTTTGCCCGAACACGCGGGCGTGATTGTCCGGACCGCCGCCGAAGGCGCGTCCGAGGAAGAGCTGACGCACGACATCAACCGGCTGCGCGCCCAGTGGGAAGGTATCGAAAGCCAGGCAGCGTCCACCAAGATCCTTGCCCCCGAGCTGCTCTACGGCGAGCCGGACCTGACCATCAAGGTTGTCCGCGACGTCTTCAACGAGGACTTCTCCAAGCTCATCGTTTCCGGCGAGGAGGCCTGGGACACGATCGAGGCGTACGTCACCTACGTGGCGCCCGATCTGGTGGGCCGGCTCGAGAAGTGGACCAAGGACCAGGACATCTTCTCCGCCTGGCGCATTGACGAGCAGATCCACAAAGCCCTGGAGCGCAAAGTCTTCCTGCCCTCCGGCGGCTCCCTAGTGATTGACCGCACCGAAGCCATGACCGTGGTGGACGTCAACACCGGCAAGTTCACCGGCAGCGGCGGCAACCTCGAGGAAACCGTCACCAAGAACAACCTCGAAGCCGCAGAGGAAGTGGTCCGCCAGCTGCGGCTGCGCGACATCGGCGGCATCATCGTGATCGACTTCATCGACATGGTGCTCGAATCCAACCGGGACCTGGTCCTCCGCCGCCTGGTGGAATGCCTGGGCCGCGACCGGACCAAGCACCAGGTGGCAGAAGTCACCTCGCTGGGCCTGGTCCAGATGACCCGCAAGCGCATGGGTACCGGGCTGCTGGAAGTCTTCGGCGAGCAGTGCGAGGCCTGCGCAGGCCGGGGCGTGGTGACCCACGACGATCCCGTGGAGCACCGCCGCGCCAACATCGTGGCCGCTGAGCACCACGTCCAGCGCACCGACAACCGTCCCGAGCCCCGCGGCGAAGCCCACCGCCCGGAAGGGCAGCGGAACGACAACGGTCAGCCCGGCGTCCGTCCGGAGCGTAAACGCCGCCGCGGCCGCGGCAACGCGCAGCCCGAAGCGGCCCCGGCCCCGGCAGTCCACGTCCACACCGTCCAGGCCGACCCGACAGATGCTGAGCGGCACGCCAAGGCGGAAGCCACCAGGCTTGCCCTGGCCAACATCGCAGCTGCCGCCCACGCGGCGCACCTGCACGACGACGAGGTGGCCGCTGCCCGGCAGGTGCCGTCAGTCCCGCCTGCTGCCGCTCCCGACGGGGAGAAGCACGACGACGACACCCCGGGGCGTCCCGCGGCCGTCCTGACGTTCGGCGGTGAGCAGGTCCCGCTTCCGTTCGTGGAGCACGCTGAGGAGCACCACCCCAAGCCGGCCCTCACCCTGGACCGGTTGGCCGAAGCGTTCGCGCACCTCGGCCAGCCCGCATCCTCCATGGAGGACGCGCCGGCCAAGGACGCGGATGCCGAACAGCCTGCGGAAGCCGAACAGCCCGTGGAAGAAGCGGTGGTGGCACAGCGGCCGGCAGCGGTGGAAGCCCCGGCGGAAAAGGACTACTCCGACCACACCCTGGAGCAGTCCCGCCAACGCCGGCCACGGCGCCACCGTGCGGCCAGCCGTGCCCAGGGTGCCGCCAACGAAACCGCTGTCCAGCACCACGAGAACGTCCAGGCAACGGGCGCCGGCCACTCACACGCCGCGAAGGCTCCCGAGTCCGGCAAACCCCAGCCCGGCGCCACCGCGGGACCGGGCAAGGCTGCAGAGGAACCCATCATCCTCGGCGTCGGGGTACCCGCCTCGGAGCTCTAAGCAGGCTGGGCCACCGCGCCAGCATGGAAGTCCCCGTCGAGTGGACTGTCCCCCCGAATAACGGGGTGTACAGTCCACCGGGCGGGGACTTCCTGCATCCGGGGGCTGTCACCTTTCCCGCGCTCGGGGGTCAGCAGCTAGTCTGGAAACCGACACGGGGTGCCGCGCAAAGGCCGGCTGAGATCCAGACCCGTTGAACCTGTCCGGCTAGTACCGGCGAAGGGATGTCTTTTGTCTTCGACCCTCTCCATGCCCCTCGCGGCTGTCCCGGAAACTGCCCCGCAGCCTGCGGGCCGTGCCGTCCCCCGTGTGCTGTCCATCGCCGGTTCCGACCCGTCAGGCGGTGCCGGCATCCAGGCGGACCTCAAGAGCATCGCGGCCCACGGGGGCTACGGCATGGCCGCTATCACGGCGCTCACCGCACAAAACACCCGGGGCGTGCAGGACGTGCACGTTCCTCCGGCCGGGTTCCTGGCCCGGCAGCTGGACGCCGTCAGTGATGACATCAGCATTGACGCCGTCAAGATCGGCATGCTGGGTGATGAGACGGTAATCCGCACTGTCCGCGGGTGGCTCGAAAAGGTGCGCCCCGCCGTCGTGGTCCTCGATCCGGTGATGGTGGCAACCAGCGGTGACCGGCTGCTGCAGGAATCCGCCGAAGCCGCGCTGCGGGAACTGCTGCCCCTCGCCCACCTCATCACGCCGAACGTGCCCGAGCTTGCCATGCTGGTGGGGGAGGACCCGGCCGCGGACTGGGAAACGGCGCTGGACCAGGGCAGGCGCCTGGCCGCAGCCACCGGGGCCACCGTGCTGGTCAAGGGCGGGCACCTGGCAGGTCCCGGCTGCCCCGATGCGCTGGTCAACACCGGCGGCCTCCTGGGCCAGGAAGTGGTGGAAGTCCATGGTGACCGGGTTGCCACCCGCAACAGCCACGGCACCGGCTGCTCGCTGTCCTCCGCCATGGCCACGGTGCAGGCGCGCCTGGGCAACTGGGAAGCCTCCCTGCGGACGGTCAAACCCTGGCTGGCAGGTGCATTGGAAAGCTCCGGCGCACTGGAGGTAGGCCAGGGGAACGGACCGGTGCACCACTTCCACCACGTCCGGCCGGCCCTGCCGGAAGGGGGCTTCGCGGCCCTGTTGTGGGTTGAAGCGCAGCAGGACCTCGAGGATATCTACGCGCTGGACTTCATCGACGGCCTGGCCTCCGGCGGCCTCGCCGAAAAGGACTTCGCCTATTACCTGGCCCAGGATGCCCTTTACCTCAACGGCTACTCGCGCGTGCTTGCCCGTGCCAGCGCCATGGCCCCCTCCGAGGCCGAGCAGCTGTTCTGGGCCGGCTCCGCCCAGCAGTGCCTCGAGGTGGAATCGGAACTGCACCGTTCCTGGCTCAGCACCAGGCCTGCCCCGGGCGGCCTGGGCCCCGTCACCAAGGCCTACGTCGACCACCTCACGGCGGCGTCGGCGTCGGGCAGCTACGCGGTCCTGTCCGCTGCCGTCCTGCCCTGTTTCTGGCTTTACGCCGAAGTGGGCGAAAAGCTGCACGCCCGCTTCCTTGCCTCCGGCGAACCGGACGGACACGCCTACGCGGACTGGCTCCGCACCTATGCCGACGAGGGCTTCGCCGCGGCCACCCGCAGGGCCATTGCCATTGTGGACGCAGCGGGACGGAACGCGTCCGACCATGAGAGGTCCGCGATGGTAAGGGCCTTCAAGCAGTCGTGCCGACTCGAAGTTGAATTCTTCGACGCGCCGCGGCTGCATTCCTGACCGCCGGGAGGCAGCCGCACCGCTATCATGGAACGGCACGGTAACGGCGTTGCCGCCGGCTTGTGGTTACTATCACAGCCGGGCCGCCGGAACCAGCCTCATTTGCGGCCGAAGACGGATTTAGCGTATTCTGGATCTTCGGTGCTTACGCCAACACTTGGGTTATGACCCCACGGCGTTGAGGCACAGCGAAAAACCAGGCTTTTAGTGAGTCGGTTACGCACGCAAATTTTGTTATAAACGTCGAGAGAAGTGAGTTCCCAAGTGGTGTACGCGATTGTCCGCGCAGGCGGCCGCCAAGAGAAGGTTTCCGTTGGAGACTTCGTTACCCTGAACCGCGTCGCCGGTGGAGCCGGCAGCACCATCGAGCTGCCCGCACTGCTCCTGGTTGACGGTGACAAGGTCACCTCCGCCGCCGCTGACCTGGCCAAGGTAACTGTTACGGCTGAAATCCTCCAGGACCTGCGTGGTCCTAAGATTGTCATCCAGAAGTACAAGAACAAGACCGGTTACAAGAAGCGCCAGGGCCACCGCCAGGAGCTGACCAAGGTCAAGATCACCGGCATTAAGTAACCACCGGTTACTGTTCAGGTATTTCAACAGATTCCCCAGAATTTAGAGGCAGGCATTTCAGATGGCACATAAAAAGGGCGCGAGCTCCACTCGCAACGGTCGCGATTCCAACGCTCAGTACCTCGGCGTCAAGCGCTTCGGCGGCCAGGTTGTTTCCGCAGGCGAGATCATCGTCCGCCAGCGTGGCACCCACTTCCACCCGGGCGCCGGCGTTGGCCGTGGCGGGGATGACACCCTGTTCGCCCTGACCCCGGGCGCCGTCGAGTTCGGCACCCGCCGCGGTCGTCGCGTGGTCAACATCGTTGCTGCTGCAGCTGCAGAGTAACAACAAGTTCTGAACCGGTGGAGCGGGCCTGAGGGTCCGCTCCACTGTTCTTTTAACCGCATTACAATCGATGTGGCGTCCCCGGGCGCCATGTAAACAGCATCTGAGGGAGATCCACGTGGCCAGCTTTGTAGACCGGGTAGTACTGCATGTATCCGGCGGTACCGGCGGCCACGGATGCGTCTCCGTCCACCGTGAGAAGTTCAAGCCCCTCGGCGGTCCCGACGGCGGCAATGGCGGCAACGGAGGCGATGTGATCCTGCGCGTCGACCACCAGACCACCACGCTCCTTGACTACCACCACGCACCGCACCGCCACGCCAGCAACGGCGGCCCCGGCATGGGCGACTGGCGCGGAGGCAAGAACGGCGAGACCCTGGTCCTGCCCGTTCCGGACGGCACCGTCGTCAAGACCAAGGACGGCGAAGTCCTCGCAGACCTGGTGGGCGAAGGCACGGAGTACATCGCCGCAGCCGGCGGCCCGGGCGGGCTGGGCAACGCCGCCCTCTCGTCGCAGAAGCGCCGCGCCCCCGGATTCGCGCTCCTGGGCCTGGAAGGCGAGTCCCGCGATGTCGTCCTGGAACTGAAGTCCATTGCCGACATCGCCCTGGTGGGTTTCCCTTCCGCCGGTAAATCGAGCCTGATCGCGGCTATGTCTGCTGCCCGCCCCAAGATTGCCGACTACCCGTTCACCACCCTGGTGCCCAACCTCGGCGTGGTACAGGCCGGCGACGTCCGGTTTACCATCGCGGACGTTCCCGGGCTGATTGAAGGGGCCAGCGAGGGACGCGGCCTGGGCCACCACTTCCTGCGCCACGTGGAGCGCTGCGCGGCATTGGTCCACGTGCTGGACTGTGGCACCCTCGAATCCGAGCGTGACCCTCTCTCGGACCTCGCCATTATCGAAGGCGAGCTGGAGAAGTACGCGGTGGACATGAGCTATGCCGGCCAGGACGGCGAAGTGGTTCCGCTTAACCACCGGCCCCGGCTGGTTGCGCTCAACAAGGTGGACCTGCCCGACGGCAAGGACATGGCCGAGTTCGTCCGCCCGGAACTCGAGTCCCGCGGCTACCGAGTCTTCGAGGTGTCCGCCACCAGCCACGAGGGCCTGCGCCAGCTGGGGTTCGCCATGGCAGAGATCGTCAAGGCCGCCCGCGACGCCATTGCGGCCGCGCCGCCCAAGGTCCAGCCCACCGTGCTGCGCCCCCGCGCCGTCAACGAGGCCGGGTTCAAAATCCGCCGCGAAGAGAAGAACCTGGAACCGCTCTTCCGCGTCCTGGGCGAAAAGCCTGAACGCTGGGTCAAGCAGACCGACTTCACCAACGAGGAAGCCATCGGTTACCTGGCAGACCGCCTGGCCAAGCTTGGCGTGGAAACCGAACTGTTCAAGCAGGGCGCCAAGCCGGGCGACACCGTGGTCATCGGTGGGGAAGACGGCGTCGTCTTTGACTGGGAGCCCACCATGATGGCCGGTGCCGAGCTCCTGGCCTCCCCGCGCGGCACCGATGTGCGGTTCGCCGATATTGGCGACCGCCCCACCCGAACCCAGAAGCGCGAAGAGCAGCAGGAGCGCCGCGACGCCAAGGCAGCCGCCCGTGCCGAGCTTGAGGCGGAGCGCAAAGCCGGCATCTGGACCGAATCCGTCAGTGGCCGCCGTGCCGCCCAGCCCGTCAAGGAAAGCGGACTGGAAGCGGACGATGACCTCTAGGGGCATGACCGCGGAGCCGGCGGGGCGCACCGCGGACAGAAGTGCGCTGGCAGGGGCCCGCCGGATCGTCGTGAAGGTGGGGTCCTCCTCGCTGACAAGCATCAAAGGCGGCATCTCGGAGGAGTCGCTCACCGCATTGGCGGATGCGCTGGCGGCCAAACGCAACGCAGGTGCCGAGATCATCCTGGTCTCGTCCGGCGCCATCGCCGCCGGTCTTGCGCCCCTGGGCCTGGCCAAGCGTCCCCGGGACCTGGCCACCCAGCAGGCAGCCGCGAGTGTGGGCCAGGGACTCCTGATGGCCCGGTACACACAGGCCTTTGCCGCGCACGGCGTCACCGTCAGCCAGGTCCTGCTGACGGCTGAGGACCTGATGCGCCGCAGCCAGCACACCAACGCCCTCCGGGCCATGGACCGCTTGCTCAACCTGGGTGTCGTCCCCGTCGTCAACGAAAACGACACCGTGGCTACCCACGAAATCCGCTTCGGCGATAACGACCGCCTCGCCGCCCTGGTGGCGCACCTGGTCCGGGCCGACGCACTCGTGCTGCTGTCCGACGTCGACTCCCTGTACGACGGTCCGCCCGCCCTCGGTGCCAAGCGCATCCCCCTGGTCACCGGGGCGCACGACCTCGAAGGCGTTTCCATCGGCAAAGCCGGCAAGGCCGGCGTCGGCACCGGCGGAATGATGACCAAGGTGGAGGCTGCCACCATGGCGGCAGGTTCCGGAATCCATGCCCTGGTGACATCCACCCCCAACGCTGCTGCTGCGCTGAACGGCGAGGACGTGGGGACCTGGTTCTCCGTCAACGGCTCCCGGAAGCCGGTCCGCCTGCTCTGGCTGGCGCACGTCGCCTCGGTGCAGGGCCGCCTGGTCCTGGATGAGGGGGCAGTTCGCGCGGTCCGCCACCACCGGACCTCACTGCTGCCGGCCGGCATCTCCGGGGTGCGTGGTGACTTCGAAGCCGGCGACGCCGTGGAGCTGGCAGGTGCCGACGGCACCGTTATTGCCCGCGGACTGGTGAACTACTCGTCAGAGGAACTGCCGCGCATGCTCGGCCGGTCCACGAGGGACCTGGCTGAGGAGATGGGCACCGGCTACGACCGCGAAGTTGTTCATGTTGATGACCTGGTGCTGGTCTGAGCCGCAGGCTCGCCTAAACTTGGACCATGACTGAAGCCCTGATCCACTCTGGCAACCATTCCGGAACCACTGCTGCCCAGGCGCAGCCGGACGGATCAGCCGCACCGGAATCGGCTGAAGTGTCCGTTACGGGTTCAGAAATGTCCGCCGCAGAGGTGGAAGCCGCAGTCCACGCCGTCGCCGACCGGGCGCGGCACGCCGCCCGCCGGATGGCCACCGCCAACCGTGCCTGGAAAGACCGTGCCCTCCGGGCTGTCGGCGCAGCGCTGCAGGAAAACGTGGCCGCCATCCTTGCCGCCAACGCCACAGACCGGCAGCGCGGCAGGGACAACGGCACCTCCGCCGCGCTCCTGGACCGCCTCACCCTCACCGAAGCGCGGGTTGCCGGCCTGGTGGGCGCCCTGGAAAACCTGGCGAACCTTCCCGACCCCGTCGGCAACGTGGTGCGCGGCCAGACGCTCCCCAACGGGCTGCGCCTGCGCCAGGTGAACGTCCCCATGGGTGTGGTGGCAGCCATCTACGAAGCCCGGCCCAACGTCACAGTGGACATTGCCGGGCTGGCGCTCAAGAGCGGCAACGCAGTCATCCTCCGCGGCGGCAGCGCCGCTGAAGCCACGAACCAGGTCCTGGTGCGGATACTTCGCGAGGCCCTGGACTCCGTCGGCCTTCCCGCTGACGCAGTTCAGACGGTTGACCAGTACGGCCGGGCCGGCGCCAACGTCCTGATGAAGGCCCGCGGCAGGGTGGATGTGCTGATTCCGCGTGGCGGCCGCGACCTGATCCAGACCGTCGTCGCCAACTCCGCCGTCCCCGTCATCGAGACGGGGGAGGGGAACGTGCACATCTTCCTCGACGAATCCGCCGACGAGAACATGGCCGTCGAGATCCTGCTCAACGCCAAGACCCAGCGGCCCAGTGTCTGCAACACCGTGGAGACCCTGCTGGTCCACTCGGGCTCGACGGTGCTGCCCGCCGTCGCAACCGCACTGCGCGACGCCGGTGTCCGCCTCCACGTCGACGCCCGCATCGATGCTGCCCTGCCCGCCGGAATTGAAACCCAGCCCGCGACAGACGCCGACTGGGCCACCGAGTACATGGACCTGGACCTGGCCGTAGCCATGGTGGACAGCCTTGACGAAGCCGTGCAGCACATCCGCACCTGGTCCACCGGGCACACCGAAGCCATCCTCACGAACAGCCTCGCCAACGCCGAGCGGTTCATCGCCGAGGTGGATTCCGCGGCGGTCATCGTCAACGCCTCCACGCGGTTCACCGACGGCGGGGAGCTGGGCCTGGGGGCCGAGGTGGGCATCTCCACCCAGAAGCTGCATGCCCGCGGCCCCATGGGCCTGACCGAGCTCACCACCACGAAATGGATCGTCCAGGGCGAAGGCCAGGTCCGCGGGTAGCAACGCGGTAACATAGACCAGAACCCGGAAAGCAGCGGATGGTTCCGCTGCCCGTAAATTCCTGAACATAGGGGAGAAAATGCTGCTCCAGCAGATTGCCATGTCCGTCGCCGCCGCAGGTGAATCCGGCCACGAGGAGCCTGCGCCGCTGTGGGCTGAGCCCTGGGTTTTCGGTGTTTCGATGTTCGGGATCCTGGTGGTGCTGATGTTCATCGCCTGGTCCTACAACAACCTGGGCAACCGGCACTCTGCTACCGAGGAGCACGCGGATCCGCACCGCCAGCACCCCAACAAGCACGATCGCGGGCAGGGCCACTAACATTTCCCACACACTGCACCGCAATGGTGCCCGGGGGAGGCTGCGGCTGGGCGTGATGGGCGGGACATTCGATCCCATCCACCACGGCCACCTCGTCGCAGCCAGCGAAGTCGCGGCCGAGTTCGACCTCGACGAGGTGGTCTTCGTCCCCACCGGGCAGCCATGGCAAAAGTCCCACAAACAGGTCAGCGAGCCCGAGCACCGGTACCTGATGACCGTCATTGCCACGGCATCAAATCCGCGCTTCACCGTCAGCCGCGTCGACGTGGACCGTCCCGGTCCCACCTATACCATCGACACCCTGCGCGACCTCCGGGCCCAGCGTCCCGACGCCGACCTCTTCTTTATCACGGGCGCGGACGCGCTGGCACAGATCCTGTCCTGGAAGGACATTGACGAACTGTGGTCACTGGCACACTTCGTGGGGGTCACCCGTCCCGGGCACGTCCTTGACGGCATGGGCCGCGACGACGTGAGCCTCCTGGAAGTTCCCGCCATGGCCATCTCGTCCACAGACTGCCGTGCCCGCGTGGCTGCCAACAACCCGGTCTGGTATCTGGTTCCGGACGGGGTTGTCCAATACATCGCCAAGTACGGCCTCTACGCCGACGCTGCGGGACCCGCCGATGACCCAACTTCCGAAGCACGCGAACCAGCCAGTACTGAATGAGTTCACAATGAGTCAGGAACAGCCCCCCATCCGCAGCCGCCGGGAACTCCGGAAGGCCAGGGACGCCCACCAGGCAACCCAGCCTGCCACGGAGCAGCGTCCGCCTGCCGATGACCGGCTGGCCGGAGGGCAGGCGACGCAGGACCAGGCGCCGGCCTCCGCCCCCCGTGACACTTCGGCAGCGCATCCCCAGGTTCATTCCGACCCGACACCCACCCAGCGCTCCTCCCAGATCCGGGCCCGGGACCGCGCCGCCCTTCGCGCCATCAAGGAACTTGAGGAAAAGGAAGGCCAGCTCGCCGCCGGTGGGCCGCCCACCCGTCGCCAGCTTCGGCTGCAGCAGCTCAAGGAGCAGGCGCTCACTGCCGCCAACCCGGTTGTCCCGGCTGCCACGCCGGCTCCTGGCACGACTTCCGGCGAGGGCGGGGACGGCCGCGCCACTGGTCCCGCAGCCACATCCGGTCCTGACGTCCCGGCGCCGGCTCCCGGAAGCGCCCCCCAGGGCATGACCGTGGAGCAGGCCCTGGAAGCCCGGGCACTCATCGCCGCGCAGGCCAGGAACCAGCTCGCCAAAATGGAGCACATCGCCTCCACGGACCCGGAAGCAGTGGACCCGGAAATCCTCGCTGAGCAGATCGCACTCGCCGAGCGGGCCGCCGTCATGAACCGGCGGGCGATGGCCCGGCAAAAGCTTGCCGAGCAGGCAAACAGCCCCGCCGCACCCGCAAGGGAATCAGCTGCCACGGACTCCGGGTCCCATGGTTCCGCCTCCCGTGATTCGGCAGCCGGGGACAAAGCCGGCCCATCCACCGCCAACAACCTGGCCATGGTGACGCCGCTCGAGTTCGTCCAGGTGCCCGGCGTCGACCGTCCGGTCATGAAGCCGCCGGCAACATCGCACGTCCCCGTCGCCACCCGGCCGGGCACCAAGGTCGCTCCTGGCGGCGGGAAACGCAAGCCTGCTGCCCGTCCCAAGGCACCTGCTGCGGATTCCGCCGCCGGCCGCTCCAAGGTCATCGCGCGTGCGGAGGCGGCAGCAAAGGCCGCCGGCAGGCCCAAGCCGGTGGCACGTCCGCAGCACCAGCCGGAGCACCAGTCGGAGGACCTCTTCGAGGACCTGCCACGCGTTCCTGCCCGGTCTGCCTACGGCCTTGATCCGCTGGATGCCGCCACTGCCGGCCTCACCCGGGCCAGGCGCAACCGCATCCTCCAGTTCTGCATCCTCGCGTTCGGGATCCTGGCCCTCGTCGCCGGCATCATCCTGATCGTCAGCGGCATGTCGCGCTGACACCTGCCGGCCGGCACCAACACCTCTTCATCAAACCAAGGAGTCCCGTGACTGCAACAGAATCATCCATCGCCATAGCCCGCACAGCCGCCAAGGCCGCCGCGGACAAGATTGCCCAGGACATCGTCGCCATGGACGTAAGTGAGCGCCTCGCCCTCGCCGACGTCTTCCTTATTGCCTCGGCCCCCAGCGAACGCCAGGTCAATGCCATCGTGGATGGCATCGAGGAGGAACTCGCCAAACAGGACCTGCGTCCCGTCCGGCGTGAAGGCCGCTCCGGCGGCCGGTGGGTACTGCTCGACTACGCCGACGTGGTCATCCACGTCCAGCACGAGGAAGACCGCGTGTTCTACGCGCTGGAGCGCCTCTGGAAGGACTGCCCGGTGGTGGACCTGGAACTCGGCGACGACACCTCGGCAAAGGCCGCCGCGGTTTCCGAAGGAGAATAGTCCCACCGGGGAAGTGAATATTCCCGATTTGGAATTTTCGGAATTGCTGTTCTAAGATATTTGAGTTGCTTCGGGGGAGACCCCGGGGGAATCTCGGAGAGAGCAGCAACAATCCGGGGCTGTGGCGCAGCTGGTAGCGCACCTGCATGGCATGCAGGGGGTCAGGGGTTCGAGTCCCCTCAGCTCCACCGGCAAGTCCGCCGGAACCACTCTGGTTCCGGCGGACTTTTCAGTTTTCCGGGCACTTTCGGGCCAAAAACCTCCCGATTGGCGTACGGCGGAAAAGTGCATTACTCTGGTCAGGTTGCTCCGGGGAATTCGACCGGAAAAGACAAAAGTACGGGGCTGTGGCGCAGCTGGTAGCGCACCTGCATGGCATGCAGGGGGTCAGGGGTTCGAGTCCCCTCAGCTCCACCGGTACAAGGAAAAGGGAACCATCACCACGTGATGGTTCCCTTTTTTTGTTGCCACTGGCAACCGATAGTGGACCAAACCCTTCCGGCGCAGGTCAAAGCGCGGTACAACTGTGGTTGAGGGCACATCGTCCCGCCTCTGGACTGCTTTGATCCAAGGCGGCGGCCGCGGGACGGGCTGACGAGGAGGTCGCAGATGTCCCACGCAGACGGCTACAGCCCGGACGGCGAAGCCTTTCCCGAGAAATCCCGCCTGACGCGGGATACC
>Ga0308169_10000355_pt1 | contig 74163 bp, 67 predicted proteins | sample PhyBR1_2_FD_202139 | JGI IMG/M metagenome (GOLD analysis project Ga0308169, IMG submission 202139) | Phyllosphere microbial communities from UC Gill Tract Community Farm, Albany, California, United States - DLSLSB.R1 | ecosystem: Host-associated > Plants > Phyllosphere > Unclassified | place...
TCGGCAGCCGCGAGCACGGCTTCAACTTCCCGGCTTGCCGGCGGCGTCAGTTCCTCCGATGAGGCAGGTGTGTCCATAACCACTAGTTTCGCCGGATAGTTACCAAACTGCAAAGGTTGCGCACATCAGGGCCGGATAAGGAGAACCATGAAGACCCACCAGCAAACAGACCCGGTGACCAGCACGGTCAACGGCATCGACCGGCTCATCCGGAATGTGCAGACCGGCAGGTTTGAGCGTTCCCTGTCCGGCCTCACAGCGGTAGGGGCACTGGTGACCGCCGCCGAAATCTACCTCGAGCATGACAAGGCCAGCTTCGGCAACAAGTGGATGTGGGTGCCGGTGGCGCTCGGACCGGTGGGGGCGGCCGCCGGGGTGGCCGGTGTCTTCAGCCGGCGTATGGCCAAGACGGCGCTGCCGCTGGCCAGTGCAGCCATCATCGCCAACGGGCTGCAGGGAACATGGCTGCACCTGCAGGGCATCCGGCAAAAGCCGGGCGGCCTGTCCAACCTGCGCTACAACGTGGAGATGGGCCCGCCCCTTTTCGCTCCGCTGCTGGTCACCATGGTGGGCGGGATGGGAGTGCTGGCATCGATACTGAGGCGGGAACCATGAGCAGGCTGCCGCTGGAACTGTCCGATGGCGGCGGCCGCTACCCGGGCTTCAGCACCCTTGCCCAGGCGGGGCACTGGGACCGGGCCACTGCCGCCGTCGTCGAATCCCGCCTGGGCCGGCCGCCGGACATCCGCTTCTTCACGCCTGCGGAAGAAGCCGCGGCGCGGGCCCTCTTCGACCAGCTGCTGGCCCAGCGCGGGGAACCCCGAGTGCCGGTTGTAAACCTGGTGGACGCCCGGCTGGCCGAGGAGCAGACCGACGGCTGGCACTATGACAACCTGCCCCGCGATGGCGAGGCCTGGCGCGCCACGCTCGCTGCACTGGATGCCGAGGCCGGTTCCCGCGGCGGCTGCACCTTTGCGCTGCTCGATCCGGAGCAGCAGGCGGCGCTGCTGCAGGACATCTGCGACCTGCACCAGGAACTCTGGCACGGCCTGCCGGCGGACCGGGTATGGGGCCTGTGGACCCGCTACGCCTGCACCGCCTTCTACTCCCATCCGCTGGCATGGGACGAGATCGGCTTCGCCGGACCGGCCTACCCACGCGGGTACAAGAACCTGGGCGTGGACCGGCTGGAGCCGTTCGAAGTCCGGGACGCCCGCCCGGATGACGATCCAACGCACGAGCCAACGTACGGGCCGGCCCGCCAGCCAATCTCCGATCCAGCCTCCGGGGCGGACAAATGAACAGGGTCCGCGAGCGCAACGGGTCCGCCTGGCTGCTGCCCGCCGGGCCCGGCAGCAACGGGCAGCTGCGGGCGGACATGCGGCGGTACAACGACGCCGACGAGGTGGACATTGTGATCGTGGGTTGCGGCGCCGGGGGTGCCACGCTGCTGCAGCGCCTGGCAAGGACCGGGTGGCGGGCCGTGGCGCTGGAGGCCGGACCGTTCTGGGAACCGGAGCGGGACTGGGTGAGCGATGAGGCCGGGTCCCACCACCTGTACTGGACCGAGCCACGCGTCATCACGGGGACGGATCCGGTGCCCTTGGGGTCCAACAACTCAGGCCGCGGCGTGGGCGGATCGATGGTCCACTTTGCGGGGTACACGCCGCGGTTCCACCCCAGCGATTTCCGGACCTTCACCGCGGACGGCGTGGGCGCGGACTGGCCCCTGGAATATGCGGAGCTGCGGCCGTACTACGAGGACATCGAGGCGGAGCTGCCCGTGGCCGGTGAATACTGGCCGTGGGGTGATCCGCACGGCTACCCGCACCGGCCGCATCCGGTGTCCGGCAACGGTGAAGTGTTCCTGCGCGGGGCCAACGCGTGCGGCGTTACCGCGAAGGTGGGGCCGGTGGCCATCGCCAACGGCAGGTTCGGCAACCGGCCGCACTGCATCTACCGCGGCTTCTGCCTGCAGGGCTGCAAGGTCAACGCCAAGGCCTCCCCGCTGATCACGCATGTCCCGGACGCCCTGCAGCACGGCGCCGAAATCCGGGCCGAAGCGATGGCCACCCGGATCGGGTTCGACGAACGGACCGGGCGCGCCACCGGCGTCGAATATGTCCACGGCGGGGTGGCACGGTTCCAGCGCGCCCGGATGGTGGCCGTGGCCGGCTACTCGATCGAAACGCCGCGGCTGCTGCTGAACTCCACGTCACCGCGCTTCCCGGACGGAATGTGCAACGACTTCGACCAGGTGGGCCGGTACCTGATGGTCCAGGGCGCGCCGCAGACCGCCGGGCGGTTCCAGGCCGAGGTGCGGATGTGGAAGGCCCCTCCCCCGGAGGTCAGCACGGAGGACTTCTACGAGACGGACCCCAGCAAGCCCTACAAGCGGGGCTTCTCCATCCAGTGCGTATCCCCGCTGCCCATCACCTGGGCCGAGCACGTTGCCGCGCAGGGGCACTGGGGTCCGGCGCTGCGCCACTACATGAGCGACTACCCGCACTGGGCGTGCCTGGGCGCGCTGTGCGAGTTCCTCCCCCTGGAGGAAAACCGGGTGACGCTGGCGGACGAGACGGACCGCCACGGCATTCCCGTGGCCCGCTTCAGCTACAGCCAGTGCAGCAACGACCGGCAGCTGATGTCCGCCGCGCAGAAGGTCATGGAGGAAATCCTCACCGCTGCCGGGGCGGAGGAGGTCATCACCATCAACCGCTACGCCCACCTGGTGGGCGGCGCCCGGATGGCCGCCACTGAGGACGCGGGCGTGGTGGACCGGAACTGCCGCAGCTTCGCGGTACCCAACCTCCTGGTCACCGACGGCAGCGTGCTGCCCACCCAGGGCAGCGCCAACCCGGCCCTGACCATCATGGCGCTGGCGGCCCGCGCCGCCCGTGTCCTGGTCCACGGCGCCCGCACCGGCGCCCTGACGAGCACAAAGGAAGACTGATCATGGCAACCACAGTGGCCGACTACCTGCTCTCCCGGCTGGGTGAGTGGGGTGTGGACAAGGTCTTCGGGTTCCCCGGAGACGGCATCAACGGAATCCTCGCCGCCTTCGGCAAGGCGGGGAACCAGCCGAAATTCATCCAGGCAAGGCACGAGGAGATGGCGGCGTTCGAGGCCGTGGGCTACGCCAAGTTCGGCGGCCGGGTTGCGGTGTGCATGGCCACCTCCGGTCCCGGCGCCATCCACCTGCTCAACGGGCTCTATGACGCCAAGCTGGACCACGTTCCGGTGGTGGCCATCGTGGGCCAGACAGCGCGCAGCGCCATGGGCGGCTCCTACCAGCAGGAGGTGGACCTGCTGACCCTGTTCAAGGACGTCGCCTCCGACTACGTCCAGATGGTCACCGTCCCGCAGCAGCTGCCCAACGTCATCGACCGGGCCATCCGGATCGCCGAGGCCCAGCAGGCGCCCACCGCGGTTATCATCCCGGCCGATGTGCAGGAACTGGAGTATGCCGCGCCCACCCACGAGTTCAAGATGGTGCCCTCCAGCGTCGGGGCACGGTGGCCGGAGATGCAACCGGACAGTGACGCGGTCCGGGGTGCCGCCCAGCTCCTGAACGAAGGTTCCAAGGTGGCCATCCTGATCGGACAGGGCGCCCGCGGCGCGGCCGCCGAAGTCCAGGAAGTGGCCGAACTGCTCGGGGCCGGCGTGGCCAAGGCACTGCTGGGCAAGGACGCCCTGCCCGACGACCTGCCGTACGTCACCGGATCCATCGGGCTGCTGGGCACCCGGCCCAGTTACGAGATGATGCGGGACTGCGACACCCTGCTCACGGTGGGTTCCAGCTTCCCCTACACCCAGTTCCTGCCCGAACCGGGACAGGCCCGCGGCGTGCAGATCGACATCGATCCCAGGATGATCGGCCTGCGCTACACCAACGAATTCAACATTGTGGCCGACGCCGCCACCGCGCTGCGGGCCCTGATCCCGCACCTGGCGCGCAAGCAGGACCGGTCCTGGCGGGAGAACCTGGAGAAGGGCATCAGCCGCTGGTGGGAGACCATGCATGACGAGGCCATGGTCGGCGCCAACCCGGTCAACCCGATGCGGCTGTTCGCGGAGCTCTCCACCCGGCTGCCCGCGGATGCGATGCTCAGCGCAGATTCGGGCTCGTCAGCGAACTGGTATGCCCGGCAGCTGAAGTTCGTGGACGGGGTCCGGGGTTCGCTGTCCGGCAACCTGGCCACGATGGGTCCGGGTGTCCCCTATGCCATCGGCGCCAAGTTCGCGCACCCCGGCCGGCCGGCCATCGCCTTCGCCGGTGACGGCGCCATGCAGATGAACGGGCTGGCGGAACTCATCACGGTCAAGCATTACTGGCGCGAATGGGAGGACCCGCGCCTCGTGGTGGCCGTCCTGCACAACAACGACCTGAACCAGGTCACCTGGGAAATGCGCGCCATGGGCGGGGTGCCGGCCTTCCGCGAGTCCCAGGCCCTGCCCGACGTCGACTACGCAGGTTTCGCGGAAAGCCTCGGCCTGCAGGGCCTCCATGTGGAGGACCCCGACGACGTCGGGCCGGCCTGGGAGAAGGCCCTCGCCGCGGACCGGCCCACGCTTTTGGACGTCCGCACCGACCCCGACATTCCGCCGATCCCGCCACACGCCACCTTTGAGCAGGCCCGCAAGACCGCGGAGGCCATGATCAAGGGCGACGACAGCGCCTGGGGCGTGGTGAAGGAGGGGGTCAAGACCAAGATCCAGGAATTCCTGCCGCACAAGGAGGGCTGACCGGTGCCCGCCGCCGCCACAGTCACCGCCGTCCGGACCAGCGCCTACACCGTCCCCACCGACGCCCCGGAAGCCGACGGGACCTACAGCTGGGACTCCACCACGCTGGTCCTGGTGGAGGCGGACGGCGGCGGACAGACCGGCCTGGGCTGGACCTACGCCCCGGCCGCGGCGGCAGCCCTGGTGGAGGACCTGCTGGCCCCGGCCGTCCGGGACATTGACGTCCTGGACGTGCCGGCCGCCGCGGCGGCGATGGCCAAGGCGGTACGTAACCCCGGCCGGACCGGGCTGGCGTCCTACGCCGTGTCCGCCGTCGACTGCGCCCTGTGGGACCTGAAGGCGCGGCTGCTGGAAGTGCCGCTGCACAAGCTCCTGGGCGCCGTCCGGGACAAGGTTGCCGTCTACGGCAGCGGCGGCTTCACCAGCTACGGCGAGGACCAGCTGCGCGACCAGCTCCAGGGCTGGGCACTGGAGCAGCACATTCCCAGGGTGAAGATCAAGATCGGCCAGGACAGCGGAACCAACGTGGCGCGGGACCTGGACCGCATCCGCCAGGCGCGTGCCGCCGTCGGACCCAACACGGAACTGTTCGTGGACGCGAACGGTGGCTACACCGCCAAGCAGGCAATCCGGGTGATGCAGGAAGTGGAAGGCGAGCGCGTCACCTGGTTCGAGGAGCCCGTCTCCAGCGATGACCTTGCCGGGCTGCGCGCCGTCCGTGCCGGCGTCACCGCTGATGTGGCGGCCGGCGAATACGGCACGGGGCTGTTCTACTTCCAGCAGATGTGCGCCGCGGACGCGGTGGACTGCCTGCAGGCCGACGTCAGCAGGTGCGGCGGGATCAGCGAGTGGCTGCGCGTGGCGGCCGTCGCCGCCGCTCACGGCGTGCAGCTCTCGGGGCACTGCGCACCCCACCTGAGCGCCGCCGTCGCCGCAGCCACCCCCAACTTCCGGCACCTGGAATGGTTCCATGACCACGTCCGGATCGAGAACCTGTTCTTCGACGGGACGCTTGACCCGGACGGCGGGTGGATCCGGCCCGGAGACTCCCCCGGCAACGGTTTGGCTTTCCGCGCCAACGACGCCGCCCCCTACCGGGTCAGCTGACGACCACGCGGAAGACCATCAACCGAAAGGAAGCCCATGAGCACCAGCCCCGGCAGCGTGAACCCGGACGCAGAGCCACTTGACCCCGACCCCACCGGGCAGGATCCGAGCGCGAAGGACCCCACGGCGGAGGAAAAGATGCTGCTCCAGGCAGCGATTTTTGATGCGACCCGCGAGGCCGCCGGCAGGAACCTGACCGAAATCAAGGAGATGCTCCAGGCCGGGTTCGCGCGCCGCGGCGTGCAGGCGCCCACCCCCATGTGGCTGGACGGGGTTGCCTCGGCAGCCTTCCACGGCGAGTCCTACATCATCGACTTCCCCGCAGCCCTGGCGGCTGAGGGCGCGGCACCTGCCCCCAACCAGGCGTTACGGGAGCGGCTGGCCGTACGGCGTGGGCTGCGGGAGGAAAAGTTGCCCGCGGGGATCCTCCCTCCCGCGTCGGCCTGGGAGCTGGATGACAACGACGTCACCAGTGGGTACCCGGAAACCGGCCGGCGGCCGAACCCGCGGGCTGGATGGGGAGGCAGGACAGGGCTGTGGAAGGCAGTGTCGGCGGCCGGGCTGGCGGCCCTTCTGGCCTTTGCGGCGCTCCGGGCCTTCGCGGTGAACAATGCCCGGAGCGTTAAAGGCCCGGGTGCCAAACGGACGACGGCGGGTGCGTGATGCCGGCATGGCTGCAGGCATGGATGTGGGGCACCATCGCGGGCGGGGCCTTGGTGGTGGGGTGCGCGTTGGCGTGGAAGTGGAGGATTCCGGCGAAGGTGGTGTCCTCCGTGATGTCGTTCGGCGCCGGGGTGTTGATTTCGGCGCTGTCCTTTCAGCTCGTGGAGGAGGCCGTGAACGGCGGAGGGCTGTGGCCCACCATCGCCGGATTCGCCACCGGAGCCCTCGTGTACGTTGCCGCCAATGCCGTGCTCGCCAGCAAGGGCGCCAAGCACCGGAAACGTTCGGGCGGCAAGCAGCCCTCGGAAAAGGACAAACCGGGCAGCGGCACGGCCATTGCCGTCGGCGCCCTGCTGGACGGCATCCCGGAATCGGTGGTCCTGGGGGTCGGACTGGTCACAGCGGGCGCGGTCAGCCCTGCCATGCTGGCCGCCGTCTTCATCTCGAATGTCCCGGAGGGGCTGTCCAGCACGGCCGGGATGAAGAAGGCCGGCCGCGGGCCGGGGTACGTGTTCGGCGTATGGGGCGGCATCGCCGTCCTCTCCGGACTTGCCGCGCTGGTCGGATTCCTGGTCCTGCAGGACGCCCCGGGGGAATTGGTGGCTTTCATCACCGCCGTTGCGGCGGGGGCCATCCTGGCCATGCTCGCCGACACGATGATTCCCGAAGCCTTCGAGGAGCACCATATGCTCACCGGGCTGATAACGGCGGCAGGATTCCTGGCGGCCTTCACCGTGGACCAGGTGGGCGGTTAACACCCGGGCTGCCGCTGCCGCGGAAGCCGCACCATTTACGACACACAACCCGGGAGGGACAGATGGCAAGGATCGAAGACTACGCAATCATCGGCGACCTGCACACGGCGGCCCTGGTGGGCAGGAGCGGGTCCGTTGACTGGATGTGCCTGCCCAACTTCGATTCGCCGGCCTGCTTCGCGGCCCTGCTCGACTCCCCGGATGCAGGCCGGTGGCTCCTGGCCCCGGCAGGTGCGGGCGATTGCACCCGGCGGCGCTACCGGCCCGGAACGCTGATCCTGGAGACGGAATGGGATACCGCCGACGGCAGCGTCAGGGTCACCGACTTCATGCCGGCCCGGGACGATTCGGCGGACATGGTGCGCATTGTGGAAGGCCTGAAGGGACGCGTCCCCATGCGCGGGGAACTGCTGCTGCGCTTCGACTACGGACGCATCGTCCCCTGGGTCCGGCGGATGGACCACGGCATCAGTGCCATCGCCGGCCCGGATGCGGCCTACCTCACTACCCCGGCCCCGCTGAAGGGCAAGGACATGCGGACCGTCAGCGAGTTCACCGTCAACGCCGGTGACAGGATCCCGTTCGTCCTGCGCTGGGCCCACAGCTACAAGCCCGTCCCGGACCGCACCGACCCCGAACGCGCCCTTGTCTCTACCCAGGAATTCTGGGAGCAGTGGAGCGACCGCAACACCATGGCCGGGGACTACCAGGAAGCAGTGGAACGCTCCCTGATCACCCTCAAGGCCCTCACGTATGCCCCCACCGGCGGGATCGTCGCCGCGGCCACCACCTCCCTGCCCGAAGACCCCGGCGGCAGCCGCAACTGGGACTACCGCTACTGCTGGCTCCGGGACGCTACCCTCACACTGCAGTCCCTGCTCGCCTGCGGCTACACGGAGGAAGCGGCGGCCTGGCGGGAGTGGCTGCTGCGTGCCGTGGCCGGCAACCCCGCCGATCTGCAGATCATGTATGGCCTGGACGGCACCCGGCGGCTGCCCGAGGGGGAGCTCCCGTGGCTGGATGGATTTGAGGGCTCCAAACCTGTCCGCACCGGCAACGCCGCAGCTCCGCAACTGCAGCTGGATGTCTGGGGTGAGGTGCTGGACGGCCTGGCGCTCACCCGTGCCGCGGACCCCGGCACCAAGGACGATTCCTGGGACATCCAAATCGCCTTGATGGAGTTCCTGGAGGGCGCATGGGACCAGCCGGACAACGGGCTCTGGGAAATGCGCGGCCCCCGCCGCAAGTTCACCCACTCCCGGGTCATGGCCTGGGTTGCGGCGGACCGGATGGTGAAGGCCGTCGAGGAGTCCGGGCTTCCGGGGCCCGGCGAACGCTGGGCGGCACTGCGGAAGCAGATCCACGACGACGTCATGACACACGGCTTCGACGACAAGCACAACACCTTCGTCCAGTCCTACGGCAGCACTGAACTCGATGCGAGCCTGCTGCTCATCCCCCGCGTGGGGTTCCTCCCCCACGACCATCCCCGTGTTGTGGGCACCGTGGACGCGATCCAGAAGAACCTCACCGAAGACGGGTTCGTCCTGCGGTACCGGCCGCAGGCGAGCAACGACGGGCTTCCCGGCACCGAGGGCGTCTTCCTGGCCTGCTCCTTCTGGCTCGCCGACGCGCTGCTGGGCATCGGCCGCCGCGACGAGGCTGTGGAGTTGTTCGAACGCCTGCTCTCGCTGCGCAACGACGTGGGCCTTCTCAGCGAGGAGTGGGACCCGCGCAACAACCGCCAGCTGGGCAACACGCCCCAGGCGTTCAGCCATTTCCCGCTGATCCACTGCGCCCTGCAGCTGCAGCACGGGGTCCACCACAGCAACACTCCCGTCAAGGGCCACCATTCCAAGCTGGGGTGACCTCCCACTGCGACCTACATATGGCCTGGGTTAACCTATGTAATAAAGCATTGAACCAGTGGGGGGACCGGCAAGGAGCGAGGCACACATATGGGTACGCACGGTGCGGCAGGAAACAATGAGGCGCTTGAGCGGACCCTCACCGCATCGCGGGCCTTGCTCGGCCTGGTGGCCCGTTCCCTGGCCGGCGTCTCGGATGCCGTCACACTTCCCCAGTTCCGCGTCCTGGTCCTGCTGGCCACCCGGGGGCCGGCACGGATGGGTGACCTGGCACAGCTCCTCGGGGTCCACCAGTCCAGCTTCAGCAGGACGGCGGACAGGTTGGAAGCAGCGGGATTGCTGGTGCGGGAACAGAGTCCCGGCAGCCGGCGGGAAGTAGTGGTCTCGGCCACTGGGCGGGGCCTGCAGGTCGTGGAGGACGTGACGGAGGCCCGACGCCGGGAAATCGCCCAGGTGCTTGCCGGCCTGTCGCCGCGGGAACAGGAAAAGGTCGCCGCCGGCTTTGAGCTCTTTGCCCTGGCCGCAGGAGAGCCGTCGGCCGCAGAAAGCCTGTTGTTGGGTATCTAGGTCCGGCAAAGGTATGGGCCGGCCCGCACACGAAGGGGAAAAGCCATGTGGGAGGAATTGACGCTCACGCCGCCGCAGGCCCTCGAAGTGTTGCTTTCCACAGTCGGCATGTACCTTGCGCTGGTGGTCCTGGTCCGCCTGCTCGGTCAGCGGGTCCTTGCCCGCGTGGCAAGTTCGGACCTGGCTACCATTGTGGCCCTGGGCGCCGTCATCGGGCGGGCGGCCCTTGGGTACACCCCCACTCTCGGGGCCGGCCTGTTGGCCCTGCTGACACTGTTTGGGATGCAGGCTCTCGCAGGACAGGTGAAACGGTGGCGGGTGGCCGAACGCGTGCTGCAGAACCCTCCGGTGCTCCTGATGCAAGGCAGCACGGTGATCCACGAAAACCTCCACAAGGTGCACCTGGTCGAAGCTGACCTCTGGCCGATCCTCCGCCTGGCCGGGATAAGGAACCTGGACGAGGTCGCCTGCGTCGTCCTCGAAACCACCGGCGACATCAGCGTCCTTAAACGGGGCACGGACCTGGATCCGCGAATCCTGGCTGACGTCCCCGGCGCCGGCAGCCATTCAACCCGGCGGTCGCCGACCGGGGGGCTCCACCACTTGCTGGCGGTCCAGCACCGGCACGTGTCGGCGCGGGTGAGGCTAGGCCTCTACGTCACGTCCGGGGCGCTGGTCCTGGCGGGTGCCGTGTTCTTCGCCCTCACCATGCGGGGAGTCCTCCACAACGATGGGCTGAGCGGCCTGGACCAACCCGTCCGGCAGTGGCTCCTGTCGCACCGGTCAGGTCTGATGACGGCCGCCATGACGCCGGTGGCCCTGGTGTTCGGGCCCGTGGCGATGCCCATCATTGTCCTGGTCGTCGTCGTCGCCTGGACTCTGGTGCACAAGCATGCCTGGCGGCCCCTGCTTTTTGCCGGGGCGATGGTGGCCGGCGTCGTCATTTCGCAGATCATCCTGCCCCTGGTCCACCGGTCCCGGCCGCCCCTGGATGCCATGCTCCTCGCACCCGACCCGAGCTTTTCGTTTCCGTCGGGCCACGTATTGGGCGCCTGCGACTTCCTGCTGGTCCTGGCATACCTCGTCACTTCACGGCGCCAGGACAAGCGGCTTGCGGCTGCCTTGTGGTCCGTGGCCGCGGTACTGGGTATCGGCCTGGTGACCTTGAGCCGGCTGTACCTGGGGTATCACTGGCTGACCGATGCCGTTGCCTCCATGTTCCTGTCCCTGGTGATCCTGGGCGCAGTCATCGCACTGGACACGTGGCGTACGGCCGTGGCAACCGGCGATTCAGGGTCGTCCACTCTTCCCTCGAAGCCCTGGCTTCGGGCACAGGCCTTGGACCGTGGCGGCAGCTAATCCGTTGCCACAGGCATACCCTGATGACATGGACAGTCCATTAACCGGTCCCGAAGCCGGGGCAGAGGACCAGGAGTTTTCAACAGAAGAGATGCGGAAGTTCTCCGCAGACTGCCCCGTGTGTGGGGAGACGGCGTACCCCACGTGGGAACGCCATGAGGACCAGTCGGGCTCGGAATCGAAGGAGAAATGGAGGCTGGCGTCTCTTGAATGCCTGACTCCCGGCTGCCCAAGGTCCCGCTATAGCGCTTAGATTCTCAAGCCCCGCATGACCGGGAAGTACCCTGTCACAGAGTGCTGTGGGCGGTTTCTCCTCGGTGCCAGGGACTCCGCTCCCCGATCAGCGCATAATGACGTCGTTCCAGACGGCCAGTCGTCCGAAGGCGGAGGCGAGGCCGACGGTCGCCCAGAGCCCAAGGGCTTCCAGCGTCCAGCCGAAGCCGAAAAGGGAGCCCAGTGCCCAGAATGCAAAGGTGGGCACGATGAAGAAGGCGCCAATGTGGATCCATTGGTTCCGGATGGGGCGCAGCAGGAATCCCAGCAGCCAGCCCAGCGGCAGGCCAAGGAACAGGGCGGCGGTGTACCCGTACGTCCCGATCATGAGGGCGAGGTTGAGCAGGAACCCTTGCGAGGTGGCCGCGAGCACGGCGTAGAGGCCGATCAGCCACAGGGTCGTGGTGATGGCCCAGCCTTTAAACAGCGCCCGGCCAGTGAGAATGTAGCCCTTGCGAACCAGAACATAGTTGTCCGGCCCCTCCTCCAAACCCGGGCCCTCACCTGCCACCTCTAATCCTTCCGCTTACCCATGCGGTCAGCTGGGAAGAAGGCCCAACTCCTCGAGCCGCTTGCGCCTTCTTGGGCTGAGTTCCTGGGTTGCCCTTTTGATCAGGCTAGGCAATTCATCCAGGCCATTCAACGGCCGTTGTCCAGTCGTGATGGCGGCCGGGCATCCTTGACAGCCTTGTTACGCGCGGAGCACCAAAACGGACCGCTTGGCCATTGCGCGAACGCAACTACTGCGGTTTTATAAGAAATGTACGGAGGTGCGCCGGGATGCCCGAAGGAGACGAGGCCCCATGAAATCAATCAGGCTCTGCGCGGCCGCAGGCGGAACCGCCGCAGCCCTTGCCCTGGCAGGCTGCACCGGCAACCCCGGACCCACCCCCGTCTCCACCCAGGCGCAGCAGTCCGGGTCCGCTTCGCCCACCCCCCAGACCGGCGGCGGCGGCCTCCCCGCGGTGCCGGGCGTGGTCAAGGACGTTGAACCTTCCGTAGTGACCATCCGCACCGACATCGGCCTGGGCAGTGGTGTCATCTACCGCAGCGATGGATCCATCGTGACGGACGCGCACGTGGTGGAGGACCAGCAAAAGCAGCCATTCAAAACCGTCCAGGTTCAGTTCGCGGACGGCTCACAGACCCAGGGCACGCTGGTGGGCGTGGATGACGTCACCGATGTCGCAGTCCTGAAAGTCGGCCGCACAGGGCTTCCCGCCGCCCGGTTCGCATCCTCCGATCCGGAAGTGGGCTCGATGACCGTTGTCATCGGCAGCCCCCTGGGCCTGGCAGAAACGGTGACCGCCGGTATCGTCTCCAGCCTGCACCGGAACATGCCGCCGTCGCCGGAATCCCCGCACGGCGCCATCGACCTGCTCCAGACCGACGCACCCATCTCCCCGGGCAACTCCGGTGGTGCGGTCGCCGACTCCAGTGGACAAGTCATCGGACTCTCCGAGGCCTATCTGCCGCCAAGCTCCGGGGCGGTGGCCATCGGCTTCGTGACGCCGTCGGGCACGGTCACCGACGTGGCCGACCAACTGCTCGCGAGCGGTTCGGTCAGGCACGCAGCCCTCGGCGTCGTCCCGACGGACATCACGCCACAGCTTGCACAAAGGTTCTCGCTGCCCACCACGGCGGGAGCCCTGGTGGTCAGCGTGTCCCAGGGCAGCCCCGCAGAAAAGGCAGGCATGAAGGCGGGTGACATCATCACCAAGTTCGCCGGTGCAGACGTCGGCAACGTTACGGACCTGCTCGTGGCACTCAGGAAGCAGGATCCGGGCCATCAGGTCGACGTAGACGTTCGGCGCGGCACCGGGTCACAAACGCTCCACGTCACCCTCGGGAACCTCGCCGACCAGTCCTGACCATCCGCGCTTGCCGGAGATGACGGGTTCCGCGGTGAGACGCGAACCATTGCGGATACGCAAGCATAACGAGTGCCCTGTGCCGCCCGCCAAGCCAGGGGGAATCCCGTGGAAACGGAAGTCACCCCTCGCATTCGAGGCAGTAAAGGTGCCCGTCCTTTTCCCTGGCGATTTGCGAACGGTGCCGCACCAGGAAGCAGGAGGAGCAGGTGAACTCATCCTTGGCTGCGGGCACAACCACTACCGTCAATTCCTCGGCCACGATTTCGCCCCCTGGAACGCCAAGGGCGTCGGCGTCCTCGGGGGCATCCAGCTCCCGGACCACGCTGCGTGCATCCGGGGCATTGGCGGATTTGACGTCCTCGAGTGAACTCTCCTGCGTTTCCTTGACGTCGGAACGCAGTTCGTCGTAGTCAGCAGCCATAACATCCTCTTTCCCTTGGAGTCCCGTATGAAACGAACCCGCAGCCGTGGTTGTTCCCGCCGGCTGCCTTCTCCCTACCGCAGCATCGATGCCGGCGGTGCGGGCATGGCCGCCCCCTGGTAGGTGGCGGCGGCAGCGTTCATGAGGTGGCCCCACTGGGTGCCTGCGATGTTTGCCCCATCCAAACCGGCGTAGTACCTGCCGTTAATCATGATGTCCTGGTTGGCCCACTGGGGACCGTAACCCTTATAACTGCCAAACCAGGAGGCGGTGGCGATTCCCGTGGTGGCGCCAACCGTCCAGGTTTGGGTATTGCCATCCGTGGTTCCGGTCTTGGCAAAGATGTCATGGTCCTTCTTGACCGGGATGTTGTAGCCGGAGCCTTTAACCAGGACGGGTTTGAGGGCGTAGGCCACTCCTGCGGCCACCTCGGGGCTGATGGTTTGGGAGCAATTGGCCGAAAGCAACGGGTAGTCGTGGCCCTGGGCATCCTTGACGGATTCAAGGGCCACCGGATCGCAGTGGACGCCGCCGGCTGCGAAGGTGGCGTAGGCGTTGGCCATGTCCAGCGGCGCCACGTCCTGGGTGCCGATGAGGCTGGCGATGCTGGACAGGTCGTAGGGCTGGTTTGTGTGGCCGTTCTTGACGCCGGCCGCCGTCGCCATTTGCTGGATCCTGCAAAAATCCAGGTGCGTGGCGGTCTGGAAGGTGATGGTGTTGATCGACTGGTAGAGGCCCTGCAGGACGCTCATTGGGTAGTAGTGGTACGGGTCATCGTTGGGCAGCGGCGTCTGCCCGAGTGCGGGGTCATAGGAGCCGGTCGTGCTACCGCAACTGTTCTTCCACGGGAACCCGGCCTTGTAGACGCGGACTGACCCGTCAAGGACGGTGGCCATGGACCGCCCCGACCGGAGCCACTCCGCAAAGACGAACGGCTTCATGGTGGACCCGATCTGGAAACCGCCGGCGCCGTCCAGGGGGTTGCCGTTGGCGTCCTTCTCGGGCAGGGCGAAGTTGCCGGTGTAGTTGCCTGGGCCCGGCGCCGGGTTGTAGTTGGTGTTTTGCGCCATGGCCAGCACCTTCCCGGTTCCCGGCTGGACGCTGACAAGGGCCGAGCCGCGCTGCAGCGGGTCCGTTGCCGGCAGGGCCGCGTCCACCTCCTTCTGCGCGACCTGCTGCAGGCCCGGGTCCAGGGTGGTGCGGATGGTCAGGCCGCCCTGTTCCAGGAGCTTCTGGCGGGCGTCCTCGTCCGTGCCGAAGGCGGGGTTGTTGAGGATCAGCCGCTTCACGTAGTCGCAGAAGTAGGGGGCAGAGGCCGCGGCGGCGCAGCCCTGGACGCTCTGGTGGACGTCCAGGTCCAGGGCGGAGGCCACGGCCTGGTCATGCTGCGCGGCGGTGATGCGGCCCTGTTCGAGCATCCTGTCCAGCACCACGTTCCGGCGCGCCACCACGTGGTCCGGGTGGGTGAGGGGGTCGTAGTAGACCGGGCTGTTGACCACCGCGGCCAGGGCGGCTGCGTCCGGCAGGCTCAGTTTGGCGGCCGGGACGCCGAAGTACTCCTGGGCCGCGGTTTGGACCCCGTAGGCGCCGTTGCCGAAGTAGACGATATTGAGGTAGCCGGCGAGGATCTCATCCTTGGAGTACTTCTTTTCCAAGGCGATGGCGAGCTTCATCTCGCGGAGCTTGTCGCCGATGGTTTTCGCCGCTCCCGTCTTCACCTTGTCGGCGTTGCCGTCGGTCACCAGGGATTCGATGATGACGTTGTTGACGTACTGCTGGGTGATGGTTGAGGCGCCCTGCCGCCCGCCCTGGACGGTCACGGCCAGGGCCCGGAGGATGCCGGTGGGGTCAACGCCGCCGTGCTCGTAGAACCGGGCGTCCTCGATGGAAACGATGGCATCGCGCATGAACGGGGACATCTTGTCCAGGCTGACGGGGACCCGGTTCTGGGAATAGAACGTGGCGATCACCGAGCCATCCTTGGCCAGCACCTTCGAGTTCCGTGCCGGCGGGTTCAATTCCAGCTCTGCCGGGAGCTGGTCGAAGAAGCTGATGGACCGGCCGGCAACTGTTGCCCCCACTGCTGTCGCAGGAACCAGAAGGCCCGCTGCCAGGATTCCGCAGGTGACGCAGACGGCGATGAAGGCCAGTAGGTTCGGCAGCAGCACTTTCTTCACGGGCATGCACATGTTTCCTTTGCTCGTCGGCCGCGGCAGCGGAAAAGCGCACAGTGGCAGCGGCCTGTCCAAATACGCCCAGGGAGGCGGCCCGGACTCCTTGCCAGCGCCGCTGCCCCCTGATTACATGTAGTAGTGCATATGTTATTTGCCAGCATACGTTCTATGCACCACCCCGATGCAAACGGACAGGCGCGGGCATGAAGGCCATCGTTGTCGGGGCGGGCATCGCCGGGCTGGTGGCGGCCCGGCAGTTGGGCCTGGCCGGCTGGGACGTCGAGGTGCTGGAGAAGTCCCCAGCGCCGCGGCCGGACGGCTACATGATGGACTTCTTCGGCCCGGGCGTGGAGGCGTCGGAGCGGATCGGGCTGTACCCCCGGCTGGCGGAGGTGGCCTACCACATCCAGGCCGCGGACTACGTGGACGCCAGCGGACGGGCCACCTGCAGCATCGACTATCTCCGCTTCTCCCGGCTGGCGGGCGGGAAGGTCCTGAGCCTGCTGCGCCCGGATATGGAGGCGGCGGCGTTGGCGGCGCTGGCTGACGTGCCGGCAGGCCGGGTGCAGGTGGCTTACGGGTCGCGCGTGGTTCGTGCGTGGCAGGACGCGGACGGTGCGCACGTACTGGTCGACGGCGGCCGGGACACGGGTGCCGATGTGCTGATCGGCGCGGACGGCATCCATTCGGAGGTCCGAGCCGCTGTGTTCGGCCCCGAAAGCGGCTACCTGCGGCCGCTGGGCATGCGGGCCGCGGCGTTCATCGTCACCGATCCGCAGCTGAATTCGCGCTTCCGGGACCGGTTTATCCTGACCGACACGCTCAACCGCATGGCCGGGCTCTACAGCATCCGGCAGGACGAGGTGGCCGCATTCCTGGTCTACCGTGAGGCCGGGGGTCCGGGGAGGGAGCCGGAACCGGCGCGGCAGCGGCTTCGCAGGGAGTTCGCGGGCATTGGGGATGCGGTGGACCGGCTCCTTGACCTGTGCCCGGAGCATCCGTACGACGACACAGTGGCGCAGGTGGTCATGCCCCGCTGGCACACCGGCCGCACTGTCCTGGTGGGCGACGCCTGCGGCGCGGTGTCGCTGCTGGCGGGCCAGGGCGGTTCCCTGGCGATCGCGGGGGCCGCGAGGCTGGCCGACATCCTGGGACCGGTCGGCAGTCCCGGCGGAATCGGCGCTGCGCTGCAGCGGTTTGAGCAGCAGTGGCGTCCGGTGGTGGAGGTGGCGCAGAAGTCTGGACGGCGGACCGCAGCGACGTTCCTGCCCAGGAACAACGTCCAGCGCCTGCTGCGCAGGTGGGTCATCCGCGCAACCCGCCTGCCCGGCGTCGACCGGTTGGTTGCACACCAAATCCTGCGCAGCATCGCCACGTAATCCTCCGCTTTGGGCCGCTCAGCCGGCCCCGGACGTCGCCAGCGGGGTGGAGACGGTTCCCGGGTCCAGGCTGGGTTCCGTCGTGGGGTAGGCAACGGACGACGTCGGCTGGGGGCCTTCCGTATATTGACCGGACGGCGCGGTGGCACCGGCAGTCGGGGCCGGGTTGGGATCACCGCCGGGCACGGTCGCCTGGGTGGTAGGTTCAACGCCGGCACCGGACGACGTGGGGCCGGGTTCTGAACCGGCCGAGGCCGGCGCCGAGGCTGACGGCGACGATGTTGCCGTTGCAGTACTGCCCTTGATGATGGCCGTGATCTGCTCCTTGTACCCGTTGAGCGTGGCTTGGATCTCGGAGAGCGACACGTCCTGGATGGTCCGGCCGTACTCGGCGATCTGGGCCCACAGCGCCTCGAGCTGCTGCCTGCTGTCCCCGTCCAGCGGGCCGTCCAGGGTGAGGACCAGCTGGCTTGCCAAAGCGTAGGCGAGGCAGTCCAGGCAGTTGTAGTTGGCGGCCGCGGAGAGGTTCTGCGGCACGACCACGTCGGTCTGCCCCACCACCAGGACCACCTGGAATCCGACAGCTACCGCAGCGCAGCCACTGCAGCTGGCGAAGGCGTAGGCCTCGTTGGTAGTGGTGACGGGCTGCCCGTCCTCGGCCCACACCAGGGCGAACGCCACGCTGTACTGCACGGACCCGTCGGTGGTGTTGACAGCGAGCGCCTGGTTTCCGTCACCCTCCGGGGCGGCCGGCCTGTCGAACGGGAAGACCCAGGACGGCGCAGCAGTGGACGAACCGCCGGCGGTTGAGGGAGCCCCGGCGGCAGACGCCGGCACCAGCACCATGCTCAGCTGCGGGTTGTCCCGGGTTGGTTTGGCGGCGCCGGCAGGCCACAGGGCGACGGTCCGGCCGGCAGCCCCCGGCCGCAACGCCCCGCGGTCGCGGACGGGAAGAATCGCGCGGGTGGCATCCCCCAGCGTCCCGCGTTCGTAGGCCTGCACCGGACGGTACGTCCCGGCGTCGGGCCACCATGCCCAGGCAAGCCCGGCCAACAGGGCCCCCACAGCGCCCATGGCAACGGTCCGCTGGACCGCCTTGCCGCGGGTCTTCTGCCACAGCCCGGTGACCAGCTGCCGCAGCAGCCGCACCACGATGTACAGCACGCCCAGCACCGGCACGGCCACCACCACCATCGCCAGGGCGCGCACCACAACGCCCAGGATGTCCCCGGACGCAAGGCTCGCGGACAGCAGCTCCTGTTGCTTGCCCACGCCGGCCCAGCCGGTGGCCAGCAGCCGCGGCAGGGACAGGACCATCATCACCATGCTGAACAGCAGCACGGGGACGGTCACCAGGACCCAGGCGGTGACCACGGCGCGTGCCCAGGGTTTGAGCACCTTGCTGTCCGGGTTGCCCCAGCGCCAGGGAAGGAGCCCCAGGAGGGTGGGCTTGATCCGCTGGAACAGGTCCGGCACTCCGGTGGCGTCGGCCAGGATGTGGTAGCCGTCGTACTTCACCAGCGGGATCAGCTGGCGGACCATCTGCAGGATCTGCGTGACCACCACCAGCAGCAGCGCGTCGAAGCCGGTGGCCCACCACAGCGCCATGATGGCCACCGCCACGATGGCGTTGAAGTACAGGCCGCCCAGGTCCGTGCGGATCCGGCCGCCGCGGCCCAGCCGGTAGGAGTCCGTGACGTCCGTGAAGAACGCCGGCCACAGCAGGTACAGCCCGGCACCCATGGCCCCGGGGGTCGCCCCTCCCCTGCGGGTGGCGGCGGCGTGGCCGAACTCGTGGAAGCCCGCGGACAGGATGGTGACGGCAAGGATCAGCAGCAGGAGGGCGGGCTGGGCGAAGGCCTCGTGGGTTGCCGAGCCGAGGCCCTTAACCATCAGCACCCACCAGCACGCGGCCAGGAACGCCGCGGTCACGGCCACCACGATCACCGGGTTGAACAGCACCGCGAACGGAGCCGTGATGCGGCGGGTGCGCTCGGGGTCGGAGACGATGTAGCGGAACCGCAGGCCCAGCAGCGGGTTGGACTTCTTCACCTCGGGCTGGCTGCCGTCGGCGAGCCGGAGCAGGCCCATCGGGAGCAGCTGGGAGTCCATCAGGGTGCGCACGTTGTCCGCGCTGACCAGACGCCCGGACCCCTCGCTGACGTGCCGGGCGATGGCTTCGAGATCCTTTGTCCCGTCGGCAGCCTCCAGCACCAGGTACAGGAGACGGGTCAGCTGAAGGGTCTGGCCGTCGGCGCGGCGCACCAGGGCCGGCGGCTCGCGGTAACCGGAACCCTCCGCGGTGCCGAGCAGCTGCACACCGTCCGCCAGCGCTGGAAGGTGGGCACCCGCCGTCGTGATGGTCCGGCCGGGCGGGTCCTGGGCAAGGTCAGGGTACGACGGCGGCCGGCCCGCCTCGGAAGGCGGGCCGCCGTGGGTCTGGGTCATCTTTGCTTACTGCTGCAGGTCGGACTGCTGGCCGGCCGTGGCGTTGGCCTCGCCGTCGATGTGCTGCGAAATCGTGGCGCTCTGGTCCGAGATGGCGTAGGCCTGGCTGTCGATGGAGCCGATGTTGGCGGCGACGGCAGCGTCGATGGGGGCGGCCACGTTGGCGTTCGCAGCCACGGCACCGTTGATCGGGGCGGCGATGGCGGCGTCGGCGTCGAGGTTCACGTCGACGTTGAGCAGGTTTCCGTTCAGGGCGCCGGCTGCGTCCGTCAGGCCGCCGGTGCTGGTGGTCCCGTCCGTCGTACCGGCGTCAGTAGTGCCGGTGTCGGCGGTGCCGGTGTCAGCCGTGCCGTCGCCCTGTCCGATCACGCTGTCCTGGGTGGAGTCCGCGTTGGCGTCAGCGGTGATGCCCTGGTCGATGGCGGCGTCCTGGCTGGAGAGTGCCTGGGCGTCGGAACCGTAGGAGAGGATGTTGGCCGAGGCGGCGGCATCGATGGGCGCGGCCACGTTGGCGTTGGCGGCCACGGCAAGATCGATGGGTGCTGCGGCGTTGATGCCCAGGTCCAGGTCCGCGTTCAGGTCCAGGACGGACGCCACTTCCTTGTCCGGCAGGGCGGTGGCCTGCTCGGACATCAGTTCTTCATCAGTGAGGGGACGCATTTCGTTGTCCATGCTTGAGACCTCCGGTGCGGCGCGGGTGCTCTGCCCCCAGCGGGCAGCCCACGCCCCATAATGGTAAGCATGATTAGTAGTTTTGCGAAGTGACGGCCGTCTTCCAGTGGAACCTTCAGCCATGCCGTTCGTCTTCCTGTCGCTTTCCGCCGTGGTCTTCGTGGCCTCGATGGTGCTGTACGACCAATGGCTGATGGCGGACCGCCGGGGCAAAACCCTGCAGTACAAGAAGGGGTGCTGGATCAGCATGTGGGTGGGGTTGGCCGTGAGTGCGGCCTTCGCTCTTCTCTTCGTCCAAACAGGCTGACGACAGTGACCGGCCGGCGGGTTGCCGCCGGCCGGCACATTGATTAGTCGACCACAACCACCTTGCCCACCATGCCCATGTAGTCGTGCAGGGCGCAGATGTACCTGAACGTTCCCTCCGCGGTGAACTTCACCGTGAACATGGAATGCGGGCCGGCATTGGCAGGGATGATTCCGGAGCTGAGGTCCCCGCCGCTGAAGTGCATCGGGTCACCGCTCGGGGCGAAGATGTTCGCGGGTTCGTTGCCGAAGGTGACCGTGTGCGGCGCACCCATGCCGGGGTTGATGAACGTGACGCTTTCACCGACGTGCACCGTCACGGTCGGCTGGACAAAGCGCATGACCATGGCCACGCCGTCGTCATCCCCTGCGTAGACCTTGTGGTCGGTCGCCTTTTCGGCCAGGGCGTCGTCAAGTTTCATCCCGTCCTGGATGATGGCGGCTTCCTGGGCCTTGGATGAATGGTCGTAGTCCCACTGTGAGTGCGGGTACGCGGATCCTCGGTCCTGGACATGGACCGTGCCCTTCATTGCCATGCCGTGAACCAGGCAGTAGTAGGTGAAGTCGCCCTGCTTGGGGAACCTCAAGCTATAGCTTTTCACTGAGGCGAACCCCGGAACGTCAACGTTCGACATGATGCCTGAGTTGTAATACGACTGGCCGTCGTACCACTTGCCGCCCTGCATGAAGAGCTCATTGGCATTGCCTGGGTCAAAGGGCTCCAGGGACTCCAGCGTTTGGCCTGCGGCCAGGAACGTCACCGTGTGGATCTCGGCCGCGTTGGCCTGCCAGTTGATGGTGTCCCCTTCGTTGATGGTGATGTTCGAGGGGAGGAAGGCCATGCCCTGGATTTCCTGGTCCCAGGACTCGGACCCAACCTGGACCGTCCAGGTCCGGGGGGCCTTGCTGGACGCGTCAGCAGGCGCGGCCCATGCCACCATCACCACAAGGGAAATTGCGGCCGCAAAGATGTAAGGAATTTTGTGGAACCCTGAACGGATTCCGTGTTTGTGTTGCATCAGAATGCTCTCTACTTGAACGATGCTCAGCCCGTGAAGGCATACGCTCAGCGTGACCGGTGCGTCCTGGGAAGAGGGTGCAGGCGGGTCACCTTTGTGGGAGCAGGGAACCCCGGCTGTCCTTGCTACGGCCTTGGGCTCCCGGTGCTTCCAGGGCTGTACGGCCGAACAGGCGCCGCAAACGGCGCCGCGAAAGACTAAATTCTGAATCCACGTGCCCTGGTGATCATGCCCGCGAACAGGCACCGACCAGAGGACGCAACTAACACAATGCTCCTCCGCGTCCACCTTGTCCAGATGTTCCGCAACCGGGAATAAGGGGTGCCGCCGCCACACACTTGGGGGGTCATGGGGCGACGGCACTGCACCCAACATAGACCCGCAGATGGACCAGCAGCCGGACATTTAGGCCCTAACGCGAATTCCTTGACGCTTTCTTAACGCTCCGCCCCGCGCACCCCAGGGAGGCTGGTCGCCAAGACAGGAAGTACGACGGCGGGTGGGCGTCGTTGCTGCTTGGCAGGCGCCCCGGGCGGGTAAGGTCTGATCATGATCCAGGCCGCGGCGGTGTCCGCACTGACGTCCTATCACTGGCTCGGGATTCCGATCGCCGCGGCCGGCGCCGTCCTGCTCGCCCTGGGAACGCTGTTCCAGCACCGGGCCGTGGGCGACGAGCCGGCAGCCTCCGGACGCGCCGCGGGCAGCATGGGCGGCGGCCGCCTCCGCGCCCTGGTCCGGAAGCCGATGTGGCTGGGCGGGACGGCGATGCTCGGCGCCGCGATCCTCCTCCAGCTCACCAGCCTCCGGTTCTCGCCCCTGATCGTGGTGCAGCCCATCGGTGCCGTGGCCCTGGTGGTCACCACGCTGGCCACTGCCCGGACCACCCGCCGGTCCCCCGGGCGGCGGGTGCTGACCGCCGTCGCTCTCTGTGTGGGCGGGGTGGGTGTGTTCGTGGCCGTGGCGGCGCTGTCCGCGGAGGACGTGGAGATCAGCGACCGGCACCTGGTCACCATCCTCATCGTGCTTGCCGTGGTCCTGGCGTGCGTGGGCGTGGCCTATATGTTGTGGCGCCACCGCTCGCACGCGGTGGTCTTTACTGCCGGGGCCGGGATTTTGTTCGGGTTCGTGGCGGCCCTGGCCAAGACCGTCATTGGCCGCCTGTTCCAGGGCGACTTCGAGTGGCTGTCCCTGACCTGCCTGGCAGGGCTGATCATTGCCGCGCTGGCCGGGAGCTTCCTGGTCCAGAACGCCCACACCCGGGGATCGCCCGAGCTCGTGGTCGCGGGCCTGACCGTCATTGATCCGCTCGTCGCGGTGGCCATCGGCATCACCATCCTGGGCGAGGCTGACGCAGCTCCGCCGCTGGCCATCGTGCTGTTCCTGCTGTCCGGAGCTACCGCCGTCGCGGGCGTTCTCCTGCTGGCAACGGTCAAGAAGCCGGTGGCAGCGGGATAGGCCCAACCATAGAGCCTAGGCGGCGTCAGCAGCCCCGGCGGTGGAGCGCCGGATGTTGATGATCCGGGCTGCGACGCCCACCAGCACCAGGACCACTCCGACGGCCATGAGGCTCCAGACGGGGATGGAATCGGAATAGATGTTCCGGTAGCACGCGGCCGCCGCCCCGATGCCTGCCTGTTCCAGGTCGACCAGTTCGGCGGCCTTGCTGGTGGGAATCAGGGGGCTGCCGCAGAGCGGGCCGGCCGGCTGCAGCCCGATGACGACGCCCAGGATGTAGACGTCGAATCCGGCAGCAACAATCCAGAGCCAGGTCCGCTGCTGCCACAGGCCCGGTTTTCCGGCCTGTGCAGGCTTTGCCGCAGCACCTCGCATCTCCATAGTCCGAGCATATGCGCCGATTCCCGGTGGAGGTAACCGGCTTTCAGCGTTTCCCCAGCCTGCGCTCTTACAGTAATTCTGTGCGTGTCCACACGGCTCGGTGATGGACGCACGCGCGCTGATTCTTGGAAGGACACACCGTGGTGAAGACATCTATCCCGTCAATGAAAACCCGCATCGGCGTCGGAGCGGCAGCAGTCCTGGCCGCCGGGGCCATGGCCGCAGCGGGTGTGGGTGCCGCGTCGGCATCCACCAGTCCAACGGTCGTCTCCGCAACAGCCTCCTCCCCCGCCGCAAGCACCGATGCCGGCACGGATGCCAAGGCCGGCAGGGGCTTCGGCGGGCTGGAGGCCTTCCTGCGCCTGAACGCTGACAGCCCGCAGGCTGCCGGTGACCGCGCGGCGAAGGCGGCCGCGGCCCTGGTGGACCATCCGAAGCTGTTCGCCAAGCTTCCCGCTGCCCTCCAGGCGGATGTGACCACCCTGAAGGACGCCGCCCCGGCTGACCGGGTGAAGGACGCGTACAAGATCAAGACCACCGCCCTCTCCGGGGGGTACGGCGCCGAGATCCAGAAGCGCGCCGAGGCGCTGGAGAAGACCGCCACGGGCCTGGCCGGCCTGCGGCAGGAGCTGCGTAGCGCGTTCAGCTCGGACAACCCGGGTGCCGGGCTGCAGAAGGTGGCCGACCAGCTGATCAGCCACCCGAAGCTGTTCGCCAAGCTCCCGGCGAACCTGCAGTCGGACCTGACGGCGCTCAAGAACGCTGCCCCGGCTGACCTGGATGCCCAGGCGAACAAGATCAAGGACACCGCGCTGAACGGCGGCTACGGCCCCAAGGTGCAGAAGATGGCCCAGACGCTGCAGAAGAAGGCGGCAACGCCCAGCACGTAAGGCAGCAGACGTCCGGACCGTTGCCAGGGGAGAATTTGTTGTCGCCCACCCGGCGCGTTGACAGACTAGGAAGCGGGGCGTATTCCTGAGTCCAGATCAAGGAGGTCCCCAATGGCCACCGTCAGCGTGCGTTACATCGTCGATGATGTCGATGCCGCGATCAACTTCTACCGCGACCATCTGGCATTCACGCTCGTCATGCATCCCGCCCCGTCCTTTGCCATGCTCGACCGCGGTGATCTGAGGCTTCTGCTCAGCGCTCCGAGCGGCCAAGGCGGAGGAGGCCAGAGCATGCCCGACGGCACCATCCCCTCGCCGGGCGGCTGGAACCGATTCACGCTGGAGGTATCCGACCTCGAGGCCACCGTGCGGACCCTCCGCGAGGCAGGGGTACAGTTCCGCAATGACATCGTGACGGGAGTCGGCGGCAACCAGGTACTGATCGACGACCCTTCGGGCAATCCGATCGAACTATTCGAGCCGAAGATTCCCGAGGCGCGGCTCCCGGCATCCTGATCGGGGATTTGCCAAAAACAGTATCGGACGGCAGAGGCAGGGTAAGAGCCGCGCGGACGTCCGGCCTTCAGGACCTTTGCGACGCCGCCGCGGACGGATCCAGGTCGGCGAGCGTCAGCGGGTGGGCGGGTTGGTCCGGGAACGGGTAGGTGCAGGTCACCGCCAGGTCCGGGCCAACGTGCACCAGCTCCCCTGCTGCCAGGGGACGCCAGCCGGGATTGTGGGTCATCGGTTCGGTAGCAAACAGGACCGACCTGGCCACCGAGAGTTCGGTGCTTCGTGAGTGGATCCGGTGGCTTCTGGCGTCCAGGGGCGCGGCCGGGGCCGGCTCGGCTGCCGGGTCCCTTTCCAGGATGTAGAGCGGGTGGGTGGCCGGGTAGCGGAGCGCCCAAAGGTCCGTTGCCGTGGTCACGATGACGTTCAGGGCCAGGACGGGCAGCTCGGCGGCCACCCATCCCACCGCACGGGTAATGCCTTCGGCCACGTCCCCGCCCGCGCGCCGGCTCTCGGCGGTGATGAGCGCGAAGAGGCGTTCGCTGTCCGTCTGCCCCTGCACCAGCCCCGCTGCACCGAGGTCCAGCAGGCGCGCGTCCAGCCGGTCCAGGCCGTGGAAGGCGCCGTTGTGCGCGAACAGCCGGCCGTCCTGCTCGAACGGGTGGGTGTTCACCAGGGTGTGGGCCCCGGTGCTGGCGTAGCGGACGTGGGCCAGGAAGGTGGTGCTGGTCAGCTGCCGCGCCTCCCGGGCGAAGGCGTGGTCCTCCCATGCCGCAAGCGGCCGTTTGCTGACCCGCGCGCCGCCGTCGTAATCAAACGTGCCGATCCCCGCGCCGTCGGGCTCCCGCCTGCTCTGCTCGGCCAGGCTGTCCGGGGCATCCAGGAGCCAGAAGGTGGCATGGACGGGCCGGGACCCGGCGTGCAGCCCGAACAACCGGCACATGGGACGCTCCCTTCGGCGGGCCAGGTTGATCGGGCCACTACGCATGTTCCGTACGAACAGAACCAAGTATTCCTGAGTTTTCCCTGCTCAAAGACAGGTACTTCCACTTATACAACCGCGGGAGGCGTGTACCTAGTCTGATTTCACCGCCCGAAAGACGGCTCTGCATATCAAGAGTTGCACCCTGGGAAGGCCACCCCTGGTCTGGCCATCAGTACGGCCCAGACCACTCGTAGCAAGGGAGACTCTTCATGAGACTACCAACGCCCCTCACCGTTGCCAGCCGCACAAGCTTCTGGTGGTTGATGCCGCCCTCAGACGAAGAAAAGTACTCGTACTTGGGCACACCCCAGCACCGCTGGTTGTTTTGGTTTTCGGCTGTGGCCATGGCCGGGGTGGCGGTGAGCTGGGTCGGTTTGGCCACGCAGTCCTACTGGACCCTGGCGCTGCTGCTGCCCCTTGTCCTGCTTGTTGCCGAACAGCTCATGAGCCTGCGGACCTCGACCTTCCGCCGGCGCTTGTCCTTGACGGATCACGCAGCCACCGTGGAGTTGTGGGACCCGGACCAGGTGCCCAGTATTGATGTCTTCATTCCCACCTGCGGAGAGGACATGGATGTACTCGCCAACACCTCCCACCACGTCCGGAACCTGGCATGGCCCGGTGAGCTGAAGGTCCACATTCTTGATGACGCGGGGCGCGAAGAGGTTCGCAGTCTCGCCGCCCACAACGGTTTTGAGTACCTGGCCCGGCCCGGCAATGAATACAAGAAGGCCGGGAACCTCCAGCATGCCTACGAACGCACATCCGGGGAACACGTGGTGATCTTCGACGCGGACTTCGTGCCCCGGCCGGATTTCCTCCTGGAGTTGCTGCCCTACATGGATGACCCCACGGTGGGCATCGTGCAAAGCCCGCAGCACTTCCATACGGACCGGTCCATGCCCTGGCTGGAACGCTGCGCGGGAGCCACGCAGGAACTCTTCTACCGGTTCATCCAGCCCTCACGCGATGCGGTGGGCGGTGCCATCTGCGTGGGCACGTCCGCCGTCTACCGGCGCAAGGCACTGGACGCGATCGGCGGCTTCCCATTGATCGGCCACAGTGAGGACGTCTACACGGGCCTGTACATGCAGGAGCACGGCTACCAGCTCAAGTATGTGCCCACGCTGGTGTCACGGGGCCAGTCACCCACAGACATCGATTCCTTCATTGCCCAGCAATACCGGTGGTGCAAGGGTTCCATGTCCCTCCTTGCCGCCGACTCGTTCCACACTGCACTCTTCCTGACACTGCGCCAACGGATGAGCTTCTGGTCAGGCTTCCTGTACTACATGAGTACGGCCATGATGGCGCTGCTCGCACCCATTCCGCTCCTGGTCATGGCATTTCTGTTTCCCCAGAACGTCAGCCCGGTCAACTCCCTGCCCCTGCTGGGCGCGTTGATCCTGTGGCTGATCGTGCTGCCTGCCCTATCGCATGGCCGCTGGCGTCCGGACGTGTTGCGCGTCCAGACCATCTACAGCTTCGCCCACCTCTTCTGCATCGCGGATCTGTTCCGGGGGCTGGTCGCCGAGTGGGTACCGACGGGCAGCACATCCGCGACCGTAGGCGTCGGCCAGCGCGTGCGGTCCTTCATGGGTCCGTACATCCTGTCGACGCAGGCGCTGACCCTGATCGGCCTAGCCCTGGGGTCCTACCGGTTCGGCCTCGACCAGTACTGGGCCGCGATCGCCCTCTTCGCGCTGTCCGCTTACGTGTTCGTACCCGTCGGGACGCTCGCGGTGGGCTGGAGCCGGACGACGGCGGCGCACCGTGCCTCGGTAAGGCCGAGGCTGCGGACCTCGATGCTGAGGGCGGCGATGGGAGGAATCCAGTGAGCGCGTCCATTGACGCCCGCCCGACCTGGCGGGCAGCGGTGGAGTCCTTCCTCCCTCCCGACCGGCGGGCGGGGGCGGACCGGTACATCCGGCACACCCCGATCGTCCTGATCCTTCTGGTGCAGGCGGTCTCGGCCCTGAGGCTGAGCAACACTGCCTTCCAGGATGAGGCGCTTTACCTGTACACCGGCCACTGGATCCTTCAGTCCTGGGCCGACCCCAACGTGGTGGTGTACACCCACCCCGAGACGTTCTTCTCGGGCGCACCCATGCTTTACCCGGTTGCGGCGGCATTCCTGGACGGCATCGGCGGCCTGCCCCTGGCCCGCCTGTTCTCCACCATCTGCATGCTCAGCGCAACCGTGGCCGTGTACTGGGGCGCGAACCTACTCTTCGAACACCATCCGCGGCCACGGACGGCAGGGGTTTTCGCCGCCTTGATCTTCGCCCTGTCCGCGCCCGTGCTCTTCCTGTCCAATTTCGCCACCTTCGACGCCCCCAGCTTTACCCTGATTGCCTGGGCGGCAGCGTTGAGTATCTGGTCGAGCAAGCGCAACCGGTCGGTGCTGTGGGGTGTAGCGATCGGCGTGTTGTGCTCGCTGGCCGTGCTGCTGAAGTACTCCTCCGCCATCGACGTCCCCTTCGTCATGCTGCTGACCCTGGTGGCGGGCTGGGCGGTGCGGTCTACCCGCTGGCGGGCGACGGCGCGTGGCGGCGTCGCAGGGCTTACCACCCTGGTGCTCCTGGTTGGCTCCGCGCTGACCTGGGCGGCAGACCTCGTTGCCGGCCTCCAGGCAACCACCATCAACCGAACCGAGATGGTACAGAAGCTGCCGGTATGGGCGCTGCTGAGTGACGTGGGCGGCTGGGCCGGCATCACCTTTGCCTTGATGATCGGCGGCGGAATCTTCCTGATGCGGCGCCAGCCCATCCTTGCGGTGGTGCTGCTCGCGGGCACGATTGCGGCCACGAGTTTGCAGATCTGGATGGGCGAGGCCACGTCCCTGCACAAGCACCTGACTCTGGGGATCATCTTCGGCGCCCCGCTGGCCGGCGTCCTGCTTTCGGCCCTGGTGCGCGCAGCACGGCGGCTCTCCGTCCTGCTCGTCGTGGCGATTTGCTACGCCACGCTCATCAGTGGGCTCATGCAGTCTGAGAAGCTGTTCCAGGACTGGCCGAACACCATGCCCCTGCGGGATACCGTCACGTACGCGGTTGACTCAATGCCGTGGATACGGGTGCTGGCCGAGGTCCCCGAGCCCCTCACGTACTCGCTGGAAGATAAGACCGACCCCTGGCAGTGGACGGGGACGTATGGACACTCCTTCTTCTATACCGATCCGGCCACACCCGGTAATCCGCCCCTCCAGGGGCTGGAGGCCTACCAGCACGCCCTGCAGGACAACTACTTCCAGCTGGTCATCCTGGACGGCAGCACGGGCATCGGCCAGCAGCTGGCGCCGGAGGCGTTCGGGTTCGCCCAGACGGACACAGTCACGGATCCCGCCAGCGGCCACACGTGGCGGATCTACCAACGGTTCGACAACATTCCCAAGTGAGCGTGGCCCTGATCAGTGGCGCGAATCCCTGGGTGGGGCAGGTTAGTGGTGGAACGCTTCCTTCTGTTTCCCGTCGGGCATGGGCGCCGCGAGGGCGTCCAGGTAGGCCACTTCCTTCTTGAGGTCGGCCAGGAAGCTGGTGGCAAGGTCGCGGGTGAAGCCGTTACGGACCACGATCCGTTGCACCGTGACATCGCTTAGTCCGTCGGGCAGCGGGTAGGCCGGGACCAGCCAGCCGTTCATGCGGAGGCGTTCGGAAAGGTGGTGCAGGTTCCAGTTGTCGGTGTGGCCGTCGGTAAGCTGCCAGGCGAAGACGGGGATGTCGGACCCGTCGCTCCACAGGGTGAAGGCGTCCATCGCTCCGATTTCATGCGAGAGGTAGAGGGCCACGTCGCGGGAGCTGGCCTGCACGGACCGGTAGCCGGCGAAGCCGAGCCGGAGGAACAGGTAGTACTGCAGCAGCACCTGGGCACCGGGCCGGGAAAAGTTCAGGGCGAAGGTGGGCATGTCGCCGCCCAGGTAGCTGACGTGGAACACCAGGTCTTCGGGGAGGGCCTGTTGGTCCCGCCACACGATCCAGCCCAGGCCGGGGTACACCAGCCCGTATTTGTGGCCGGAGGTGTTAATGGAGGCAACCCTGGGAAGCCGGAAGTCCCACACCAGTTCCGGCTGCAGGAAGGGGGCCACCATGGCCCCGGAGGCGCCGTCCACGTGGATGGGGATGTCCAGGCCGGTGCTGGCCTGGATCCGGTCCAGGGCGGCGGAGATCTGTTCCACGGGTTCGTAGGCGCCCGTGTAGGTGACGCCCATTATGGCCACCACGCCGATAGTGTTCTCATCCACGTACTGGTCCAGGCGGTGGCCGTCCAGGGTGGGATGCTCCGCGGACACGGGGACGTAGCGGGCTTCCACCTCCCAGTAGTTGCAGAACTTTTCCCAGCAGACCTGCACGGCGGAGCTGAGGACAATGTTGGGTGCGTCCGTTGGCTTCTTGTCGGCACGACGGCGGTGTTGCCACCGGCGTTTGAGGGCCAGGCCGCCGAGCATACACGCCTCGGAGGATCCCACGGTGGAGGTGCCGATGCTGACCGACGGGTCCGGCGCGTTCCACAGGTCCGCGAGCATCCGCCAGCAGCGGGTCTCGATCAGCGCCGTCTGCGGATATTCGTCCTTGTCGATCATGTTCTTGTCGAACGTTTCGGCGTACAGCTGGGAGGCTTCCCGTTCCATCCATGTCCCCACGAAGGTGGCCAGGTTGAGGCGGGAGTTGCCGTCCAGCATCACCTCGTCATGGACCACTTGGTAGGCGGTGCCCGGGAGGGACTCCCCGTCAGGGATGGTGAAGCGCGGGAAGATGGTGGACTCCCCCGGCCGGCTGAACAGGGGGTTCAGTTCAACGCTCGTTTCGGGCTCGTGCCGTACGCTCCGGTGTGACCTCGTCATGTCCAGTTCCTTCGCCCGCCGTCGCCGCAGGCAGGCGCCCGCCGCTCACGTCCACTGTTTCCAGCACTCCGTATTATTCATGGAGCCGGCGGAAAGGTCAGCAGGCGGGGCGGGAGGGACGACGGCGGTCCCCCGTTTTTGCAGGCGCACGCCACTTTGGGTGCGTCGTTCCTCAGCCCAAGGTGCGTGGAAGAGTCCAGTCGAAATCGCGTGGCCGGAGATCCCGATCGTCGGGATCAAGCTCAATAACCCTGAATGATCCCGCCTCGGAATCTACCACCCCGTCTATCAGGCGCATCCCCGACCACACCCCCATCCTGCATTTCCCCGGGTATTTGCGCGCATGGTCCACTTCGTTGCGCGTCAAAATAACTGACCGTCCTGCGCTTTGGGTGCCTTTGGCTTCGGGGTAGATCTCCTCGCTTCCCCTGATCGCAACGGCATCATACGGACGGTTCAGCCGTGTATCCGTAACAGTCCAGCCGCGCTCCCGGTAGTAACGCATCAATCGGTCCTGTGCTGCATTCTCAATCGCTCGTCGGACGGCGGCATCCATTTGGAGTCCTTGGCCGCTTGCGCCGGGCCGGTCCCAGGCCTCCTCGGGATCTGCGTCGTTCATCCCAGTTGAGGATCCTGGCCGTACTGGATCGAGTTCCTGCTGTCGTATGTAATCTGTGTTCCGATCAGCGCGTCGTGAATGGGATCGCCATCTTGCAGGACGTGGCCTAGGAGTGCCTTCTTTGGTGTTCCCGGCATGCCTGTCAGGACCTCATACTTCGCACCCTCCAATTCAGCTACCAGAACAACCTGCCCCTGGTAATTGAGCGCAGCCCAGCGTTCAACCGCGATGCGGGCTGCGTCGAGGCGGTAGTCTCCGCGGTTGTTGTCCCAGAGTTCCTCCGGTGTGGCAGCCGGGTCATAACCGAACCACGTGCGACCAAGCGGGTCGTCGTGAGCCGCTGCAGTTAGGCCGATGAGCTTGATGTGAATCACCATAAATTGAGTATCACTGATTGAACACCAGGAATTATGTAGGCGACCGGGTGCCACGGCCGGGCCTCGCCTCCATTCTGAAGGGGCGTGCTGGATCGGTCCTGCCCCCACCTCACAGAGCGGAGTCGTCAGCCCTGCTGGCCGAACTTCGGCAGATTTTCCGAGCGGGACCTGATGCCTTCGATATGGCGGTTCATCGCCGCAGTCGCCGCCTCCGGGTTGCCCGCCTTGATGGCTTCGATAATCGCGTGGTGTTCCTGCACGGTATGGTCGCCGCTCATGTCGTTGTGGACCATGAGCCGGAACCGCTGGATGCTTCCCTCAATGGAGGAGTAGGCCCTTAAGAGGAACTCGTTGTCCGTAGCCTCCACGATCCGCCGGTGAAAGTTTTCGTCGGCCTTCCAGTAGGCCCGGTAGCCGGCAAACGTGTCACCGCCGCGGCGGGACGCCTCAAGGTCATGGTGGAACCTTTCCAGGTCCCTTACCAACTCATCCGTTGAATTGGTGGCGGCGATGCTGGTGCAGGCAGGTTCGAGGATCTGCCGTGAGGTCAGAAGTGCAGCGATGTCGCTGGCGGTGGGTTCCGGCGCCACCTTGTATCCCCGGAGCGCTTCGCGCCTGACCATGCCTGTCGTTTCGAGGCGTGCCAGCGCTTCACGCACCGGAGTGGAGGAAACCTTGAAGCGCTTGGCCAGTCCGTCGATGCTCAACGGCGACCCGGTGGAGATTTTGTCATCCAGCAGCAGGGACAGGATGGCCTCGAACACCTGGTCCACCAGCATTGGCCGGCCGGGGATCAGGACTTCTTCTTCAGGCGAAGCGGCGTTCATTTCGGCATCCTATGTGAATTTTCGTCGTGGACTGCAGCATCAGCATGGTTCCCCGTTCGTCCCGTCACAAACCGGACAAGGGGAAAAAGGTGCTTGCGGAAAATCGTGCATGATGTACGGTACATGATACCGGGCGACAACGTGATCTGAAACACAGCAGTAGTTGCCCATCAGGTTGGAAGCTCTCCTACCACCCCTTATCCCCCACTTCCGAAGGCGTGTAGATGATTCAGTTTCGATCGATGTTGGTGACCGTCGCCGCAGTTTCCATGGCGGGCGTGCTTCTCTCCGGGTGCTCAAACCCCGACATGACAAGCTCCGCCCAGTCCGATGCCCCCAAACCCGCAAACTCCGCGGCGGCCGTCAAAGTCGACGAAGCCGCCGCAGCAGCCCTCCCCAAGGAAGCAAGGGACAAGGGAACCCTCACCGTCACCATGAGCCAGAGCTCGCCGCCTTTGCACTTCATGGCCGCGGACGGGAGCACCATCCAAGGTGTGGACCCGGAAATCGCCATGGCCCTCGGGCAGACGCTGGGCTTGAAAACGGACATCAAGAGCGGCCCGTTCGACGGCATCATCCCGGGTATTGCGGCCGGCAAGTTCGACATGGCCATCTCCCAGATGTCCCCCTCCACGGAACGCATGAAAGTGCTTGATTTCGTGGACTACTACCAGTCAGGCAGCGGCATCGGAGTGGCTCCCGGCAACCCTCAGCACCTCAGCGTGGACGCACTCTGCGGCAAGCGTGTCGGCGTACTGAAGGGTTCATTCCAGGACCTCAAGCGCCTTCCCGCCCTCTCCCAGGCATGCACCGCCGCCGGCAACCCGGCCATTGAGGCCATGACCTACCCCGATATGCAGGCCCCGAATCTGGCGTTGACGGCCGGGCGCATTGATGCGGTCTACATCGACGGACCCACCTTGGGCTACGCCATCAAGCAGGGCGGCCAGATCGAACTGCTCGGCGAAAAGGACGTCTCCCCCGTCAGCATCGGCTTCAAGAAGGGCGCGGGACTGGAAAAGGCGGTCCAGCTCGGCATGGAGTCCCTTGCCAAGAGCGGCAAGTACAAGGAAATCCTCGACAAGTGGGGTGTAGGCAGCGGTGCAATCTCTGACTTCGCCTTCAACAAAGCGCAGTAGCCCCATGGCCAACATAGCCACGGAACCCGACGCCAAAGCACCCGCAGGTGACGCATTGGACCGCCAGCTTCTCCTGGGCCGTCCGCACCAGCGCCACGGCGGATTATGGCTGACGGCGGCAATCGTCCTGTTCGCGATCTTCCTGGTGGGTTACTCCCTCGTCACCAACCCGCGCTTCGAGTGGAACGTGGTCTTCGGCTGGTTCACCTCGGAGCGGCTGTTCACCGGACTCCTGCGGACCCTGGGACTGACGGCCATCTCCATGGCCGTGGGAATCGTCGTCGGCGTCCTGCTGGCACTGGCCAGGCTGGCCCCCAACGCCATCGTCGCCGGGACCGCCGCGTTCCTGGTGTGGCTCTTCCGCGGCGTGCCGGTCTTCGTCCAGCTGCTCTTCTGGGGCTTCATCGCCGCCATCTACCCGCGCATGGCGGTAGGTGTCCCGTTCGGGCCCGAGTTCTTCTCCGTCGATGCGAACGTGCTCATCACCCCGTTCATGGCGGCAATTCTCGGACTGGGCCTGAATGAGGGCGCCTACATGTCCGAGATCGTCCGGGCGGGGCTCCTAAGCGTCAACCGCGGACAGACCGAAGCGGCCACGGCCCTGGGCATGCGGCGCTTCGCCATCCTGTCCCGGATCGTCCTGCCCCAGGCGATGAAGATCATCATCCCGCCCACGGGCAACCAGACCATCTCCATGCTGAAGACCACCTCCCTGGTGAGCGTCCTGGCCTTCCCCGAACTGCTCTACTCAGCGCAGCTGGTCTACAGCGCCAACTTCAAAACCATTCCGCTGCTCATCGCCGCAAGCCTGTGGTACCTCCTGGTCACCAGCATCCTAAGCCTGGGGCAGTACTTCATCGAACGGCACTTCAACCGGGGCGGGCTCACCGCGGGCAGAAGCAACCGGCGCCCCCGGAAGCCCAAACCGCAGGCGGAGAAATCCCGCACCACTTCCCAGGAGGCCCGGCCATGACTGACGTGATGATTGAAGCACAGGGGGTCACCAAGAACTTCGGCGACCTCGAAGTCCTCAAAGGCATCGACCTCACCATCCCCAAGGGCAGTGTCACCTGCATCATCGGGCCGTCGGGTTCCGGCAAGTCGACGTTCCTTCGCTGCATCAACCAGCTGGAAACGCTCGACGGCGGCTACATCCTGGTCGAGGGACAGCCGGTTGGCGTGAAAATCAGGAAAGGCCGGCTGCACGTGCAGAACAACGCCGAGGCGGCGAGGATGCGCGAGAACATCGGCATGGTCTTCCAGAGCTTCAACCTGTTCCCCCACATGACGGTGCTGGAGAACATCTGCGAAGCGCCGGTCAGGGTGAAGAAGGAGAACCGGAAGGCCGTGCAGGACCGGGCGCGGATCCTCCTGGACCGGGTAGGACTCTCCGAGAAGGTCCACGCCTACCCGGCCTCCCTTTCCGGCGGCCAGCAGCAGCGCGTGGCCATCGCCAGGGCACTGGCCATGGAACCACGGCTAATGCTGTTCGACGAACCCACATCGGCCCTGGACCCCGAGCTGGTGGGCGAGGTGCTGGACGTGATGCGCAAGCTCGCGGACGGTGGCATGACCATGATCGTGGTCACCCACGAGATCGGCTTCGCCCGGGAAGTCGGGGACCACCTGATCTTCATGGACGGCGGCGGCATCGTGGAGCAGGGCGATCCGCGGACGGTCCTCAGCGACCCGCGGCATGAGCGCACCAAGCAATTCCTGGCGAAAGTAATTTAGACCTTCACATTGGAGCAGGACTCTTGAGAAACAAATGGATTGTCAGCATTGAGGACTACCGCAAAGCCTCCCGTAGGCAGCTGCCGAAGATGATTTCGGATTACCTGGAGGGCGGGGCGCTGGACGAGACCACCATGCGCGCCAACGAGGACCGGTTTGATGCCCTGATGCTTCGCCAGCGGTCGATGGTGGACCTGCGGGGCCTGAACACGTCCACCACCGTGCTGGGCCATTCCCTGGCGATGCCGCTGATGGTGGCACCGATGGGAATGCTCACCATCTTCCACCCTGGTTCGGATCCTGCCGTGGCCAGGGCCGCTGTCCGCGCCGGCTCGATTTTCATCCACAGCGCGTGGGCCGGCTGTTCGCTGGAAGAGGTGGCCAAGGTGGCGCCCAACAACTTGTGGGCGCAGATCGCCTTCTGGAAGGACCCGGAGGAGACCGCCAGCTACATCAACCGGGCACGGGCCGTGGGGGTTGAGACCCTAGTGGTGGCCGGCGATGTTGGGTCCTCGAGCAAGCGCGAACGGGACCTGCACCACGGGCTGTCCATGCCGCCGCGCCCGCCGGTGGCGGACTACTTCAACGCCGCAACCCGTCCTGCCTGGCTGTGGCGCTGGCTCACCGGCCGGAAGATGACGTATGGGAACTACCAGATCAACGGCCGCCCGCTGCGCATGGACGAAATGAACAACTGGATGGCATCCAACAAGAACCCGGGCGCCAACTGGGAGGACTTCGCCAGGCTCCGGTCCGAGTGGAAGGGTAACCTGGTGATCAAGGGCATCATGGACGCCGAGGACGCGGCCCGCGCAGTGGATGAGGGGGCCGACGGCATCTTCGTCTCCAACCACGGCGGCCGGCAGTTCGACTCCCAGCCCGCCACCATCGATGTCCTGCCGTCCATCGTTGAGGCTGTCGGCGGCCGGGCGGAGATCTACCTCGACGGCGGCATTCGGCGTGGGCACGACATCGTCAAGGCCGTCGCGCTGGGCGCCAAGGCCGCACTCGCCGGACGTCCGTTCGCATACGCCCTCGCCACGGGCGGTGAGCCGGCGGTGGACCGGGTCTTCGGAATCCTCCAGGAGGAATTCAAGGGGGCCATGGGGTTCGTGGGCAAGTCCTCCGTTGCGGACTTGGACAGGAGCATCTTCGCCGCCCAGGCGCAGCCCGCGCCCGCTGAGAGCCTGCTCGTATAGAACGCAGAAAACCGTACGGACAGGAAACTGCCCGCCTCCCCCACAGGAGGCGGGCAGTTCTGTCTTGTTACCGGTACCCGTCCACGATCGCGGCGGCGATTTCCTTGTAAGCCCGCCGAGTCTCGGGCTTCAGCACGTCCAGGGTCACCAGGTCGCCGTCGGCGACACCGCGGTCATGCGGGACGGCGATCAGTTCGCGGCAGATCCCGGAGAGGTGTTCCTCGATGGCGTCCTTGTCCACGCGGGAGGACACCTCGTCCTTGTCCGTGATCACTACAATGGCGTTCCGGGCCAGGTCCTCGTAGCCGTGGCTGGCCAGCCAGTGAAGGGTGCTGCGGGCCCGCTTCGCGCCGGACACCGCATAACCGGCGGCGATGACCAGGTTGTCGGCCGACTGCAAGATCCCGCTCATGGCATTGTGGGTCACGCCGGTGCCGCAGTCGGTCAATGCCACGGAGTAGTAGCTGGAGATGAGCTTGCGGATCCGCAGGTACTCCTCGGCCGTCAACGAGTCGGAGACCTCCGGGTCCTGTTCCCCCGCGATCAGGTGCAGCCGGCCGGCATGGTGCATGTACCGTGCCAGGGCCGTGAGCGAGTCAATGGACTCGATGTTCTCCAGCAGGTCGGTAATGGTCCGCGGGCTTGCCTGCTGATAGATGCCCTCGCCCAGAGCGCGCTCCACCAGGTCACCCGAGTCCGGGTTGGCATCAATGGCACACGGCGCGTCACCGCGGTATTCGGCAAGGGTCAAACCCACACCGACCGTGGTGGAGGTCTTGCCGATCCCGCCCTTGAGGCTCAGGATTGCGGTGTTGTAGCTGCCCTGCAGTTGGCGCGAGATCCGGCGGGCCAGCTCGTCCTCCTGGCGCTGTTTGGGACCCGGGCCCAGGTTCCAGGCGCCCCCACTCAGCCGGTACAGAGCGCCGCGGATGCCGCCAACGGGCCGCGGCTTCTGCTCTTTGACGAACAGTCCGGGTGAGCTGATGAAGTCCGGCATGGGACTGTCGGCGATGGCGTCAGCCACGGTGGGCCGGCTGCGGCGGAACGAAGGAGTCTCGGCCGGGACGTCCGACGGCGGCACAGCAGCTTCGCGGGCAGCGTCACCTGGAGCTGCGGACGGCACGGACGCTATGGGTGCCCCTGCGGGATCGGAAGCAGGCTGCCGATCGGGGAGCGCCGGTTGCCTATTCGCAGCCGGGGCAGGTGACGGTTCGCGGGACGGCTTAGTGGCGTCGGCTGCGGCGGCCGCTTCTGCCCAGGACGTGCGGCGGGTAAGCGGCTTGTCGGCGTCGTTCGATCGGGAAGGGGAAGGAGTTACTGCTGGCATGGTTCCTGTCCAGGCATCGTCCACTGAGCCGTCGGCACGACGAAGGTCGCGGCGTCGGCGCAGCTGCGGCTGCCCTGCATCCTCTGCTTGGGCGCCTGCATTCTGATCCGCCGGATCTGGCATGTCTGTCTCCCCCCGGACGTTTCGGCAAACGGTTATGCGGCACTGGTTCAATCAGCAAGTCTAGGTGCTGGGCCCGGGTTGCTCAGCCAGGCTTACTTCTCAGTGGCGCGTAAGGGCGGCCGCTACCACGGCAACGGTGAGCACCAGGAGAACGGCGAGGATCGTGTAGCCCACCCACTTGGGGCGGCCTTTGTGCGGGTTGATATCGACATACGGCATGATCAGCGTTGATTACCTCTGGGTGCGGGTGCGGGCCGGATGGGGATCCGGAGTGCGCGGCGCTTCAGCCGCAGCATCTGGTAGAGAACTCCAACGGGGATCAACAAGCTGCCGAGCAGCGCGCAGAGCGCCAGCGCATAGTCTGAAAAAGCCACAACAGTCTCCATTGGTGATAGTGAGCCCCTGTAGACCCAACCATAAGAAAACGAAATTGACAAATTGAGTCAAAAACTCAAGGTTTCCTCAAGAGCAAGGGCTTCCGGCCAACATGGTGTTCCTTTTTGCCTGAAGATCCGTCCACGCACAATTCCGTGACCTGCCGCGAGGCCCTAGCGGACACCCTGTATTAACCCCCACCCTGGGGCGCGTCCGAGGCGGACACCACGGGGGCGAGGGCCGGATCCGCTAGACGGATGTCAGCATTCCGGCTATCCGGGTGCCCTTACGGCGGCACTGCCGGACTGGCTGCAGTGTGGCGCTGTCGTTGTCGCGCTGGAGGGAGAACGCAAGCGTGGCGGCATTGATGGTGTTTTGCTGGGCGGTAGCGCCGGCGTCGAACGCGATGGGGACGCTGGTACCCAGGACCTGGGGAAGCGGGCGAAGCCGGGCTTCATGGAGTGGCCGCGCTGGCCGGCGACTTTGCTGCCGGTGTGTCCACGATGAGTTCCATGGGGAGCAGGCCGGCGGGGCCGGAGCAGTCGCCGCCGGCGGGGAGGGCGGTGAGGCCTAGGCGGAGGCCGTTGCGGGACTGGATGTGGCCGGCGGGACGTCGGCGGTGATGTCGAAGATGTCGCCGTCCAGGGTTTGGGAGCTGAGCAGGTGGTCGTTCCAGTAGACCGAGAGCCCGGCCTGTCCGCCGGTGGGGAAGGCGGTGTGGGTGCCGCGGAGATGAAGGCTGATGGCGGGACGGGACCGCCGCACTGGGACTGGTTGACGCCAAAGTAGGTTTCCTGGGTTCCGTAGCCGGCCAGCCGGATGGCCTGGGCGCGGAGGTCCGTGAAGGTTTGTTCGGGGCTTGCGGCGGCGGGACGGTGGAGGTCATACCGGTGAAAGCGGCGCTGTCCGCGAGGGCGGATTTAGTGTCTGCCAGGGCGCGGGCCGCGGTGCCGAGGTCCTCGCCGGTGCCGGTGCCTGGGTGGTGAGGCGGACGTTGTTGAGCGTGGCGGTGGACGGGTTGGCGGTGCAGACGTCCCGGACGGCGGGGGTGTATTCCAGGGCAGGACCAGCTGGTGGCCGGTCAGGTCCGCCGCGCTGACGGGGCGTCCAGGGCGAGGGTCCCTTGGCCGGTGCTTCGAGGAGGGTCCCGCCTTGGGCGCTGACGCGGATGGTGCTGGTGGGCCGGCCGGTGACGGCGATGCTGCCGTTGATGCGGGCGGGCTGCAGGCCGGGGGCCACGGCGACGGCGAGCTGCTGCCCGGTTTGGCCGGGCATGGCGGACACGGAGGCGAGGCTTGCGGGGGCGATGGCCGCGTCGGTATGGGAGACGGCGGCGCGTTCCGTGGGTGCGGCGTCTGGTGCGGCGGCGGCGGCCGGGAACTGGACGGCGGCAAGCAACGCAGGTGAGAACAACGCTCCCTGCCCGGAGACGTGAGAACATGCGTCCACTGTGGCGGGGCAGATTCAATTTACGTGGCGGTCTACGCTCAAGGTTGAGTCAAGAAAGGGTGTTTGGGCAGGTCAGACTGCGAATTGGTGGTTCTGATTCCGTGGAACGCACTTAGCGTTCCACGGCCATGAGAACCACCCCGATGGTGACGACTGCCAAGGCGGCCAGTGCCACGTAGGAGATGTACCGCATCCTGCGCTGCCGTGTATCCCGCTTGTAATAGCGAACGTCGCAACTTCTCCCGTGCCGGCTCATGCGCTGACCGTAAGCAGCAAACCTCAAGACTAGCTGGGAACGGCCGTTTGTTACGAGGCCTCCTGGCCGTTGCGCCAGTTTTCCTGCCGTGCCCGCGAAACCAACCGCCACCTGCTGTCCGGTGTGCCCGGCGTCGAGAATGCATGCGGCCGGGAATCTGAAGCAGGCGGTTCCAGCACGACAGTCCGCTTCCTTGATCAGTCGATCGTAAAGATGTCCCCTACGTTGAATTTTCGCGGTGCGTTGTCATTCATCGTGGCCACAATCCTAGGGGCGCGAAGGACCGCGGGTTGGGGACTTTCACCTTCGTCCCTTTGATGCCTTCACTTCAGCCGAAAAGCATTCTTGGCCCCGGAACGTACACGATTCGTGTGCTTCTCGGTTAGCTGCGCAAACAACCAGCCAAGGACGACCACGGTGCCTACCACCAGCAACAAGTAACACCAGTGGGGAGCATCTGAGGGCCACCGTCTACCTTCAGTGATACCAAGCGCCGAAACAAAAAGCAGAAGAATTGGCATGTGAATGGCGTACAGGCTGAATGAACTATGCGCGAGCAGGGAGAACTGTCGCAGGGGACTGGTCCGTTTGTTGTGGACACCTACGTCCGGGACGATGGAAGCGAGCAAGGCTATAACCGGCACCGCAAACACAAAGTCTGAAAGCCACGTCGGCAGATGCAGCACAGTGCGCCCGGCAATCGCAACAGCCAATGAAACGAACAGCGCGCCGAGCCTAATGGTCGTCAATGCTAGAGGGGTAAGCTTCAACGCCACGGTAACGAGCCGCGGCTGCAAATGCGCGATCAGCAGGCCCGCCATCCAAATCGGCAGGTACTCGAAGACTGGAACGCCTACAAGGAAGGCGGCGGCAGCGGTGCAAAGGCCGTAGATCATCGCGCGGTACTTAGAAGCTGTGAAAATGAGGAGAACCAGTGGTCCAAGAATGTACATCCAGAACTCATAACCGAGTGACCACAGCGGAGTGTTCGTGCCGAACGTTGGGACGAGAATGGCGCCCAGGAACAGGGCGTTTCCTATGAACCCAAGGACGGTACTGTCACGCTGGTAAGGCCCTCCAGCCTGTACGGCAAAATCAGCGAACAGAGCATGGCCCACAACACCTACCAATGCCGTCAAAATCAAGGCTGGAATGAGCACAACCCATAGGCGCACCAGTCGATCAACGAGGTAAGACACCCACAAGAACCTTGAACGTTTGATCTTGCGCATCGCACTGCCGCCCACCCAGTAGCCACTCAGTACAAAGAACAAGACCACTGCCTCATGACCGAGGGACGTGAGCCCATAAATCGCGTTCTGCGGGACTGAATGTCGAATGTTGTCAAAATCATCAAGGAGCAAAATCCGGGCGTGGGAGATGACGACCATCAAAGCGGCGCCTGCGCGGAGCGTGTTAACCAAGACGTTTTCGGTTTGAACGGGCGCCTCGGACCGCCGACTCCGCGCTACATTAGTGTTCGTCAAAAGAACCTTCCCCCGGTTGATCCCTTCAACCTTCTCCGCTCTGGATGATACAGGCTGCAATGGGACCGGACCTTGGGGGATCTCATGCTGGCCTATCGGGACGAATACGACGGACTTCGTCTCGCGGGCCATTGTAAGAATGGGTCACACTGCGTCAGTCACCTAATGGTTCTGCGATGCAAAAGCTACGCCGGAATCAGTATCTGAGGTTCCCAAGCGGCCTTTCTTCCATTTCAGCCGTAGCGCGTTGCGCTCAATTAAGAACCAGCTGAGGATGGCTAACGGCGCTGTGAGTGCGAATGACAGTGCCGCAAAGATAGGCACGCCGAAGGACGCAACACCAGCAGAAGCCATCACTTGTTGAACAGGGAATGCGTAGATGTAGGTGCCATAAGAAAAGTCGTTGCGCATCCGCGCCCAAGGCGACTTGAGCAAGGCTCCCGCGCCGATCATGGAATAGGCCAAAGGGAAGGCACCAACCAATCGATAATCCTGCATTGCCAAAGAGAATAGGAACACCGCAAAGGAGGCGCCCACAGACAACCAGGAAAGCGGCAGGACTGAGGCCAGACGAAGCACTAGGGCGCCAGCCAGGAACATGACTCCGAATCGAACACCATGCGTTAGATAGAAGTTGTGGAAAGGCCCGTAGGCAGTCAGAAGTACCCCTGCCGTCGCCAGCCCGAACAGCAGCGGAATGGCCGACTTCCGGTGGAGCAGCCCGAGGACGCCAAGCACAAGCACCGCGAGGTAGCACATGAACTCCCACCATAGAGTCCAAAGCGACCCGTTCCAGACGCCTGGAAATGCGACGTTTGCAGGCGTGCCATCAATGCCTAACTGGAAGATCCACAGAGCGCTGTTCTTTAGAATGTAGGTGACAGATTCCAGAGACCAGCCCGGCCAAATGCCGGTCACGAACAAGGTCCCCAGTGGGGCCGCGACAAGTGCCGTCACTCCAAGACAGACCCAGAATGCAGGGAAAATTCGCAGCGCGCGCGCCCTAACGTACGGGATCGGGCGCGGATGCCTCATCCAACTTGAGACAATCAGAAAGCCAGAGATGGCGAAAAAGCCATCGACCGATACGTTCTCAAGAAACTGGCGCATGGGGGCGAACGAAATGGAGTTTCCTGACAGCGGGAACGAGTGCCAGATGATTACGGTGACAGCCAAAGCCAGCCGGACGAGATTCAATCCGTTCGCCCTCGGATCGAAAAGTCCTGCAAGCGTCCCATTTTGTCGCCGCACTATTTGGACATGAGTCATTATTCCCCCAGTGAGACCAAGTGTTACGCCTTACTTTACAGACCGTAAGACCGCTTATGTGCCCGTCTTGACAACAAAGGCATGAACCATCCTCCTGCAGTTTCCGCTGGCCAATTGTCAGTGGACACGCATCGTTATCCCTCTGCAATCCCTACAACCCACGACTCGCTTCCCCGCGAGTTTCCTGCAAACGCTTGATGAACCACCGGGACTGTTCAGGCCCGTAGGGCAGGACGGGAATTGCCTTGGTGGCGTCGTTGGGGGTGTCGCGGATGGACTGGCGAGCCTGGCGGACGGCGGTGGTCATGGTGTTGGCCATGGTCTTGACGAACTGGTCACTGCACGGCTCACCGTGGCCCGGGATCAGGAATTCGTAGCGATGGCGCAGCGCGGAGATATGCCGGAGGGCGTCGGCCCATTCCTCCGGATAGGAGTCCTCGAACGATGGGTGGGCGCCCTGCTCCACCAGGTCTCCCACGTAGAGGGTGGTGGGCGTTCCCACCAATAGGTCTCCGTCGGTATGGCCACGGCCCAAGTAGAACAGAGTTGCCGTCAAGCCACCCAGGTCCACTAAAACGGGCTGGTCCTTGGCGATAGCGTTGGGGACCACAAGCTCCACGTTCTTGCCTTCACCGGCGGCCATCTCAGGCTCCAGGGTTCCCACGTATCGGCGCTGCACGTCGCCGCGCTGGTCGATCTCGGTGGCGCAATTCTGGTGGGCCCAGAATTCCTTGACGCCGGCGTCGGCGAAGATGGCGTTACCGAAGAAGTGGTCGTAGTGGGCATGGGTGTTGACGACCACGAGGGGAAGGTCAGTCTTTTCCCTGACTGCTTCCAGAATCTCGCGCCCCTGGCGGGGGCCACAGCCAGTATCGATGACCATGGCGCGTTCGGAGCCGACGATCAGGCCCGTGTTCAGCAAGGATCCTTCAGTGACCAGTACATAGTTGTCCGTGCCGACTTCGAGCCATTCCGACATTGTTTCTCCGTACCTCCGGCAAAGCAGTGTGCGTTTGTCTTGGTCCACGATTGTACCCACGCAAGCTGATGTGCCTTTGGCGCCACTCAGTATTCAAAGAAGGTGCCCTCGAGCCCCCAAGTCATGACGCCCAGATAGACCTATACGCCCACGGCGTATGAGGCCTTCACCTACCTCTGTATTTGACGCGCAGCCACCCAGCTGAATCCATTTCTCGACAATGCGAATTCAAGCACAGGCGTATAACTCCAAGGCCGGAGCGGCCTTGGCCATGCTGTACCGACGTAGATGAAGGCCTGAAAGATCCTGCCGACAGCCCGACCGGGCTGCGCAATAATGGATAAACGGCGCTGATCTACGGTCGGATGAACCATTTGATTCGCCGAAAACGCACGGCCAGAAGGTGGGGAGGCAGCGGAAGTGACCGAAGCACCTTAACTCTTCCGACCCCTTCGCGTGCCGCGATAATCTCGACAAATTCTTGTATCTCAGAACTCTCGAGGGGCGGTTGCCTCTGGACCATCCATGGCTTGGCTGTCTGCATGAGACCGAAGCTAAGGCTCAACGGCGAGCAATGCCCGGGTGGCCAGTACCTGTGTATCGCCAGTTCGGAACACTTGTTTTACACGAAACTCGGGTGCGTGCGACGCCGCGGCTTTCGTATCTGCAACGGTTTCGCAGCCTGAGACCGTGTAAGGCGCCCGCATCGGACGTCCTTTGGCCGACCTGTCCCACCTGAGCAGGGACGGACGGCTACACTTAGCAAGAACTGCATGCTGGATACACAAGGCCAGATCTGAGATGCCCGGTGCACAGGATCCTGACCAGGGGGAGCCCAAAATTGGAAGTACGCGAATATCTGCGCATGCTTAGGCGCAACTGGATCTTAGTCGCCGTTTTTACGATGGTGGGATTGTCGGCGGGCGGCCTTGCATCCATCCTGGTAAAGCCCAGCTATACCGCCGACACTCAACTCTTTGTTGCTATCCAAGGCTCGGGTTCGGTACAAGAACTCGCGCAAGGCAACACGTTCAGCCAGGCACGCGTGCAGTCTTATGTGAAGACAGTAACTACGCCAACCGTCCTTCAGCCGGTTATCGACTCTTTGGGTCTCCAGATGACGCCGGGGCAGCTAGCTGGCAAAGTGAAAGCGACAAGCGATGTAAATACAGTCATTGTGACCGTATCGGTAACAGATGGATCACCTGTTCAGGCTGCAGCAATTGCAAAGGCTATCGCATCCAATTTGGTTGAAACGGTCGAAGACCTTGAGAAGCCCAAGAACGGCGAATCCTCACCCGTAAAACTGTCCGTTATCTCACCCGCTACGGCTCCGACGTCTGCATCTGCTCCGAACACCAAAGTCAACCTTCTCTTGGGTCTACTGATTGGGTTGGGACTTGGCGTCGGCATTGCGCTAATCAGAGCAAAATTTGATACAAAAGTTCGCGGCGAGATCGAAGTTAGAAAAGTCACTTCAGCACCCATTCTTGGTGGACTATCCTTTGACCCCGAGAGCTCTCAACGCCCTCTGTTGACCCAAACTCCAAGCCAGGGCGGTCGGGCTGAATCTTTCCGACAGCTGCGCACGAACCTGCAATTCGCTCGAGTAGGACAAAAGAGTAAGACAGTCCTCATATCTTCCTCGCTTCCGGGCGAAGGCAAGACGACTACTGCGATCAATCTCGCAATATCAATGGCACAAACCGGACAAACCGTTGCGTTGGTGGACGCTGATTTGCGTCGGCCTATGGTCTCGGAATACTTGGGTTTAGAGCGCCACCTCGGATTGACCACCGTCCTAGTGGGCGACGCAGAAACGAACGACCTCCTTCAGCCTTGGGGCGATGGCGGCTTGTATGTCCTAGCTTCTGGGCAAATACCCCCTAACCCCAGTGAGCTCCTCGGATCCCAAGCCATGGGTGACTTGGTTGCACATCTAGAGGACATATTTGACGCCGTGATCATTGATGCTCCTCCACTTCTGCCGGTCACCGATGCAGCCGTCCTCGCGCAACATGCGGGCGGCGTCCTGATTGTTGTTGGGAGCCAAAAAACCAGAGTCGGCGAACTTGAAAGGTCAATTGACGCCCTCGAAAAAGTGAGTGCTAACGTCTTAGGCGTTGTACTCAATCGGCTGCCGACCAGAGGCCCCGATTCCTACAGTTACAGCTACGGTTCCTACTCGCGTTCAGATGTTGCCGCCAGCACTCGCCGCCCAGCGCGAATTCCAGAACAAGCCAAATCCTTTAGCCGCCGCAACACATTTGAAGCAGACTACGGAAACAACACCGAATCTGATCAAGCAGCATTCCGCGTATCCGACCGACGCGGATGATGAGGGGAATACTGAATTATGTCTCCTTTCCAGTGCGCTGCAGCACCTACAACACCGGTACGCAAACAGGACGGGTGAAAATAGAAACTTCAAACGGGAAGACTAAAGGTAGGGGACCTAAAACTATTTTATCTTCTCTCTCATCAAGCCAGATACTAAGAGACTTCATTTTGAACCGCATTATCTGTTCATCTCTCATGCCGCGACGAGTCAGACCCCGCGTTATGCAACTCTTGGGAATGAAGGTTCGTGGTGCCACAATAAATCCAGGGTGCTGGTTTGGAACTTGGAACATCGTTATCGGAGAAGGTTCATTCGTTAACTATTTCTCGAAGTTCGATGGCCCGACCTATGTTGGCAAGAACTGCAATATTGCTTATGATGCAATGATCTGCACAAGCTCGCACGAAATGGGTGATAGCGCGCGGCGAGCAGGGACAGCAACATCCAAATCCGTTTCTATCGGCGACGGTGTCTGGATAGGAACAAGAGCAGTTGTTTTACCGGGCGTCAGTATAGGAAATGGTTGCGTCATCGCTGCTGGCGCTGTAGTTATATCCGACTGTGAGGATGATTGGCTTTACGCAGGGGTTCCGGCAAAAAAGTTGAAAAAGCTCGTCTGAATATTTTGCTTTATCTCGAGATAAGCATCAGTTATGCGAAGAACCTGAAAGCCGCGTACCGCTCGATACATAACCCATCTGTTCTAGGCCCACACCTTACTACCGGACATGATGGAAATTTTCACTGATGATCCGGAACCGCTCCACCGGCAGTTTTTCTGCCTAGTTGTCCCCGGCCTACCAGTAGGCTTCTGCCCAGCCGTCAAGCTCTCACCTGAGCAGTCGATCAGGCGTTCCCAGACCTGCCGACGCCGCTGACGGCATTTTGACTTTCAATTGCTTCTCCCGATTTGGGAACTCGGCTGGTAAGCGTTTCGCGATCTGCTGAGGGCTCCAACCCTCGCCCATTCGCGGTCCTCACAATGCGGCTCACTCTTCCCGTCCCAGACCGGGCCAACCGGGTCCAAACTTTCTCCTCCGCCCGACCTGACGTATCCGCTGAGTTTGTCGTTGACGTAATCGCGGAGGCCATCGTTCATGATCAGCTTCGCGGTCTTGGGACGGCGGGCTCGTCGTTCGGCGTGCCACTGCACTGTAGACGCCTTATGGTCCAAGCGAAACACTGTCGTTCACGCGTTCCGACGCAACGGGACCTCAAGCCTTTGAACGAGCCTACCGGGGTCGCACCCGACGCTGGCACCCATCCTCTTCAGCCTGCCCGACTGCCACGTTATCTCCAGTACCAACACACCCGGCCGGCCGCAGGTCATCATCGCAACCGCCTAGGCGCCCGGACTGCCCGATCTGAGGCGTCATCGCATCCTCCCCGAAGGAACGCCCCCTTCAACAACTCCGCGAATTTCCATCGCTGGATGGATGTGCTCTGCTCCAAGTACCGCTGATACGGCTACGAACCAGCATGCACCCGCGCTCCTTCGTTGAACCACGGCCCAGTTGCCGCTCCACGTCCGCCCGCCGAGCAGACTCCGGGACCAGCTCGTGGATGCGCTCATCCGCGCAGGCCGGGCTTGCTGTGTCGGAGACGGCTGCCGGATTCCAGTGTCGTAGTGGATGTTCCCGGGGGGCGAGGACCGCGGCTTTCCCCCAGGCTGCCCTACGTGGATTCGCTCAGCCCGAGGATGTTAGGCGTTGGTGAGCACCGGTTGCAGCCCCGACGCTTCTTCCAGGGAGCCGTAGACAAAGGCATATGCACACGGTTCCACCATAGATGACAACAATCGTGGATCTAGACACCGGACAGGTCCTCAAGGTAGCCGCCGGCCGCGACCACAATGGCGTTGGGGCACTACCAGTTCGCCCGGAGTCTGGAATGGCGCCTGGGCGGTCAGGTTTCCCCGATCGACCCGTCCCCGGGGTTCCGGATGGCGCTGCGATTGCGGCGGCCACACGCTCAGCCGGCGCACCGACGTCCGGTTCGTGACGCTGTTCCGCCCGGACGATCTTGCCGGAACACTCAAGCGGCCTGGAAGGTCAAGGCGGAACTGCACACGGTGCCGCGGAAGACGCGGAGGCAGCATAGAACGTACCCGAGGAACTGGTCAGGGCAGCCGCCAGACAGGAGACGAACAGGCTCTACCGCCCATTCTGAAGGTGGTGGCAGGAGATCGAGCTGCTGTTCATTACCTGCACCGCTTCGGGAAAGGTCAATGCAAAAACACAGCAAAAACGAACATCAGGCGCACTGCCCGCGGGTACGGGAACGTCGCCAAACTGCAAACCAGTTATTAACCTGAGAAGTACCGTCCCGACGGCGGCGTGACGCTAACCAGAGGTCCGTTCCCCCACTAACCGTGGCTAACTCAACATTTTGACAGACTTAAGCAACAACTCCGGGCTGTTGGGATCGATCGCGATATTTTATGAATGAGAAGTTGTCCAAAAGCAGTAACAGCGACATTTCAAGAACCGGTGCACCAAAACTAAATCCGAAACAGGCGTAGAACTCAGAATTTACGATCGGGCACGTCAGTCGGTCCCATCAATGCTTTAGGCGAGCTTCTAGAAACTAATAGACTTTTCCCAGCCCCTTCGAAGCCAACACCCCACGGGGTAGAACGCGATCTCGTAGAGGAGGCCATTAGTGCTGCAACCATTACCCAAGAAAGCCAGTCGGACTGCCCGAAGCTCCAAGGCGTTTCAAGCGTCCCCATGGACAGCATGGGGACAAGAATCAGCACTAAGCTCATATCTCCACGAATAGTCCGAACAAGCATTACAGACAATGTCAGCAAAAACACCGAAATTCCAAAAATTCCGCCAATTACAAGAATATCCAAGAACTGATTATGCAAGGAATACGAACTGGCTCCGGCTATACCACCTGTACTTGTGAAGAATGATTCAAGAGCATTCCAGCCGATCCCAAAAAGCCACGATTCTTGAAGACGTGATAGCCCCCAAGACCAAAGCTCGGCTCTATTCGTATAATCTGCATTACTTGCAGAAAGGACGATCCACACCTGAGCCACAAGCGTGATGGGAACCGCGAGAACTAAGACCGTCTTCGCAAGCAGCCGAGAAATCGAATTTTGCCTACCAGCGCGGAAGACGAACCAAACGGCACCGGTAACTACAGCAGCCACCAAACCAATCTGACTAGTTCTAGATCCTGTCGTATACGCAGATAAAGCCACCAAGGCGAGAGGAATCCATCTCCCCTTACGATCGACGGAGGCCACAACCAAGAAAGGAAGTCCCATAACCAGCGCCATCCCAAGCGCGTTCTCGTTCTCAAAAATGCCACGGTACAGGTTCGCCATTGGCCCACACTTATCAAAGCGGCACGGCCTAGTTGCCTGACTAGCGTTGACAAGAAGCAATAGCCCAGAAACGATCGCTAATGACCACACAGCCACAGCAGCACCGTAGATTGCCTTGACACCATTCGCGGTCGTGGCTGCCACAAGCAGCAACACAACAAGGAGCACCTGCCTGAACGATGTCTGGGCGTTATCAACCGCAAGGGCTCCTATAGACCCTGCCAAAACCACGAACAGAGCAGAAACACTTGCGCGATCAAGAACCAACCTTCTGTTTTCACGCAGGATCTGAGTGAGTCTAATTAGTCCCAACACGATAGTCGCAGGTATAGACCATCTTTCCAAAGATCCGACCCAACCTTGGGCTATGGAGTAGGACTCACCGTATTGCCCATATTCAACATAGCCTCCGCCTAGAAAACGCCCAGCAACCCAAGACACCACGTTGAGTCCCCACACGTAGAGGATAAAACGTGCACTCGCATCAAAATTACCTTCTCTATACCACCCAGCAACCCATCTTATTAATTGCGGGATAGATAATAGAGAAAAAACTATCAGAACGATTCTGATCAGGAAATCCATAGCGGTTACAACTTCCCCCTGGCTAGTTGCCGACAATAAATCATGAGTGGAAGGAACTGGCAGAGAAGAATCGCCATCGCAGATGCTGCCACAGGTCCGAAAGCGCCGTAGGGAGCAAGCAGGGCGGAAAGCGGCAGTTTAACGGCCAACATTACGAGCATGGCCACAGCTTGCAGCTTCAATCCTGCTTCCGAGGTAAGGAACATCGCGGCCGGCATCGTAGCCGACTGCACAACCAAAAGAAGTCCGAAAGTTAGCGTGGTCGGTTCGCTAACGTCGATGGCCCCTTGTGCAACAACCTTTAGTACGGACGGTCCTACCACGACCAATCCGAAGCCGAACACGACTCCCACGAGAGAGAATCGAATAACGGATGAACGGAAGAGAGTCCAATCAGACCCGCTCCCAGCGCGAGCTGCCGCAAAACGTGGCCACAAGGACGCCGCTCCGGCACTCAAGACCGACAGGAGCGGTACATACAACTGGCTCAGAAGAGAATACTCCGCAACATTTTGAGGCAGCGCGAACCACCCAAGCACGAGGCGATCCGATTGAAGAACTAAAGGCTGGCATACCATGATAATCATCATGGCAGCCCCAGAACGCCATACGGGTAGTCCTCGGTAAGTCGAATGTGGAGACGAAAGCCGGAACATCGAAAAAACAGGAAAACCGCGGCCCGCGCTAACAAATACCGAGCCAAAAACGACGATCAAAACTCCTGCCAAAGCCGGGGCGACGATTACCCAGACCGAACCGATGCCTCGTGCTAGCCAAATAATCAGTAAGACCAACGGAGTCGTGATGCTTGTCAACAGGATTATATGACGATTCATATGCAAGCCCAGGGCAATCCTCTGCCAAAGCGAGAGCGGCATTGAGAGCGCGGTAAGAGAGAGCATGACAAAAATAGCAAGATTGACATCAATTTTGTCGATGCGTATTGGAAGAGCGCCTGACCAGATATGTAGGCCGGATGTTAGAAGAGCTATTCCTGAGACCGTGGCAGCAGCAATCAACAGAATGCGAAAACATCTGACCACCGTATCGCGAACAGCATCGTCGCGAGTAGGATCCTTGGAGGCCGCCACAACATTCGTCACGACCGCGCCGAGCCCAAGATCAGATAATGGCAGTAATTGCGTCAGACTCCATAGCAACGTCACCGCCGCATAGAATTCAGGTCCTTCGTCACGAATTAAAAGAGCCGCAATCGCCAAACTTGCCGCTCCCGTAACAGGAATAGTTAGCAACCTCAGCGACATATCAACTAGTGAAGAGTTAGCGAAGCGCGCTCCCACGATTGTTCTCATCTAGGCGCTGACGGAGAAGGCAAACGTCTGTTGGAGACGTCCCATACACGATCCAAAATTCGCGTGACCGGTCTCCAGACACGGTAAGAGGATCGCAAAGTCTTTGAAAGATATCTGAGCCGCACGAGCTCACCTTCGTCCTTGTCACCTTTAGTAACTGTGATGCTCGACTCATGAAGTCGATAGCAAGATAGCTCGCGAGGAACATAGACGGAAGCTCCATAACGCTGCAAACGAATGAATAGATCTAGGTCCATGGCATTTGCTAGGTCAACGTCGATGCCGCCGACGGCCTCGTATGCCGACCGGCGGATGACGCTGCCTGGCTGCGGTACAAAATCCTTACCGACAGTCAGATAGTGGGCCGCCAAACGCCCTGGCCGCGTTACTCCGATAGTCGACCCGCTCGCTGCTATGTATCTAGTTCTCCCATAGGCGAAAGACGCTTGCGGTGAAGATTTGAGTGCTTCGACAACCGCCTGAAGTGACCCTGGCTGAAGCTTGTCATCGTCCCCAAGCCACGTAATGAACTCACCATCGTAATTCGCAAAGCCTTCACGAATTGCCGCCGCCAGTCCCCGTTTGTCGTACTCAATGATCTCGACTCGATTCACAGAGAATTCCTTAAGAGTGACAGTCCCAGACGGACACACAATTCGAATTCTAGGACTTACTCCTTCTTGTGAACCAATCGATGTAACGCACTCCTGCAGCCAATCGGGTCTGGTACCCAAAGTCGGAACTACTACTAAAACTTCAGTCGACCCAACACGATGCCCGTTGTCCATTTTAAGTAATCTCCCTCGAGACGATTTCCAATATTCCGAAGTGTCCGAAGACGCGCCTCACAGCCTCATCATTCCGCCCGGACAAAACGTTTGCCCGCCAAAGGGCTTCCCTCTCAAACAGCGACGAAGGAAGGTATTCAGACTTAATTGGCACGGCCATACACTTTGTCCCAGCCAAAGCCGCCATTGCCTTAAACCAAATGTCATCAGCAGTTGGACAAATTGCTTTGGCAAGATTCCAGTTCGTTACTTCGACAGACAAGGAACCAGGCGGGTAGAGAATCCCGCCTCTTCCCGTAAGGAACATTTTATGGCTAGGAACCGAAGAGACGGCCCTTTTCCAGTTCGAATACGGAGCAACTCTGGAATTTTCTAAACTAATCTCGGCACCGCGCGTCCCTATAATTGAATCAGGAAACAATTTATGTGCTGCAAGCAGCGAAGAGAACCAGTTGCTAGGATAGATTACGTCGTCGTCGACAGTGACTATTACGTGCTTCGGATATGCATCCAGCGCAGGAAGCAGCTTTTTATAAGACCGCTTATTGTCCGTCGTAAAAATAAGGTCGACACGATCCTCAACCTTCGCCAGGAAACGAGTAAGGTTCCGGGGCAGAGATGATGCTCCTGCAGGGAACTCTTCACCGGAGAGCACGAGCACGACCTTCTCGGGCACTGTCTTTTGCAGAAATAGGGATCTAAGAGTCCAATGGACACTGCAAATGCGCGCCGGAAATGATGTTACTGCTACCACGAAACCCGAAGCGGGTGCCCTATTGGAAAGGTTCGGTGATTTTATCCTCAGCTTTGCAAGGTGAAAAATAAGACTTAGAGCTTTTGATCCTTTGTGTAGCGTGCTATTAAACAGAGTCAAAACCGATGGACCCATCTATCCGATTATTTCCAAAAAAATATAGACGCCCAATTGATGACTTCTAACCTAAATGTAGTGCTTCTGCAAAAGACGGCCTGAGATACCAGAAATTCCGTCCAAAATCCGATCACGCCGCGATCCATACTTGTACCCGGTAGATCCACTATATCCAGCGAAATGTGGCTTAGGTCGTAATTGACACCACCTGGCTCCTGCAAATATTGCTTCCGCCGTTCGCAATGCCGCTACGTGTTCAAGGAAAACTCCCGCCGCTTCGTCCACTTGCGAATCCTGCCCCGAGAAGAAATCCTTCCATGTTTGGACATCCGTCATTAAAAGACGAGTGTCAAGCTGCCGCCTATCAAAACTCATCCTGGCCGCAATAAAACGCTCGGGATGATGCACGCGAAGGACCCTGTCAATATTGCGGACAACAAGACGGCCCGTAATTTTTATAACACGATCATAAGGGCTGTCTTCTTGTAAGAAAACGCTACTTACGGCGTCGAACATCTTCGCTTCAGCATTTCCTTTTCCTCTTTGTTGGACCGCCGCTTCTTCGGTGTAGCACAAGGTCTTTAGCGAGTGCCCGAATTTCGAAGCTATGGTCCTTAGATCATCAACATCCGAACCTGTATTCTCGACCACTGCAAGAGTGAAAGTATCCGCCGGCAGAGTCGAGGCGTAGTGCTTCATGGCAACTGTGTAGTCCCGACGGCGCAGTGCATGGTCGGCCCTCACTAGAAAGGGAACCTGTTTCGGCTCGAGCGCTGCAGTTAGAACAACAAGACTCTTCGACGCCTTTTTCATGGACTTTCACCCTCCTATCAGTGATCTAAAAGACGGGTCGCGTTTCTTCCTCGTGTATTCAGCATCAATCAACCCTGCATACAGTGACTCCCACGCATCGGTTACCCGAGCTTCTGAATAGTTTTCTACCGCAAAGTTATGACCGTTACGGCCAAGCCGTTGGCGCAGTCCAGCATCGGTCATTAGTCGTGAAAATTGCTCAGCGAAGTCATTTGCATCAACAGCAATAGCCGCGTGCGTGTCCTTAACTACGGGTATCCCTTCGAAAGCAACTCCGGTTCCAAGCACCGCTGCCCCGCTCCATAGTCCCTGTATGGCGCGGTTCTTGAGACCGGTACCCACACTGTCTGGCAAGATCAAGATGTCGCATGCAGACAGTGCAGATTGGTAGTCATCAACCCATGAAATGAGCTCGTACTTCCTACCTCGCAGCGTTTCTTCAATCATGTCGTCGCGTGCAACTCGGCCTAAGATTTTATAGCCGTGAGTCGTCTGAGGAACATCACGCGAGAGAATTTCCCTCAGAATGGTATTGAGAGCCTGGCGCATGTGCTGAAGTCGTAGATCACAGAAAAAAAGCACGTCCAAGGTTTCCGTCGGTCGAGCAGCAGAAGCCGTTACGGAAGCATCATTGAATTCCGGCGGAAGCATAACTGGAATCGCTTGTACTTTGGACCGAGGAAAGTATCGACGGATGTATCTTTGATCGCTTTCTGAGACGACATGGCACACCCGTTGCCGTGACTGAACGAGAGACTCTAAGACGAAATATGTCAATGCCGCGACCAACGCTTTTGATCTGACAGCAACACCTTTGCGGTTCCTAGCCATTCTTAGAAAGCGACGCGAACCTGGGTCAACAAAGCTATGCACAGCTCGTCGCGCAGATCTCCTGTCTAACACAAGACATGCAGAAATTCCTTCAAGGTGAAAGACGTCATATTCGCCTTCGACTAAGTCCTTCAGCAGGGGTGCAGCGGCGCGGTTTGTGCTACCTAGGAGCTTAGACGGTAGCTGAGAAAGTGCCTGAGCAAGTACGCTGTTCCTACTCGCAAGTGGTTGCGTCTGGAAACGTATGCCGGTTTCCTCGAAGAGTGCCTGCTCGTCAAGCTTGTCCTGGTCTTTAACAAACCCGAAAACATCGACTTGGTGACCTCGACGGAGGAGCGAGCTGATAAGAAGTATTGTCTGCTGATGAAGTCCTTCTCTTGGAGGATAGGTAAGGTCCGATACCACATAGGCTATTTTCAATCTATTGACCCTCAAGAGCTTCGACTAGGCCGTGCGCCATAACCTCGGCGCTGTATTTCCGCTTACATTCAGCAGCGATACTAGGTCCTCTGTCTGCCCAACTACCGCGCTGCTTTACGAACCCGAGAATCGTTTCGGCAAGGTCCTTCATATCATCCGTCGCGAAAAATTCGGCATTCTGCCCTTCTTGTATCGCTTCAACTTCAGGAGCGTGAGGTTCATCCTTGGAAACGATCATGGGTACGCCGAAGCTTAGACTCTGAGTTACGGACAGGCCCACGTAGCCGGGGGAAACGCTTGCGATGGCCTTAGAATATAAGGTTCTTAATTGCTCATATTCACCAATATGACCCAACAACTGGATGGAATTACGGGCGGGTGAATTATTTACGGCATTCACAACTTCCGCTTCAAGAGGGCCATCCCCCACTATTGCGAGCTTTATATCCGGATTCGTAAGTAGCGCGAGCTCGAACGCCTGGACGAGAAGGAGCGGTTTCTTCGATGGAACAAGTCGGCCGACGTAGATAAAGGTGTCGCGGTCACTCTCTTCATCAAATACAAACTTTGCTTGCGAATAAAGAGCATTAGGGGCCGCGTTAATCTTTTTCCCCGGGTGCAACTGCGAAAGCTCCTCGGCTTGTGTGGTCGTATACGCAACCAGTCCGGTCGAGAGTGTTCGGAGTGCGCGTCGAACACTCTCGGTTTTTGCTTCTCTACCCCCGCGTGGAAACGCATGTCCCCATAAAATCGTTGGACGATGCAATGCTCGCCGAAGAATGACAAGAGCCCATACATGCGGGATTCTGGGATTTAGATCTAGCAGAAGAACGCGGCAATTGAGAAACTTAATGAAAGGTATCCTCTGGAGGAGCAGCCGTCCAAAGAGAGACGCAGTGCTAACGACCTCGTAGTCTAAGTCCTTCGTATCAATGACTCGAATGGCTGAGCTACCCAGAGCTGGTCCTGCGTATATCCGAAGGGAAGGTCCGAAATATTCTTGGACTAACTTCATGGCTTCTAGCCTGTATGCCCCGAGAGATGCGAAACTCATTATGTATGAATTCCCGGAACGGTCAATCTCAGTCATTGCTATTCTGATCCATGGAAAAGCGGTCTCCAGTCTTTGTTGCAGGATTACCCGAAAGAATTGCATTATCGGGATACCTGCCCTTCACAAGGCTCATTGGTGTAACAAGTGTGGATTTACCAAGAAAACTACCCCCAAGAACAATGCATCGCGTGGTGATCCATGTTCCATCCGAAATGTCTACTGGCGCAGTCACCAAGGCCATATCCTTTCTGTGAGCATGGCTTCCCGTGGTGATAAAGGTCTCCTGAGACACCACTACGTCATGCCCGATCCGGACGAAGTCTTGGTTATGGATCCAGACCCCTTCACCTATCCAAGAGCCGTGTCCTACTTGGAGCTTCCAGGGGAACTTGACTCGGGTTCGGGGTCGAAAGGTAACTCCGTCGCCTATCTTGGCCCCAAAAGCACGCAAGAATTTGACTCGAACACGCGAGCTGATTTGCAGCGGATTTGTAACGAAGAGAAGCTCAATCAGTGCCCAAAGAATGACGTACGCTGGTGGCTTGTCCCAAGCGGTTCGCTCGCCAGGCGCCTGCGATAGATCTATAACAGGCACATCAAAGCCGTCCATGTCTGGCGTGGTCAACACTATCCCCCTGTATACAGCCGCCCAGTTGTTACCGCTATTGTTGCACCCGTGAACCGCAAGAACCTTCGCGTTACGATACTAGCGCTCAACTTTGCCCCCGAACCGAGCGGAAATGCTCCATACACAACCAGCTTGGCTAGGGGGCTGAGTCTCGCAGGACATGAGGTCAGAGTGCTCACAGGCTACCCTCACTATCCGGATTGGCGCGTAAGCGACGGCTACACCGGCGCCTCCATGGTTGAAGAGTTGGCAGGCATACGCGTACATCGGCTACGGCATTATGTGCCCAAGAACCCGAACCTCGTCACCCGGTTGTGGATGGAACTGACGTTCGGTGCAAGGCTGTTGTTCGCAGATTGGAACAGTCCGGACGTAGTAGTGCTAGTCAGCCCGGCACTCTTTTCGACAGCGATTGGACTTGTTCGTGCTCGCCTTCAGCGCCGCCGGCCCGCGACTTGTGTTTGGGTACAGGATCTATACGGCCGTGGCGTGGTAGAAACGGGAAGCCGAGCGGCAAGCATGGGTGGGATAGTTTCGGCCGCAGAATCAGCCATTCTGCGCTCAGCCGACGGAGTTGTGGCCATTCACGATCGCTTTCGGAGCTACATGGAGAATTCATTAGGGCTCCACCCCGAAAAAGTAGACGTCATTAGAAATTGGACCCATCTTTCACCGACAGTGCCCGAAGGACGCAAAAATACCCGCTCACTGTTGGGCTGGTCACCCGACGATGTCATAGTTCTGCATGCGGGGAACATGGGACAGAAGCAAGGACTTGAAAACGTAATAGACGCGGCTAAAGTTTCAGAGCAGCGCGGGAGCAGCGTTCGCTTCGTTCTTATGGGGGGAGGCAACCAGCGCGATCGCCTGGAGGCCATCGCGGAAGGCGTAAGCACTATAACCTTCATGGAGTCCCTGCCTGATGCAGAATTTCTGTCCGCACTAGCCGCCGCTGATGTTCTCCTGGTGAACGAATTGCCCGGAGTGAAAGAGATGGCCGTCCCGAGCAAACTCACTTCTTACTTCAATGCAGGCGTGCCAGTAGTAGCGGCGACGGATGAAGGCAGCGTAACGGCCTACGAGCTGGAAAAGTCAGGTGGTGGTGTGCGTGTTCCCGCCGGCGATCCGTTTGCCCTCGTAGAAGCCGCCGAGACTTTGGCTAAGGAACCCGAGGTCCGTGAGCGCCTTGGTAGGAACGGCCTTCAGTTTCGACACGAAACTTTGTCAGAGGAAGCTGCCATGGGCCACTATGATGATGTCATCATTCGTCTTGCAACGTCGCGCGGCCACTAGGCCGGGCGGCTCTTTTTTGCTGAACACATCTTCTTTCGGGGGAACCATGACAAAGCGCGCACTAATTACTGGAATCACGGGCCAGGATGGCTCCTATTTGGCTGAGCTGCTTCTTTCCAAAGGTTACGAGGTCCATGGTTTGATTCGCCGTGCGTCAACCTTCAATACCGCTCGTGTTGATCACCTCTATATTGATCCGCACGACCCCAAAGCCAACCTTTTCCTCCACTACGGCGATCTCAGCGATGGCGCCCGGCTAGTAACCCTTCTGGCTGAGATCAACCCGGACGAGGTGTACAACCTTGCTGCCCAATCGCACGTTCGCGTTTCGTTTGACGAGCCCGAACACACAGCAGACACCACGGGCGTGGGCACGATTCGGCTGCTCGAAGCAGTCCGCATGTCTGGGATCAAGACTCGGTTCTACCAGGCTTCTTCAAGCGAAATGTTCGGGGCAACTCCCCCACCTCAAAACGAAGACACGCCGTTCTACCCAAGGTCTCCCTACGGCGCGGCCAAGGTTTACAGCTACTGGATTACCAAGAACTACCGCGAGGCCTACGGGATGTTCGCCGTGAACGGCATTCTGTTCAATCACGAATCTCCCCGACGCGGCGAGACGTTTGTGACCCGCAAGATCACACGGGCTGTAGCCGCGATCAAGGCTGGCAAACAAGACCTCCTCTACATGGGCAATCTCGACGCTGTGCGCGACTGGGGTTACGCCGCTGAATACGTAGAAGGCATGTGGCGAATGCTTCAGGCCGATGAGCCGGACGACTTTGTGCTCGCTACAGGCGGCAACTACACCGTGCGGGATTTCCTTCAGATTTCGTTCGAACATGCAGGATTGAACTGGGAAGATCACGTGCGGTTCGATGAGAGGTACCTTCGTCCGACGGAAGTGGATGCACTTGTGGGTGATGCTTCCAAGGCCCAGGAAAAGCTCGGGTGGAAAGCGTCCGTTCACACCCCCGAATTGGCTCGTATCATGGTGGACGCTGACATCGAGGCTCTCAAGCACGCCGGCAACAACTGGATCGATACAGTCAACCTGGAAAGCTGGAAGAACTAGTGTCAGCCAAAGTCGAGTTCGTAGCCGGCAAGCTGGACAGGGAGTCCGCATTCTATGTCGCCGGACACCGCGGCCTTGTGGGGTCCGCGATGTGGCGAAAACTAGAGCGTGAGGGGTTCGTCAATCTCGTTGGTCGGTCATCTGCGGAACTTGACCTCAAGAACCGCGAAGCAGTTTTTGCGTTTTTTGCCGAAACGAAGCCGCGGTATGTAGTGCTGGCTGCCGCTAAGGTCGGTGGAATTTTAGCGAACAACTCCTACCCAGTCGATTTCCTTACCGACAATTTGCGAATCCAGACGAACGTCATGGACGCGGCACTTGAACACGGCGTCGAACGACTCCTCTTCCTTGGTTCCTCGTGCATCTATCCCAAGTTTGCGGACCAACCCATTCGTGAAGATTCACTTCTTACGGGTCATTTGGAACCGACTAATGATGCCTACGCCATCGCTAAAATTGCCGGAATAATGCAAGTACAGGCTGTGCGTCGCCAGTATGGGCTGCCGTGGATATCGGCCATGCCGACAAATCTTTACGGTCCGGGCGACAATTTTTCCCCGACAGGCTCGCACGTTCTGCCCGCGCTGATTCGGCGTTACGATGAAGCCGCAAAAACCGGCACTAGTTCAGTAACCAACTGGGGAACTGGTTCCCCAATGCGCGAGTTCCTGCACGTGGACGATATGGCAGATGCCTGCCTTCATCTTTTGGAGAACTACGACGGCCCATCTCAGGTCAACGTAGGAACGGGCACGGACGTTTCGATCAAAGAACTAGCCTCCATTGTTGCGGGCGCGGTCGGTTACGAAGGGAGGATCGAGTGGGATGAATCCAAGCCTGATGGAACGCCCAGGAAACTCCTTGACGTCTCCAAACTCTCTGAGGCCGGGTGGGAAGCATCCATAAGCCTCGAAGAGGGAATACGCTCGACAGTGGCTTGGTATCGTGCCCATATCGACAGCGTCCGCAGCTAGCACTGACGCGCGGCGCATTTGAATAGCTCAAAAGGCGGGGGACTTTGGTGAAAGATGTACGCGACTGGCGGGCCCGTTGCGGCCGGCAATTGCGTATTGTCGATGCGTTTGTCATAGTTTGGGCCGTTGCAGGTGCCTACGTCATCCGATTTGGATGGGCATCGGATCTCGTCACCTCGGGGCAAGAAGCCATCTATGCATGGTTGTCTGTGATCCTTGCCTTGGCCTGGTGGGTCATGCTGGGGGCATGGAACAGCAGACAGAGCCGAATTCTGGGCGCCGGTCCCGACGAATATAAACGTGTCGCGGCCGCGTCCCTTTGGCTCTTCGGTCTAGTCGCCATTGTTTCCTACGTTCTCAAACTCGACACTGCCCGTGGCTACGTGGGTGTGGCCCTGCCGGCAGGGCTTTGCGGCCTTCTCCTCGCACGATGGCTAATCAGGCAACACCTGAATGTGAACCGACAGTTGGGCCTGAGCATGTCAAGACTAATGCTGCTTGGCGGTCCGAGCGCTGTTGCCCATCTAGCTCAGTCTCTCCGATCTGCAAAACACGCAGGTTATTTGCCTGTCGCTGTCTATACGCCCAACGTTTCCGAGGTTCCGTCCCTCGAGCCTGAGTCCGGACTACCCGTAGTCGGAAACTTGCCCGATGCCACCTCAATCGTGGCTGCCATCGATGCTTGTAGAGCTGATGCCGTCGCAGTGTCAGCCGGTGTGCAGTTACACCCGCAGGTATTGCGTCACTTGGGTTGGGAGCTCGCGGCACGAAATGTGGGACTAATAATGGCCCCGGCACTGACAGATATTGCGGGACCCAGGATTCATACTCAGCAGGTGGCTGGTCTTCCTCTAATCCACGTGACTACGCCAACGCTGGAGGGCGGTCAGCGGGTGGCCAAGCGTCTCTTCGACGTCAGCATTTCATCGATTCTTATCGTTGCCCTGGTGCCTGTTATGGCCATCATCGCTCTGCTGATCAAGATTCAGGACCGGGGCCCAGTCCTATTTAGGCAAAACCGCGTTGGTATGGAAGGCAAGCACTTCCAAATGCTCAAGTTCCGTTCAATGGTGACTGATGCGGAGGATAGGCTACATTTCCTCCGACAACAAAACGAGGGCAACGGCGTTCTTTTCAAGATGAAGAACGATCCGCGAGTTACATCAGTCGGGCGCGTGTTGAGAAAGTTAAGCCTTGACGAGTTGCCCCAACTTTTTAATATCTGCGCGGGATCAATGAGTCTCGTGGGCCCCCGCCCACCGCTTCCCTCAGAAGTCGAAGAGTATGAGCAAGACGTACGCCGAAGGCTCCTCGTTAAGCCGGGGCTGACGGGCCTTTGGCAAATTAGTGGCCGTTCAAACCTCTCATGGCAAGATTCAGTTCGGCTTGATTTGTACTACGTAGAAAACTGGTCCTTGGCCGGCGATCTACTTATCCTCATGAAGACCTTCCGCGCTGTATTTCGCGGTGCCGGAGCCTATTAGTTCTCTCGCGGCTAGAAACCGCTTGTGAAAGGACACTACTGATGCGAATTTCGGTTATTGGCTGCGGCTATCTGGGAGCCGTCCATGCTGCCTGCATGGCGACCCTGGGACACGAAGTTGTAGGCATAGACACTGATGAAACCAAAGTGGCTGAGTTGTCAGCCGCGCGGGCCCCCTTCTTTGAACCTGGGCTGGAAGCCCTCCTCAAAGAAGTCCAGGCCACGGGGCGTCTTTCGTTCACAACGGACATGGCCGCCGCACGGGGGAGCGCCGTGCACTTTATCTGTGTAGGCACTCCTCAGAAGAAGGGTGAGAATGCCGCAGACATGTCCTACGTTGATGCTGCGACCAATGCGCTGCTGCCGTATTTGTCTACCGACGACATAGTTGTCGGTAAATCGACGGTCCCCGTAGGCACAGCCTTACGGCTGCACGGACTTATTCGGAACGCCGAACCTTCGGCGGAATTGCTTTGGAATCCAGAGTTCCTTCGCGAAGGACATGCTGTGTCCGACACCCTTCATCCTGACAGATTCGTGTACGGCGTTCTCAACGGCGCCGAGGACAATCCGGCCGTTCGTGTTTTGGACCAGGTTTACGCGGAACCTCTAAAATCTGGAACGCCACGCCTGGTTATGGATTTGCCGACCGCGGAACTGGTCAAGACAGCAGCAAATTCTTTTCTTGCAACGAAGATTTCATTCATCAACGCCATGGCCGAACTCTGCGATGCTGCTGGCGCTGACGTGACCCTGCTGGCGGACGCAATAGGCATGGACGACCGAATCGGTCGCAAGTTCCTCAACGCTGGAATTGGCTTTGGAGGTGGCTGCCTGCCCAAAGACATACGAGCTTTCATGGCACGCGCTGGAGAGCTAGGAGCCGACCAAGCCTTAACCTTTCTCCGAGAAGTTGATGCGATCAATATGCGCCGGAGGATGCGGGTAGTGGAGCTAACGCGTGAACTTTGCGGTGGCTCTCTCTTAGGTCAACGCATCACAGTCCTCGGTGCCGCGTTTAAGCCTCAAAGCGATGATGTCCGCGATTCTCCAGCACTAAGCGTGGCTGCCCAGTTGCAGTTGCAGGGTGCAGTTGTGACGGTTACGGATCCGCAGGCCCTAGCCAATGCCGCACGCCGGTTCCCGGAGCTTCAGTATGAAGAGTCGACTGAAACGGCTCTGCAGCGTGCGGACGCCCTTCTGCTTCTAACTGAGTGGCAGGAGTACAGAGACTTGGATCCGTACGACGCCGCAGCGATGGTCTCGGCGCCGAGAATACTGGATGGCAGGAACGTGCTGGATTCCGCAAAGTGGCGTGCAGCTGGTTGGACGTACCGCGGGCTCGGTCGCCCCTAACCATGTCTACTGAAAACCATGGTGACAAATCCGTATCAGAAGGTCAGCGAGGTGCTGGCAGAAAGAAAAGAACCCAACGAATTTTGAAGTTCGGGGCTCCAATTGCAGTTTTCTTTCTTTTGCTTGCTGGCGGCGTAACTTGGCTCGGAATTAAGGCCAACACGATAAAGATCGAGTTGGAGTCCGCGGCTGCCCTGATCCCCCAACTGAAGCAGGAAATCTTAGTCTCTGATAAAGAATCCGCTGCCGCTACTGTTGCGACTCTTCGAGAGCATACGGCTAGCGCTCGCCGAGCTGCCGACGATCCCCTTTGGACCCTAGCGTCCGGGTTGCCATGGCTCGGCGCGAACACCAGCGCGATTGCGGAAGTGTCCCGGTCAGCTGACGACGTCGTTTCCTTGGGTTTGTCCCCCCTCGTTAACATCTACGAGTCTTTGGACTGGGACACCCTACTTCCGAGCAGCTCGGGCACTAACCTTGAGCCACTGAAAGCCGCCGCTCCCAGCGTCGCGTCGTCTGCGTACGTAGTCCGAGCCTCTTCAGAAAGACTTGAGGCAATAGATACGTCCCAACTCCTACCGCAAGTCGCGACGCCCCTAAAAGAAGCTACATCGGAGCTAAGACAAGCGATTGGTGCTCTGGATTCGGCAGCAGATGCAGCCAAGATCGCCCCAGCGATGCTCGGTGTCGACGGTATAAAGAATTACTTACTCGTGGTTCAGAACAACGCGGAAGCACGCGCGTCCGGCGGAATACCCGGAGCCCTGGCCATATTGACCATGGAGAAAGGGAAACTTTCCTTTAGCGGTCAGACAAGTGCTGCTGAACTCGGGGTATTCACACCAAGCGTCCCTGTTGAACAGGAACAGCAGCAGATCTATTCGACGCGCCTGGGCAAATACATGCAAGACGTAAACCTAACACCTGATTTTCCCACGGCTGCCAGCACCGCCAGAGCAATGTGGGAGAAAAAGACCGGGCAGACAGTCGACGGAGTGATCTCGATTGATCCCGTTGTTCTCGGCTACATTCTTCAGTCGACCGGACCCGTCGCGGTCACAGGCCCGGAGTTGGCAGCGGTCAAGGCAGCAGGACTTCCGACCGAACTCACGGGCGGCAATGTAGTTCCAACCCTTCTCTCGGACGTCTATGCCAAAATCCAGCAGCCTAAGTTACAGGACGCTTATTTTGCAGGTGTGGCAAAGGAAGTCTTCTCCGCTCTTTCCAGCGGCAAAGGGGAAGCCAAGGGTCTCATCAGCGGCATAACACGAGGGGCGGAGGAAGGACGCGTTCTAGTGTGGTCTGCCGACACATCTGAACAAGCAGTAATGTTCAAATACTCGCTCAGCGGCTCAATCTCTGGTCCCAGCGTGGCGCCGGCCCAATTTGGCGTCTACTTCAACGACGGGACGGGCGCCAAGATGGACTACTACGTCAAGCGCACAGTCCAGCTGGTCAAGGAGTGCCCGGCAGACGGGTACGAAGAAACCACCGTACGTGTTACCAGCACTAATACAGCATCTGCCGATGCTGCCACTTCGCTTCCGGCATATGTCACGGGTGCAGGTGCTTTTGGGGTCGCACCGGGTACTGTCCAAACGAACGTCGTCGCCTACGGACCCGCACAGGCAAACGTGGAGTCAGCCACGGTTGACGGACAGAAGACTCCCTTTGCCCCTTACATCCATGCAAACAGGCCGGTAGGCGTTGTTGCCCAGCAGCTTGCGCCTGGCGAAACCAAAACTGTGGACTTCACCTTTGGAAAGATTGTTCAACACACGGAACCTAACCTGGTTGTCACACCAACCGTGCAGCATGTAAAGGACGTTATCCTCCCGACGGAAAACGTCTCTTGCGATCACGGCCAGTGACGGTCTCGTTAACACTATGTAAACCGACTGGATAGAGCTTGGTCGTAGCCCGGTTCGGATGGTACCTTCTTTCTTGGGATATCTATCCGCAGTTCTGCACATGGTCTCGTGCGGAGGGGACATTTCCCCATATCGGATATCAAAAAATTAAACGTCTCCGGGGGGACACACATGAAGAAGACTTTCGCTGCACTCGCACTTGCAGGCTCCATCGCACTGATCGGCTCGGCACCGGCCATGGCCACCACTTACCCGGCACTTCCGCCGCAGGCTGCTGTTTCCGACGGCACCGTTGGTCCCGGCGAAACCTTCGTCTTCCGCGGCCAGGGATTCCGTGCCGGCGAACCACTGATCATCACCGTTACGCCGGGCCAGGCTCCTGCCTCCAACGGCGCTGGCGTTGGTAACCGTGCGGTTGCCGCCCGCATTGCTGTTGTTGCCGAGGCGCAGAACCTGTCGGCTACTGCCGACGCCCAAGGCGCGGTCGCACTGCCGATCGCCATCAGCGAAGCTGGAACGTACTCCATCACCGCAACCGGCACCCAGTCCGGCGTCACCGTTGGCCCCGTCACCGTCACCGTAGCCGCTTCCCTGGCAAACACCGGCTCGGTTGCAGGCAACGGCGGCGCACCGCTGGCCAACACGGGCGGCCTGGCCAACACTGGCGCCGACTCCGGCCTGATCCTGTGGACCCTGGTGGGCGCAGGGGCACTGGCCGCAGGTGCAACCTCCGTAGTGGTGGTTCGCCGCCGCGCCAAGGCTGAGGTCGCTGCCTAGCACCAACGCTCTTTAGCACCAACGAAGGTGGGTGCATCTCCGGAAACGGAGATGCACCCACCTTTTGCTATGTGTGGTATCTATTTGATCTATGGGGAGACATTGGCGCAGAGCACCACGGCAGTACGACTTTTCCGTCCCACTCCCCCGGCCACAGGTGCTGCGCTACGCCCTCCTCGTTGCACTCACTGCCTGGGCCTTTGCCACCGCAGCCTTCGCCCTTCTGCGGACGTCCTGAGGCCCTTTTGAGGCACCTTTACAAACATCGGCTGTGGCGGGCAGTCCTGGTGGCCATGCTCATTCCCCTGGCGTTTGTCGCCTTTTGGCCGTCGCCGGTGGACAAACCTGTTTCAGGACAGCTCGCTAGGGTGCTGCAATTTCTTCACGGCCAGGGTGTACCCGGCTGGTTTAACTATCAATTTGTGGAAGCCGCCGCCAACGTTGTCCTATTTGTGCCTGTCGGGTTTGTCAGCCACTTCGCATTTCCAGAAAAGCGCTGGTGGCAAATCGGCGCGTTCGGCATGCTCGTTTCCGGATGCATCGAGCTGGGGCAGCTCCTGTTTCTTCACAACCGCTTTGCAAGCCCGTCAGATGTCATTACGAACACGTCAGGTGCTGTCATCGGTGCCCTGGTGGCAGTCCTGGCCATCCAAAAAGGGAGGCCCGCCACCTTTCGGTAGCAGGCCTCCCAAGAGCGTCAGACGCGGATTTACCCGACGAAGTTCTTCATCCAGGTCTTCAGGTCTTCGCCGAATTCAACGCGCTCGGACGCGAGGGTGATAACGGCCTTGAGGTAGCTCAGCTTGTCGCCGGTGTCGTAACGGCGGCCCTTGAAGACAACGCCGTACACGCCCGACCCTTCGCCATCGCCGGCCGCCAAGGTCTGCAGGGCGTCGGTCAGCTGGATCTCGCCGCCACGGCCCGGCTCGGTTTTCTCCAGGACACCGAACACACTGTGGTGCAGCACGTAGCGGCCGATCACGGCCAGGTTGGACGGCGCCTCGCCGACGGCCGGCTTCTCCACCAGGCTGTTGACGCGGACGTAGTCCTCGCCCTCGACCGCAGTAATGTCCGCGCAGCCATAAGCACTGATCTGCGAAGGATCAACCTCGATCAGCGCGATCACGGAACCACCCGTTTTCTGCTGCACGTCCATCATGGTGCTCAGCAGGTCCTCGGCCTCGTCGATGAGGTCGTCACCCAGAAGCACGGCGAACGGCTCGTCACCCACGTGCTGCTGGGCGCAGAGAACGGCGTGGCCCAAGCCCTTGGCTTCGCCTTGGCGGACGTAGTGGATGGGGCCCAGGTTGGAAGCGTACTCCACCATGCCCAGCTTGTCCTTGTCCCCCTTGGCCTCCAGCGCCGCTTCCAGGCCGGGTTCACGGTCGAAGTGGTCCTCGAGGGCGCGCTTATTGCGGCCGGTGATCATGAGCAGGTCTGTGAGGCCGGCATCAACCGCTTCCTCCACCACATACTGGATGGCCGGGCGGTCAACCACCGGCAGCATTTCCTTCGGCATCGCCTTGGTGGCGGGCAGGAAGCGTGTCCCCAATCCGGCAGCAGGAATGACGGCTTTGGTAATAGCTTTCCCCTTAGTCATAGCTGCACCTTACAAATCAGCGGCAGACAAAGGCAATTTGCCGCCTTTGAACTTCGGCTCGCGCGTCTCCTGGAAAGCCCGAAAGCCCTCCGCGTAATCGTCCGTTTTGCAGAGCCGCGCCTGCTCCTCGTTTTCCTCCTGCATCGCCTGCCACAGGCCCAGCCGCTGGTCCCGGATGTGCGCCACCAGCTCCTTCGAGGCAACGAACGCCTCGGTGGCACCGGCGGCCACCCGCGCTACGATCGCCCGCGTGGACTCCAGCAGCTCACCGGCCGGCATGGCGCGGCTGAACATCCCCTGCGCCACCGCTTCCGCACCCGAGATCAGGTCCGCCGTGTAGATCAGGTCCAGCGTCCGGTGCATGCCCAGCCGCTCGGTGAAGTACCAGTGCCCGCCCGAATCCAGCGTGGCGCCCAGCTTGGCGAACGGCGAGCCGAACTTGGCGTTCTCCGCCACGTACACCACGTCCATGGCCAGCAGCAGCCCCAGCCCCACGCCCAGGCACGCGCCCTGCGCCGCCGCGAACGTCGGCGCCGGGAAGGCTGCCATCTTCTTCAGCAGCGGCTCCACCAGGCCGCCCAGGTACGCGGCGGCGTCGTCACTCTCCGGGGTGACCCCGGCGATGTCCCGGCCCGCGCAGAAGGCCCGTCCCTCTCCCCTGAGCAGCAGCGCCCGCACCTCACCACGGGAGGCGGCGGCAGCAGCGTCGTCGTACGCCTGTGCTAAATCCCGCAGCGCCTGCTCATCCAGTGAGTTCAGCTTCTGCGGCGCGTCCAGCACTACCTCGGCGATGCCGTTGCTGATGGAAAGGGAAATCATGGGGCTCCTTCGGTGAAAAACGGATTAGACGTCGAAGTCGACCGTGACTTCCTTGCTGGTGGGGTGGCTCTGGCAGGTCAGGACGTAGCCCTTGTCCAGCTCATCCTGCTCCAGCGCGTAGTTCTCGTCCATGGTCACGCTGCCGGTGACCACCTTGGCGCGGCACGTGCCGCACACTCCCCCGGCGCACGCGAACGGCACGTCCGGGCGCACCCGCAGCGCCGCGTTGAGGATGGACTCGCGGGCGTGCGTGGGGCTGGCCACCTCGCCCTGCAGGCCGTCCAGCTTGAACGTGATCTTGTACGTTTCCTGGCTCTCGTCCACGACGACGGGACGGCCGGCCTGGCCCTCCGGGCGGTCCGGCTTGCCGGACGTGAAGAGCTCGAACCGGACGTTCTCCGGCTTCACCCCGCGCTCGGCCAGGGTGTCCCGGCACAGCTGCACCAGCTCGAACGGCCCGCACAGGAACCACTCGTCCACGTCGTCCGCGTGCAGGGCGGTGCCCAGCAGCTGCTGCAGCTTCTCCGAATCGATCCGGCCGGACAACAGCGGCGCGATCCGCTGCTCCCGGGACAGGACGTGGTGGATGGCCAGCCGCTGCGGGTACTTGTCCTTCAGGTCCGCCAGCTCCTCCAGGAACATCACATCCATGGCGGCCTTGTTGGCGTAGATCAAGTCGAACCGGGTGTCCGGGTTGGCGGCCAGCAGCGTCCGGGCGATGGCGATCACCGGGGTGATGCCTGACCCTGCGGCGATGGCCACGAAGTTCCCCGGCTCCCCGGCCAGGTCCTCCGGGTGGTTCATGGAGTTCATGACGTTCTGCTCCACGGCCTGGCCGTCGCGGCCGTGCTTGGACACGAACGCGCCCATGGGGCTCATCACGTCCAGGGTGTCGCCGGCCTTCAGCTCGGCATTGGCCCACGTGGAGAACAGCCCGCCCAGGTCCTTCTTGATGGCCACGCGGATCTCGCTGGTGCCGTCCGCGAAGCTGCGCGGCTCCGCGCAGATGGAGTAGCTGCGGCGGATCTCCTTTGGCTCGCCGCTCTCATCCGGCAGCGTGGTGCGCAGGGCCACGTACTGGCCGGGCAGGTAGTCGAACTTGCCGGCGAGCTCCGCCGGCACATGGAAGCTGACCTCGATGGCATCGTCGGTGAGCCGGCGCACCTCCTTCACCTCAAGGGTGTGGAAGGACGGACGACGGCGGCCGGTCAGCTCAGCCTCTTCGGCGGCGGTCTGGCGGACAACAGGCATGGGGCTTCCTTACAGGACTTTGAAGTAGTCGAACGGTTCCTTGCAGTCCTGGCAGACGAACAGCGCCTTGCAGGATGTGGAACCGAAGCGGGTGAGTTCCTTGGTGTTCAGGCTGTTGCACTGCGGGCACTTCACGGCCAGGCTCAGCCGGACGGGGCCGGAGTGGCCGCCGGCGCGGGAATGTCCGCTGGGCGGGGCGATGCCGTACTCGTGCAGCTTCTGCTTGCCGGCCTCGGTCATCCAGTCCGTGGTCCACGCCGGGGCCAGGACCAGGTCCACCTGCACATCCTCGTAGCCTTCCTTTTCGAAGGCCCTGTACAGGTCGTCCCGGATGGCATCCATAGCCGGGCAGCCCGAGTACGTGGGCGTGATGGTGACCAGCACGCCGCCGTCCGTGCCGACGTCAACCTTCCGCAGGATTCCCAGGTCCGCGATGGTGAGCACGGGGATCTCCGGGTCCACCACCGTGGCGGCGATGTCCCAGGCCTGCCGCTCGGCGGACTGCCGGGCGGGGGCGGCGGCCCTGCTTTCGAAGTCGCTGACGTACATTTCCATGACCGTCACCAGCTGGCCCCGGGATGCTCGCGGGCCAGCACCTGCATCTCCGCGAGGATGTAGCCCAGGTACTCCGAGTGCTTGCCCTGCCGGCCGCCGCCGGGGGCTGCCGGAACGTCCGGCACCTCCAGTTCGGCTTCGGTGAGGACTTCGGCGGTCAGGCGGTCAAAGTCGTCCTTCAGTGAGGAAGGCGCGACGGCGGCACCCGCCTCTGCCAGGCGCTGCGTCAGCTCGTCGTCGCGGAACAGTTCGCCAACGTATGGCCACATGAGGCGCAGGCCGTGGATCATCCGGGTGCGGGATTCCTCGGTGCCGCCGGCCAGGCGCAGGATCCACTGGCTGCTGTGGTCGCGGTGGTAGTCCACTTCCTTGACGGCCTTGGCGGCGATGGCGGCCAGGGTCTCATCTTTCGATTCCGTGAGGCGGAGGTAGAGCTCGTACTGGTAGTAGCTCACCACGAACTGGCGGGCGATGGTGGCCGCGAAGTCGCCGTTGGGCTGCTCGAACAGCTGCACGCTGCGGAACTCGTGTTCGCGGCGGAAGTAGGCCAGGTCATCCTCGGACTTGGCCGTGCCGTCTTCGTTGCGCATGGCTGCCCCGGCGTAGGTAAGGAAGCTGCGGGCGTGGCCCAGCTGGTCCAGGGCGATATTGCCCAGGGCGATGTCCTCCTCCAGCTCCGGTGCACGGGAGATCCAGTGGCCCAGGCGCTGCGCGAGGATCAGGGCGTCGTCGCCCAGGCGGAGGGCGTACTCCGCGATGTCCCCGGACGGCTTGACCAGGCCGGTCTTGACTTCCAGGGCGATGTCCTCCGGGCGGAGGGCGTTGCCGGGGGTGATGCGGGTGGCGGAGGCGTTGGAGTCCCCGCCGGCGACGCCGGTGGAGATGTCGCCGTGGCCTCCTGTGGTGGTGTCGGGGGTGCTCACAGGTGCTTTACCCCTTCGCTCTTGGTGTAGTACGTGGCGTGGCGGTAGTCCTTGCCCTGCGGCGATTCGAAGAAGGAGCCCTTGGAGTCGGGGTCGCTGGCGGCGATGGCCTCGGCCGGGACCACCCAGATGGAGACGCCCTCGTTGCGGCGGGTGTAGAGGTCCCGCGCGTTCCGGAGGGCCATGGCGGCGTCCGGTGCGTGCAGGGAGCCGGCGTGGACGTGGCTCAGGCCGCGGCTGGAGCGGACGAAGACCTCCCACAGGCCCCAGGCGGAGCGGTCGTGGTGCTCGGGCTGGGCCAACTGCTCGGGGGACGGGGCTGCCTTCGGGGCTTCGCGGTTGATCTCTGTGGCGGCGCTTGCGGGGGCGTCCGGGTTGCCGTGCGGGCTCATGCTGCGTATTCCTTCGTCGTCTTTGACTGTTTTGCTCGCTGTTTGTCCGCATAAGCGGCTGCCGCCTCGCGGACCCAGGCGCCGTCGTCGTGCGCTTCCCTCCGGCGCTCCAGGCGCTGGGCGTTGCAGGGACCGCGGCCGGCCAGGACTTCCTGGAACTCGTGCCAGTCCAGGGGGCCGTACTCCCACTTCCTGGTGTCCTCGTTGAAGCGGACCTGGTCATCGGGGAGGGTGAGGCCCAGGACCCGGACCTGCTCCACCATCATGCCCACGAAGCGGCTGCGGAGCTCGTCATTGCTGAACCGCTTGATGTTCCAGGCCATGGACTGCTTGGAGTTGGGCGAATCGTCATCCGGCGGGCCGAACATCATCAGGGCCGGGGCGTACCAGCGGTTCACCGCGTCCTGGGCCATCTGCTTCTGCGCGGGGGTGCCGTTGGAGAGTTCAAGGAGGATCTCGAAGCCCTGGCGCTGGTGGAAGGACTCTTCCTTGCAGACGCGCACCATGGCGCGGCCGTAGGGGCCGTACGACGCGCGGCACAGCGGGACCTGGTTGCAGATGGCTGCGCCGTCCACCAGCCAGCCGATGGCGCCCATGTCTGCCCAGGTGAGCGCCGGGTAGTTGAAGATGCTGGAGTAGCGGGCCTTGCCGGCGATGAGGTCGTCCATCATCTTGTCCCGGGTCTGGCCCAGGGTCTCGGCGGCGCTGTAGAGGTAGAGCCCGTGGCCGGCCTCGTCCTGGACCTTGGCCATGAGGATGGCCTTGCGCTTCAGGCTCGGTGCGCGGGAGATCCAGTTGGCCTCCGGCTGCATGCCGATGATCTCCGAGTGTGCGTGCTGGGAAACCTGGCGCAGGAGGGTCTTGCGGTAGGCCGCCGGCATCCAGTCGCGGGGCTCGATGCGCGAGTCCTCGGCGATGATGCGGTCAAAGTGGGCCTGGCCTGCGGCTTCTTCTTCCGGGGATAGCTCAGCGGGCACTGACTGCAGGTTCTGCGCTGCCATGGGTTGCTCCTATGCAATGACCTTCTGGGACGTGCGGAATTATTTACCGACCGTTCGTTCAGGATATGCGGGAGCGCCGGACGACGTCAAGCGCCCCTCCCCCTCGCGCGACGCCCGCTCACGTCCTGCCGCCCCTCCTGCGACACCCGCTCACGTTTGGCAGCCTTTCCCGGCACGCCCCATCAGATCCTGCACCCGACGCGCCGCCGCCGTCGTTATGGCCTGTCAACTCTGGTTTTCCCGCTCAGCCCGGGCTTATACTTTCCACGCTCCAGCGGGCCCCATACGCGAAACATTCCTCGGTTCGGCGTTCCGACGCCGGCGACAGCACTCACACGCGCGCAGTTTTCCCCGTGAAGGATGGTTGGTCATGAGACGGTTCCTGGCACTGGCTGCGGCTGCCGCGCTGGCCTGCATGGCGATGGCAGGCCTGAGTCCCAGCTCCGCCCAGGCCGCCGCCGGACCATGCATGGGCGCCCCCGCCGCCGACGCCACCGTGTACGGCGAGACCCGGCAGTTCGTGGACACGCAATCGTGGTGGATGCCGGACGCTGACCAGGCCAACAACTCCATCACCAACCACGGGCATGTCCACCTGGGAGCGTGCATCCCCGAACGGGAAACCATCAGTTCGGGGAACCTCACCGTGAACGTGCGGGTGATCCTCCACGACAATCCCGGCCGGGCCGATTACGTCTCGATGGTTTTCATGACTGCCACATCGGAAACCGTCGTCCAGAAGTGCTACCTGCGCGCCGCGGCACCGGACTTCAGCTGCCCGGGGCCGGACGGTTCGGGCGCAGGCGACTTCACGTGCACCGGCACCTGCGAGCGCTGGCTGACATTCTCGGCACCCATCTCCAGGTTCAACCACTCGGGCCTGCAGGAGATTCATCTCCGCGCATTCGTTCCGGAGCCGGACGGCAACGAAATGCGGGCAAGCCTGAATTGGCAAACCGACATCCTCAACGGCAAGTCCCCGTCCGACACCTCACGGTACACATTCCTGCGCGGCAAGGGCTGGTACACCCACGCCGGGTACTGCGAGGCGTCGGTCCGCAGCGTACCCCTTCCCGACGCTCCGGTCTCAGGCATCTGGACTCCGGCGGTAGGCCTGACCACCCACCCCAATGACTCACTCCCGACGACGCACTCATTCATCTCGATAGACCCCGATTTCCATGCGGTTCCGGCCAATCCGGGCCTGGTCCTCTGGGACTCCGCGGGCGCGTATGGACCCGAGCCGTTCGGCGCCGCCCCCATCGCGATCGACACCCGGATGCTGGCCAACGGCGTGCACAAGCTGCACCTGCGGACCTCATGCCGGGACGACAAGCTGGGCTCCACCAATGCGGGCGTGACAGTGGTTCCGTTCACGGTGGCGAACTGACGGCGGCTTGGGCCATTCATTGCCGAGGCGTGGACGCCTCCAGGCGATCGATTGACAGCATGCTGATATTTGTGCTACGCCGAAAGTGTCCCTAGGCAACAGTCCGAGAAGCCTTATACGGGTGAAAGCCTGCAGGCGCCGGACGCTGCATTGGGGACATGAGAGTTCGTTCTGGAAGGCACGATCATGAACGATAACGGCAGTATGGAAAACACCCCCGACCCGGACGCCACGGCCGAGGAACGCGACCTGCGCGGACGGTATGTCGAAGGAAACTTTGGCAAGGCCGGCGCCCAGCGCGGCCGCCGCACCGAAGACGAAGAGGGCCAATACATCGAAGGGAACTACGGTCCGGCAGGCAGCGAAGGCGGGCTCCCCGAACCCCTTGGCGACAGGACCAAAGGGGCCGGACGCTACGTCAAAGCCGATTACGGCCAGGCCGGGGCAACCACCGGCAGGACGGCCGCATCAGAAACCGGCCGCTACCCGGAAGGAGATTACGGCAAGGGCGGCACGGTGGATCCCAAGCGCAAGCCGGCCGCCCCGGATGCACCTGACGAACGCTAG
>Ga0308169_10000356_pt1 | contig 73979 bp, 86 predicted proteins | sample PhyBR1_2_FD_202139 | JGI IMG/M metagenome (GOLD analysis project Ga0308169, IMG submission 202139) | Phyllosphere microbial communities from UC Gill Tract Community Farm, Albany, California, United States - DLSLSB.R1 | ecosystem: Host-associated > Plants > Phyllosphere > Unclassified | place...
AAGCGCCCCGGGAAGGAGCGCTCGTGAGGGTTATATGCCCGTGGCTATGACCGAAGCCGGCTTGATAAACCAGTTGTAGATGCCCATGACGCTGGTGAGCGTAAAGCCCGCCTGCATGGTCACCAGACCCCAGGCCCGCTGCTTGACGCCGAAGGCAAGCCAGCACACGTTGGACACCAGGAAGGCAATGAAGCCGTAACCGGAGATGCCCAGGTTAAGCGCCAGCAGCAGGGAACCAGCGAGGCCCAGGATGGCGCCGGACCATTCGACGAATTTCGCGTTCATGCTCAACTCCGGCTGATGATTGCTTGTTCCATCGAACGCAGCTCTTCCAGCAGCGCATCGCCTTGCTTGGTCGGGTCGAAGCATGGCAGGTCCTTTTCCTCGCCGCGGTACGTCGAATTGAGACCGGGGCGGATGTAGACCTTGCGGATGCCGGCCGCGCGCAGCACGCGCAGGGCATATTCCGCGTAGTTCGCCGGTGCACCTTGCTCGTGATATTGCTTGTCGAGGATTTTCTTCACACGACGCATCAACCAGTAGCCATTCCTGAGCGCTTCCACACCCAAGACGTCATGTGCGCAGAGGCCATGCTTCCAGCCGTAGGTTTCGCCGGGCGACGTACCGCCGCTTTGGCAGTCGATTTTCAACGTGCCGCTTCGTCCGCCAAACAGCTCATGGATGTGAATCGTGACGTGGCCATAGCCGTATTCATGCTTGGCCGAGGCAACGGCATACACGGGGTTGGGGTTGCGCTTGCGAGTAGTCATACTTTTCTCCTGTTTCCTTGAGAACCTTGCGGTTCGGGTTGTCCTAACCCGGTATAGCGCGCGCCACCGGCCCCTATCGCGTGTCGCGCCGCCAGGCAGCCAGGCTGCGGTGCACGCTGACGCCTCGACAGCTGGTGCAGCTCGACCGGACCGCACAAAAAAATAACCGGCCTTTTGAGCCGGTTACTGATGCCCCTGCCAAGCAGGAGCGGCTACTGCGGAATGGCTACCGATTAGGCGGCTTCCGCGGCCGAGCCGGCCACAGCACCTGCAGTGGCGCTGCCGGTGGCGGCGCCGACCAGGGCGCCGGCGGTGGCGCCATTGGCCAGCATCGGAGCGACGGCTTCCATCAGGCGCTTGCCTTCTTCGGTCTGGCCCAGGGCGGCCAGCATGCCGCTCAGCTTGGTGCCGCCGGCCGGGGTGAACATGTCGCCCAGCTTGCCGATGCCTTGCTGGATGTCGCCGCCGTTGGCGATGACCTTCATCTCGGCGTGCTGCATTGCCTTGGCCATTTCGACGCCGACCACTTCGCCGGCTTCGACCTGGCGAATGGTGACCAGGTACTGCTGGTACGCCGGGTTCGAGCCGATTTCGGTCGCCAGTTTGATTTGCGCTTCGACCGGCGCCAGCAGCATTGCCTGTTCGGCAGCAGCAGCGGCTTCACCGCGGGCCTTGATACCTTCGGCTTCCTTCAGGGCAGCCGCCAACACACCTTCGGCGCGGGTCGTGGTCGACTGCTTTTCGGCGTCGGCGCCCACCACCTGCACTTCTTTTGCGGCCTGGGCGTTCACCACAGCAACCACCTTGTCCCGCTCGGCTTCCACCTGGGCGACTTCGCGCTGGATTTCTGCGGTGCGCACGTCCTGCACCTTCTTCACGTCCATGTCACGCTCGGCGGTCACCCTGGCTGCGGCCTTGACTTCCTGCTTGGACTGCTCGTTGGCAATGCCCACAGCCTGGTCTTTCTCTGCGGTGCGCAGGCCGACTTGCTGCGCTGCGTCCTGGCGCTGGACTTCCACGGTACGCTCAGCGTCGATTTCGGCCAGCTGGGCCAGACGATGGTTTTCGGCGACAGCGACGCGCGATTCCTTCTCGATGCGGGACTTTTCCTTGGCCATCACGTTGGCGATGACGGTGCTGCCGGTCGAGTCACGCAGGTCCATGAATTCGATGGTCTTGACAACAGCCACGCCCCACTGCGCAATCTGGTCGTCGACCTCGGCGGTGAATTGCGCGCCGAGTTCCGAACGCGACTGCATGATGTCTTCCAGCGCGTTGGTGGCCAGCACGCGGCGCACGGCGCCTTGCAGTACGGCCTGCAGGTCGGTCTTCAGCGCACCGAACGAAGCCACGCGCTGCGCTGCGGTTTCAGCATTTTCCACACGGAAGAAGGCGACGCAGTCCAGCGAGAAGGGCAGTCGAGCCTTGTCGTACGCTTCGTAATTGGTCAGGGCCACCTGGAAAATACTTTCCGGGAACTCGGTCACGGTCACGCCCAGCTTCGGAACCCAGCTCGGGAACGCATAGTAGGTATTGCCGGCCGGCTTGCCGCGGCCATACGGGGTGCTGTTGCGAGTGGTCTGGACGATGTGGACCATGTTGGTCGGGACCACGCGACGCAGCAGGACAGCGGCCGCCAGGGCGACGATGCCGAACACGACGACAATGGCCATCAGGATGGTCAGAATAATCAAAATATCTCCTCAATGAACGGGATGGGTCTTCGGATGAAGTACTCCTAATATACCGTGAAATGTCTATTTGGTCAAGCAGCATTCTTTCATCGCTCGAAAGAAACCGGCACTCAGACTTGAGTGCCGGTTAGAGGTGACTAAGGCAAAAGCCGGTAGGTGTAGCCTTTACCCTGTTCGTGGAAGATTTCCACTTTCGGGTCGGAGTCGTCGCATCGAGCGGCAGTGCAGAGCCGGCCAAACGCGACAAATCGGCCTGATTCGGTGGCCTCGCCTTGATGTGTCACTCGCCAAGCGCCCCATTGCACGTATGGTCTGTGCATCGCCGCTCCTTACAGCCAGGGATGGCCGGTCACGCCCGACTCTTGCATCAGGTGGAACAGGAAATGCATGCTGTCCGGGAAGCGCGGGTAGCTGTGCGCAGCCTCGGCACCCAGCGCCTGGGCCCACGCATGGATAAAGTCCGCGGCAGTGATGCGGGCGAGTCTCTGGGTGGCCAGGGCAGCCCACAAGTCCTCAGGGGTTGTGCGAGCCATCAGTGTGGCCACGGCCGCATCGAAGCGTTCGCGGCGCCGGAGCTGTTCCGGTGGTGCATCGACGTAACCCTGCAGCTTCCTGGTCCGGAAGTTCTTCGCCGAGTCTAGCGACAGAATCAGGACCGGGTTCGAGCCGTTCAGCGGGCGCCACCAGCGCAATTCCAACTCACTGTATACCTCCTGGGCGAACAGCTCCAGGGCCATATCCAGCCAGGCATAGCCGGCAGCACGAAGGCGCGGTTCGGCAAAGCTGGCTGGCACTGTCAACGCGCCGTGCAGTACAAATTCACTCTTTATCATTTCAATTTCCTCATTAATGGGCAATATCGCCTCGCTTTCGTATAGCGCCGCGGGGCAGCGTCCATGGAAATGGAAACGGCACGCCATCGGCGTGCCGTTGATTCGGGCAAAAGTAGTCTTTAGTCTGGGGAAATGCGCAGGCCGTCGACATATCCCCGCCACTGCCGGTTGAGCGTGCCGCGGTTGGCCACCCACAAGCCGGTCGGGTTAATGGCCGCAGGGACCGACAGCTCGGTCACGGTAGCGTCCGTGTAGTTGTTCGGGGCCGAGGGCGAGTAGGTTGAAATTGGCATCAGCACGTCGTTGACGTAGAACCGCACTTTTCCGCTCCGGCGCACCAGGGTGTACTTCATCCACTGGTTGAGCGGCACCGCGACGGCCTTGGTGCCGTACGATACGCCACCAATGTCAAACGCCGGGTACGCGATGGCCGCGCCGCCTTGCGGAACGACGTCATCAACGAGAAGCTGCACTGTCTTGTCCGCGATAAGCGATGCGATACCCGCAGACGCATCTGCGTTCGCAGCAGTGCGGTAGGCCCAGGCCTCGAAGGTAAAGTCCCCGGTGCCAAACTGCATCCCAGCCCCTGCCGGATACTCGACCCGTCCTGGGGCGGTGGTGCCCGTTGGTGCGCTGCGCAGACTGGTGGCGCCATCCTTCACCACCGCCGAGCTCAGCGTAATGGTTGGCGTGTTGGCCACACCGGTGCCATCCGATGAAGCCCAGCCTTGTTCGAACCCAAGCTGGTACACCAGGCGGTCGATGGCAAGGGAAAAAGTCTGGCTTGCCGACTTGGACTTGTAGCTGACGGTCGCCTGGATGCTCGTCGGGCCAGCCGACGTCGGCGTTCCCGTTAAGACCCCCGACGCGGACAACGACAGTCCGCCGGGCAGCGGGCCGGCTGCCGACCACTGGGCTTGCTCGAGGGCTAGTGCCGGGTCTCCGGTCACGAGCAGGCGGTCCGCCAGGCTGTAGCTGTAGGCCATGGCCACCATCCCCGCAGGCAGCGCTCCTGCGCTCAGCGAGACGGAAATGTTGTCGGGCTTAGGCGCCGCAGCAGGGGCTGCAGCCCGGCCTTTGACCGGCACCACGAGAAGATAGTCGGACGCGGATGCGTTGGCGCAAGCGAGGACTGCGGCCAGAAGTAGGAAATGGGGACGTTTATGCATGCTGCACCGTGTAGGGTAATCAGCATGTATAGCGAAATTGCGCTGCAATGGCCTCGTGTCTGCACATTGAACCCGGCATGCACGCGATTTCGAGCTATACCTTTGCCTCAGTAATTCCAATCGAACGGCAATTCCGCCGGCGCGCTCATACAAGGAAAATCCATGTCTTACTCCTCCACCCCACTGCCGCTCGAGTTCTGGACGCGCCTTCAAGTTCGCATGGATGCCGAATACAAGGTGCAGCTCAGCCGCCTAGCCGACGCGTTGCGGCCAATCGCTGTTACAGTCGATTCCGGCGAACTGGCGCTGCAGCGCGTTCAGCAGACGCGCTCCGAAGTCTTTGCGCAAGTACGCGACCTGGAAAACATGCAGTTGCTGTTCATGATTCTGGCGGGTCAGGTTCGCCGCGCCACGTTCAAGGCGGAAATTCCGGATGTGGAGACCCACATCGCATGCCTGCGCCAAATGGCGAGCCTGTTCGAAACATCCCTTTGCGGCATGCCGCGCCGGTTCCCCGTCGAGCAGGAAATCCAGGCAGCCCTGACAGCGTACGCGGCACTGCGGACGGCCGGCACCGGCGAGGTGACCATGCAAGAGCGGCAGCGCCTGCGCGCGCTGACGCTCAATCTGCCAGTCATCGGCGCGGAGGACACCGGCGAACACGAGCGTGCGCTGCGCACGCTGCATTCGAACATCGACCAGAAGGAGGCGGAACTGCAAAATCTGCGGGTAACGACCATGTTGTCGCTGCGCGTGCCCGACGAGCTCGCCGACCTGGTGGCGAGCTTTGGCGTGCAGATGCTGGCCGACCCTGTGCCGGCCACGTTACCACCGGCCGCGTTGCCCCCGGCTGCGCCTCAAGCGGCATCGGACGCCATCGCTTGACCAAAAAGCCATTCCTAACTATAATGCGCGCCCGGGAGGGGATGTGAACGTATCCTACGAAGAGGCTGTCAAGCGCGGCTGGGTGAAGGCCGAGGACGTGCCGAAGGCGGCAAGGCCGACGCGCGCGCGAAAGAGCGAGGCCGAAGGCGAAGAGCAAGCCCAGCTCATCAAGCTGTTTCGCGCGCAGTTCCCCGATGTCGGCCTGCTTCTCATCCATGTCCCGAATGGTGGCTCCCGGAAGAACGCCTTCGAAGGGTGGCGCCTGAAAGAGCAGGGCGTGCGCGCCGGCGTGAGCGACCTGTTCCTGCCGGTCGCTCGCGGCGGCTTCTTCGGGCTCTGGATTGAATTCAAGGCCGCGCCGCCCAACGATGCTGCAGTGTCCGACAAGCAGGAGGAATGGGTCGCGCTGATGCGGGACCAGGGCTACGCCGCGCACGTCTGCCTCGGCGTGGATGCCGCCATGCGTGTACTTACCGCGTACCTCGCGCAGTCGGCCACCATACGCGCATGAACTGGCGCTGGTAATTCTGCTGTTTTTCTGTTATATTAAGCACATATTCTCGAGCGCGCACCAATAGCGCGAGCAGTCCAGGAATCCGGAGCTTGATATATGTTAAAACGCTTATCTTTGTGCGTACTCGCACTTACTTGTTGCGCACCCGTGCTGGCGCAGGCCCCGATTAAATCGCTCAGCGGCGACATCCGCTTGACCGCACCGCTGGACGTGACCGAGCCCGGTCTCGTCTTATTTCGCGCGCAGCTGATGCCGCGAGGCGGCGGCGTCTGCGAAGTCACCGGGACGTTGAAAGTTTCGGTCGGCTATGCCGACGCGCCGCGGCGGTTGGAGATGGCACAGGGTGGAACTTTCGTGCACTGCCCCGGCAAAGCGCCCGCGTTGGTAACCGGGCAAATCCTCCCTGTCGCCTGGACACCGCCACAAATGGTACTTTGCAGCAGCCGAGGCAGCAGGAGCCGCACTTGCTCTTCATACTCTGCGACTGTCGAGGCCGGCACTACCGCCAAATGGATAACCTGGCATGCACTGACCAGTGACCAGGAAGCTCGAAAGTAAGAGACGTCGCGGTCCGGCCGCACGTAGCTGAAAACTCATTTATCCCGGAAGAGAGGTTTCTGTGAGAGGTATCGCACGACTGCCCCACGACGCGGCGTCCTACGAGGAGGTCCGTCAATACTACGACACGCGTGGCCGCCAGCTCCTGCACGAGGGCTACCAGTGGAGCGGAGAGGTCGCCTGGGCGCCAGGCTTTGAAGGCGACGTCTACGAGACTGGCTTTCGGCTGCGGGATGGCACCGATACATTCGCGTCCTACTTCGCGCTGCCGCACGCCCGCGGCAAGGGCCATCTGCGCAAGCTCGTGGCGCTCGGCAAGCCCATCGTGACCCTGCCGGACTGCCACATCGAGGATGCGCTGCGTCACGTCGGCGCCACGTACACGCTGGCGGGCCAGTTGACCGAGTCCACTGAGTACAAGCTCATCCAGGTGGAATACGGCAATAAGCGCGCGCACCGCAGCCAGGTCTACCTGATGAATCACATTGATGAAGGCTTGGCCGTGATGGCGGCCGTCGGCGCGTCGGAGCAGGCAATGCGGGCGTTCTGCCTTCACCCGCTGCTGCAGAACGACGTCGACCTCGAACGCAACTTCGAGAACGTGTCGACGGTGATGACCCAGGTGTACGACGGTGCCGCGGTCATCGCGCTGGCCATGGAATACCGCTCGGTCGCCAACGAGTACCTGGCCCACTGCGCCATGCGCCAAGGTCGTATCCGGCTGAGCCCGCTGAAGGCGGTCAATGACATGCTCATCGGCGACAAGGTGCAAAACCGCAAGGATTTCGAGCAATACCACGCCCTGACGCACGACAACCGCGTGCGCCTGGCCGAGTACTTCTCGCAGTGGTGCTCAGCCCTCGGTGTGGCCGAGCGCTACACCGAGCTGAAGGCGCTGCTGCCGGCCTGACCAACGACCAAACGAGAGACCACCATGACCCACCCTCTGCTTGACCTCAACCAGTTCGCCGACGACCATCCGCCGCGCGACGACGGCGCCGGACAGTGGCACCAGCGCGAAAGCCATGTGCTGTTCATTCAGCCCGCCGTGCGCGTGCGACTGGCTATCGACCGGACCCCCGACGTCGGTTACGGCCTGTGGCGCGACGAGAAGCTGGCCGAGGCCGGCATCTTCGCCAGCGACGCGGATTCCCTGGCTTTCGCCGAGCGCCTGAACGCTACCCTGGGCGAGCACCTGTCCATCCGAAACCTGGAGCACATCATCCAGGTGTTCGCGCGCGAGCTGGCTACGGCCGAGCTGCAGCGGCAGGCTGCGCTGCAGCCGATGGCAAAGGCGGCCTGACCAACAGCGCCAACAAAAAAGCCCCGCAATGCGGGGCTTTTGTTCTTATGCGGCAGCGGAAGTTACGCGCGCTCGGGGCGCTTGGCGACTTCGTCCTGGCCAGCGCCAGCGTACACAGCGTCGGCAAATTCTTCGAGCTGTGCACGCAGGCGCACAGGGTCAGCCAACGTGCGGCTGAACGACTGCAGTGTTCTGGTTCACCATGAAGCCCAGCGGGGTCTTGTCCTTCATGAACTTGATGAGCGCGCCCTGGCCAGAGCTCTGGGCCTCGACGCTGATGACGGCGTCCTTCTTGATTTTCAGGTCACGCACCAGGGTGGTCGCCACGTCCATCTCGATGGTGGCCTTGCCGGTGGCGCTCTTCAGGAACATGCGCGACTTGTCGCCCTGGGTCTTCACCTGGGTCACTTTCCACTGCGGATGTGCCAGCCCGGCCTGGAACAGCTGCTGGAAAGTCGGGTCCACGGCCTTGGCGCCGTCGATGGCCAGCAACAGCGGCGCGCCAGCAACGGTGGACGCGCCGGTCACGCTTACGGTTGCCTGCTCGGCGGCGGCCGGCGCTGCAGCAGCAGCAGCAGCAGCGGCGACAGCCGCCACGGGAGCTGCCGGGCCTGCGCCGGGCACGGCAACCGCAGCAGCTGCTGCGACGGTTGCCGCGCCGGCAACTGCATGGGTGGGTTGCGACGCGGCTTGCGCACCGAGAGCGGCAGCCAGGAGGGCGATGGTCAGGATGGTCTTTTTCATGAGTGCTCCGTCAAGTTAGGTGGTTTTTCTGGCGCGGGTCGGACAGACCTCGGTCACCAGTATTCGGGTTGGGAATATCAAAAATCTTCACTGGGTAGCGCCTGAATCGGGCAGGGCAGCCTGTAGTGGCGCCGCAGCATCAGCCAGTTTGTCGACCGTAGCGTTGGCGCTGGCGGGCAGCAGCACAACAACCTGCTGCACCGGGAGGCACAAGCCCGCGCCTAGCTCGCCCTTATAGAGCTGTGCGGTCCATACGCCGGCGCTCACGTCCAGCACGGTAGCCAGGGCGGTCCGCTGCGCGTCAGGCAGCGCCTGCAACAGCTCGACCACCCGCTCTGGCGCCAGCAGGCTGGCGCTGCAGCCCACCGCAGGCACGGGCGCCAGCTGCATCCCTGCGGCCTGCGCCGCCGCCAGCGCCAGGTCGCCCGCACGCGCGAGGGCGTAGCCGGCGCTCAATGGGTCGACTTCCGTGCCGGAGCCGTCCGAGGAGGAGCAGCCGGCAAGGCTAAATGCGCAGAACAGGGCGACGGCCAGGCGGCCGGGAGCGAAGCGGAGCATGCGAGGTCTCAGAGGTTAGTTTCCCTTTGCCACATAGCGCAGGGCTCGAACGCTCGTCAGTAATTGAGTGCGTTCAGCCAGTATAGATTTCGCATCGCGAATCAAATCGGCAGTCTTGCGGTAGTGGTCGCTCTTTCTCTTCAAGGCCAGAATCGGGTCCCGGTCCTGTGCATCAAGGTTTGTGCCCATGAGCACCCCGGGCTTGTCGGTAGTCCCGGCCGTCCAGTTGTACTGCACCCAGCGCGGGTGCGGGCAGCCGGTGCAGCGTGGTCCGCAGGGGTACAGCTCCAGGCAAACAGAGCCGGATTCGACCGGCTGCGCGGCCTTAATTTCGTCGTGCAGTTCAGTCAGGCGGGAGTTAATGGCATGCAGCCGGTCGAGAACGCGGTTGAACATGTTTTCGACCTTCGTCTCGGCCGCGATTGCCGCTTCACGGGCTTGGACAATATCGGTCATGGAAATGCGCGCAGCGCGCGCGTGCTCATTCAGTGGTTATACCGGAGTAGTATACCATTTAAACGCTAGAAGGAGAAGTATGGCAACGACTATCGTGGAATATTGGCGGGTGCAGAACACCGGCTGGTCTGCCGGCGTTTCGTGGTTTGACACCGGTGGCACACCCAGCAGACCTGCGACATTCAAGTTCGAGGCCTCGGCCCGGCAGTTTGTTGCGGATACCCGCTGGGCCGACAAGGCAGTGAAGTGGCGGCTTGTGCACGTTCAGGTAGCCACCACGCCGAACCAGCGGGTCACGACTGAAAGATTCATTCTTGTACGGTAACCGGCGCTGCGGTACCGACTAAGCCGCGAAGGCTAAATCGCCGCTTAGTGCAGGTTCTCTGCGCTCGGCTTGGCCATGCTGTCGAACGCCACCTGGGCATTCGGCAGGGCGTACTGCAGGTTGCCGCAGTGCTGGCAGGCAATGGTGGTGATGGGCGCGTGGAAGTCCTGGATGCAATCCATGCCCATGTCCTTGAGGATGTGCGTCACCTGGGCGACCTCGTCCTCGCCGCCTTCGGACTCTGCCGGGAGGGACAGGGTCGCGACCACGTTTTTCGTCAGGCGCGACACCAGCGAAACACCGACCATGAAGGTGCCATCGGTCTGTTTGGTGGCGTAGGGTGCGACCAGGGCAGCCAGGCCATTCGGGGCGACGCCGGATTCGGCCGACACGCGCTGCATCAGCTCACGCAGATGCACATCGGTGCGCAGGCGCTGGCCGACACGCAGGGCCAGGGAGAACGGCTGCGGAACATGGCCCACATGCACCGAGAAACCGTCCGCCAGCATCGGCTGCAGGGTATCGGTCGCCCATTGGGTCATGCGGGTCGTGGTCTTGGCCGAGCCCATCGGCATGGTCGGCGGCAGGCCTTCCGGTGCAAAGGCAACGAACGGCAGGTAGTACAAGCTGACACCCGCGGCGCCGGCGCGGTCGGCGCCTGCGTCGAAGCTCACGGCCTTGCGTGCACCGCGCACGACATCGCGGGCCTGGTGCGGCAAGCGAATCAGCTCACCCAGGTCAATGTTGCGAATCTGCTCATCCGAGTACAGTGCCGGCAGGATGTAGGTCCAGCCAGCGCGCTTGCCACCGGCCATCGCAGTCGACAGGCCCAGCTGTTCCAGCAGGCAGCCCGACATTTTCAGGCCGTTCATGGTGCGGGCTTCGAGCGGGATGGTCGACGGCAGGGCCTTGCCGGCATTCACGACAACCGGCAACAGCCACAGGCCCAGCGTGCCGCCAGATGCCAGCAGGTGGAAGTTAACTGCACGGTCCAGCACAGCGGTCATTTGCATGCCCAGGTCTTGCGGGCAAGTGCTCAGTGCACCATGGAACGAATCGCCAGACTGACCGCCCAGCACCGCTTCCTGAACCAGGCCGGCCGCGGATACGAGCGCACTTGCGCAGGCATCCTCGGTAGCCGCGCAGGCCAGCTGCTCCAGCGAGGTCAGCAGGGAAGTTGGGGTCAGGTCAGCGATGTTCATGATGTATGTTTCCTTGTTTATTTAGTGCATTGTTGCACCAGCGATGATTAAGAATATACCGTGTGACGCCACTTTTGTCAAGGTCGCGTGAGAAATCTCCTACAAATCTATCGGAGTTTTTCGATTTTATGTGCGAAAACCACAAAAACTCACTGTTTTGTAGCGAGTTTTGTGCATCGATGTAACATAGAAGTTTCGAGTTGTAACGCGAAAGTTACAAGGCTGTACTGTTAACTTTCGAGGTGCCGTACGGCGGGCGGTACAACTTTGTAATGGCGGGGTAAAAAAGTCAGCCTATTGTCAGGCCGCTCCCCTTGTTGGGGCGTCGGAAGGCCCCGCTCACCAAATTGGGCCGCGCGCGCGGCCCAATTTTGCACCAGCATGGTGCGTTAGCCTTCGGCGTTGTCCCAGGCAGGCTGGTTCCAGCCCGGCCGGGCCGTTTGCTTCTGCCGCAGTTCCTTGGCGGATTGGCAGTGGACGCAGCGAATCTTCCCGAGGGCCAGACGCGCTTCCGGAATCGTATCGCCGCACTCGATGCACGATTCTCCATCGAAATCCGGATGCGATTCCGGGGCGTTTGCGCGGCGCGCCGCCGCAATGCCGCCGTCCGCGAGGGACGCAGCAAGTGCTGCCGCCTCGTCAATCGGGTCAGCGTGTTTTTCAAACATGGCAAGTCCTTGGCCTGGACATCCCAGATACAGGCAAAAATCGCCCCGCGTCAGGCGGGGGCGTAGGTTACGGGTGCTCGCAGCCCTGGGCAGCTTGCGATGAGCAGTATAGGCGTGCAAACCCGCGCAACTCGACATAATTGCCATTTGGTGATATACTACCCAAATCTACCTGTGTCAACCCGTTACTTAGCCGTCCTGCGGCTGGAGAGTCGATGTCCTCTATCGTTGTCATCGCCGAAAAGCCTTCGGTCGCCAAGACCCTGGCTGCCTGGCTGGCCAAAAAATTCGGCTTCACCGCCCGCGCGGTGGGGCGTTCCCACATTGAAGTCGGCCCCTATAAGGTCTCCTGGCTGTTCGGCCACGTCCTGGAAAACGTCGACCCGCACGAATACGACCCGGCTTACAAGAATTGGGCCCAGTCGCACCTACCCATCATCCCGTCTGTCTTCCGCCTGAAGCCGCGCGAAGGCGTGGACGAGAAGACGAAGAAGAAGACAGGCAAGCCCGACCCGGGCACCCTGGCGCAGATTCGTGCGTTGCAGGACCTGCTCAAGGGCGCCACCGAAGTCATCGGCCTGGGCGACCCGGACCAGGAAGGCCAGCTGCTGCAGGATGAGTTCCTGCTCTGGTCGGGCAACAAGGCTCCGGTCAAGCGCCTGTGGCTCGCCGCAACTGACGATGCGTCTATCGCCAAGGCCTGGACGGACATGAAGCCGAATAGCCACTATGAGGGCTACTACTGGTCCGCCCTGGCCCGCTCGCATGCGGACTGGCTGGCCGGCATCAATCTGTCGCGCGCGTGCACGCTCGCTTCGCGCTCCAACGGCGGCAATGCCGTGCTCTCCATTGGTCGCGTACAGACCCCCACGCTGGCACTGATTGTTCAGCGCGAGAAGGAAATCCGCGGCTTCAAGCCGGTGAACTACTTCACCCCGTTCATCCAGCTGGCCACCAAACCCGAGTTCAAGGCATCGTGGTCGCCGGACCGGGAGAAGGATGAACGCCTGGATTCCGAGGGCCGGCTGCTCGACAAGAAGATTGCGCAGTCCATCATGGACGCCTGCAAGAAGGCAGGGCAGGCCACCGTCACGAACGTGAAGGCGACCAAGGGCAAGGAGCAGGCGCCGCTGCCGTTCTCCCTGTCGACCCTGCAGGAGCACATGTCGCGCCGCTACGGTATGGGCGTGCAGGACGTTCTCAAGCACGCGCAGTCGCTGTACGAGAAGAAAATCGCCTCCTACCCGCGTACCGACAGCGAATACCTGCCGGAGTCGCAGCACGAAGAAGCCCCGGTCATCTTCAAGGGCCTGCGCGCGGGTGTCCGCGAGCTGGGCGCCGCTCCGGACAAGGCCGACCTGTCCATCAAGTCGCGCGCATTCAACGACAAGAACGTCACCGCGCACCACGCCATCGTGCCGCGCCCGACCACGCTTGCACAGCTGGCCGACTTGTCGAACTTTGAGCGCCAGGTGTGGATTGAAATCGCCAAGCGCTATCTGCTGCAGTTCTTCCCGACGGCCGAATTCCTGTCGACCGAAATCGAGCTGCTGTGTGCGAGCGAAGCCTTCCGCGTCTCCGGCAAGGTGTTCACCCTGCGCGGCTGGAAGGATGCCTTCGCAGCCGATGGTGCTGACGAAGACGACGCCGGCGGCGGCGCGGCCCTGCCGAAGGTCGCCAAGGGCGACGTCCTGAAGCTGAAGGACTCTGGCTTCGACTCGACCACGACCAAGCCGCCGAAGCGCTTTACCGAGGGCACGCTGGTCGCGGCCATGAAGTCGGTGCACAAGTTCGTGTCCGACCCGAAGCTCAAGACCATCCTGCGCGAAAACATCGGCATCGGTACCGAGGCCACGCGCGCCAATACCATCGGCGAACTCTTCGGCCGCAAGTTCATCGAGCTGGCCAAGAAGGAAATCAAGCCGACCGAGCTGGGCGAGCAACTCATCGACTCGCTGCCGCGGCAGATTGCGGCCCCGGACATGACCGCGCTCTGGCAGCAGGCCATGGACGACATCCGCAAGACCGGGAAGAAGGGCTACGAGGCGTTCATCGGGGGCCAGTCGAAGTGGCTCGGCGACCTGGTGCACGAAGTCCCGGGCTGGTTCGCCGGCAAATCGCTCGTGCGCAAGGACCTGAAAGCTGCCGTCGTGGCCAAGGAAACCGAGCACAAGTGCCTGAAGTGTGGCGGCGACCTCAAGCACGTCAACGGCAAGTTCGGCTGGTTCTTCGGCTGCCAGAACACGGAGTGCAAGGCCATCTTCAAGGACGTCGAGGGCAAGCCGGTAGAGAAGGTCGCGGCGCCGACCGGCAAGGTGACTATCAACGGCGTGGATTCCGGCTCCAAGTGCACGAAGTGCGGCAAGGGCGAGATGCAGGTCCGCGTGTGCGGCCCGACCAGCAAGACGCCGGGCAAGCAGTTCCTGTCCTGCTCCAACTTCTTCGCCAAGACGGCCAAGACCAAATGTGACCACAGCGTCTGGCCGGCCTGACGGCCATTCGGCCCGGCGCCAAGGAGACCCGCTCGATGCGGGTCTCTGTTGTTCAAATAACTACTCATCAAGGAAATATGACGCGGCTCAGCAATCGGCCATTCATGGCCCGCCATTCCGACAGCATCGGAACGGGGCGCCGCCTGGTCGGCCTACACCCCGCCTACCTGCTCTGCGCGCTGCTGTCCGCGCCGGCCCTAATTTACGGCTACTTCGCCCAGAAGAGCTACGACGTCAAGTGGCATGCGGTCGCGGACAAGTACGACACGACGCCTGAAGTGGTGACCGTGGCCGGCCTGCAGGTGCCGCAACTCGGTTCGACCCGCAGTGCCCCTTACTACCTCAAGGGCGTGCGTATGGGCGGCGGGTACAGCTCCCACTACTGGACCACGGTACAGGCCGAAAACTGGTACTTCGTGAATCACCAGTTCGGCTTACCGTGCGCCGGGGTCCTTGCCGACTACGAGGCAGCGGTCGATGCCCGTTATGGCGCGGCGCAGCCCGAGAGCCTGCTACAGACCTCGACAGCCGCGCAGGGCCAACCGGTCCGATTGCTCGTCATCGTACCGCGGTTGAAAGAAAAGCCAGCCATTCCCGCCTGGTGTCCCGAGCTCAGTTACGACGCCAAGTCGGGCGAGCTGCGGTACGCACAAAAACGCGTGGGCTATCTGCTCAGCGCGCAACCTCAATAAACGCGCCCCAAGAATAACGAAAGTGACTGATGCCTGACTACAAATTTAATCTTCCCCGCGAAGCCGCGACTGGCTTGTTCGCCCTCTGCATCATCGGCGCGCTCCTTCTGCAAACGGTCCCAGCGTTGTTGGCTGGCCTGCTAGCGTTCGTCCTGACGCGCGGCCTGCTGTTCGCGCTACGCCGCTGGGATGCGCAGCGCCGGCTCCCGGCGCACGGCATGCTTGCCGGCGTTTTCGTGGGCGTGGGCTCCATCGCGGTACTGGCCATCATCAGCGTCCTGGTTGCCCGCTTGCTCGGCGGCGAATCGCTGCGCGAGTTCATGCTTACCGTGGCCAATACCATCGAGCAGGCCAAGCGGTTCCTGCCACCTGCGCTGGCCGGTTACATTCCCGAGTCCATCCTGGAACTGCGCGAGATGGTCTCCGGTGCTCTGAAGGAGCATGTCAATACGGTGGCCGGCTTCGGCACGCACCTGCTGCACAGCCTTCTGCTGACGCTCATCGGGTGGATTACCGGCGTGCTGGCCGCGGTCGGTATCGCCGTCCCCGACGAGGACAAGACCGAGCAGCCTGTTTTCTACGAAACCTGGGCTCGCCAGTGGTCGATGCTGTCGGTGGCGTTCAAGAACGTGGCGTGGGCGCAAGCCAAGATTGCCGCCATCAACGCCGTGCTGACCGGGGTGTTCCTGGTAGTGGTGATGCCGCTTCTGGGCTGGCACCTGCCCTACGTGAAGTCGCTCATCCTGGCGACCTTCATCTGCGGGCTTATGCCGGTCGTCGGCAACATCCTGTCCAACACGCTCATCTGCACCATGGCGCTGACGGTTGCCTTCCCGGCCGCAGTGGTCTCGCTGGTCTACCTGTTCGTCAGCCACAAGCTCGAATACTTCCTGAACGCGCGCATCCAGGGTCACGAAATCGGCGCCAAGGCCTGGGAGCTGCTCATCGTGCTGTTCACGTTCGAGATTCTGTTCGGCCCGGCTGGGATGGTCGCGGCGCCCGTTATCTACGCCTTTGCCAAGGCAGATTTGAAGCGCGTGCGCTGGCTCGTCTAAGGGTACCGGGTAGCCGTCATATTTCGCTCTATACGCCTTTAAGGGCATAAACAAAATTCATTTTATAGAGGCTAGTATGACTATCAAACTCATCACGCACGACCGTGTCGTGCACGCAGACGATACCTTTGCTGCAGCAATCCTGCGCATCGCTTACGGACAGGTGGTTGTCCAGCGCACCCGCGACCCGGACATCTTACAAGCCGCGGCCGGCGCGCCGGATACCTTCCTGCTCGACGTGGGCGGTCGTTATGACCCAGCACGTCGGTTGTTCGACCACCACCAGCCGGAAGGCGCGGGCTTCCGCGATGAAGCACGCTCGGAGTGGCCGTATGCAACTGCCGGGCTGGTCTGGAAGTTCTACGGCGCCCAGGCTGTTCGCAAGCTGCATCCGACGCTCGATGACGCCGGTGTGGCAGAGATTGTCCAGCACATCGACGACACGGTGTTGAAGTACATCGACGCGGTGGACTGTGGCGTTCGTCTCAAGACTTCCGGGCCGACCCTGTCGGGGCTCATCGCGAGCTTCAACACGGCCTGGTTCGAGCGTGAGGAGGACGTGTTCCCGCTGGTGCTGGAACTCGCTCAGGCCATCCTGGTTAACTTCATCAAGCGCTATGCCGGCAAGGTACTGGCGCGCGACAAGGTGCGTTATGCCGAGCAGCGCCTTGACGGCCAGATTCTCGTGCTCGACGCCTGCATTCCTTGGACGAACATCGTTGCCGAGGAGCTGCTTGACGTGAAGTTTGTCGTGTATCCGGTAGGTGATACGGAAAGTGGCGTGACCCAACAGTGGCAGCTGCATGCGGCTGTCCACTCGGACAAGTCGCCACGCATCAGGCTTCCGCAGCGCTGGGGCGGTCTCGAGCGTCACGCTCTGGCCCGTGTTTGCGGTGAACGCGAAGCTGTGTTCTGCCACCGTTCGCGCCACCTTGCCGGGGCTCTGTCCCTGGAAGGTGCGCTGTACATGGCTGAAGCAGCAATTCGTGAACAAAATCGGTGCGCAGAGCTGCAAGCTGCGTAAGGTCAATAACCAACTTCCTACCCCCGGGTTTTCTGCCTGGGGGTTTTTTCCGCCTCCGTGGCGCGAAAAAGGGAGGGCGATGGGATTCCTATACTCATTACCCTCATTTTCGGAGCACACATGCAGTCTACGCAATCCCACCAGGTCGAGAATGCCGCTGGCAGCAGCCGCCTCAAGTACGTGCTGGACACCAACGTCCTGCTCCACGACCCGACCGCGCTCTTCCGTTTCGAAGAGCACGACATCTACCTGCCTCTGGTGGTGCTCGAAGAGCTCGACCGCCATAAGAAGGGTGTCGCAGACATCGCTCGCAATGCGCGCCAGGTGACCCGCACCCTGGATGACTTGCTCAAGCACGGCTCGATGGCCGACGGCTTCGACCTGAACGAGGCATCCGGCGGCCGCGCCACCGGCAAGCTCTTCTTCCGCAATTCCAGCGACTTCAACGGCAAGACCGGCGAAGGGCAGGGTCTCGAGCGGGGTAAGGCCGACAACCAGATTCTGGCGTGCGTCATGTCGATGCACCAGCAGGACGGCAGCGCGGTGCTCGTCACCAAGGACATCAACCTGCGCGTCAAGGCGCTGGCGCTCGACGTGCCGGCGCAGGACTATCGCAGCGACCGTGTCTTGACCGACGAGGACGTCCTGCCGACCGGCTACCTCGAAATCACCGAGGCCTTCTGGGACGAGCACGCCAGCGGCAAGAAGCCGTTCCGTCGCGACAATAAGCAGCACATGCGCGTCACCCAGCACCTGCCTGTGAATTCCTTCCTGGTCGAGAAGACGCACGCGAATCGCACCAGGCTCTGGCGCGTGACTGAAGCCGGCGGCGAGGAAGGTACCGTCCTGGTGCAGGTGCACCACCAATCCCCGGTAGACGGCAGGCCGCTGCTGGCCGCCCGCAACGCCGAGCAGGAGCTCGCGCTGAACCTGCTGCATGACGAAGATGTCGACGTCGTGTCGCTGCTGGGCAAAGCCGGTTCGGGCAAGACCGTGCTGGCGGTGGCGGCGGGGCTCGAGCAGGTCAAGCGCGGCCGCTACAGCGGCGTTGTCATTACCCGTGCCACCGTACCGCTCGGCGAAGAAATCGGCTTCCTCCCAGGTACCGAGGAGGAGAAGATGGGTGCCTGGCTGGGCGGCACGATGCGCGACTGCTTCACTGTCCTCGAGATGGAAGACGAGAAGAACCCGCTGCGCCAGAAGCTGGAAATCGCCTCGATGAGCTTCATGCGCGGCCGCAGCTTCCAGAAGAAATTCATCATCATCGACGAAGCCCAGAACCTGTCGGTCAAGCAGGTGCGCGGCCTGCTGACGCGCGCGGGCGACGGCTCGAAGGTGGTCCTGACCGGCAACGTCAGCCAAATCGACACCCCGTACCTGGACGAGGGCAGCTCGGGCCTGTCCTGGGCGGCCAAGAACCTGCAGGACTGGGCGCATGCCGGCCACATCATCCTGCCGCACAGCGTGCGCAGCCGCCTGGCCGCCTTCGTCGAAGACATCGCTGCCCCGGAGACCCAGACGAGTTGACCGACCAATGGACAGACGCTCATTCCTAAAACAGGGTGTGGGTCTGGGTGCAGCAGCCGCGGGGAGCCTAGTGCTCCCCGCGGGTTTGACGGCCCAGGCGCACGCCGCCGACCTTGGGTTCGACCTGACCCGTGGGCCGCGTGTGCTCAACCTGTACCGGCCCGAGACCGGCGAAAAACTCAACATCGAGTACCTGCGCGACGGCCAGTGGCAAAGCAACTCATACAGCCACCTGTGCTGGCTGCTGCGCGACATCCACGTGAACGAGTACGTGGCCATGGATTACAACCTCATCGGCATCCTCGACTGGGTGCAGTGGTACCTGAAGCAGTATGGCTACACTCAGCCCCTGCAGATTCTGTCCGGCTACCGGTCGAAGGCGACCAACGAGAACACCGAGGGCGCCGCGAAGAACTCGCAGCACCTCTACGGCAAGGCCATCGACCTGCGCATCCCCGGCGTCTCGGCCGAGTACCTGGGCAAGCTCTTTCGCTGGCTCTCGCGCGGCGGCGTGGGTGTGTACCCCGGCCGCGACTTCGTGCACATCGACACTGGCCGGGTCCGTACCTGGCGCGGATAGGCTGCAGGCGTAAAAAAACACCCACTGAAGCAGTGGGTGCGGAGGGTGATGCGTCAGATGATGCTGATGGCCGAAAGGGGAAGGCCCAGCTTACCGGCAACGAGTGCCACGTTGGAGGCTCCGGGCAGCTTGCCGTCGGCCCAATTCCGCAGCGTTTGGGTAGGCACACCCCAGTCCGCGGCAAAGTCCTTTCCCGACAGGCCCGACTGGATATGCCGGGTCGCAATCAGGCGCGCGACGTCAATCACCGGCGTTGGCGGCTTCTGTGCCAGCCGCGCCGCGCGTTGTGCGCACAGCACGCCGGACGTCCGGATGGCATCGGCCGGGTACGCGGACAGGTTCAGTCCGAGAAGCCGAGCAATGCGCAGCAGCTGCAGCCCTTTCGGCGCGCGCGCCTCAGTTTCATAGGCGTGCAGACTACTTTCGGACACGTCAAACAGCAGAGCCGCCATTTCCTTGCGCGTCCAACCGTTCGCCGCCCGCAGTGCGTGCAGCCCTTGGGCGATGTCTTTCTTGAGCTGCGCGTCGTTTCGTTTCAGGTTCAGTCGTTTGGTCTTTTCCATTGGTGGCCTCGCTATAAATGATGTGTCCTGTAAGGATGTGTTCCCACGAGACCGTATAGCGCCGCCCAATGCTGTGGCGGCCCAAGTGCCGGACAAGAAAAAAGGCGCCAATGGCGCCTTTCTGCGATAGAGCTATCGATTAGAGCGCGCGCAGCGTCGGCAAGACGAAGGCGAAGAACGCCCCGGTCAGGTACGCAAGCACCGACAGCGCGTAGACGACGCGGGAAATGCGTTTGTAGCGGGCGCAGGCCTGGGCCAGTCGGGCGTCAGCGGGGCAGGATGCCGGCCGGGATTGCAGAACGCCACCAATTAGCAGCATCACGCCTGCGGTGGCGAACACGAGCGCATGATGCTTGGAAATCCAGACGAGGGCCGGGACGGCGCTCACCAGGGCGGCCAGTACAGCACCTGCGCCGAGGCTGACCAGGAGGGCTGGCAGCGCGCAGCACACCAGCGTGGTGCCGCTGGACGCCAGCGCCAGCCACATGAATCGAGCTTCGCCTTTCATCAGCACGCGTCCGGTGCAGTTTTGCGCACATCGGCCAGTGACTTAGTCGCCGGCTTGGCGCCCTCGTACGTGAAACCGTTGCTCAGCAACGTGGCCGACAGGATGCGGTCGTTCAGCTGCGCGCCTGCGGGCATGTCCAGGTAAATCTTGCCGCACTCGAGCCGGGGCTCGATGTCCTTGGCGCCGGCGATTTTTTTCAGCTTGGTCTTCATCTCCTCGCTGCACAGCGAGCAGTTCATGCCGAAGACGCTCAGTTCCAGCGTGGTAGAGCCGGGCGCTGCCGGCACCGGCGGCGAAGAAGGCGCAGCAAAAGCGCTGAAGCACGACACGCTGGCGAGCGCAAGTGCACGAATAAGTGTTTTCATGACATCTAGTGAGAAGTTGCGGCTCCGCCGCGGAGATTCAGTATAGCGAGCCGGCCTGGCCAAGGTCCGGTGGACGCACCAGAATACCATTTTAACGCTATACCAATGATAGCATTTTCAGTGAAGGTAGGCAATGGGTGAATTTCTTGGGCAACTACTGGGTGGCATCCCGACGGACGCCTATGGCGTATACCTTGCACTGGCGTTGCTCACCGCCGCTTTGGTCCGCTGCTCGCTGCATCCGACTGTCTTCGCCCTGGTTGCCTGGCCAGGTACCACCTGCCACGAAGCCTCCCACCTACTTGTGGGGGTACTGCTGGGCGCCAAGCCCACTTCGCTGTCTTTGTGGCCCAGGGCGCTTGGGAACGGAAGCTGGCAGCTCGGTGCCGTGGAATTCACGAGCCTGAAATGGTGGAACGCGCCCTGGACGGCAATGGCGCCCTTGCTGCTGGCGCCGCTGTCCTTGACGCTGACGCTGACCTGGGTTTACCCGAGTTGGGCCACGGGCGACTTCACCTCCGCCGCAATCGCACTATACGTCTGCGCCACCATACTGCAGGCGGCCTGGCCAAGTGTGCAGGATTTCGAAGTGGCATTCCCCGGCCTTGTCGTTATCGGAGCAATAATCGCCTGGCTCTGGTGACTGCGCTCCTATACTGTGGAATGTCTATCAGACCGCAGCGGTCTACTGAGTGAACAACACCATGAATCTTGTCGACTACACCCACCCCGGCCGCGTGCCGCCTCTGTACCTGCCGAGCGACCGGCGTTCGGCGGATTACTACGTACGCCTGGATGAACTGCCGCCAGGCCATCGCTTCTATTCGATTCACTGGGCGCTGTTTCGCTATCCTGAATGGCTGGAAGGAGGTTCGGCCTGGGTGCAGTCCAAAGCCATTTACGATGACCTGCAGCGGCTTGCCGGCGAGCGCGGCGTAGACGTCACCCAGTTGCGGCCGGTGGTCGGAAGCGACGACCCAGGGTATGACGAGGCGCTGGCACAGGCCCTTCGCACGTTTGACCTGCGCCCGATGGTGGCCGAAGTGGTCCCGCGGGAACTTACTATGCCGTCGGCATCCATTGTAAACGCTGGAGAATAATATGCGTTCAGCTCAAGCCCTCACGCCCCAAGACGTCCTCGATAAGTTCAAGGAAGACCGGCTGCACGCCCTGTCGGACCGGGAATCTCAAGCCCAAGAGCAGCGGCGACGCCTGCGCGATTCCGTGGTGCAGCTGCGTGAGCCGTCCGAGCACGCGTCGGCGCCGGCAAGTACGTCACAGCCGACGTTCAAGATAGGTGACGCGAAGGGCTTCCCCCACGTATCCGAACGTGGCGAGACCAGCCCGGGCAACGGCCACTTGTCAAAGCAGGGCGCCGACCAGTTCTACAGCTTCCTCAAGGAAGCTGCATCCAAGCAGGACTCCGCCTCGCGCGAGGTTAGCGTTGGCAAGGCCGCGAAAACCGTGGTCCAGGATTGGCTTGCCAAGCATGGGCTGGCTAAGCGCGGACATGAAGGTCTGGTTTCGACCGTGCTCCATGAGGCGCGCGCGCAGGCAGTATTCTCTGCACAGGAGATTGGCAAGAAACTTGGCCTGAACCCCGTGCAGTCCTCCGTCATCGGCTACTCCCTGGAGCGCGCACTTGAGAAGCAGGGCTTCAAGGTATTTGCGAGCCACGCCATCGACCGGTCTGCCGAATTTTTCAAGGCCACCGCGTCCTCGGTCGCCGCGTCCGCCGGGCTGCGCCACTCGGCCGAGGCGACACTGAGCAAGTCCATGAACTGGATGGCCACCCATGGAGTCACGCGCGAGGCGCTCAAGGATGCCCTGGGCAAGCACGCGGGCAAGCTGTCCGTATTGACGGAACTTGCGCACCATCCGGAAGCGCTGCAGCGCGCGGTCACCGTGCTATCCAAGTCAGACAAGGTGCTGGACGGCGTGATGCTGCTGGCCAAGGACAATGAGTTCCGCAAGGCGGTTGGTACGCTGACCCTGGCTGCGGGCGAAACTGCGGCCAACTTCAACAAGGGTGTCGGGTCGGTTGCCATCCTCGCCGGCTCCGCGCTGCGCGGCGACTCGTCGGAAGAGACCGCCCGACATGCGTTCCGTGCCGCACTTTCCGTGGCGGGTGGTGCAGCTGGAGGTCTTGTCGGCGCCGGCTTCCTCAGCGTCGCGACCGGTACCGCGGGTGCAATGGCCGGCAGCGCATTGGCGGATAAGGTCCTTGAGGTCTACGACCGGCACATGGGCCGGGCGCCGAACACGCAAGTGCACACGGTACACCGGGACGAGGTGAACGACAGCGCCAGGGTCGTTGCCGGTCGAGTCGCAAACCGCATGCAGGAGGAGGGCAAGCACCTGGTCGAAGCCGGAAAGGTATCGCCGATAGTGGCCGCGCGCGGGCAGGAGATGGTCCGCGAATACAGCATGGGCCGGCCCATGCCGGGTGCAAAAAGCTGACGCTGCCGCCGGTGCCGATACAACAAAGCCCCTCGCGAGGGGCTTTGTTTATGGCTGCGAGACCAGCAGCGCCACTTGACGGAACATGCATTAGACGAGATACTACTGGCGTTGACACCAGTTTTCTAACATCGTGAATAATTCAGTCCCCGTGCGTGGGGCGGGCTCACCGCACGCCGTAACTACGCAGGAAGTCCAAATTGAGTGTCCAGCTCCGCTGCGACAACTCTTCTTGCCGCACTTCCACCTTGACCAGCTCACGCGACAGCGTGGCGTCGTCCCAGTCATTAAGCCACATGAGGCGCTCGAGGACCTGCGGCAGCCGGCCGATGCGGTTGGCAAACCCCAGGTGCTTGGCCTTATGGCAGGTCGGACACAGGCACAGCAACCCGCGCAGCGTTTGCACACCGGTTTTTTCGTCAAACCGCCAGGACTCATGCGCCTCGACATGCGGCTCGCCACGTGAACCACAAGCTACGCAGGTGTTGCCGGCGGCCTGGTAGCAGAACTTGCGCAGCCGGTCCCATTCCGGCTCGGACAGGACTGTGCGCAGGTTGGCTTCCCAGCTGGTCGTAGGCAGCATGTCCGGCATCAGGACCGGCACCGGCGGGTCGCCGCGGTGCTGCCACTTCCGGGGCAGCCACTCCTCGAAGCTCGGCAGGTAGTCCGTGGGCAGCACATGGTAGCCGCGGGCCTGGCTGTATCGGCCACCGGCTTTCAGGAACTGCTGGCTATCCCAGTACGGAACGCAGCAAGGGATGAACTCCTTGCCGCTCGGCGGAACCGTGTCGGGTGTGTATTGCGTGTTTTTAGCGTTTCGCATTTGCATTTCGTGAAAAAAGAACCCTGGCAGTGCCAGGATTCTGGAGTTAGCGGCCACGCATCCGGCATGGCGCGGAGCCCGACAGGAACCGGCAGGACACGGTGACGTCTCCGTCGCGTGTCGCAGATGCCTGCGGATGGATGCAAAAACCCATGCCTGGGCACTGCTGTTTGGTTTCTTTCCAGTGGTTGCATTGGCCGCATGTGGTGGCGGTATTGGCTTGATTACTCACGATATTTCCTTTCTTCGCTATGTGCCCGAGGGACTTCTCTGTATAGCGCGAAGACAGCACCGTGGCAGCGACGGTTTTTACGCTATACGTTCTCGTAGGCACATACAGCGAGCTGCGATACCGCGCTCGAGTTCAAGTTTATTTATAAGTGAAGGAAAAATTATGGCTCTCAAATGGTTCGAAAATGTCGATGACCTGCACTCGCAAGGCGTGGACCAACCCACCATGGTGGTATCGGAACTGTACAAAGGTCCGTTCCCCCTGGTAAAAGATGCGCTGAACGCGGACGGCACCGCCGGCCCACGTCAAGACATCGAAATGGTCAATGCCCGCGTCTTCAAAGTCGCGGTCGGCGCGGACGAGTACGCATCGTTGGTTCTCTGCCGCATCGAAGACGGTAAGCCCCAGTGGACTATCTACTGCGGCGACGGTCAGGTGAAAGGCGAGTTCCGCAACGACGGCAAGACCCTGGCTGGCAAGCTGCGCAAAGAAGGCAAAGTCAGCAATGTGCTGTGTAATGCTCTCGAAGCGTCGGAGTGGGCGGCGAAGGTGCCGGCGATGGCTGCTTGCGGATTCTTCCGTATGCAGGCTCGTACTGGCAAAATCTGCTCGCACACCCAGGCTGTCCTGTTCAATCTCCCGAAACCGGAGCTGGAAGACATGGCAGTCGAGCTGAAGGACTGGCTCGACGGCAGCGCTGCGTCGGTCTCGGCAGTATCGGGCCCGATGTCCGCGGAGGAAGAGGCGTTTTACGACGCCGCCTTCATCCAGCACGTGCTGTTGGCTGGTGAGCGTGGAGCGGGTAAAACCTTCCTGGCTCGCCGTGCGGCTGACAAGTACGACGCCGTCTACCTCGAGATGCAGATGCATCCGTCGATGGAAGCGTGGGAATTCCGTGCTCACGACCGCGCCTGGAACGGCAAGGTCTACACGGTGCTCGGCAAGCTGGCGGAAGCCGTGTACTGGATTCAGCAAGGGAAGAAGGTCGTGCTCTGCATGGACGAATTCCTGAACATGAACCCGCTGTACACGACGGCCATCAACACGCCGCTCTCGCTGACCGAGAACGATACGTACATCATCGAGACCGGCCGCATCATCGATATGGGTGATGGCATTGGTCGCCTCGAGACGGTGGAAGTACCGGCCAACATGTTCTGGGTGGTGGCGACGTCGAACATCGGCGCGCGCTACAACCTGGACAAGATGGCGCCTTCGGTTCGTGCCCGCTTCCAAATCATCCTGATGAACTCCGACCCGGACCGTACGAAGACGATTCTGGAAAAGAATCTGTCGAACTACGGGATGCCGCTGGATTTCGCAGAGATGTTCGAGAAGTTCATGAAGGCGGCCAACCAAGCCGTCTCCGAGAACACCCTGGACGAGGAGGCTACGACCCGTCTGGCGTGCAACGTTATCCGTGCTGTGGCCCTCAAGGCTGCTCGCGACCGGAAGAGCTACTCCACCGTTAAGCAGTGGATGCCGGCAGTCAAGAAGCAGCTGCATGCTGAAATTGCGCAGGTGGTGAACTTCGAACTGGGACCGTTGGACGTCGGCCAAGCCGAGTACTTCAAATCCCTGGTCGACACCAGCTTCAAGACTCCGAAGTAAGCAGTACCGCAACTCTCATCTCCCGGGCACCTGCCTGGGAGATTTCCCAAGAACTGGCTGTAATGCGGCCTCATTCGAGGGTTGCTTTCAGTGCTGAATTTACTTATTAGGAGAAAAATTATGTCGAGTGGTTTTCTGTTGGCAGACGCCCTGTCTGCAGTCCTGCGCAAACCCTATCACAAAGGTGATGTGGCCATTTCGGTCAACTACCTGGTGGAAGGTATCAAGATTGGCCCGTATCGCGTAATGCTGAAACGCAACTTCGATACCGCTTGCTGGATTCCCCCGGTTGGCTCGCGCACTTCGCATTCCATCTACTACGGTGACCGCATGGTCGCCCGCGTGCTGGAACGCTTCGTCAAGCTGCATGAATTCAAGATGCCGGACACGAAGGAATTCGCTGCCGAAGTCAAGAAGCAGCTGGCTGCGGAGAAGGAAGCGAACAAGCTGGCCAAGGAAGAACGTGCGAAAGCCGTCGGCGCCAAGAGCAAGCGTATTCCGCTGCCCAAGGCCAACCCGATGTCGGCCCGGACCCGCGTCCTGGACGCGCAGCTGAACTGGCTGCACGACAACGCGGACGAGGAGCAGTGGGAGCAGTTCGGCGAATGGCTGCACAAGGCTATCATGTCCTATGGGCGTCACGAGCGTTCGCACGCTCGGCACACCCCGCAAGACCTGAAGCAGGTCAATCGCGACCTGCGCACCCTGGGCATCCCATTCCAGTACTGGAACCTGTTCGAAGATGCGCGCATCGAGCACATCGACCGCCAGGACCAGGGTATGCCGTTTGAGTGGATGATGTTCGAGGAGTTGGCCCCGGCCAGCAACCCGTTCAACATGTTCCTGCGCTGTATCCAGCTCGAAGGTGAGTCCGACGTGGGCGCACTGGAAAGCGAAGTGCCGTTCAAGGAAGACCCCGCGCGCACGATTGGCCACATTGCCGAAAGCGTCGAGACCTACTACAAGCGCGCATGCGCCTGTACGACGTCTGAAGCGCTGTACCCCATCATGACCGAGTTCCTGGAAGAATTCAAGGAAGAGCTGCCCCCGGAAAAAGGGGAAGGCGAGGGCGAAGGTGAAGGTGAAGGCGAAGCTGGCGGTGGTGCACTTGGTTCCGGCAAGGGCAAGAAGGGTTCATCGGGTGAGGACGAGGACGAAGATGATGATGACTCCGGCGCCGGCGAACGTGCAGGCGACTTGTCGACGGCTGCAGATGCCGCGGACAAGGGTGACGCATTCTTCAACGACTTCGATGCCGACGCTGAAATCGTCGGCGGTACCGACCCTGAAGGCGCGGCCGCCGAGGCTGCAGCCAAGGACGAGCTCAAGCCGAAGTCGCCTCCACCGAAAGGTAAGGGCGGCCCTGGCATGGGTACTCCGGAATCTATCGAACCGCAGGAGTCCGGAGGCGTGGCTAACGAGAGCAACTTCCTGGCACGCTATGCGGGCGAAATGGATGATGTGTACCGCAAGCGTGTCGACAACCTCATCGGGATGCTGATGCGCATGTTCAAGTCGCATACCCTGCCGGCTGCAATGGAGTCCCCGGCGCAGCGCATGTCGTCGCGCCATCTGGCCCACGGTGAGCTTCGCTGGTTGCACAAGCGCGTGTTCGGCGGCAAGGGCAAGCGCAAGTTCAACATTGTGTTCGACTGCTCGAGCTCCATGAGGATGAATGGTGACAAGCCCACCCGTGAGGGTAAGCTGTTGTTGCTGGCGCTGAACCACCTGGCCAAGCGTGGGCTCCTGGAAGGGAAGCTCATCTTGTCGGGCTGGGTCGGTGGCAGGCCTGGTTGGCTGTCGTATGATTTCCCCGTCCAGGACGAAATCATTCTGCGGATTAACCCGAGTCACGGTTCCGAGGGCCTGCAGGCTGCGCTCTCGGACAACATCAAGCACCTCATGAATTGCGACGACACGTTTGTGGTGTCCGATGCCAATATTTGCGATGCCCCCATCAATCGCGCCCAGTTTGCAAAGCATCGCATCTGGCCGGTTGGACTGTACGTCGGTTCGGAAGCAGTGCGTCCACAAATGGACCTCCACTTCCCGCAAAACATCATCCGCGACACCATCGAACAGGTGGTGGAAGCGATGCTGACACGGAATCGTCGCACGGTGGGCTAACCTAATGGGGCCGGAGCAATCCGGTCCCGAAGGAGAATCATGGCATTCATAGGTATTGGCTTCATTCTGCTGTGCTATTACTGGGGCAAGGCTGAGCTCGTTGAGAAACGAACGAAAGCACTGCTCTCGGTGATGGCGCTCCTTCCTGAGGAAGAACGTGTATCCCGGGCGCGCGAGTTTCTCGCACAAAACGGTAAGATGTAACCTCCAGCCACCCTCACCAGGGTGGCTTTTCTTTTTGGTAAATCTGCAACTTGAAATGCCGTTTTTCAAGCGGCTAGTTATATTTCCAAATGGAATTTGTTAGTATTCCTGACAACACTAACAAAAGGACTTCGGATGCGCTCCAATTACCTCCTCGCCAGCCTCGCTATCTCGTTCGCGCTCACGGGCTGCAGCAAACCAACTGAGGCAATCATTCCGTCGGATGTTGCCAAGTGGGACACCGAGCTGGCGCCGAAGCTCAAGCAGCTATCGGATGCAGACCGCGGAAAGGTAGCTGCGTACTTGATGCGCAACAAGTTCGGCGAGGCGTTCGGCGGAAAAGGTATCGCGCCCGGCACCACGATTGGCGACGCCATCAAGGAGCAAACGAAGTTCGAGGCGGACCAGGCCGAAGCAGCAGTGCGCGAGGCGGCCCTGAAGAAGAAGCTCGAAGCCGAGCAGGCCGCAGTGCGCGCCCAGCTCGAGAAAGCAGTAACGGTCACCCTGCTGGCCAAGCGCGAGGTGCCGCGTAACTTCGAACTCGGCCGCATCAGTGATTATCAAGAATTTAAGATTGGCGTCCAGAACAGTTCGGCTAAGCCAATCGCTGGCGTTTCCGGCGAAATCAAGTTCATCGACGTTTTCGACAAGGAGGTCGGCGCCGTCAACTTCCGCATCACCGAGACGATTGAGCCGGGCAAGACTGTAGTGTGGACGGGCGGCCGGGACTATAACCAATTCATCGATACGCACCGTGCGGTCTGGAATCTCGAGGAAGGTAAATACAAGACTCGCTTCGTGCCGGCAACCATCGTGTACGCGGACGGCACCAAACTCGCACTGGCCGACTAACTGGGTCGAAGAAAAAGGCACCTTGCGAGGTGCCTTCGATGGGCAAGCGCCGAGCTTAGTCGCAGTTCCAGCTGGTCGGTGGAAAAAGAAAAGGCCCGCCAGATGGCGAGCCTTGAGTTGGATTTTGAACCCGATACAAGCCCATGCGAATGGGCCTGGCACACTGACCATGAAGCCGGTCAGTGCATCGAGATGACCTCTCCGGTGATGCGGTTGACGATGCGTGCTTCCGAACCGAAGTCCTGGATGCCCTTGGCGTTGAGCCGGGCCGCCTTTAGACTGTCGAAGGACATGTCCTCAAGCCAGCCGCCGGCAGTGCCTTCCTCGCACCGATACGTCCGGTTGAAGCCCAAAACAGCAGGCTGCTCGAGGATGTCGGCCGCTTCCTTGTCATCATGCACCTGGGTGAGCACCAGGCCGCGATGCGGCATAAGCTCACCGGTCGGCGCGACGGAAAACTCGTTGAAACTGACCAGGAAGGGGGTTGGCCCCGTGCTGGAATCAGTCACAATGTCGCCCGTACGCGCTTCCTTTGGCAGGTTCATCACGCGCAGCAGCGACGGCTGCAGGCCGTGCAACTTGTCTTCCTGCAGGTGCAGGGACACGTTACCGACCTTCGCAGTCAGTGCCTGGGCGCCGAGCTTCTCCGCGAGCTGCATCAGATAGACCGGGGAGCCCCCGACCGACTGTGTGCGGTTCAGCAGCGGCAACCAGTTTTCCCGGTCGAGCGCTACATCGTTCAGATGCAGGGTTGCCCCGGCGTCCATGAACGCGAGCCCGAACCGTTCACACCACTCGACCAATGCCTTGAGGGGATTGGCCACCAGGTCCTGCAGCTTCTGCCATGCCTGCTCGGCAGGCAGCGCTTGCCGTACGATGTCGCGCCCCGCCCGGAAAGCCGGGTGGTTGCTCTGGAGCCGCAGCTTCTGGCCTTGTGGGCCAATTACCATCAGTCCCAGTTTAGTTTCCATGCATGCCAGCATGTCATTCTCCTTTACTTTGCATGCCCAAGGGCGGTTTAACGGTAGACAACAGCGAGAGCACGGCACAGGTCGTCGAACGCATGGGCCGGGACCGTGTGCAACTGGCCGATGGCCAGCAACATGGGAAACTTGCTACGCAGGTCCTTGTTGATTTCGTTGTAGTCGATGAAGCCTGCCGCTTTGACGCGCTTGAGATTGGCCACCAGCTCCTTGCGGTCGTCCGAATCGGTTTCCGACACCTCCAGGTTTTCACCCAGGAGCGTCAGGCCGTCGCACAACTGCCGGAAGTCGTTGCTCAAGAGCTTGCCATAGTTAATCCGCACGACTCCCGACAGCAGGTCGACGTGCGGCGCGAAGGCCTTGTCCAGACTGGTGCCGGTCAGCTCCATCCGCGGACGTTGGGCCAGCGCTTCGCAGAGCTGGTTGAACTCATGGTTCTCCTTGACCGTGTGAACCTTGCGGCCCGCCAGCACGTCCTGGATAAGCTTCTTGCCGAGCACCTCCGACAAGAAATCTTCCAGGGTCGTCCAGGACTTGAGCGCCTTTACCGCGCGCATCGCTTCCTGGCCGTCCGCGTCATCGCCGAATTCGTCATCCGAGAGCTCCCACAGACCATCCGCCTGCACCGAGGCCTTCGCCGCGGCCAGTTCCCCAGCCTGTTTGGGCGTCAACAGGTACAACCGGTCGATACGCATACCCTTCAGCACGTGCATCAGGTTACCGGTACCCCAGCGGTCGCAAAGCTTCGCCAGGTTCGTCGTTTCCTTGAAACCGTGCAGCGCGCCACCGTCTTTACCAATCCAAACCCGCATCGGCTCCCGCGAGCTATGGGTCGCGAAACCCATCATATCGGTCAGCTGCTTACCCTCGCTGCAGCTGAAGTACGTTATGGCTGCGCCACGTGCACGGGCAACAGCTACCACCTTGGAACCGACCACAACCCGTGCAACGGCCGGCATTGCCGAAGTGCGGAACACCTCGAGCGCGCCACCATACACAGCATTGAGTGCGTCAACAGCAGCTTGCGCCTCACCTGCGACGTTCGACGACATGTAGATGAATTTACGCTTGCCGGTCATGGCACTGAGCCAGTTACGGAACCGCGCCGTCCCCCCCGATTTCACGTCATTGACCACGAGGGCTATGGGCGTGTTGGGATGGAACTTCACGTACGAGGCGCCGGACTTGCCCAGCGAAACCGCCAGGTGGCCGCCATCGGAGAACGCATCACGCAGGACAGTGTCGTCCACGCTCGTGCTCTTGACGGTCAAGGTGCGCGAACGCATCTCGGATACCACTCCGATTTTCAGCGAACCTTGCCACGACGACCCGCCCGTTGCCGCGCTCAGTGGCTTGAACAGGATGTCGTTGTCCTTGCTGATGCGCGAAGCACGGGCAAACCAATGCCACGTTTCCGACGGCTCGTTGCCCAGCAGCTCGGACAGCTGCGCCTTGCACGCCAGGTCCGGCGAGGTATAAAGCTCGCGGGCCTTCGATACAACCGCCTTGGCAGCGGCTGCGTCGATGCGCTTCAGAAGGGCAGTCACCTCGTCGGTGTACTTGATTTCTTCGCGCGACGGCATGAAGGCGACACCGAATGACATGGGGATTTCCACCACCATGCCGTTGTGGAACACCGATTCCGCATTCGAAGGCGACTGGACGTGGAACGGCAAGCCGCCCACACCCGCCTCCTGGTTGGTCAAGACCACCAGGGAGCCGTCCTTCAGCGCATCGCGACCATACTTCAGAAGGTTGCCCTTCATCGGGTAGATACGCACGCCCTTCAGGCCCGGGTCCTCGGCATCCAGGGTCAGTACCGTGCCGCAGTGCAGCGGCAGCATGGTAGGGAGCGCCGCAGGGTTGTCCACGGAGAAGGAATCCCCCATGGTCAGCTGCATCACTTCCTTCAGCCAGGCCACCGCGCGCAGTGCTTCGTCCAGGTCGGACTCCTTCACCGGGAACTGCACTCGCGTGCCAACCTCAGTACCAGGAACCTCTGCAGCCGGCTGCACCTGCGGTTTGCCGTTGGGGCCCTGGAACTGGAAGTAGGTGCGCTCCATCATGTCACTTGCGTGGCAGGTGGTGATGTAGCACTCACGGATGTAACCGTAAGCCGCCCAGCGACCTACGCCCAGACCACCGGCCGAGCCGTTGTCGCCCGCCTTGGTGGACGAGCCAAACGACAGGTACTTGGTGTTCATGAACTCCTTCGTCATGCCCGAACCCTTGTCGATGATGGTAATCATCGGGTTGGAGGGCGTCGGCAGCAGCACCATCACCCCATCCGCGAACGATATGCCGGCGCGTTTCACCGCGTCGCAACCGTTCTGTAGAGCTTCCCGGATGGAAGACATCAGGATGTAGCTGTAGACAGTCGCCATCATCTCCATTAGGGCGCCACTGAACTCCATGGTCGCGTCCATTGCCGCACCCGCCGCCTGAACATCAGCCGCTTGGGTATTGGACGAAATAATTGCCATAATTTTCCTCTTTATCGAAGTTACAAAACTCAATCAGGCGCAGACTTCGCGCACTATGTGACCTACAGGACCGTATAGCGCGGAAAGCGCCATAGGCCGCCGGGATAGCCGCGTGGCACAGGGGATTTGTGGCTGACGCGCAGCGCGCATACGCCGGCCTCGACGGCACGCCGCAAAACCTTCCTAAGTTCGGTAACGCCTTGTGAAATATAGCATTTTACAGTATATTAGTTTCCTGCGCTATACAGTTTTGGACACATCAGTCCGCGACAGCCCACCCGGGATGCTCGCGTGTATTCATTCGATAGGAAACAAATATGAGCCTTACCTGCCTGAGCCAAGTCGCCCTGGAAAATCGTACCGGTGGTAGTGACAAGGTGTACATCATCCAGGTTCAACAGAACGATGGACCAGCTGGCACCGAGTACATTGCTATCGGCTACTACGGCAAGCGGCCGAGTCCGTCGTCGACGGCCGAGAAATACCGCGGCCCGAGTCGCGCATCAGCGCAAGCAGCCGCGGACAGGCTGGAAAACCAAAAGCGTACGAAGAGTGGTTACACCAACATGTCCGGGGTAACGCCAGGCGTCCGGATTCCGGGGATGCCTGCCGGAGCTCCAGTCTTCGGTGGTGTCTCCGCGCCGAGCCCGACGCCGACGGCCGCAGCTGTAGCCGCTGCAGTTGGCATCGTTCCGATGCGAGCGAATCCACTGGATGAGAAGGACCTCGAGCAGTACCTTACCGACCCAGACTGGGTCGCACAGCGAAAGTACGATGGTGAACGCTCGCCGGTGTCGATTCGTCGCAGTGGCATCTCGGCTACTAACCTGAGCGCGAAGCCACGCACTCTGGCAGCTGATTCCGAAGCCTCGCTGAAGAAGCTTGTGGCGCGGACGGACTTCAGCGAGGAGCGGGAAACCCTGGTTGACGGCGAAGAACTGCCGGGCGGCATCTTCGTCATTTACGACGTGGTGACGCTGCGCGACAACGACGTGCGTAAGCAGGGCTTCGACGAACGTTTCTCCGCGCTCGAGGACCTGCTTGCCGACCACCTTGGTCTGCTGGCGCCGACGGCATGGACGGAAGCGGAAAAGCGTGCCATGCTCGCGCAGGCACGTGCCGAAAACTGGGAGGGTCTGATGTTCCGCAAGGCATCGGCTCCCTACTTCAACGGCCGCACCTCCGACATCCTGAAGTTCAAGCTGTGGGCAAGTGCAACCTGCCGTGTGTTGACAGCGAACGGCTCGACGCGCTCTGTTGGAATCGCCGTACGCGAAGCCGACGGTAGCGAGACGACCGCCGGCAACGTGACGGTGCCTGTCAACCAGGACATCCCGGACACGGATGCTTTGGTAGAGGTGCGCTATCTCTACGTGACGGCCGGTGGCAAGCTCTACCAGCCTACGCTGTTGCAGGTTCGCACGGACAAAGATGAGGAAGGAGCAGACCTTCGTTCGACCCTGCGTCCGGCGCCTCCGGAGAAAGCCCCGGAGCTGCCGCTCGCAGCATAAGTAAGACCCCTCTGGCCCAGTCACAACGTGACTGGGCTTTTTCTTTTTTTACTCGACAGTAAGGCTTTCGGCGCGGAAGCCGGAGATGAAGGAGCTGGCAACCAGGAAACCGGACAGGGCCGCCAGCGTCACGTCAACGATATTGAGCGGTCGGCCTTCCCAGGCAGCCTGCGCCAGGCAGTAGCTGGCCAGGGCGAAGATGGCAGGATAGGTGCCTTTCGGTGCCGTGCTTCCTGGTACAGACCAAGCCGCCGTCAGCCCGGCTCCGAGGCGGCGTACCAGCCGGGTCACATCAAGGCCTTCGGGGTCCGGATGTAGCCCAGGATGAGCCGCACCAGCGCGAACATGCACCAGGCCGACCACAACATCGCGGCGACGTCGACCACGGCCATGTTGCCCGCCATGGAGGCAGCGGTTACCACCAGCATGCTGACCAGCGCCTGGCTGGTGTAGAGGCCACCCACGGCGCCGGACAGGCGCGGCGGAATCGCCCAGAAGATGATGAGTGTGAGCAGCGACGCCAGGATGGTCATGGGATTAGGCATGCCCACCAGATACTGTGCGAGAAGGTCCGCAGCCACCGCGCCACCCAGCCAGCACCGGGCCTGCGTCGAGGTAACGCTCCAATACGGGTCGGTGAAGTTGACCTTGAGGAAAAGCGGCTCGATGAGCCGCTTGAAAGGGGTCTGCATGTCTTAGAGACGCTGAAGCACAGGTTGGGGGAGGGCGCTGCCCTGGGTAGGTGCCTCGTCCGGGAACGGCCCATCCTCGGCGTCGCCCAGCGAGACGCAGACTTCGTCGCTGCCGTCGGAACCGGGGGAGCACAGGGAAATCCGGACGTCCGGCGCCGGCAACAGCCCTTGACCGATGCGCTGGCCGAGCCCGAACAGGATACCGGCGGCCAGGATGGCTCCGGAGAGCTTGAAGACGGTCGTTATTTTCATCAGGCTATGCCTTACGCCACACCATTTGCCGAGGCGAAGGCCTGCAGCAGTTTGCGGCCGGCAGCATAGCGCCAGGCGAACAGGGCCAATACCGCTGCCACCGGCCAGGTCGCCGCCGGTGCGGCGCCGGCCCGGCGGAACGCGGGCTGCAGCAGGTTCAGCAGCGGCCCGGCCAGCACCAGGACCAGCACAAGCAGGACGCCGCCACCGGCCACTGCGGCGAAGCTCGCTGACGACTTGCCGGCAAGGCTCGGTCGCACCATGAACAGCGAAAGCCAGCCAGCAGCGAGGTAAGCACTGTGGCGACGAATTGCACCTTGCTGCGATTCACGCAGCAAATGCCCGTAAATACGGTTTTGCCAGGTATTGGTTCTCATGGATTAAGTATAGCATTTTTACGCGTTTTCGCAAGCCTATACTGCGTATCGGCGCAGAAGCGCCTTCTCTTTTTTTGCATCATGACAGGACGCGGACATCGTTGGACCGGGCTGGGGGCGGCATTCATGGCCGCGGCAGCCGCTCATCTGGGTGGCATGAGTGAAATATCGGAACTGGCGGCCGCCCTGGTTGCCGGCTCCTCGACGACCATGCCCGACTGGATAGAACTTCCTTTTTACAAGAACGGCGTGCGGTGCGGCTCGCTCATCGCCCACCGCACGCTGACACACTGGCCACCGCTCTGGTTCCTGCTCATTGCCTGGGGCGTGCACGACAGCACTATCATTGGCGCGCTCGCCATTGGCGCCGCAGTCGGCTCGCTCTACCACATCATGGGCGACGCGCCGAATCCCATGGGCATCCCGTGGCTGCTGCCACACCGGCGCATGCGCTTTGGGAAGAAGGGCTGGTGGCGCTCCGGCCAGCACGAAATTCTCATGACCCTGTTCTTCACCGCACTCGGGTTTTGTGCGTGGTTCCTGGCCGGCGGAGCGTCCGCCTTTGGCTTGACAAAAGGCTCTATTTAAGTTACATTTAAGCCAGTTTTCGGCACTCGCCGCTCCCTCGATTCTGGCTAAATGAACACCTTACAGATTGCGCTTGCGCACGACCAGCGCCCCTTTGGCGGGCCGGACGTGCTGGTCTACTATGACGGCCCGCGGCTGTTCTGGCTGCCTTGCGATGGCCGGCGCCTGCTGGCGTTCTCCATCCCTGAGGAGGCTGGCCGCTGGCCATTCCTGGTGGTCGAGCTATCCGAGCCTGTTGCAACGGGCATGCTGGAGAACCGCGTGACGGTGCAGGCCGCGTGTCAGGCTGCGCTGGCCCAGTGGGTGCTGCGGGACTATGACGCCGAGGTACTCAGTCTCGAGCCGCTGCCGGCAATCCCCGCTGACTGGATGCCGGGCAACGTCATGCTGAGCCCGGAGGCTACGCCATGCCAGTAGCGCTCTATGGGGGGTTGTCCGACCCCAGCATCCTTGCCCAGATTGAAAAGGCCCGGCAGCAGCCGGAGAAGTGGGCCATCTACCTGGTGCAGGGCAATTCGAACGAGCGCTCTCCCGCGCAGAACCGCCTGTTCCGCTCCGTCCTGCGTAAGTTCGCCCAGCAGCAAGGGCGCTCGGTACAGTACTGGCACGACTTCCTGGTCGAGCGGTTCCTCGGATATGACGATGTGGTCACCGAGGACGGCTACGTCCGCAAGGTACTGCCGTCGACCTCGGAGCTGTCCGTGGCAGAAATGTCCGAGTTCCTCAATGCCTGCCTTACTTTTGCCGCCGAGCACCAGATTACCTGAGCGCCGAGCTATACAGTCTGTCGGTAGTTAATGCAAGCCAGGGGCCGCTTTTTTAGCGTGCCCTTGGCGTGCGCACATCTTGCGCACTCGACATATCATTGTTTTTGCGTTATACTACACCTCAATTTCACCCTCGTGTTCAATTCAAGGACTGACTGTATGCTGAAAAAATCCCTGGTGGCGCTGGCCGCCGTTCTCGGCGGTGCCGCCGCTATGCCCGCCCTGGCGGCCCCTGCACTCAAGTGCGCGCCGCCGGTGATTCAGGTCGGAGATGTCGCCGACAAGGTCGTGGCGCAATACACGGTGCAGTGCGAAGGCGCCGGCGCGCTGACCGTGACGCCGTCCGTGACCTTCGCCGGCGAGGTGCTCCGTGGCACGCCGCCTTACGAGGTGACTGCGACCTACAGCATCGACGTGCGTGACGCGCACGCCAAGAAGGTTGCTCAGGACGCGCGGGAAGACCAGGTCGCCCAAGGTGTTCTGCGCGCCAGCACCGTCTCGGTTGCGGCGCTGCCCTCACAGTTTGCAGCCCAGACCGAGTGGGATGCCAAGTCCGGTACCATCTCCATCGAGGAGAAACCGGGCGTGTGGCGCGCCTTCAATATCCAGCATGTCGAAGACGCCGGCCAGTCCCTGTCCGACGCCGGCGTGGCTTCCGCGCCGGTGAAGAACGGCCGCTCGGTGTCGAAGGTCGTACTGGGCAAGGACTTCTCGCGCTTTGCGGGCAAGGGTGCCGACCAGCCCATCCTGACTGCGCAACTGGGCCTGCGTGATGGCAAGTTCGAGGTGCTGGTGGGCGAATCGCGTGCCGCCTCGCAGAAAGCCGTGCAGGACGCGCTCCTGAAGCTGGATAAGAAGCCGGCCGACGTCACCCGTGCGTGGGCACTGGCCTCCATTGCCCAGTTCCTGGGCCTGGAGAACGAGGTGCGCTATGCCGAGCAGGCGGTCGCGGCCCACAATCCGCAGCTGCTGGATGAGTTCCAGCACGGCCTGCAGCGCATCAAGCCCTACGTCCTGCCCCGCTAATCCTAGCGTGCTGCGCGCCGGCTTGGCTCCGGCGCGCCTTTCTCCCATTCCAAGGACCGTCGAATGAAACTCAAGACCATTGCGCTGGCCGCGCTGCTGGCCGCCAACGGTGCGCACGCCGCGCCGACCACGCAAACCTGCTCCCCGATGGAGGTCGCCCACAACGGCGGCTCGGGCCTCTCATACAGCCTCGCGTGCGAAGCCGGGACCTGGTCGCTCCAGTACACTGGCTCCGTGCCGGCGGGTACTGAGTCTGTTCTGGCGCGCTACCGCGTCCAGGTCCGCAATCCGGACGGCAGCCAGTTCACACAGAACCGCTCCGTGCGTGTGCCCTCGCCGAGCATGCTCGGCCAAGCCCTGATTCGTGAAGCCGTCATGCTCGACAACGGCGACCTCGCCCTGCGCGACTGCCCGGACTTCGGCTGTACCCTGTACCGTCCGCTGGGCAGCGCCGAGAAGCTGGCCAAGGCGACGATTACCGTGACGCCGGAAATCAAGCGGCTCAGCGAAGAAGCCTCCCGCCTGACCGCGGAACTGGCCAAGCGCCAGAGCGAGCTCGACGCCCAGAACGGCAAAGTCGCGTCGCTCCAGCGGGATGTCGCCGGCCTGACGGCCAAGCTCGATGGCGCTCAGCAGTCGCTCTCGGATGCCAAGACCGCGCTTGCAAGCGCCAAGGAGCAGTACACCGCCGACATCAGCGGCCTGCTGACCTCCACCAAGGCGGACGTCGACAAGGCTGCGGCCGCGGCCGGCGCCAAGTCCAGCGCACAGATTGCAGACCTCACCGCGCAACTGGCGACCGTCTCCGGCGCACTGGATGCTGCCCGGAAGGACCTGACCAAGTGCATGGCCGAGCACACCGCTGCCGATGCTGCCAAAGCCAAGGCGGACGCCGAGGTTGCGGCGCGCGGCAAGAAGGTCGGCGAACTGCAGGCTGCATTGGCCACCGCCGAAGCGCATCTCAAGAGCGTACTGGACGGTGCCGATGCCAAGCTGGCCGACCTCAACAGCAAACAGAGCAAGGCCAGTGCGGCCCAGTCGGCTGAAGTGGCCGCCGCGCGCCTCAAGCTCGATGCGGCGAATCGCCAGGTCGAAGGGCTGCTGACCAAGGTGGCAGGGCTTGAGCGTGCACTCACCGACGCGAACAAGCAGCTGCAGACGGCCAAGACTGCACAAACTGCGCACCAGGCATCGCTGAGTACGGCAGCAAGCAACCAAGACAAGCAGCGAGTGACGCTGGAGGCGGCGCTGGCGACGGCCCAGCGCACCATTGCCGACCTGACCGCGGCAAGGGCTTCCCAGGTCGGCGAGCTGCAGGCGTCGTTGGCCACCGCGAACACGAAGCTGGCTGCGGCGCAGGACCAGCTGACCGCGCTGGCCAGCCCGTCGACCCAGTCGACCTCGGCCGACATCGCGGAGCTGGAGTCCGCACGTACCCAGCTGAAAGCCGCCACCGCCCGGGCCGACGAGCTGACTCAGAAAGTCGCTGGTCTCGAGAAGGCATTGGTCAAGGCGAACACCGGCGCGCTGACGGCAACGAGCGCCGACAGCCTCGCACTGGGCCGCCAACTGGCCGAGGTCACGGCCCAGCGCGACGCAGCCGTCGCCGACGGGCGCAAGTTCATGGCCGACCTGGACGCCAATGCGAAGAAAATCAACCAGCTGACGGCCGAACGGCAGGCTGCCCTGCTGGGCGCGCAGCAGGTCGCCAAAGACATGCTGGAGGCGCTGGACAAGTTCCAGGACCTCCAGGAGGCCAAGGATGAATCGGACAAGGCGCTGGCAGCCACCACCAACAAGCTGATGGACCTGTCGGCCAAGCTGCAGGCCGCGAATATGACGCGCGACCTCGCCATGCAGGCGGCCGGCGCCGCAAACGCCGATGCGGACACGCAGAACCTCAAGAACCAGGAACTGGCCAAACGCCTGGCGCGCGCTGAAGAGCAACTGGCGGCGCTGCGTGCTGAGCGCGATGCCCTGGGCACCAAGCAGCAGGGCGCCCCGGCAGAATCGGTACCGGCGCCAGCTGCCAGCCCTGCACCGGCCGCCGCGGTGCCCGGCGCTGGTCGCGGGGAAGTGGACGCGCTGACAACGACCATCGGTGTTATCCGTCATGAGCGCAACAAGCTGCAGGAAAATGTTATAAAAAATAAACAACATATCGAGCATCTGGAAGGCGTCAACGCCGCCCAGGCACGCGAAATCGCCGAGCTGCGACGCCAGCTGGCCGCAGCCAACAGCGTGAAAAGCGCCCCGTAAGCGCGCCCGCGCCGCCGTGTAAATACGGCATGTTCGGTCAAAGCCCGCTATACGCGGGCTTTTTTGCGTCGGTCGGACTTGACGTAAGCGTTATCTTGCCTCAGCGTCAGACATTTCCTACAAAAAATCCTTGTGTTCTCGCGAGATGATGTCTGTTATTACGCTATACATAGTGCAGTCTGGACATACCGAGAAATGTATCTTTTGTAAGGTCACAAGCCTAATATTGAACCATAAAATCGAAAAATACCAAGTGTATACTGAGATTTTTGCAGCGCGGTACTTGACAACGAGAGGATTCATTGTAAAATGAGTCAAAATTACAAAATACTCGCTATAGCGGGGATAAATCTAAGTTAAGGATATAGACATGAGCCAGTTCGACCGATATACCATCACCGAATACGTCGAAGCGATGCGTGCTTTTTTGGACCTCAGCAAGCGTAACTTCCTGCGAGACTACGGCTTCGTCAAAGACGCCGACGAGCCACGCAAGGGTCGTCTGCCGAAGTACGACGAGGCGCCCATCAAAGCCCTGGAGGCACTGGTGAACCAAAAGGCAGCACGGGCCGAGTCTACCGAAACCACGGTGGGTGAGCGCTTCCGGCTTGCCAGGGACTACATGGGGTTCAACGATGCTCGCGTATCGCGTGAGCTCGGTGTAAGCAGGGAGCTGGTCCGTCGTTGGGGTGAGGACATTCACCGTCCCACCAAAATGGCGGAAATTGCGGAACTGCTCCATGTCCCGCAGGCGTGGCTGGAGGAAGGCGGGGAGCAAAACCTGCCGGCAAACAGCCATATCGGAGTTCGTGTCGGAGAAGAAGCAATGCTCTGGCGTGAACAATTGTATGGCCTGACCCAGGCTTTCGTGTTAGAACTTCCTGACGGAGCGGACGAAGACTTCGCACGTGCCTCCCTCGAGTATGAAGTGTTCAATCGCTTCGAATTCGCACAAGCCGCTCGTCGTGCTGGTGGCCGGTGGCAGGTGATGAACAATGTCTTGCTGTTCTCGCCGTGGGTTCCGATTCCTGAGCATGGTCTGTCCAAGCGTTACTGGACGGATGAAGTCGAAGCAATCATCCAGGAAGAGTTGGCCAACAAGCCGTCGGTGTATGGTGCATGGGAAGCCGTGCGTCAACGCTGTGAAGCAATGGGTCTGGGTGAGGATGACTATCCTAAACGTATTTCGCTGCACAAACGTGTGGAGAAAGACCGCCTGCGCGCCGAGAAGTTTGGCGTGGACCTGAATGACGTTGTTGCAGCTTCAGTTGCCAAATATTCGAAACAATAAGAATCAACGTATTTCGCAAATGTAAGTGGAGCACAACCCCGAGAACATGAAACCAAGCTATACAGGGCATATCGTACTGAAAGAGATTCATGTCCAATAACTGCGTTCTCGTGAGGCGCCCGGTTGATATTGACCGGGCCCTTTTTGTGCAAAACGCCACCCCCGACCTGACCGACCTCGAGGCACGCGTGCTCGCGGCACGAGGCGGCGGCCCGGCCACGCACACCCTTCCAGGCCTGCTGGGCATCTACCTGACCGACATCGAGCGCGGTGCCCTCAGGCTTCAGCAAGCCATACTCAAGCAGGAACGCATCGTGGTCGTAGCCGACTATGACTGCGACGGCGCGACTTCGTGCGCGGTGGCAGTGGCCGGCCTGCGCGCCCTGGGCGGGCGGGTCGACTATGTCGTGCCGGACCGCATGGTGCACGGCTACGGCATTTCCCCGTCTGTGGTCGACCTGGCGCGCGACCGGTATCCGGACACCCGTGTGCTGATGACCGTCGACAATGGCATTTTGGGCCATACAGGTATCACGCACGCGGCCAATCTCGGTCTCGATGTCGTGGTCACCGACCACCACCTGCCGGGCGACAGCATCCCCCTGGACGCGGTGGCGGTCATCGACCCGTGCCGGGAGGACGACATCAGCGGGCTCGGCAAACTGGCCGGGTGCGGTGTCGCGCTCTGGCTTGTCGTCGCCACCAAGAAAATGCTGCACCAGGCCGGCCGCGAGACGCCGGCGCTGAACTTCCTGCTGCCATACGTGGCCATCGGCACCGTCGCGGACATGGTCTCCCTGGACCCGGTAAACCGCATGCTGGTGACCGTTGGCCTGGACCGGATGCGCACTGGCCAAGCACCCGTCGGCATCGATGCGCTCATCAAGGAATCCGGCGCTATCCACCGATACCTCACGACCATGGACATCGGCTTCGGCATGGGGCCGCGCATTAACGCTGCCGGCCGGCTGGAGACCATGGACGCAGGCATCGACCTGCTGCTGGCCACCGACCCCAAGGAAGCCCGGCGCCTGGCCAAACTGCTCACCGAGACCAACGACCAGCGCAAGAAGCTGCAGAAGGAAGCGACCGACGACGTCTCGGCCATGCTGGACTTCGGCTTCAAGGACGAAATGCGCGCCATCGTCCGCGGTAGCCCCGACTGGCACGCTGGAATCGTGGGCCTGGTCGCGTCCCGCCTGAAGGAGAATTTCCACCGTCCGAGCTTTGTGTTCTCGCTCGGCGATGGCTATGCCAAGGGTTCGGGCCGGTCCATTCCCGGGTTCCACCTGAAGGACGCGCTGGAGGAGGTCGCCAGGCGCTGCCCGGGTGTGCTGGCCAAGTTCGGCGGGCACGCGATGGCGGCCGGCGCCACGCTTACCAGTGCCGAGGCACTGGCTTCGTTCGAACGTGCGTTCACCGCGGTCGCCACCGAGCGCATTACCGACCAGATGCTCGACAGCGTGCTCTACAGCGACGGTCCCATGCCGCGCCTGAACCTGGAGTCCGCCGCGCGACTGCTGCGCCATCCTTGGGGCCAGGGCTTCGAGGCGCCGGCCTTCGACGACAGCGCCATCGTCGACTCGGTCAAGCCGCTGGGCCAGGGCGGGCTGCACTGGAAAATCGACGCGCGTATCGGTGGTCGCTCTGACAAAACCACCGTGGTGCTGTTCAACCAGCCAGAGCCGGTCGCCGGCCAAGAAGTGCAGCTGTACCTGCAGCCAGGGCTCAACCCTTGGCGGGAGCGCATCAGCCTCCAGTGGCTGGGCCGCGTGCTCCACTAAAGCGAAAGCCCGGGATTCCCGGGCTTTTACACATGAGGCGCTGACGTCAGTTCAGTACGGCTTCGACGCCTTCCAGGCGAGCCAGCTCGCCGTGCCCAGCACGTAGAGCAGCAGCACCTGCTGCGCGGCCGCACGCCAGTCGGCCCGCCAGAGGAGCTCGCCAGCACCAAAAAGCAGCCAGCCACCCGCCGCGGCACCGACCGCCAGCGCGAGGCATCCCAGCGCGCGGTGCCAGGCGAACGGGGTTTTGGGAACAAACAAGATGAGCAGCAGCTGCAGCAGCAGCGCCGCCGCGATAAGAAATTGGGGCAGGGTGGTCAACGTCATGGATGGCAGTATAGCGCGCAATGCGCCATCAGCTGGTGCTGCGGGACCGGCGGCTCGAGTACCCGCAGGCCGGGTGCTGGGCACACGCCCAGAAGGACTGGCCGGCCGCCTTGCCGACGCGGATGGTGTGGCGCTGCAGGCGGCCCGCGCAATCGGGGCAGCGCTTCGACGACCGCCGGGTCCGCTGTCGCTTGCCGCCGACCTGGTAGAGCTGCACCACCGTCAACACTATCAGCAGCACGGCTGCCACGGTCAACCAGACGCCGGCCTGATGTAGCGTCGCGCGGTAGGACGCCAGCAGGTGCATCAGTGCTGGGTGGACATCGGTCCGCACGACCGGAGCGCGGCTCAACACTGTCTGCACAGCTACCCTGGCTGCCAAGAAGGCGAGCAGGCCGAGCGCCAGGTACGACAGGCGCCAGCGCAGCTGTGACCGCCGGCGGGCCAATAGGCGGGGGTTGGGTGATGTCATGGGGGCAATAGAAGAAGCCATCCGGTGAGGGATGGCTTCAGGAGATGATGCTGCGTGTCAGCCACGCCGACGAAGCCACTTCCACAAGACGTTTCCCAAGGCAAAATAGTTCTGAAAGCCGCGTTTGCAGCCGTCCCAGATTGCTTCAGTGAATGTCATGTTTTCGTAGTCCTTTTTCATGATGAATATCCTTATAGGCTATCGCCTTACTGTATATGTCCTAATGTCCTGCATGTTCGAATGCTAGTCTTCGTCGATGTGGTGCTTGCAGTCTTTATATACCCCGTATACGAAGAATGCCAGCTCGATGAGGACGGCCAAATATTTGGCGCCTTTGAACATGTAGACCAACACGTGGTCGGTACCCTCAGCGTACTCGGTGAACAAGTAGTGCAGCACGTACTTGTCGAAGCTGAGAGTGATGAACAACAACACGGAGAACGTGATGGTCGTGATGAGCAAGCTCACACAGACCGACACTTTCTTCTTGATGTTATCCTTGACCCCGTTGGGTTTGTGGCCGTGGGGGGTCACCGGTGTAGCAGTCTCTTTCTTGACTGCCGGTGCTGCGGGTTTTGCTGCTTTCTTAGCAGCGCTATCTTTTCGTGTACTCATAAGCGCCTCCTATGGTGATGGTTGGTAGAGCACCAAGAGCAGGCCCATGCCCGCATCTTGGCAGGCATAGCAATGTCCTCATCCCTGTATAGGGCGGCCACCAAGTCATCCGTGTAAGGGATGCGATTTATATTCGTGGGGCTATCTGGCGCGGAGCTGCATCGACACGGCATCGCATACATCAGGGCAGCCAGGGTGGATAGCTTGCGCAAGTCATCTGCTTGCTGGTGCGGAGCTTCCTCCAGCTGGCGAGCATGCAACTGGTGGCGCCTGCCAACGAGGTCGATTACCGGGATTAGAAATGATTACTATGATTAGGGCGCGGCTATACAGTCGAAAAGTCCGGTCGCATCCGCGTCTTTTTCGACTTCGCCGCATCGGCGTACTATGGGCGGCAAGCGCCAGTACGATGGACGGCAAGGATTCCTACGATGGACGGCAAGCGCGAATACGATGGAGGGCAAGTTGCGCCGGACGCTTGCCGCGCACTGGTCCGGAAAACTCCTAGTGCTCACGGTATATCCACACCCTGGTCCTGCCGGCCGGGGACTGGCCGTCTGTCGTACTTGCGGATATACGTTTTAATGGTATACTATGGTCTTCCTCAGCCTTGGTGACCCTATGCCCCGTATCGCGCCCGACCGCCACAAGGACCATTCCCGCCAGTACAACGTGCGCATCCCGAACACGCTCCGGGCGGCCTTCGAGGCCGCATGCAAGGCGCGCGGATTGAAACCTGCCCTGGTCACCCGAAGCCTGATGCAAGGCTTTGTCGACCTGGTGCAGGATGACAAGACAGGGTCCGACGCATGAGCAAGCAGATGTCGCTGGACTTGGTCGTCCAGTCCAGGGCCGTGGCGCGCGCGGCGCTTGATGCGGCTGGCCCGCAGCAGGAGACGCTCGAGGCGGGCAGCAAGTCTCTCGCCCTGGCGGCCCGACGCGCAGCCGCGCGCGCAAAAGCCGATGAGGCTCCCATCCTGGAGCTCGAACCCACGGCCACCCCGGCGGCAGTCAATGCCGCGCGTACCCGGCGCGCTGTACGCCGGGGGCGGGATGTCTACTTGCCCTGCTGGTCCGACTATGCGGTCGGGCTGCCCAACGCGCTGCTGCGGTCCCGCCTCTGGACGGCAGGCGAGGGCGCGGATGCCTGGATGGAAGGTGCCGAAATCGCCACCCTGGGCCAGGACGCCCGAATTCTCTACACCGGCAAGCAGCTCACCCAGTACGACCGACGGGTGTTCGCCGCGTGCCTCGACTACTACAAGGAAGGGCGCCCGCTGTCCGATGGCTGCAGCTCGGCCTGGGTATGCGTGAGCTTCTACCAGTTCGCGCAGTCCATGGGACTCGCCTACACACTGAACACGCACAAGGCCATGCGCGCCAGTCTGGTGCGGCTCGAAGCCGCGGCGCTGCGCCTGGGCGCCGGCAACCTGGAGCTACCGGTGCCGCGCCTGCTGGAAGTCGCCTTCGATGACGGCTACCACAGCCGGCCGGACAAGGAGCTCAAGGGCAGTGACCAGATTGCGTTTCGCGTGCTGGAGCAGTTTGCGGCTTTGTACGGGCCCACCGCCTGGACGGCCGTGCCCAAGCCGGCTCTGGAGATGCGTGGCATTCGCGCCTGGCTCGCGGGCTTCTACGCCACGCACCGGGCACCGCGCGAGCTGCCGTTCAGCAAGCTGCAGACTCTCAGCGGCATGACCTGCCGGCCGAATGATTTCCGTGCGTGCGTCGTGCGCGCACTGGACGAGCTGTCCACCCCCGAGACGGCCGACGAATTGCGCGTGGCTCGCTACGAGGTAAGCGGCGACCGCAAGACCGTTACCGTGCGCCTGGCGCGTTGGGCGGCGGACTCGACATCCTAAAACCATCAAGGAATTGTATGCATAGCAATGACACCACCACCCCCGGCCCGGACCACGGCGCAGCAACCTGGCTCGAAGGCGTCTCGACCGCAGTCAGCCTCCTTCTGGTCATCGCATTCGCGATTGTTGTCGGCGCGAAAGTCTGCGACTATGCAGCCGGCCGCATTGATAGCTTTCTGGCAAATCCGGTCGGACTGAGAAGGTGACCGCGGTGCAGACTCGGTGCAGGCCGCGCCCGGAGGTAATTCTGATTGCCGCCCTGGGGCAGAACCGAGCCATTGGCTACCAGAACCGCCTGTGCTGGCATATTCCGGAAGACCTCGCGCGGTTCCGCTCGCTCACGCGCGGGTATGCCTCCATCATGGGGCGAAAGACTTGGGAGTCCCTCCCGCCGGCCGTACGCCCGCTGCCCGGCCGGCAAAACATCGTCATCTCGCGCCAGCCTGGCTTCCACGCCGCCGGCGCGCAGGTAGCGCAGAGTTTGGACGCCGCGCTGGCGCTGGTGTTGGGTGAGAAGACCTTCATCATCGGCGGAGCCGAGCTGTACGCGCTCGCGCTGCCGTGCGCGGATGTGCTCGAGCTGACCGAGGTGGCGCTGGCGCCGAAAGCGGACGTGTTCTTTCCTGAGTTCGACCCACGCGACTGGCAGCTGGCTCACCGCGACGAGGCGGTCAGCCAGGCCGGGCCCCGATTCGCCTTCGCGCGCTACACCCGTGCCGCGCACCATCGACCATAAACCTGAAACTGGATGAGATGTATGAAACCGAATATCAGTGCGCACATCGCGCCGCCTGAAGGAATTACCCTCCACTGCTGGTATTGCCCTGGGCTCGGGGCCTACCGCTGGCCAGACGAGGTGCTGCCGCCGTGCTGGGCCCACCTGCTGACCCAGATGGAGTGGGTGCCCCTGTACGCGCGGGACATCGGGGCGGACCTGGTGGCCGGCTGGACGCTGCGGTCGTACTACTGCCCGGCCGAGTCGGCATTCTATGCGTCGCACCGCACGATGTCGGAGAAGACGGCAAAGCAGCTGCTGGTTGAGCTGTTCGCGCCGCCGGGCGCCTACGGCAACGACTCGGCCGGCCATGTGCCGCCGAAGAAGTTGACGTGAAAAGGCTCCAGGCGTCGGCCCGTAACGCGGCGACGTCTGGAGCTGCAAAAGAAAAAGCCCGACAGAGTCGAGCTTTTGAGAGTGCAACCGAGCAGAGTGCCGGTTAAGCAACCAGGCGAAGCGCCGGTTTGACCTCGGAATCGGCAGCTTTGGCCGACGTCGGGAAGACTTCGACCGATGCAACGCGGTCCTTGTGATGACGGGAGTGGTACTGGGTGTTGCGACCGCTACCCACCGCCGCCAAAATCATCTGCGGGCTCAGGCAGTCCTCGACTTCAAGACCAGGAGCGTCAAGCGATACCGTGGCCTGGATGGTCTTACCGTTAACGCGAATGGTGATTTGTTGTTCGAACTTCTTCATGTATGTCCTCAATTAAAAAAGGTTGCTGATTCGTATAGCTCAAAAGCCAAACAGTGGTGAATCAGCAGAATAGCCTTACATTCTAGGCTATTTTGTGCTATACTGTCAAACATTACAGCCCCTGTTGTTGCACAATGACTTCTCCTTCACTGCTTTCCGGCCTGCTGTCGTACATCGAAGAGGTCGAGCGCCTCAACAAAACTCCCTCCTTCAAGGTTCCTTCGGAGGTTCTGGCACTGGCAAAAGCGGACGTGTCCGGCCTGCCAGGTGTATCGACCGACCTGGAGCAGGATGGGGCGGTATGGCTGTCGGTGCCACGCATGCAAGAAACGAGCGTCCCGCCGCTGCCGGCGGAACTCAAGGTCTGCGTGACGTTGAGTGCCAATCCGGGCGTAGCGCCGGTGTTCGCCATTCCGGATGTCGAAGAGGGCGCCGAGCCGCTGCCGGCGGCAGAGGCGGTGGCGCTGCAGGACGCATTCCAGCAATATCTCGAGCAGCAATGGAACCCTTGGTCGGTGGCTGAGCAACCGCGCCGCAAGACAATCAGGCTCTACAAGGGTCTGTTCGCATTGTACCAGCAGATGTCGGGCGATGGCGAGGCTCCGCTCGAGCTCGTGTGGGGGATGGGCTTGGCGACCTGGGCGCATCCGTCAGGCAAGGAGGTGCGCCACCCGCTGCTCACCCAGGCCTGCTTCATCGAGCTGGACAAGGAAACCTTCGCGCTCACCATCCGCCCGCGCGACGTCGAGCCGCAGGTGGAGCTGGACTGCTATGTCGAGCTTGAAGTAGCCGGCGTGCGGGAGATGGAAGCGTTCTGGGCGCAGCGCCGCGCGCTGGGCCTGCAGGTCAACCCCTTCCAAGCGGACATGTTCGTCGACGTGCTGCGCTCGGCGGTGGGCTACCTCGACCCCGAGGGGGAGCTGGTGCCGGCCGGCGCCGCGGCGACCGCGGGCGACCACCTTTGCGTGACCACGGACTGGGTGCTGTTCGCGCGTAAGCGCTCGGCCGACGTATTCGTCGCCGATGTGCGCCGTTTCCAGGGAGAGGTCGCCCGGGGTTCCGGCATCCCCGGCGTCGTCGATGCCTTCGTCTCCGAGGCGGCCGACACGGTGCGCACGGCGCCCTACATCGAGTACCGCGGGCTGAGCAGCAGCTCGCAGGCCGACGATGTACAGGAGCTTTACTTCCCGCTGCCGTACAACGATGAGCAGGTCGACATCGTGCGCATGCTCGAAAACAGCGATGGCGTGGCTGTCCAGGGTCCGCCCGGCACCGGCAAGACGCACACCATTGCCAATATCATCTCGCACTACCTGGCGCAGGGTAAGCGCGTGCTCGTCACATCCAAGGGCGATACCGCGCTGTCGGTGTTGCAGGACAAGCTGCCGGAGGAGATTCGCAGCCTGAGCGTTGCCCTGCTGGCCAATGAGCGCGCGGGCATGAAGCAGTTCGAACACTCCATCCAGCAGATTGCGGCGCGACTGGCGGCTATCCGCCCCGTCGAGCTGGAAGCAAACATCGGGCAACTCGACGCCACGCTGGCGCATACCCATGCCCGGATTGCCCTCCTGGATTCCGAAATCTCGGCATTCTCCCGCCGTAACGGCGAGCTGCACCTGCTCGACGGGCGTGAATACACGGCCGAGGCCCTGGCTCGGCTGGCCGTGCGGGCCGACACGCAGCATGCCTGGCTGGCTGACCCCGTGAAAGCATCCGCGGTGCTGCCGCTCAGCGACGAGGAGGCCGACGCCTTGCGCGCTGCGCGCCAGGCTCTTGGTGCGCATATCCGCCACGTTGGCGAGACGCTGCCGCCACTGGACACGTTGCCGGACTGGGCTACGCTCGCCGCCGGCCGCGCTGCCTTGCTGCGCGAACGTGAGCTGACCGAGCAGATTGCCGCTGGCGCCTACCCGGCACTCAAGGTTGTGCCCAACACGGCCATCCTGTCCGCGGTGATGCTGATGGCCCAGGCAGCCTCGAGCTGCTACCACTCGCTTCCGGACGGACTGCTGGCGCGCGCCGCCGCACTGCCCGCCGGCGTACCGCTGATTCAGCAGCTGACCCAGCTGGCCAAATCGCTCGAGGACCTGGAGCAGCGCCGCCTCAGTCTGCTGAGTGCCGCCGCCACCGTACCCGATGGCGCGGAACACCAGTCCGAGTTCGTGGAGGCGGTCGGCCGGCTCGCCGCCGGCAAGTCCGCCTTTGCGCTCGGCGGCGGCCTGTTCGGCAAAAAGGACGTCAAGCGCACCCTGGAGCAATGCCTGGTTGTGGGCCACGCGCCGAAGTCTGCCGAAGACTGGCAGCAGGTCGCACTCGTGCTGCCGTGGCGCACGGAAGTGCAAGCGCTGATTCATCGCTGGAATGCGGTGTGTGGTGAGTTCGGCCTGCCGGCCGCCGACGTCGCCCTCACGGGATTCCGGACTGTCGCCCAGCAGCTGGGAGGCGTCGGGCGTGCGCTGGAGTTCCTGCATGGCCACCTGCCCGTCCTGCAGGAGAAGGTGACTGCGCTGTTCGGTCAGTCGGCCGACCTGACCACCGCAACGGGACTGGCGGCGCTTGAGTCCGCATTGCACGCGCACCTCGAGCTGGCAAGCCTGGCGGAGCAGGATTCCACGGTCGACGTACTGCTGCGGACCCTCGGGCGCTGTGCGGGCGGCGTGGTGGACGCCATGAAGAACTTCCTGCAGGTCCGTCTGGCCGACCCCCGCGAAGATAGCGCCGAGCTGGCCAACGGCTGGCTGGCACAGGTCCGTCACGTTGAGACCCTTGCGACCCTGTCTGCCGAATTCCAGCTGGTTGAGCGCCTGTCCGCACGGTTGGCCGCGGCCGGGCTGCCACGCTGGGCGCAGCGTCTCGCCGGCGAGGAAGCTGCCGGCGTCGATGCCGCAATGCCGCCTGACTGGCGCGAGGCCTGGAACAGCAAGGTCGCCAGCGCCATGCTGGACGAGATTGACGGGCATGAGCGTCTGCGCGCGTTGTTCGTCGAGCGCGCCCAACTGACCGAGCAGCTGGCCCGGACCTACCGAGAACTGGTGGCCGAGCGCGCCTGGCTGGGCGTCTACCGCAACTCGACCGACAAGACCAAGCAGGCACTGCAGTCCTTCCTGACCTCCATCCAGGCGATGGGCGCGGGTACCGGCGTGCGGGCAATCCGCCACCGCCGCGCGGCGCGTGAGGCGATGGAAAAGGCATACCTGTCGGTGCCGTGCTGGGTGCTGCCGCAGTGGCGCATCTCTGAGACCCTGCCGGCCGAGATGGGGCTGTTCGACCTGGTCATCATCGACGAGGCGTCGCAGTCGGACATCTCATCGCTGCCAGCCATCCTGCGTGGTAAGAAGCTCCTGGTCGTGGGCGACCACAAGCAGGTTTCGCCGGCGGCGGTGGGGGTCTCTGAAGCGAAGATTTCGGCCGCTTACGAGCGCTTGCTGAAGGGCCAGCCTCACGGTGCCCACATGACATCGGACAAGTCCATCTACGACCTCGCGCGGGTGGTTTTCGCCGGCCAGTCCGTCATGCTCAAGGAGCATTTCCGCTGTGTGCCGGAAATCATCGAGTACTCGAACCGCGAGTTCTACAACGGCGAAATCCGTGCGCTGCGCATCCCGCGTGACGACGAGCGCCTGGACCCACCGCTGGTCGACGTGTTCGTGCAGGGCGGCTTTCGCACCGGAGACAAGAATCTGCCCGAGGCAAAGGCCATCGTCGACGAAATCGAAGCCATCATCCGCGACCCGTGGATGGAGGGGAAGACCATCGGCGTGGTCACGCTGGTCGGCCACGAGCAGGCCCGCCTCATCAACGAGATGATTGCCGCGCGCATCGCACCGGAAGACATCGTTGAGCGTGACATCGTGGTCGGCCAGCCTCCGGCGTTCCAGGGCCGCGAGCGGGACATCATCCTGCTGTCGATGGTTCAGGCGCCGGGAGACCGCACGCTGTCGTCGGCACTGCCGCAGCAGCAGCGCCTCAACGTGGCCATGTCGCGGGCGCGCGACCGCATGTACCTGTTCCGGTCGGTGCCGGATGGCCACTTCCCGGCGGACAGCCTGAGCGGCCGCCTCATGTCGCACTTCAAGCAGCCCTACCGAAACGCTCCGGAGCAGGTCGGCCAGTTGCGCGAGCGCTGCGAATCCGGCTTCGAGCGCGACATGTTCGACGAGCTGGACCGCCGCGGCTACCGGCTCACTCCGCAAGTGCGCAGCGGCGGCTACCGCATCGACCTGGTCGTGGAGGGCGCGAACGGCAAGCGCCTGGCCATCGAGTGCGACGGCGACCGCTTCCACGGAGCTGACAAATGGGCCGACGACATGGCGCGCCAGCGGGTTCTGGAGCGCGCGGGCTGGACCTTCTGGCGCTGCTTCGCCTCGAGTTTCACGCGCCGGCGCCAGGACGTCATGCTGGACTTGCTTGCCACGCTGGACAACATGGGAATTGAACCGCTCGGCGAGCAGTATGTGGCGCGCACCCTGGTCGAAAGCCGGACGGTCGACCCGATGGGCGTGACGCAACTGGCCACGACCGATTGACACACGCGGCCGGCACGGCCTGCGTCCGGGGCTAAGATGGGAAGACGCCGGCCTGAACATAGGCTGGCGCTCAGCGCGAGGGGTGCGATGCCGCCGGCGGAGTAAAATTGCCCGTGTATCGCGCCACGTTGTTCGTGATACGCACGTCGTCGATGTAGCCGGTTACGGTCTTGGCGGCGGTGCGGTCGACACCGATATAAAGCGGCTGCCCACCATTATCAAAGGTCCCGGTATACGTTACCGAGCTCACGAGACTACCGTTGATGTAGAGCCGCACGTTGTTGGCGGCCATGCCTTGCCGAACGAGTGCGATGTGGGCCCAGGTATTCAGGGGGAGGGGGGTCGAGCTCACCATTGCCACGGACTCACCTTCGAATCGGATGGTGTCCGCAGTAAAGTCGAATATCAGCTGCCAGCCTTTCAGAGGGTTCGTCGGCGTTGACGCCCCAATCAGTCCCCCATAGTCCTTGTGCGCCGAGATGTTGGCCCAGAGTTCAACCGTGAAGTCGCCCGCGAACGCCGGTGCATAGCCCGTTTGAAGGTAGGAGCTGCCATTGAACCGGGCAGATGCCCCGCCAAACTTGCTGCTGGCGGTCGAGATGGTCGGCGCGCCGCTGGCGGCGAACGCATGCCCCTTCGCGTCAACGAACGATGTGCTGCCGTTGGCGCCGTCCAGGTGCATGAGGAGTCCAACGTTGCTGAACAGCGGGTCGCTCGGGAAGACCGTGTAGGTCTGTTGCCCGGACTTCGTTTTGTAGGCCGCCTTCACCGTCACCTGCGCGCCGGCATCGTCCAGGACGGGCGTGCCCGACAGGAGGCCCGTGGCGGAGAGCGTCAATCCGGTAGGCAGCGTGCCAACCGCACTCCACGACACCTTGCTGGCGTCATAGTTCGAGTCGCCGCTCACGGACAGCTGCTGCTTGAAGTCGAAGGAATAGCTCGCGCCAACCGGGGCGACGGGCATGCGGCCGCCGGTGAGCGCGACGGTCAACGTATTGACGAGCACTTGATACGCCTGCTGGCCGGCCTTCGTACGGTACGACGCGCGCACACTGAACGTTGACGTGCCGCCGGCGGTAGGCGTTCCGCTCAGGCGCCCGTCCGGGGACAGCACCAGCCCGGCCGGCAGCACGCCGTCGACGACCGACCAGGTGACACCGGCCGCACTGAAGTCCGCGTCGCCGGTGACCTGCAGCGCAGTGTTGAAATCGAAGCCAGGATAGGCTTCCCCTTCGAGGCCCGCAGGCAGCGTTGCCTGGCTCAAGCCGACGGTCAGCTGCGTGACGACCACCTGGTATGCCTGCTGCCCGGCCTTCGTCCGGTACGTGGCCTGCACACTGAAGGCCGCGGTCCCGCCGGAAGTTGGTGTGCCGGCAAGGTGCCCATCGGCCGACAGGGTCATCCCAGGCGGAAGCGCCCCGGCCACGAGGCGCCACGTGATGCCACTGCCGCTGAAGTTCGGGTCGCCGGTGACCTGCAGCGCCGTGTTGAAATCGAAGCCCGCATACGGTTTGCCTTCGGCGCCTGTCGGGAGCGCAGCGGGACTCAGCGTGACCGACACGCCGGCGGCAGCGACAGCTTCCGTGCGGCCCTTCACCGGAATCACCACATAGTAGTTGGATGCGGCGGCGCTACCGGCCAGGCCGAGCGCAAGCGCGGCCGCGGCAATGCGCTGCAGGGAAAAGGGGTGTCTGAGGGTCATAGGTAACTCGCGGTTCGGGTGGGACTTTGGCAAAGAGCGTATAGAAAAAACCGGCCTGACTATCAGGCCGGCGAGTTCAGCACATATTCCCCCAGAGCAGGGACGCGTCGATGACGACGTCGTTGAAGACAATGTCACCAGTCCCTCGCACCATGAGATTCCGTTCCTGGAAGTCGAGATTCAGGTTCTGGTAGTCCATCACCAGGCGCAGTAAGTCTTCGCACGCTTCCTGCATGCTTCGCGGCAAGTCCGGGCACTCAGCAAGTCGTTCAAGCACTACCACGCTGCACGCTGAACGGCGGGAGGCTATGGTTCCCCGCTGATGCAGCGCCTTCTTGGCGTCGGCGCTGCCCCAAAAACGGTCGACCACCTTCAGCAGGTGTCGGGCCTGTTTCCTGGTTGCGGCGTCCGCATCACGAACGCGACGCAGGCGCTCCGCCTTGAACATGTACAGCTCCCGGTCGCCGGCGCGCTGGGTGCCGACGTGTCCAATGCTCTCGACCAGGGCCGGGAAGTGAACGCCGCCCAGGTAGTCCCGGACCGATTCCCACTGGACAGGGTCAGCGGTTAGCTTGATGACTGCATCCGGACCGTCTTCGTACACGGCACACGTCGCGCCCTTTCCGAGACGACGGCTAGTCGATAAACCATGGCGGTGAAGGACGGCACGGGTTCCGCAGTCGTTCAGTTTGATGACGTTCATACTATTTCCTCATTTAAAGTTACACACGTTCCGTATAGCTTTGAAGGAGTTCGGATACTACGTATGACACACTAGCGTTACATTGTGTGAATTTTGTGGTATACTAAATCATATACCTTTCGATGTTAACCCATTAATAACCGTGATGAAGTCTTCAGACGCTGAGTTGCACCGCAGCGCACAGGCAGAAGCAGCCAAGCATGGCGCAACTTTTCTAGGCCCAGCCCCTACCTATAAATACGGCTTGTTCCGTCTTGCTGACGGACGCGAAGTCGAAATCCACCTCTACCATGTCCGTGAAGGAAAGTGGCCGAAAGACATCGACCAGTTTCTTGCCCGACAATCGCTCAGCCGTGGACGCAACCAGGACAAGATGTTGGCCAGGTTGCAGGCGCTCGCCTATGCGGCCGGCGCGCGGATGCTCGACCCTCAGTGGCAGGGCCCGCACCACTGGTATTGCTTCGCCATCCCCGATGGTCGGGAAGTCAAAATTCGCGGCAGCAAGCTGGTCACATCGGGCTGGCCGAAGGATATTGATGTCTACCTCGAATGGAGCAAGGCGCGCTGCCAGACGGAGAGCATTCCGAAGACCAAGCCGGAGCTATTCGAGGAGTTCAAGGCCGCAGTCAAGAGCCATGGCGCTGTAGTACTGTCGCCGACCTGGCTTGGCGCGCGCACGCCGCATGCCATTCTGCTCAGCGACGGCACAGTCCGAAATCTCAAGCCCAACCAATTGAAGTATTTCGGCTGGCCTGCCGTTCCCCTGGACGAACTGCGAAAGATGGCCGCTCCGTACCCGGTGCACATCTTGCCGGACACGGCCGACAAGGAAACCCAGGTCTTTCGCATCATGGTCAGCGGCGGGCTGTACTTGGAAGGCAGCTTCGCCGACCTGAAGACCTGGTGGTCCGAGGGTGCGCACAACCTGATTTCCGAGGCGGCACAGTGGGCCGCGCGCGAGGGCCTGCAGCTGGCGCTGGCGAAATGGCAGGGCGTGCTGGCCGAGTATGAATTGCTCACGGCCGACGGCGCGTCGGTATGGCGCAGGCTGCCGGCGGCCGCCGCCCATGAAGCGAAGCGTCAGAACGATGCCGAAATCGCAAAACTGCGCCGCGTGGGCACCATGCACGGCGCTCGGCTGCTGTCGTCGACTTTCGAAGGGCGGGATGCGGCGTACGTGTGGGAGCGGGAGGGCAAAGTCGTCACCGCCACTGCGCGCGCGCTTATCGAGCATTCGCGCAACCGGGCCAGGTTCAAGGCGCTGGTGTCGCGTGCGAACGAGCTGGGACTCGGTGCCGAACTTATCTCGACCGAGTGGGCCGGCATGTGCGGCTCCTATCAGTGGCGGCTCGCCAATGGTAGCGAAGTCACCGCAAAGCTGTCCCAGCTGCGACTGCTTTCACGCAAGCAAGCCGGCATTGACAGCGCGGCGCCGGCATCGCGTAACGTGGAAGCGCAGGTGTTTCAGACTGGCGCCGGCGAGCAGGCCCTGGAAATCTTGCGCGACTGGGCCGATGGCGTGGGCATCCGGTTGCTCAGCACCGACTGGGTGGACCCCGGCGCCAGCTATGAGTGGGCACTGCCCGACGGCACCATCGTGGCCGCCTCGCTCAAGAAGGTTCGCAACTGCACCCGCGCGGTATTGCGCCAGCGGACTTTCGGCGAAGTGGATGTGCCACCGGAAGAGAGTCTCCTGACCAAAGAGGACTGCTCAACGCTGCGCGAGCGTATCGCACAAAGCCGGTCGCGGTAGGGTGTAAAGACAGGGCGAGCCAAGGGGGCGCACGCTATACGGAAAAGACGTGATAACCCCTACTGAACTGTTCATGACCAGCCTTTTTGGGACCGACGAGGTCCGCAGCAGTCCGCCATTTGGTCTGCAAACCCTTCTTCCGCCGGAAGGGTTCTTTTCCAGCAACCCCGCCCTGGCCGCGGGGGAGCTCATCGAACCGCCGCTGCGGATGCTTTCCGCGGTCCTTCTGGAGCTCCGCGACAGCCATCAAAGCCGGTGGGTGCTGCTTGAGATGGGACCCGGCGACCTGGGCGCCGGCCGCTGGACAGTGCCCGCAGAGCGGGTCGTGCCTGGCGAGATGCCGCTTGCCGTGGCCATGCGTGCGGTCACCGAGAACATCTGTCTGCTCGACGACGGGCTTCCCGTAAGTTGGGCAGGGCTGCAGTACCGCGTGCTCAGCGTTGGCCTGGAGTGGCTGACCGCGCTAAGCCTCGCGGACGGGTCGTGCCTGCCCGCTTGCGAAAACCTCCTGGTGTTCACCTACCATGCGCAGCAAGACGTCATCGACCTGCGCCGAATCGAGCTATGCGACCTGAAGGCGCGCAACGGTCGGGCCATGCGGCACGCGGGCATTCTCGATATTCAGGGCGCTATCGATGACGCCACCCTGTGCTCGGTGAGCGAACAGCTCTGGCGCAGCTACTGGCAACGGGAGGCAGCATGACAATCCTGGTCCTGCTTCTTGTGCCGGCGGTGTTCTTCGCACTCGGCTACCGAGGCGTGGCTGGCCGCACGCTCTGGGCCCGCCTCGGCATGTTGGCCGTGCTGGCCGCCATCGGCGCGAGCTGCGTCTTGCCCATCGGCTGGCTGTTGCCCGTGTTGGCCGCTATGCCATTTGTGCAGGGCGCGGCCGTCGCGTGGGTGGTGAAGAGAATTCGAGCCCACGCCAACTGAACTGCGGCGCTCAACGCAAAAAGCCACCCGAAGGTGGCTTTTTCAAAGGACGCGTAGCACCCGCAGCCATCACTGCTGGTCGTCTTGCCCCCCGGCCGAGAATGCATTGTCCAGCAGCTGCCGGGCCTGGGCGTACGCCTGGGTGACCAAGTCCTTCTTCACTTCGCCGGCGCGAATCCAGGCCTCAACCCGCCGCTGGCAGAACATCGCTGTGTCGACGTGAGCCTGCGGCTCCATTTTCTCGATGGTCTGGGCCAGCTCACCGGCCTTCAGACGTTCCTCCAGCTTGAGCGAGCCGGACATCGACAGCAGCACAACGGCCGCGGTACCCGTCTCGTAAACACGCTCGCGATTGGCAGATGGCACGGCGCCGGTCGGGTACTGCAGTTTCAGGGCCTGGACGCCACCAAGCGCCAGGCCGGTCATGAGCTCACCGCAGATTCGGCTTTGCATGGTTACGCCGACATCATTAAAGACCTTCGGCGGCTGCGACAGGCTTGCGGTCGAAGCGGGTGCGGCGGCCGCGCTCAGGGCTGCCGAGGCGAGCAGGGCGGCGACGGATTTCAAAACGGCAGGCAGGTGGCGCATTAGCAGTCCTCCAATGGCAAGTTCGGCCGGCCGGCGCGCAGCCTGGTCAGCAATTGATGGGCTTCCTGTTTCGAGCCGTCGTGGCTGGACAGGAGCGACTCCATCCTGTTGAAGAATTCCTCGCAGTACGCGGTTTGCGCCAGGCGCTGAGCTTCCCGCACACTGGCCGCCATGCCCTGAAGCTGCGGCAACGGCATGGCCTTAATGTAGTTGAGGAGGTCCTGTGGAGTAAGGTATTTGCGCTTTTCAGCCATTGTCGGGGTCTACCAGAACTAAAAAATAGTATATGTACGGGGTGATTAGTGCTTGCGCAGCTTAGCTAACCAATGGCCGCCACCGGCCAGCAGCACGCCGAGCGCAGCACCGAGGGCAACATCACCGACGAGGCTCAACAGCCCGTTGGGATAGTGCACACCGGCTGCGTGGGTCAGGATGCCGCCGGCCACCGCGAACATCGCCACCATGCCAAGCGGGCCTAGCGCGCGAAGGATGACAGGGGCGGCAGCGACCATCTTGCGGCCGCACTGCTGGTGCCAAGGCGTCCCCGACCGAGCCAGGGCCAGGCCCATGTCATCAAGTCGAATGATGAGCGCGATGAGGCCATACACGCCGAAAGTCATCAGAAGGCCGACCGCTGCGAGCACGACGACCTTCTGCTCGAGCGGCGCGGCGCCGGCGGCGGTCAGGGCGATGACCAGCAGCTCGAAGCTCAGCACCATGTCGGTACGGATGGCCCCTTTCACCTTTTCGTCCTCGGACATCGCGGCATCGCCGGTATCCGCACCAGGCCCGGCACCATGGACCAACGCTGCAAGCAAGCCCTCGCCGCCCTCATACGCGAGGTACAGCGCGCCGAGCAGGAGCACACCCGAGATGGCCATCGGGACGAAATGGTCGACGACAAGGAGCAGGGCGGCCAGCCAGACCTTGTTGACGAGGCTACCCTTGCTGATACGCCACAGTGCAGGCAGCTCGCGATTCGGCGAGACGCCCGCGACCTGTCCAGCGCCTACGGCCAGGTCATCCCCAGCCACACCGGCAGTCTTTACTGCGGCCTTGCCCGTTATCGAGGCGATGTCGTCGGCGGCGGCAGCCAGCTTGGTTCCTTGGCTGGCAAGGTCATCAGCTGCGGATGCAGCAAGTTTAGTCACGTCCCGAAGAACGGATGCGAATGCGGATATGGGCACAGAAGGCTCGCCGGAACACCGGCGACGAGTAAAGATGCGCTCATTATACGCCAAATTGCCATTAAATGTTATACTATGTCTATGCATACCCGTCTGAGTGAAGTTACATCGACTCGGTGCCGCCGCCTGCACCCACGCCGAATGGCAAGTGTCATCGCCGGGCTCCTCGCCTGCCTGGCAGCGCCGGTGTTCGCGCAGACTTCGGAATGTTCGCTGGGCGTAGATAACAAATCCGTGCTGGTCGACGCGACCTTCGACACAGTCGCCCGCACCGCCATGCCCAGCACCGTATCCGTCAGCGCACCCATCATTGGCCAGTGCAGTCCTTCCGCGAGCTTGCCGAAAGGCGTTTATCGCTGGACGCTGAACCCGAAGGCTATCAGCTTCGTGATGGTGAGCGGCACCACCGCCAAGCGCGTAGTGGATGCGGTTGGCCGAAAAATCAGCGTTGCATCGACCACCATCGAGGTCAATAATGGGCCTCCCGGCTACACGGCGAAGTATCAGGCAGCGGACGCGACGACCGCGACGCTGTCGGGGTTATCCTCGCAGCTATCCGTCGGCCAGTATCGGCTGAGCCAAGCGTTCGAGGTAAAACAGGAATTCTGCCAATGGACAGGGACGGACTTGGCTTGCCGCGCTGACGGGGGCAAGCGCAACTTCACAGCCTATTACACCCTGACTGTGGTCGAATCGCCGCCGCAGCAGCCAACCTCGGCGCCACCCCCAGCCACGACGGAAAGCACGCCGGGCGCGGCGGCCGGGCACGGCATCAAGCCGAATCCGCTGACGGTGCGCGGCGCTATGCTGAAGTACCGGTGCGAGATTTAAAAGAAAAGAAGCCTCAGGAGAGGCTTCTTTGAGTTGTCACGCGATGCAGATTATTCGGCGAAGTCGTGCGAATCGCCGTTCATGAATGCCAGCCAGTGCGCGGCCTTACCTTTTGATTCGAAGAGCTTCAGGGTATCCATCTCGCCGTCCTTTTCTACCTTGACGCAATGCGTGTAGCCGTCGGCCTTGTCGTACGAGGCCGCCTCCTGCAGTTCCAGCTTTGGCAGGTGGTACGTTGGGTGGCGGTAGAGCTCCTCACCTTTCGTGACGTTGATGATGCGCACGATGCAGTGCGTCAGCAATGCCGGCCCGCCGCACTGACCCGCAGGGACAAGCAGCGGCACCTTCATCGGGTCGTTGGAACGATGGACGCGGCCGACGGTGTCGTATGGGTCCATCCAATCCAGGCCCGAACCGGTGTCGCCAATGAAGACCCGGAAGGTGTCCTCCGAGCGACGCGCAGCCTCGAGGATTCGTTGTACCTTCACCGGTGTGCGGGCATCGAACCAGGTGGCGTTGTCGTTGAGTTTGGTGTAGCCGGCCATCAGGACCTGATACTGCGCATACTGTTCGAGGGTGCCAATCTGGTCCTCGCGCGGCGCCACCAGGTTCAGCAGGGTCTCGCCCAAGGCGGCCAGCCGGGTCTTCTCCGACACGGCCCGGAAGCGGCGTGCCAGTTCGAGCGCCTGCTCGTAGACCATCCGGAAGCCCAGACAGCTTACGCTATTGCCGGTTGAGACGACGAAGTGCTGCTGTTCGGTGTTCAGTGCGATATTCATGTTTGACCTCATAGGGATTAGTGACAATCCCGTATAGCCGCGGCTGAGGTTGATGCACCGGTAGTGCCGGCTGTGCAGTCAGATTTGCAACCCGAGGGGCAGGTAGGGGTGCGGCTCGTCGCCGGCGTGCTTCCCGGCTGCGGGGACGCGCGCGCCGAGGGCGGCGGCAGCCAGGTCGAGGACATGCCGGTTAGCGTGATGCGTGTCCGGATGCCGCGGGAAGTCGCATTCGGTCAGGTGGTGGGCAATCAGGGCCACGGCAGCACTGCGGCTGCTGCCCATACGGCAATGAACTACCAGACGGAGTGGCGGTACCGCGGCATGGTGTTGCCGAACGAAGTCGACCAGCTGCTGCAGCTGCGCCGGCGTGCACAGGACGCACTCAGGGACGCCGTGCTGCTCGACGTCCGCCTGGTCGCAGTCGAGGAACTCCAACCGCAGGACCGCACGGAAGCCCGCCAGGTTCGCCGGCGGCAGCTGACCCGGGTCGCCAATCGAGACCGCCAGCATGTCCCCCGCTGGGGTCAACGCCTCGAAGACGTCCTGCGCGATGAAGTCGACGGCGGCGAGCACGCTCAGCCCAGGCGGATGAGGCCTGTTTCCACGGTGTCGACCGTCTTCTCCAGGAACGACACCGACACCTTGCCCTTGTCGTCACCCACGATTTCCTTCGTCATGCCGAGGGTGGTCTTGAACGTGCGGTCCAGCGGGCTATCCTTGGCCTGCACGAGCGCGGTCGTGATGGCGCCGCACTGGCACTTCTTCTGCCACGCAGCGCCGGCCGGCATGCTCTTTAGGAACGTAAAGCCATTGAGCGGCTCCTTGCAGGTCTTGCACGGTACGTTGATTGGCTCTTCCTTGCGCTGTGCCGCCTGCGATTGTGCAATGCGCTCCTCACGCGAGCCGCGCTGTTTTGCCTGTCCCATGGTAATCTCCAGAAAGAATGCCGTAGTATACCATTAAATATCGTTTGTGACTACTGCGGCCGTCAGCCGCGTATTTGCGCAAGCTTTGTGTCGAGCTGGTCCAGCGTCGCAGGCGCCCGGCAGGGCACGAAACCGCCGGCGAGCGCCGCGGCGGACACCCGGCCCGGCACGGCAGCCATTCCATGGTCGACCGGTACCAGATGCGAGGCGCCCAGCGCACGGGCAAACCGGGCGAGCGCAACGTGGCCCAGGCGACGGGGCGCCTTCAGTCGCGCTTCCCAGAACGTCACCAGGTAGAGGCGCGTCTCGCCATCCTCGGTGATGAGGTACCCGGATGCGCTTACGGCCCGCCGGCCGGCGTAGCTGAAGTCGAAGATGGCCAGCAGGCCGTTGTACTGGATGTGGTGGTCAACCATGTTTGCCTTTCATGCAATTAGAACCGTATAGAACGGCGGCAGGGCATGGCTATACCGAATTAGGACAACAACGATGAGGTAACCATCATGATTCAACTTTGGCACGGCGGAAGCCGTTGGAATGGCAAACCGGAAGTTCAGGCGCCTAAGCAGGGACGCTACGAATGCGGACCTGGCATTAACCTGACCACGCACTACCTGCGCGCGCGCAAATACGCCACCGGCGGCAAGGTCACCACCTTGGTGACGCTGTCAGACAACATCCGTTGGCTGGAACAGGCGAAGCTGCCCCTCAAGGACCTGGTTCAGTTCCTCGACGAGACGCCGCGCCTGCCTGGCAGGGCCGCGCTGAAGGAAGACTTCCTGCAGCGAGCAATCGAACGTGGCATGGCCATGGACGACTTGTGCCCGGTAGAGCGCCTGGTCAATGTGCTCATCAACTCGGAAGCCCTCGCGGGCAAGGTTGGCCTGCACCTGGCGGACTGGCTGACCAGGAATGGTGTCGATGCTGCGCTGCACCGCGCGATGGGCCAGGAACAGTGGGTCATCGTGTTCAACCCGGCAATCATCGTCAAGCACCAGGTCGTGCCTGCGGCCAGCGTCAAGCTGGACCAGTACGAGATGCCCCAAATCAAGTTGCCGTCGATGCCGGCTGAAAGGACCCCATGTCTCTGATACCGGCCGTACCGCAACGTGAAGTCGCCGTTCCCGGGAATTCAACCCTGAAACTGCGCATTTACGGCGTAGACAAGGCCCGCGACCTGGGGCAAGTCATGGCGCAGGCCGTCTGTGTCCTGCGCGACGGTACAGCCGTACCGCGCGCTGAGCTCACAGAAGCCGAGCGCTCGGCCGTCAAGGCCTACCTCGAAACCAATCATCCAGAACACGCAACTCTTTAAGGAATACACAATGAACCAGGAATTTCGCGACGCCATCGCCGCGCTGAAGCAGACTACCGACGACTTCAACAACGGTCGCGTCAAATCGGTACCGCACTCGCACGCCCGCAGGACTGCATTGATTGCTGCCTTCCAGGCACTGGCCGGCATCTGTGGCGTCAAACTGCAGCCCATCAGCGACATCGACGGCAACGGCGAACTGCGTGTTGTCGCACTCGACGGCGACAAGGACCCGCGCTTGGGCGCTGGCCGATTCGGCGACGCTTTCGTGGCGCTGCTCAATACGGCCCGCCCGCGGACCGGCGCCTTCGGCAGCACCACGCTGGACGCTCTCGCAGGCTGGTGCTACGTGAACCACTTCGAAGCCGAAAAGATGGTTTTACGCTATGCGGAATCCAACGCATAAGGTAAAAACTTAACTCAAGCGCCCACCTGCACTGCAGTGTGGGCGTTTTCACTTGCAAATATCCCATAAAACAGCTATAATGCTCGCATCTCGTTAAGGAAAGATTCATGGACACGACTCAGTGCAATTGCGGCCAATGCGGCATCAGCCAAACCGAAGCCCAGAAGATGGTGAAGCTGCAGAACGACACCTACGTGTGCGATGTCTGCGCCGAGGAAATCTACCACCTCCTGCAGTCGCAGCCCGCCCCTGACGCAGCCGCATCGGCGGCCACCGTCGCGGTCGGCAGCACGCCACGCGAAATCGTCGCATTCCTCGAGCAGTACGTCGTCGGTCAGTCGGCAGCGAAGAAGACCCTGGCCATTGCCGTGCGCGACCACTACAAGCGCCTGGCACAGCCCGGCGACAACGCAGTCGAAATCGACAAGAGCAACATTCTGCTGCTGGGCCCGACCGGCACGGGCAAGACCCTGCTGGCCCAGTCGCTGGCGCGCATGCTGAACGTGCCGTTCACCATCGCCGACGCCACCAGCCTGACCCAGGCCGGCTACGTGGGCGACGACGTGGAGACCATCCTCCAGCGCCTCATCCAGTCCGCCGATGGCGACATCGAAAAAGCTGAGCGCGGCATCGTCTTCATCGACGAGTTCGACAAGCTGGCCAAGGCCGGCGCCGGCGCCTCCATCACCCGCGATGTGTCGGGCGAGGGCGTGCAGCAGGCGCTGCTCAAGATTATCGAGGGCGCTCGCGTCAGCGTGCCGGTCGCCGGCAACCGCAAAAACCCGGGTGGCGCGGTCAACTACATCGATACCAAGAACATCCTGTTCATCCTCGGCGGCGCTTTCGTCTCACTGCTGGACAAACTGCACAAGCCGAAGCGTGCGCGCAAGAACATCGGCTTCATCGCACCGGAAGTCAAGGCCGACGAGAAACCCAAGGTGGTCACGCCGCAGGATGTCATCGACTTTGGCATGATTCCGGAAATCGTCGGGCGCCTGCCGGTCCTCGCTGTCCTGGATGCCCTGGACGTCGACATGCTCGAGCGCATCCTGACCGAGCCGAAGAACGCCATCATCCGCCAGCAAAAAGCCCTGTTCGAGATGGAAGACGCAACCCTGGTCTTCGAAACCGGCTCGGTACGTGCCATCGCCGAGAAGGCCCATGCGCTCAAGACCGGTGCCCGCGGCGCACGGACCATCATCGAGAACCTGCTCCAGGATGCCAAGTTCGAAGTGCCAGGTACCACCGGCGCGACGGTGACCGTCAAGGCCGACCTCACGGTCAGCATCGACTACCAGCTGGCGCTGGCCGCGTAACCCGCGACCAGATGCAGGCGAAAGGCGCCCACGAGGCGCCTTTTTTGTGCCCAAAAAGCGTTATACAGATTGAACCTGACAACGATGGAGTTTGCGTGCTGCTGATTACCGACACCCCGATAAAGCCGTTGCCGCCGCGGGAAAAGCGCGTGCGGGCCGACGAGCCGTTCCAGCCCGGCGAGGTGTTCATGATTCGATATATGGCTGTACCGACGATGGTCACGGTCGTCGCGCGGCACCCAAACGTCGTGGAGACCAACCTGGTCACCGTGCCAGTCGACCGGTTCGACCAGTGCGTGCTGTTCCGCCTGGGCCGGCGCCGGCGGGTCCTCGGGATATGGCTGCCTTGGCTTCAGTGCAAGCCTGAGCGCGTCATCCACCTCAAGCTGGGTGACGAGAGCGTCAGCATGGACGACGAGTTCTGGCGCAACCGGCGCTGCAGCCTGGCACGGGAGGTCGCGCATGGTACCTGAGAGCGCTGACGCAACCCCAGTTGCACGGGCGTCCGTCGTGTTGTTCGCGCGCTACCAGGCCGTGCTGGCTGACGCCGCTGACTTCCCATCCGCCGCCGACGGCTGTACTCGGGCGCACCTGCTCTGGATGTGCACTACGGCCACGGAGCAGGCGCCGAGCTGGCCCGACGATAAGACGTCGCGCTGGCTTGGCTTCGTCCAGGGTGTGATGACGATGCAGGGCCTGCTCACCGTTGCTGGTGAACGCGAATTCTCCCGTCCGCTTTTCCACGCTGCGTATGCCGAGCAAGGTAATGTGGCTCCGGCCTCGATGGCGCCACCGCCAGCCTGACCGCACCCCGCCATGAAAAAGGCGCCCCGCAAGGCGCCTTTTCAGATTTAGACCGCCGCCGTCAGGCTTTCGGAATGACACGTTTCTCGAGCGTGAACCGGCCCACCAGAGCTGCCGACAGTGCTCCGTGCACCGCGCCCAGCAGGCCCATCCCGGCCAGGAGCAAGGGAACCAGATAGGATGCGGACTCCGACACTTCACCGTCAGGCATCCCGGTCACCACCACCAGGGAAAACAAGGTCGCGAGGCTGAAGATGGAGGCGGCGCCGGCGCGCGCGCCGAACACGGCACGGTTCCTCGCCTCCGACAGGTCGGCGCCGCTCTTATTGGCGAAATAGCCGAACAGCACCCCGGTCATCGGCCAGGGCATCAGGCCGGCGGCATAGATGGTCAGCAGCAGTATCTCAGTCGGGCTAGGGTCATTCGGCAAGGCCAGCAGGAGCGGGATGTGCAGGCACGCGAGGAGGCCCCCGGCGGCCGCAAAAAATGGCATCGCCTTCCAGTAGGCGACGCGGTGGCGGATTGCGGGTGATGACATGGTCGAGGCGTTCAGTCCTGGAAGGTCGGCAGGGGTGCCCAGTGGGTGAAAAATCGTTCGTGCGAGCTGATGGGGCCGTAGATGGCCACGCCGTAGCGCCGGTTGATGAGCTGCATCTTGGAGCCGCGCGGGGTGTCCGCGCCGATGCTGCGCCAGTGGTAGCCCTTGTCGATGAGGGCGACGTGGGTATTGTCGTGGCCGTCGACGGAACTGCGAGCGGCGGCGGCGGCAACCAACATCCTGGATGCGGATTCCAGCAGCTCACGGAGCGGGTGTCCGATGGGCACGGCCAGCAAGGCGGTGTCGATTTTATGGGCTTGGTCTACATAGTCTTCTGCGTTCGGTGCCAACATGGTCAGGTCCATCTGAGGTAATACTCAGTATATGGACGCAGGCCCGCCATCGAATGGCAGTCGACGCTGTGCGCAGCACCGGCACCCGCGGGACGCGGCTACACCGGCTGGAGTGCGGTGCCCGTCAGCGGGTCATAGAAGGAGTCCTCTATTTCGAAGAATTCGCCGAAGCGCTGACGCAATCTGAAATACTCCTCCGGCGCCAGGTTGTGCCGGACGAGGCGATTGAGCTCGCCGTTGGTCAGCAGGAGTTGCATCTCGTGCGTCCGATACAGGTAACCCGGCCCGCCAGACAGGACGCTATAGCCAACGGGCGGGCCCAGCACCAGCGACTCGGAAATCGCTAGTTGAATAGCGGTGCTGGGGTCCACTCGAACAGTGCCCATACCGTGGACAATATTCACCTGAAACGGCCCCAAGCCCGTATCTACCCGCCCCACAGGGATGGTTGTGACGGCATCGTCGGTATCAGTCAAGTCCACAGCGCACCTCAATGTTTGATATGCGTTTAAGTGTACTCGGGAAACCCGGACCATAGCCGGGCATGTGTCGTATTCATGCCCGGCAATCTTAGACCTGGCGCAAGGGCAGGTCACGTGCGACATTCAGGGGGTGCTGTAATGGCGCCGACAGCCGGCGCCGGTTGCGAATCAGTCTTTTACCCAAATCGGGCCGCACGCCGGCGAGACCGCGGTCGGTACGCCGTACGGCATCGTCAGGCTGTTCGCGCACTCGACCATGACCTGCTCAACGATGGGGAGGTATTCCTCGTGATGCTCAGTTGGCCACGCGAAGACCACCTCGTCGTGCACCTGGTTGATGGAGCAGTCGAAGATGTGCGGGTAGTCCACGCGCAGGCGGTGCATGATGAGGCCCAGGATGTCTGCGCCGGACGACTGGTCCTGATAGGAGAGGGCAGCGTTTAGGCCGAAGGCGACGATGTTGCGGCCGGCCAGGGTGCGGGCCAGCCACCAGCCCGTGCGTGACGGCTTTTCTTTGCCCAACTCGGGCACGTACACGACGCCGACCTGCAGGCATTCGGTCCACAGGTGCCACAGCTCTACCTCGGGATAGGCGTTCATCCAGAGCGCACGAATCTCGTGTGCCTCTTCCATCGTCCAGTGCTCGTCATAGCCGCGAGCCGCGGCCTCCTGGAAGCCCGCATCCGCCATACCGTACAGAAGTGACAGATTTGCAATCTTGCCTTGCTGGCGACGTGGGCCCAGTTCCTTCTTGAGCTTTTTCTCAAGCGCCTTGCGGTCCGGTACGGACAGGCCCTCGAACTCCTTCATCGGGTCGCGGCCGACCAGCTTCATGCCGGTAAACGTGTGAATGTCGATGTCCGCAACGAATGCGTCACGCAGCGCGGAGTACTCGCGTTCGCCGCGCTTGGCGCCCAGCGACAGGCACTGGGCAAAGCGCCAGCCCAGCTTCACCGAGAGCAGTTCCTCCTTCAGCTCGCTGCGGCGCTGGAAGTACACTTTTCGCTGGATGCGCTCGGCGTCCAGGTCGTCCTTGAGCTTGTCGAGGCGCGCCTCCAGCCGGGTGACTTCCTTCTCGTAGAGCCAGGCCTGGTTTTCCAGGGCAGCGGCAGGGTCCTTCGCATCGAGCAGCGGAGCGACCTTGCGGATGACCTTTACCACTGCTTCCGGCGGCTGCACGTCACCTTCTACCGCGGTGCCGGCCGCCAGCGCCAGCATCTCGCGCTGCGAACGCACGCAGAGCGCCGCGCCCACGCGCACGTCCAGCGCGCCGAAGTCGGATGCGACAATGGTGTGGGTGAACTGGGCGTCAATGTGCGCTTCCAGCGCCTTGCGCTCGGCCGACGGCCACTCCGGCACCTTCTTGTCGGACCAGAACATTGCCGCCATCCAGGCCGATTCAACCTCCACCAGCTCGCCAACCGTCACCGCGCGCTCGGCCACCGCTTCCAGCAACGGCTGGTTCAGCTCCGTTGCTAGTATGCGCATGTACTCGCAGCCAGGGCGGGTGCCCGAAATGAGCATCGCGCGGAACAGCTGGTCGCGCGGGAACTGCTGGACGTTCGGCTCCGAGGCCGCAAGGCGCCCGGTGACCGGGCCATGGGACAGCAGAGAGCGGACTCGGCCATCCGGGCCGCGACGCGCAAAACCAACGACTTCCAGCGCCATCGAGCTCGACTTCTTCGAGCGGCAAACGGCGACCCATGCGTTGAACAGCGGTCGGGATGCCTCAATCTGGACGGCGCGGCAGGCTCGCAGGTCCTTCTCGCCAACCTGCGGGGCGCCAGTGGATGCCGTCCGGCGCAGCACCACGCCGCGCGCTTCGAACGCCGCGGCCAGGCACCGCTTCAGGCCGTCGTCCAGACCGGCATCCGGGTCCGCCAGTGCGTCGCGATGCAAGGCGAGGGTCGGCTCCATGTCGATGAGCTCGCCGACCTTCTTGGCCAGTTCAGCACGTTTGCGAATGACATAGCGGCGGCCGACGTCGCTGTTGATGGGCATGCCGTGCTCGCGCAGCAGCACTAGCTCAGGGACTTGTGGCTCGATGAGCCGGACAGTCGCCTGGCGCGCACGGCGGCCCAGGTAGCCCTGCAGCAGGTCGCCATCCTCGCCAACTTCCAGCAGCTCGCACAGGATGCGGTCAGCCCATACCGTGTCGTCGTTGGCGTAGTCGTAGTGGGCAAAGCCCAGCAGGCCGGTCCAGTTGTTCGGCTTCTGGTAGGTCTTGTCGACCACCACGCCGAACATGGCCAGCACCACGTCAGCCAAGCTGCCGCCGGATGCGCCGGAGATGAGCGACTTCCACGCGGCCTGGCCGACCGCGTCGGCGAACGGCACCTCGTTGATGTGCTTGATGTTCCGGATGAGCTCGGCACGCACCAGCACCAGCTTCGGGCGCAACAGGCGCGTCATCAGCATGGTATCGACCACCATGGCCGGCATCGTCATGCGGCCCTCGGCCAGGCGCAGCCAGTACAGGTCGAAGCCCGCGTTGTGCGCGATGAACATGCGCCGCGACAGGATGGCGCGCGCGACCATGGCCGTCAGCCTCGGGCCCATCTTGTCGCAGTCGAACACGAAATTCACACGCTCGCCGCGCCGGCCTCGCTCGGTGGGCACCCGCGCCTGAATGGTACGCATGCGCACGACGTTGGACGCACCCTGCTTGATGTCTACCGGCGCCAGCGCCACCGGCGTCGACGCATCGGTCAGGCCTGTCGTTTCGACGTCGGTCGACACCCAGTGGGCCTGCTGGATGACGTCGAGCGCAGCATAGACCGCCTCCTCATCCGACAGGAATGGCGGGGCCTTGCCCGCGCTGTCCTGGACTTCGAAACCAAAGCCCATCTGCATGGGAACGTGAACGGTGACGCTCTTTTTAGCCACAGGGGAATCTCATGAATCAGTATTGCGTTAAGCCTCTAATTTACCATAGAATACCGCTTTTCGCAAGTTTCGTGCGAGCTGGTCGAGGCGGGGGAGGGGTTATACCGAAGTATAAGCAGCCCTCCAAGGAGCCCGAATGCCCTGCACGAAAACCACGCTATACATAGCGTGGAAACAAATATTTGAGAGGTAACCATGTCAAGTCTTCCTAAACTGACGGCAGCAATGCTGCACCCGCAGGCCGAAGGTCGCTGGCTAGACATCTTCCAGTACCTGTGTCCCGGGATGTTCGATGAAGCGATTGATAAAATCGGCACCCACGTGACCTGTCCCTTCCATGGAGGGTCAGAGGACTTCCGTTTCGTCAAGCGCGCGACCAAGAAGGGTGGTAATACCGCCCAGAGCGGTGTGGCGATGTGCACGTGCGGGGTCTATGCAGACGGCTTCGCGGTCTTGCACAAAGCAATGGGCGGCCGATTCATCGACGTGCTCAAGCAGGTCGATGTCTACCTGAACGGCTCGTCAACGCCGGCCCCGGCGCCCGTCAAGAAACCTGTCGCGGCGGCGGTGGCAAAAACACTATCCCTAGAGGAGCAGGCGGCAAAAGACGCCGAAATTCTGGCGAAAGTGAAAGCACTGTGGAGCACAGGGAGGCTGTTTAACCCGCAGACCACGCCCTACTATGTTGAGCGCGGCATCGACCCTCGCATTCTGGATGACCTTCAGAATGTGCGGACGGTATCGAGCCTGGCGTACTGGCACACGGTCGACAAGAAGCTGACGAAGCTTGGCAGCTTCCCGGCCATTCTGGCTCACATGCAGGATGCCGAGGACAACACGGTCGCAGTTCATCGCACCTGGTTGACCGAGGACCGTCGCGGAAAGGCACCTGTGCCCAAAGCGAAAAAGCTGTCTGAGTCGCCGAATGCAGCAGGTGCTGCCATCCGGCTGTTCGATGCCAAGGGAACTGATGTCCTGGGCATTACCGAAGGTATCGAGACCGCAATTGGCGCCCGCCAGCTGTGTGTCGGCGGATACTTTGAAGGCCTCGGCAAAATTCCTATCTGGGCCTGCTATGCAGAGCGCAACATCCGGAATTTCCAGATTCCAGCCTGGCTGTTGCCTACGCTCACCAAAATCATCATCTTTGCGGATAATGATGCGCGTGGCACCGGCGTGGCTGCTGCCAAGGAGTTCCAGGAGCGCATGGCCACCGAGCACCCTGACCTGATTGTCGAAATCAAGGTGCCGGAAGTGGTCGGTGAAGACTGGCTCGACGTTCTGGTTAATCTGTAAACAACTTCAACACCCCTCGCGCAAGCCAGGGGTGTTTTTTCGCGCGCAAAAAAGCAGCCCCGGAAGGGCTGCTGGAGGGAATGTCAGTGCAACAGCTTGGCCTCGATGTGGCGATAGATGCCGAAGTCGTCGCCATTTTCCGCGACATCGTCGTCGAGCAGTAGGGCGCTTGTTGCGGTAGCGCCGTGGCTTTCAAACCAGGCACGCCAGCGCTCGAGCAGGGCAGGCACCTTCTCAGGAGAAATCTCCCAGGAGACGAAGCCGATGGCGTCGACTTCCGCGCTGGGGCGCGTAGCCCAGCTGTGCACGCCGTACTCGCGCGCCAGTGTACCGGCAACACCGTCAGCCAGCAGCGTAGCCATGCTGCGGAAGTCGGCCGCATTCAACGCCTGCAGCACAGCAGCGCGATTGCGAACGTTAAAGCCATGCGTCTCGTAGCGGTCACCATGCTTGAATGTGAAATAAAACACAATTGAGTTAACAGTTGTGCTGTGTTCGGATGCCGGTGCGGCCAGGGTTGGGGTACTCATTGTTGTATGTCCTCGGGTGTGCAGAGAAGCCTGCTCTCAGTATAAGGCGCGGCTCGGCGGCGTGGATTCTAAGCTATACCGCGTAGGTCAACACTATTTTGAAAGGTAAATCATGTCGCAAGAAACTAGCCAACCCGCCATCACATTCCTGAACATGACCGGCGACATCACCGTCACATGGGACGCAGCCAATGAGGCGGCTATCCTGGCGATGGTCGAGGAGAAGATGAAGCAGAAGTTCACCTTCTTCATCCTGAAGCCGCGCTTCCTGTCCATACTGGGCAAGAAGAAGGTGGCCGCGAAGACCATCGGGGAAATCGCTGCCGCCGGCTCGGTTGTCATCGACGATGACGACTTCCAACGCCTCGAAATCAAGCAGATGATGGGTCGCCTGAACCTGCATGACAAGGACGTCGAAGCAGCTGTCGCATCCGGCAAGGCTCACCTGACCAAGTCGGATGAGCCAGTGGACCGCGCCACCGTACGTCGTGCCACAAGCGCACAAGAGGTGGTCCGGCACCAGTCGGTGGCCGTTCGCCGCGTTGTTGGAGGCTAACCATGCCGGTCGCATCGCTATGTGAGGCCCCAGCCGCCGCGGTGCCGCCGCCGCGGCCGTTTGGCGTGCACATGGAGACGAGCTATATCCTCGAATGCTCTGTCGAGATGGGCGAAATCACGCCCCTCGAAGACATGGTGTTCCGCGTGCAGAACCCTGCGGCCATGGCGCTCATGGAGCGTGTGGACCGGGATGAGATGCTCCCTCCGCACTGGCTGCGCAACACGGCGCGTCAATACCTGGACAGCCTGCCGTTGGAGGACAGGTACGTGTGGACGTTGCGTGCACTCTCCGGGATGGAATTCGGGATGCGCATGCTGCAGGACCGCATGGAGTTCATGGTTCAGGCCAAGGTGCAGTCCGACCTTGGCATCGAGGAGCGAACCTCCATTCGGTTCATGGATGAAGGCACTCCGGACGTGTTCGCTGAGAAGCTGTTTGCCTCGGTGCATGACGTGACACAGGCCCGCGTGCAGCAGTTCGTGGCGGAACGGTACAGCGAGGCGAAGGCCAGGCTGGAAGCTGACCTGCGCATCGCGCACGAGGCCAGCGCGTGGGTCACACTGCCGGGAAACCGGGAGCGCGCCCGCCGGATTGCCGCACGTCTGTTTCAGGACATGCCGGACCTGGTGACCGACCCGGAAACGGGCATCACAACCGTCCGCCAGCTTGTCCAAGCGAGCATTGCTGCCCAGCGCAAGACGCAGCGCCGCGCGCGCAGTGCCATCAAGAAGGCCCTGAAGCTTTTCAGCCGTACCGGGCTGGAAGACAGCGTCCGCCTGATGGTGTCCGGACACGAGGTAGAGCTCTCGCATCCAGACTCCTCGTTCAAGTTCGTGCTGCAGCCTCTTCAGGCCGGCTGGCTTGAGCAGAAAACGGCGGCGCCAGGCGGTCACGTGCCGTACCAGCTCACCCTGCTGACCAAGGAGGGCGTATTTCTGAGCCGGCTCTGCGTGCTGTTCGACCAGACTCCCGTGCTGGACCAGCTGCTGGCGCTGACGTTCTTCGTGCAGTCCGGCTGCGAAGAGGAAATCCTGTCGAATGCCAACTGGTTCGGTTACGAGAACGCCGAGGCTGTGCGCGGCATCCTTGCAGAGAAAGCGCCGTCCTTACTGAGCAAGGTTCCCGCGACTCAAGGATGCGGCAGTACCCGGACCGACCTGTCCGGACTCTCGGACACCTTTGCCCGCACCCAGGCACACTGGGAACCGTTCAAGGGTCCGGTCAGGAACTGGATTGCTACGTGGATGGGCGAGCTGTACGCGGCGCTCCCCCGGCCAGGCAACGCACTGCCTGCTCTGGCCTGAAACTCAAGAGCCACTCCTTGGAGTGGCTCTTTTTTTGCAACGCAACCTGCGTCAGCGCTTGGCTTCGTATCCGCCGCAGGAGTTATAAGTCGAGTAAGTCGCCAGGTACTGTACTCCGAATGCAAACGAGTTGACATTCGGGGTATAGTCCAGCACTTGAGTTGGGTCACCGCACGAGTAGTTGGTGAAGTCGACCGAGCAATTGCCGTCGCTGGTGCAGCGAATCCGCGACTGCGTGTTCCAGTTGTACTGGAAGCCGGAGCCGGTGAAGTCGGCGACGCTGTTCGCGGTTTTGACCTCGGTGTACCCGCAGCAGTCATGGTAGGTGACCGTCACGCTGTTGTCCCCGCCGCAGGAGATGTCGAACGTGCAGCACTCCTGTGCCGTGCTGTTGCACCGGAACGACTTCGGCGTGCAAGTCAGAGATGGCGTGAGGCTGGCCACCGCCCCGCTCGTCGAGCACCCGTATTCTGCCGTCAGGCGCTGCTCGTGGCAGACTTCCTGCGACCGGGTACGCGTGTAGCTCAGGTGCTCGATGGTGTAATCCTGTTTCGTCGTGCAGCTGCGCATGGCCAGGGGCACCTCGGCGCTGCAGGACTCCGTCCAGGTGGTCGTGTTGACCACCTTGTTCAGGCACTGGGGCGTCGTGCCGCAGTCCTGTCCCTCGACCGCCACCTGTGCCGTTTTCTGTCCGGGCTTGATGCCGC
>Ga0308169_10000357_pt1 | contig 73866 bp, 78 predicted proteins | sample PhyBR1_2_FD_202139 | JGI IMG/M metagenome (GOLD analysis project Ga0308169, IMG submission 202139) | Phyllosphere microbial communities from UC Gill Tract Community Farm, Albany, California, United States - DLSLSB.R1 | ecosystem: Host-associated > Plants > Phyllosphere > Unclassified | place...
ACGAGGCGACGCACCGTGCGGAGGATCGCTTGTGCTTTGCGGCCGGCGACGTCGGGCTGCTTCTTCTCGTAGCTGACGACTGCGAACGAGAGGGCGAAAGAAGGAGAGGAGGAAGAGGGTCAGCACGTGCGGTCGTGCAGGAGGGAGGGTCGGGCGACGAGCCGGGACGCACCGCTGTCCGAGTACCTCTTCCACTCGTACCAGGGCTTGAGCTGGAGGAAGCGGAAGATAGGGTAGAGGTCGGCGAGCGAGGACAAGCGAGTGGACAGGGGAAACGCAGAGGGAGGAGGACGAGGACGTGTGCGAGGAGAGGGGGCAAAGGGAGAGAGGGTCGTGAAGAGCAAGAGGGGAGAGCTAGTGTCTGTAGTATGAGAGGAGAGGGCGAAGAGGAGGAGGAGCGAGGCCGGGCGCGACGAGTCCTTACTTCTTCGACTTGGTGAGCTTTGCGCCCGCCTTTGCCGCCCGACGACGACCGAACCAGCCCTCGCCATCCCAGTTCTCGAGCGCCTCGACGAACACCTCGCCGATCATCTTGCTCGGCAGCTCGACGACAAAGTGGAATGCGATCGAGAGGGCGAACACGATGCCGAAGAGGGCGACCCAGGTCGTCCCGAGGATGGCCGAGCGCTGCTCCTCACCTCTGAAGCCGTACGAGTCGCGAGAGGAGGCAGTTCGCTCAGGCAGCGCGAGAGGAGAAGGTGCGCTCGAACGAAAAGTGCATTGCGAAGGAGCGACGACCCCGCTCGGACCTACTCCTCCTCGACGACCTGGTTGATGAGCGTGCCGACGCCGTGCGACACAAAGACGCGGAAGTCGTCGCCGTCCTTGAGGAGCGTCTGCGGCTCGCTCGACCAGCCGACGCCGGCCGGAGTGCTGCGAGGAGGGAGGAAGCGGGACGAGCGCGAGGGAGAGTCAGTCACGTGCGCGAGCTGCACTTCCTCGAGCCGGCGAGACGAGACGCACCCAGTCAAGATGATGGTGCCGGGAGGGAGGGTCGTGCCCTGCGACAAGAACGAGACGATCTTGGGGACCGAGAAGATGAGGTCGCTGCGAGCGAGGGAGGCGGGCGGTTCAGTCGGTGCTTCAGCGGCGACGGCACGAGGAGACGAACAGGGACGCACTCGAGCCCGCTCTCCTGCACTGTCTTACCGTTGAGCTCTCCTCTGATCTTGAGCTCGGCGATGCTCCTGACCTGCTCCTTGTTGACGACGGCCGGGCCGACTGGACATGCGCCGTCGAACGACTTGGAGTAGCACCACTGCGACTGCGCAAACTGCGCCCGACGAGAAGAGACGTCGTTGGCGGCCGTGTAGCTGCAGGGCGAGCGAGCTGTGAGCGGCGAGGTCGTGCGCAGCGAGAGCGAGCGAGCGAGCGAGGAGGGGAAGGTGGGACGCACCCGAGGACGCAGTCGAGCGCATCCTGCTCCGAGACGTTCTTGGCCGCCTTGCCGATGACGATGACGAGCTCAGACTCGTAGTCGGCGGCCTTGTCCTGGACGAAGGCCTTGGGGATGACGGTCGGCGCCGGGAACGGGTCGGCGAGGCTGGTCGACGGCTTCATGAAGAGGACGGGGACCTCGGGCAGCGCCATCTTGACCTCCTCGGCGTGACGAAGGTACTGCGGGCGAGGGAGAACAGGGTCAGCGCAGGTCCGCACGAGCACGAGTGGGGAGGAGGGAGAGGGAGCGGGACGCACGTTGAGCCCGATACAGCGGATGGTGCCGACCTCTGACTGAGCGAGCGGCGACAGGATCGTCTTGACCTTGTCCTTGGTGCCGGTGCGCTCGCCCGGGTCGAGGATCGAGGTGCCGGTGAACGTCTCGACCTCGATCGGCTCGCCCGCGAACGAGGCGAGGCCGACGTCCTGCGCTGGATCGGCCGGCTCGCCGATGAGGGGAGTACCGCCGGATGCTGGCACGAAGCGAACGAGGCGGGACCAGGTCGACATGGTCGCAGAGGGCGGGAGGAACGAGACGAGGTGGGGCGAGGAGCGAGACGGTGATGAGGTCGACAGGGCGGTGCGGGCGTGGCGGAGGGCGGTGCGCGTGCAGCTGGCTAGCATGAGCTCGCAGAGGGCGAGTAGGTGGGAGGCGCAGTTCGCAGCTGCGGTGCTGGGTCGTCGAGAAGAGAGCGGCCGCGGCTGTGCGGAGAGCGGACCGTCGGCTCTCGATTTCAGCACGGCCGCCTCGCCTCCTCTTGTCGCTGCAGCGCAGTACTAGTCAGCTCGCCCTGCAGCAGCGTGTTACCAAACCGCTCTTGACAGCCGCGACGAGTTCGAGAAAGGCGCTGCGGCGAGAAAGAGCTCTGGCCTCCTGCCCTCGCTCGCTCGCTCTCACTCTCGCTCTCTGTCTGCCTCGTCACGCACATCGTCTAGGAGAGGGCCGTGAGAAGTGCAGTAACAGGGTATACGCAAGGGTGCGAGGAGATGGCGAGGAGGAGGGAGAGAGAGAAGAAGGATGAGGACAAGCGAGTGGACAGGGGAAACGCAGAGGGAGGACGTGTGCGAGGAGAGCGGGCAAAGGGAGGGAGGGTCGTGAAGAGCAAGAGGGGAGAGCTAGTGTCTGTAGTATGAGAGGAGAGGGCGAAGAGGAGGAGGAACCAGGCCGGGCGCGACAAGTCCTTACTTCTTCGACTTGGTGAGCTTGGCGCCCGCCTTTGCCGCCCGACGACGACCGAACCAGCCCTCGCCGTCCCAGTTCTCGAGCGCCTCGACGAACACCTCGCCGATCATCTTGCTCGGCAGCTCGACGACGAAGTGGAACGCGATCGAGAGGGCGAACACGATGCCGAACAGGGCGACCCAGGTCGTCCCGAGGATGGCTGACGCCGACGAGCCGTTGTTCGACATGCTGAGGGCGATGTCGGGCACGATCGTGAACGTGATGGCCGGCGCGAGGAGGACCATGCCCGGCGCAAGCTTGCCGAGCGACCGCATGACGACGTTGCCGAAGACGGTCTGGGCAATGCCCGACGTCTCGATGCAGAAGAGCCAGCACGCCGCGAAGAGGGCGTCGCAGAACGTGATCTCGGGGTGGTCCGTGACGTTGATCGTCGCGAGGCCGCTGTTGACGTTGTCGCGGATGACGGGCACCCACTGGGTGACGAGGGCGACGGCGATGAGGACGGCGTGGAGCGAGAGACGCTTCCAGGTCGCCCACTTGGTGCGGATGCGGTGCAGGTGGCCGTGCGCGTGCATGTCGGCGATGACGAGGCCGAGGACGGCGACGAACATGTAGTTGTACGTCGTCCACGAGAAGAAGGCGATGATGCCGCTGCGAGCAGAGGGGAGGGAGCTCGTCAGCTCTGAAGACCGTCAAGGCATGACCAGGGTACAGAGAGGAGGCGGGACGCACTAGACCCAGTACCGGTTGGACGACAGGTTGCCGAGCATGAGGTGCGTCACGTAGACGGCGTACGACGCCTGGAAGAACCACGGGTTGGTCCACAGGTTGCCCGCGAACGTCTGGCCGGCGATCGTCGTCGTCTCGTACGTAGTAAACTGCGAGGGGGTCGAACGCGCTCGTGCGACGTCAGCGTCGACGCTCTAGGCGAGGGAGCGCAAGAGAGAAGGAGAGAGAGAGGGAGCGGGACGCACGAGGTCAAAGACGAGGGTCGCGTAGCCGGCAAAGTTGCTGATGAGCCCCCAGTACGGCTCGTCCATGCCGACGTTGTTGCAGTTGGCCGTGTTGGCGTTGTTGGCGAGGCCCCACTGGAGGCCGACGACGACGAGGACGGGGAGGAGGAAGCGGAAGGGGCGGACGAGCATGGCGCGCGTGAGGCGGGCCCACGAGATGAGGGCCGTGTTGGCCTTGGACGCGCCGCCGTTGAGCTGCGTCGCCGCCGCCGGCGAGGGGACGTCCCACAGTGGCGTGACGAGCGACCGACCGAGGAGGATGAGGAGGAAGACCCAGCCGAGGTTGGTCGAGCTGCGTGCGAGAGAGGCGAGCGCGAGGCGTCAGCGGACGAGGAAAGTGCGGGGTGGACGAGAGGGGGAGGGAGCGCGAGCGACGCACCGAGCGATGAAGAGCGGCGAGTTGCGCTGGATCGCCGAGTAGTCGTCGTTCGAGATGGTGGCCGAGAAGAAGGTGCCGTTGAGGACGACCCACGCGGCGATGAACTTCATGCCGTCGAGGTAGCCGAGACGAGGGAGCTTGACGTGGCGCTCATCCTTGCCCGAGTCGGCGAGGTTGGCGCCGCCCCACGCGCGATACAGGGCCTTGAGGCCGGTCGGCTTGGGCCCGCGGCGGTACGGCGCGCTGTTGCCGCTGCCGGACGAGGTCGACGGCGCGATGTACTCGCCGAGCTGGTCGGCGCCGCCGAGGCGCATCTTCTCGTCCTGGCCCTTCTCGGCGCCGGGCGTCATGCCCTCGGAGCCGGCGAGGGTCGGGCTCGACTCCATGTACATGGCGTTCGAGAGCGGGTGCGCGCCCTGGCCCGGCTGCGGGCCGTACGACGAGTAGCGGTGGTTGGGCGGGTTGGGCGAGTAGCCGGCGGCGCTCGAGCGCGTCGCGGCCGGGTTGAGGGGCGACGGGTTGGCGAGGTTGGTGGCCGAGCCCGGCTGCGACTGGTAGCGCGGGAGCGAGGGGACCGACGACGAGTAGTTGACATACGGCATCGTCGACGGGTCGGCGGTGGCGCCCTCGATCGAGTGCTGGCTCGAGTTGGCGCTCGAGCCCTGGCGGAAGGGACGAGGGGCGGCCATGCCGCTGTCCTGGTCGCTGTTGTACGGCGACGAGCCCGCGGGCGGGTAGGCGTGCGGGTCGGTGTGGTGGGCGCGGTGAGGGTCGTAGCTCATGGCGGCGGGCGCTCGAGGGGACGGTGGCGGTGTGTAGGGCGAGCTGAGAGGCTGCTGAACGCGCAGAGCGGGTCAGTCACGCACCCAGGGGGAGTGGGACGGCGAGGAGGGAGCGAGGAAGACGGACCTCTGGGCTGCTCGCGTCGATGGGGCGATCGACGGTCGGGAACGAGGCGCGCGCTGATGCGGGCGGGTGCTGCGGCGGTGTCGGACGGCGTGCGAGTCGCGCTTGAGCTGGGCGTGCACGGGCTGGGCGAGAGATGGCGAGGGCGAGAGGGGGAGGTGGGTCGTCGACGCGGAGCGAGCTGGATGGGAGCGTTCGTCTCGCGCGTGGGCCAAACCCCGAATCGGGCAACTGAGACCGTGGACCAAACACCGCTGCGCACCTCGGACAAAACCTCGCCCGCTCTCGGTGCTAGCTGCGCGCAGAGCAAGGCTGTACTAAGGGTATCTCGCTCGCTCAAGTAACTACGAGGGTATCGCCGCGCTCCGACCGCCCGCCGCTCAGGACACCGTGCACCCGCCGCCGCCGCTCGACCGCCGCCGACCACCATCCGCCGCAGGCTGGCTCCCTCGCGTCTCGCCCGCTCGAGGCGCCGTGATAGAGACTCGCGCAGCCTGTGTGGAGGAAGAGCGGCAGCGTCAGCGACCGAGAGTGAGAGCAGGAAGGCCGAGACGAGAGCGAGACGCACCTCCTCGAACGCTTGCTGCACGCCTCGATGTAGCTTGGCCGACGTCTCTGCAGGGACGAGACGAGTCAGCAAGCTTGCTCACCGCTGTTGACGCCGAGGCGAAGGCTGCAGAGCGACGTGAGCGAGACGAGAAGAGCGAGAGAGAGACTCACCAAAGTATCTCGACGCTCCTATCCGCTTGGCGACGGCGAGGCCCTGCAGGTCAAGCGGCAAAGAATCAGCACTCGCCGGCGAGAGCGAGACCAAGCTCGCTGAGGCACGAGCCAGGCGTGTCTCGATCGAGAGGGACGCACCTCCTCGTACTCGACAGGGCGCATCATGGCTTTGGCGAGCTTGTCCTGGACGACGACGTCTGCTCGAAGGTCACACTTGAGCGCGACGACGGCGATCTTGACGCCCGGGCAGTAGTGTCGGATCTCGTCGATCCACTGCGAGCGTCGAAGAGGAGGGGGGGGTCGGTCGTCAGCTTTCGAGCAGGGTGCCGAGCCGCCGCTCTGCAGAGCACTCGGCCTCTTCCGACGTGCGAGAGCGTCATGCAGAGAGAAAGGGGCCCTGACGCACCTTGGCCTCGAGGTTCTCGAGCGAGCTCGGCTGGTCGACCTGCGAGAGGGGAGGCGCGTCAGCCCGGCGCGCGGCTCGATGATGCGGGAGTGAGCTGTGGACGCACCGAGAAGCACATCATGACGAGGTTCGTGTCGGGGTAGGACAGAGAGCGCAGCCGGTCAAAGTCCTCCTGCCCGGCCGTGTCCCACAGCGAGAGCTCGATGGAGCGCCCGTCGACAACTGCGAGACGAAGGAGGGGGCGTCAGCTCGTGAGCGAGGCAGCGCAAACGACAGCTGCTGTTCGTGCCATCGGCCCTCGGGCGCATCGGCCGTACGAGGGACGACGCAGGCCCGCTCGAATCCGGCGAAGGAGGAGGGGCTTTGCCGAACGAGGACTTACCGAGGTCGACGCAGTGATTCTCGAACACGGTCGGCTCGTACCCCTGCATGGCGAGTGCACCATCGAGCGAGTCAGCTACGGTCCTGGGTGAACGGGCTCGGGTGGCGCAAGACGAGGGAGCGAGGCACGCACCTCTGGGAACTCGCCCTTGACGTACACGTTGAGCAGGCTCGTCTTGCCGCAAGCTCCATCGCCGACGACGACAACCTGTGTGCGAGCGAGTCAGCTGTGCTCGGTGGGAAGGGTCGGCGAGGTTGCGGCGAGGAGGAAGGGCGGACCTTGCGGCCAAGCTGCGCGAAGAGGAGGAGGGTCAGCGCGAGTCGGGCGAAGGGAGGGCAGAGGTGGACGCACTGATCGAGCGTGACTGCTGCCTGCGTAGGTGCCTCGTGCGCTCCCTCCTGCGTGGCCGTCGTCGTGGTGGCCGCTGGTCGAGGGAAGAGGGAGGCCGCACAGCGCGGGCATGGCTGCGCAGGATCGGGTCGGCCGAGCGGGTGCGGGTGGCGAGTAGGTGTGCCGAGCGGCCCTGCGAGTGTCGGTCTAGCTCGCGGCGAGGTGGGACGGTGAGGGAGGAGCGAGCCGGCCGTCTCATCTCCTCCGAGTCCGAGTCGTCGTCTCCCCCACTTGGCCCGCTCACGCTTCACACCGCCTCTCTTGCGCCTCTAGAGCGTACCAGGCTGCTCTACAGGCCTCGCAGACATGCCCTACATCGACGTCCGCGGCAACGTCCGGTCCTCTCCGCCTCTGCTCGAGCGACTCGTCGCCCTCCTCCACTCGCTCTGGCTCGCCCTGTGCCTCTTCGTCTCGACCCTGTTCAATGTGCGCTCCCTCTCGACCTCCTCCCTGACGACTTGCGCTGACCCACTCGCCCGCCCGCCCGCAGCCCAACTCGACGAGCCGCCTCCCACCCTCCTCCTCCCTCCGCGACCGAGAACGGCGACGACGAGACGACGGTGGTGCCGGCGGCGGTCGAGGAGGCGGTCCTCGAGGTGGTGGGCGACTGGGAGGAGCGAGCTCAGGTGCGCTCGCCCTCTCTCGAGGCAGTCATGCCTGCACAGGCTCGTCCCGCCGGCAGGCTGACCCTTCTCCTCCTCCATCATCTCGCTCGCGCAGGTCCGTCGGTCGTGTTCAGTCCGAATGGAGGATGCGGACCGTGTGGAGGCGTCCAGATGTAGCCGGGACGAGGGGTGCAATGTGCAGCATCGTCGCTCGGACCCTTCTCGAGGAGAGCCAGCTTCTCGCAGCTCCTTTCTCGATCTCGAAGCACGCTGCGTGTCTCTCTCGGGCTAGGAGAAAGAGTACTGCACAACTGAAATCATTGCAATAGAAAGGGTGGCGTCGAGCGCTTCGAGACGGGCGAGGGAGGAAAGCCGAGGGGAAGAAGGGGGAGGAGGCAGGAGTGGCAACAACGGAGGGGACCAGGTCTAACGGCCTATGCAGAGAGGGAGGGAGGAAAGGAGAGGAGAGAGAGAGCCCGCTCGTCACGCTGAAAGACGCCGCGGGACCGGGACCGTCGAGGACGGCGCCCGAGGGTCCCTTTTCGACGGCTCGAGCGCGCGCGCTTAGAACCAGACGTCGCCCTGCGCGGCGGCAGCGTTGACGACCTTGAGGAAGCCGGCGACATTGGCTGCGAACGACGGAAAGGAGCGTGAGAGGGGAGCGAGGCGAAGAGAGAGGGAGAAGGAGAGGAGGACGCACCTCCCGAAACGAGGGAGGGGAGCTCGCCCTCGGCGGCAAACTCCTGGGCGGTCTCCAGGCACTGGTTGAACGCGTTGGTCATGATGTCCTTGAGCTTCTGGTCGACCTCCTCCTCGGTCCACTGAAGGCGAGCCGAGTTCTGGGCCATCTCGAGGCCGGAGACGGCGACGCCGCCGCAGTTGGCGGCCTTGCCCGGGCCGTACCAGACGCCCTTGGCGCCCTTGTCCTTGCGCGACGCCTCGAAGACCTCGATCGCCTCGAGCGTCGACGGCATGTTGGCGCCCTCGGCGACGAAGCCGCAGCCGGCGGCGACGAGCGCCTCGGCGTCGTCCTTGTCGAGCTCGTTCTGGGTCGCCGACGGGAGCGCGACGTCGACCTTGGAGACGAGCTTCCACGGGCGGGCGCCCTCCTCGTACTTGAAGCCCTTGGGCGCCGACAGGTCCTTGAGGTAGCCGCCCTTGAGCTTGAGCTCGGCGACGTCGTTGATGAAGTCGGCCGAGAGGCCCGCGTCGCCGGTCGCGACGAGCGCGCCCTTCGAGTCGGAGAGCGAGCAGACGACGCCGCCGAGCTCGATGACCTTGAGCGCCGCGAACTGGGCGACGTTGCCGGCGCCCGAGATGAGGACGCGCTTGCCCTTGAAGTCCTCGCCGCGCGCGTGACGGATCATCTCCTCGGCGTAGTAGACGCAACCGTAGCCCGTCGCCTCCGGGCGGATCTTCGAGCCGCCGAAGTCGTAGCCCTTGCCCGTGAGGACGCCGACCCACTCGTTGCGCATCTGCTTGTACGCGCCGAAGAGGAAGCCGACCTCGCGGCCGCCGACGCCGATGTCACCGGCGGGGACGTCCGTGTCCTGACTGGATGCGGCGGGAAGCAAAGGAGAGGGAGAGAGAGGAGGGGGGGGGGGGGGAGAGAGGATTGGGAAGGTCAGCTCGATCCCGCTCGTCTCGTCCAGGCCGACCGAGGCGTATCGAGAGGGACGCACCCGATGTGGCGGGACAGCTCGCGCATGAAGGACTGCGTACAGGTGCGGGAAAGGCGAAATGTGAGCGGTGGACGGCAGGATAGGGCGCGAGAGGAGGGAGAGAGAGGGGACGCACGACGCAGAACCGGCGGATCTCCGAGTCCGACTTGCCCTTGGGGTCAAAGTCCGAGCCGCCCTTGCCGCCGCCCATGTGCAGGCCGGTGAGGGCGTTCTTGAAGATCTGCTCGAACCCGAGGAACTTGAGGATGGAGAGGTTGACCGACGGGTGGAGACGGAGACCGCCCTTGTACGGGCCGAGGACCGACGAGAACTGGACGCGGAAGCCGTTGTTGACCTGGCAGTTGCCCTGTGAGAGTGTGCAGCAGCGCGTCAGCTCGAGCGGTCGAGATCCAGGGCTTATCGAGGAGGGAGAGCGTCACGCACCTTGTCGTCCTCCCAAGTGACGCGGAACTGGATGATGCGCTCGGGGATGGCGAGGACTGCACAGATCGTCAGCATGTGGAGCTCGTGCGAGGCGGCAGAGAGAGCTGGACGCACCCTTGAAGGCGTTCTCGAGCTCCGGGCGCTTCTTGAAGAGCGGCGCGAGGGTGTTGAAGATCTCGCTCTTGGCCTGCTCGAACTCGGGCTCCGAGACGGTCGAGTGGGTGTAGGACATGGCTGCTGGTCGTGTGTAGAAGGTGGAGGAGCGGCGAGCGGTGAGAGAGGGCGAGGTGGGGGGAGGAGGAGGAGGAGAGCTGTCGAGGGGGAGCGATGCGGTCGATGTGGCCGGCGAGCGAGTGCGGCCGCCTTCGGGCGAGCAAGAGTCCGCTTGCCCGCCCTTGACAAGCCCCGCGCCCGCGTTCCTCGGTAAATTTGCTCGCACCCAGCGTCGCCGGGGCAACGATTTCAAGCAGTTTCGCCTCGCCCCGCTGTCAGGCTATCGTCCGTCTCGAGGCTCATGCGCGGAGCCGCCGACGCACGGACCCTCTTGCGCGAGGTAATCGACACCGTTCCCGCTCGTCTGCGCTCGTCCTGCGCGGTGCGGGAGCGTGCTAGCGACCGACTCGGGCGGGTGCGCAAAACCCTGTCCGTCGACTTTCGCCTGATAAGGAGGGGACCGCGGCATCGCCGCTCGAGGGCCGCTCGAGCCGCAGGCCAGGGCTCGCCGGCACGGCTCGCGGAGGTAGCGGGCGGAGCCTGGCTCTGATGCGGCGAGATGGGCAAAGCTGCGCAGATGCAAATTGCGGATCTCGCCCTCGGAAACCGCGGTATGTAACCGTCCAGCTCCGCCGCGACAGGGTCGAGGAGGAGAGCGACTGCAAGCGAGGCTCGAGCGCAGAATCTTCGAGCTGCAGCTCGACGCGCGCTCTCGTAGACTTGCTCCACTGTGTTCAAGCTCGCAGAACGGTCACCTCGCAATGCAGCACGTAAGATGGAGAGAAAGGGAGAGACAGCCACGACCGCCGGCGAGCCGAAGCCGGTCCGAGGAGGCGAAGTCGACCACCTCTACGGTTTGATCTCGTCAACCACGCTCGAGGCACGCTCGCCAATGCTGCCATGACCTCAAGTGTGCAGTACGTGCCGCTGCGCCCGACCAGCGGCTCGTCCTTGCGCCCCTCGCGCCGCCTCGCCCTCGACCTCGCTCGACCCGCCCGTCGACCATGGCCCCGCTCCAGCCTCAAGCACTGCGGCACAGCAATCGCCGGCACCCTCCTCTTCATCGCCCTCATCGCCTATTCCTACTCGCCGTCGCGCTCGGAGCGAGAGCTGCGCCTGCTCGAGGTCGGCGTCGAGCCGGACGCGAGCTTCGCCGACCTCTGGCAGCTCGCGCAGAGCGGCTGGCGAGCCTACACGCCGCAGAGGGCTCGATCGGTGGTGGACGAGGACCTGGTGAGCTGGGCTGAGCGGGTCGACGCCGTGTGCGCCGACGAGTGGGTCGAGGCGGGGCGGCTGTGCGAGGGGCTCGGCGCGAGCTACGGGCGAGAGCGGGTGGACCTCGTGTGGACGTGGACGAACGGTTCGGATCCGCTGTTGCGTCGTTGGCGGGCCGAGGTGACGGGCACGCTGTCGGGACGGGTCAGGCCCGGCGTAGCCAGAGTCCGCGACCGCAAGGTGTCGCACCACTTCCGGTGCGTCCTCTTCGCTCGCCCTGCAATGCCACTCCTCGTCACTGATTCGTGCCCTTGACGCCCGCAGTGAGCACGACGAGCTGCGCTACTCTGTGCGGTCGGCCCTCGAGGCGTTCGAGCCTCGTGCGCTCGGCACGCTGCACCTCGTCTCGACCGACCTCCCCGCCAACAAGCTCCTCTGCGACATCCTCGACAACGTCTCGCTCGAGAACCGGACCCGGGTCGTCGACGCCGCACGTGTCGGCCAAGTTCCCTCGTGGCTCAACCGCTCGTCCGCCTCGGCAGGTCGGCTCGAGGTCCACCACCACTCGTCGTTCTTCGACAACAAGGTCGATTTGCCGACCTTCAATTCGCTCAGCATCGAGTCGCAGCTGCCGAACCTGCTCGGCCTCAGCGAGTTCTTCCTCTACATGAATGTGCGTCGCCGTTCCTCAACTCGACTGACTCTCTCGCGCCGAGTTGTCGCTGACGGGCTCTCGCAACAGGACGACACATTTCTCAGCGGCAACATGAGCAGCTCGGACGTCGGTGCGCCGTTCCTCGGCCCAGCGTTCCGCATCCAGCGCGACCTTCAAGTCGACGCGCTCGGACCCGGCATCGTCGGTGCGTTCCTCCAGCTCGTTCGGCTCGTCACGCATCCTGCTGACGACCTGCTTTGCGCGCAGGTGGCACGTCCGACGGCGAGTGGGCGAGCTTGCGACACGCCAACTGGCTCCTCGGTGCGTCCTCGTCGACATCCTCGTGCAGGAGACCGACTCTGACTTTGCCTTCCTGCGCGCAGACCGCCGTTTCGGTCCTCGGTCGCGTGGATACCTCGCACACATCCCCAAGACCTTCTCTGCACCGATACTGCGCGAGGTCAGCCGCATCTGGCGCGACGAGCTGCTCGAGGTGCGTGCACTTCCTCCTTCTCAACTCGGCGGCGGCCGCTCCCGGTTGCTGACCTTCAGCTCTCGCAGACGTCGACATCCCGCTTTCGAGGCCGCCGCACCGAGTACCAGCTGCCCTTCCTCGCGACGCACTACACGATCGAGGCGCACCGAGAGGCGCTCCTGCACGCCTTCTTCGCCGCGCGCAGCGACCACGACCTCGACGGCGAGCTCTCCCTCCACGAGCGCCGCCGACTCCTCATCGAGCTCGGCTTCGAGCTCGAGCAGCAGGACGTCGTGCCACCGTCCGTGCAGGTGCCGCTTCCTCGGCGACGACCGTCGAGCGAGCTCGTCGCGCAGCTCGGCCGCGCCGGAATCAGCCGAGCGGGCGCGACCGAGGTCGCCTTCTCGTCGAGCGACGGGCACGGCATGATTTGGCGCGAGGAGCAGCTCGCTCGTGGGCGTCGGTCGACGCTCATCCGCCCGGTCCTCGCCGCGAACGCGACGGCCAAGGAGGCGGTCGAGCCGATCTGCAGCATCGACCTCGCGACGTGCTTCGGCGACGTCTTCCTCTCATCGACCAGGTCGTACAAGACGCCCGAGGTCCTGCGGCGTGCGGCGTACGAGGCGCCGGCGTGCGGCGACTGCATCATCCTCGCGCTCGTCGGCAGGAGCGGCGCCTCGGGGCTCTCGGCCTTCCTCCCTTCCTGCCCCTCCTCTTCCCCACCGCCCTCGTCGTCGTCGCCTCCGATCGCCGCCCTCTTCTCGCTCGCCAAGCGTTTCCCCGACGTCTCGCTTGCGCTCGACGCACGCACCCCTTCCTCGCCGCCCTGCGCCTCGGCTCGCGCACTCGCCGTCCGGCGCATCCTCCGCTACTCGTACACGCTCGGCGAGTCGAGCTCGCAGTTCGTCGGCATGCGGCAGGCGACGCCGATCCCGCTCCTGCTGCGTCGACCGGGCTGGGTCACCGAGACGTCCCTCCCGACCTTCCTCACCCTCAGTGCGCCGACTGCTCCTCTCTCTCTCCTCGTCTGCGAGCACGACTGACTCTCGCTCCTCTCTGCAGACGACGACTTTGCGACGCCCGAGGTGTCGCAGCTCGCGGACGAGCACCTTCATCGCTGGTTCGAGCAGACCTGGCCCGTCCCCTCGCCGTTCGAGAAGGTCGCTCTCGCTCGGACCGAGACGTAGAATGTGAGCGATGGGCTGCAAACGAGGAAGAGCTACAACAGTGCCACAAGGGGAGGGACGACGAGTGGATATCGAGAGAGGGAAGGAGAGAGAGAGAGAGCGAGAGAAAAGAGGGACTTTGTACAAGGGCGAGGGAACGACGACGTGCATTAGAGGGTGCGAGAGGGGGAGAGTGGGAACAGCAGACGTCTAGTCGATCTGGATGGGGCTCGGCATCTCGGCGAGTGTCGGTGCGCCCTTGCGCCGGCCGAGGAGAGTCGCCTTGTCAAGCGCGAGCTCGAACCCGGTGCGCCGCCCTCGCGCGCCGCCGTCGCCGCCGCTCTTGCCGCCGCGGTCGCGAGGGCCGGCGCGCCCGTCGTACAGCGCCGCCTCGGCCTGTCGCCGGTCGGCGCCGCCCCAGCCCTGATAGTTCTGCGCCGCGCGCTGCTGCTCCTCGGCCGTCTGCGGCGGCTCACGTCGCCGAGACGGGTCCTGCGCCGCGCGCCGCTTCTCCTCGATGGCGCGGCTCACCTCGGCGCCGTAGCGACGCTTGGTCGCCTCGAGGTCGGCCTCCTCGGCCTCGTCCTCGTCGGCCTCGTTGAGGCCCTGGAGGAAGCCGGCGCGGCCGGTGCCGCCCGGGACGGCGCGTTGCCGCTTGCCCTCCTCCTCCATGCGGTGGACGGCGTACGTAACGTCGAACGCCTCCTTGAGCGCGCCGATGCCGGGCGACGGCATGGCGCGACGACCGCCGGGAGCGAGGAGGGGCGAGTCCATCGGCATGTACTTGGGGATGGGCTTGAGGTTGAGCGAGTCGAGCGTGCCCGGCGTGACGGCCGACGGCGCCGACTGGGCCTTGCACCACGGGTGGGCGAGGAACTCGTCGATCGTGTAGCGCTTTTCGGGGTCGACGTCGAGGAGGTGCGTGATGAGGTCCTTGGCTGCGAACACGACGCCGATGAGGGTCAGCACAAGCTCGAGCGCGAGGGGAACATGGTCGAGGGGACAGAGAGAGCGTGAGAGAGAGAGAGAGAGGACGCACAGGAAGCGCTGATGTCGTCCCACCACGGGCTCAGGAAGGTGTAGTAGCCCTTGGCGACCTTCTCGGTGAGGACGTGGATCGACTCGTCGTAGAAAGGCGGGAAGCCGCAGAGGAGCGTGTACAGGACGCAGCCGAGGGCCCACATGTCGACCGACTTGGAGTAGCGCTCGTCCTTGACGATCTCGGGCGCCGTGTAGCCGACCGTGCCGCAGGGCGTCATCGTGTCGTTGTTCCACACGATCTTGCTCAGGCCGAAGTCGGCGATCTTGACGCGCCCGATGCCCCCGCCGCCGACGCCCGGGATGAACTCGCCCTCGTCCTCCTTGTCCTCGTCGTACGGGCGGTGCTTGGGGACCTTGGACGGGATGATCGGGATGCCCTCGAACAGGATGTTCTCGGGCTTGATGTCGCTGCGAGCGAGAGGAGAGAGAGGAGGAGGGTCAGCTCAAGGAGCGAAGACAGTTCCGAGAAGGCGAGGGAGGGAGGAGGACGCACCGATGGACGACGCCCTTCTCCTCGTGCAGGTACCGGATGCCCTGCGCCACCTGGAGGATGACGTGCCGAGAGAGCTCCTCGGAGAAGTAGGTAAGCTTGACGATCTGGTGGAAGAGCTCGCCGCCGGGCATGAGCCTGCGAGAGGGAGCGAGCGAGAGTCAGCTCGGGAGGAACGACGACGACGTCATCAGCGAGGCAGCGAGACGGGACGCACTCGAGGGTGAGGTAGTAGTGCTCGCGCGACTCGGTGAAGTTGAGGAGGCGGACGATGCCCGGGTGGTTGAGGCCGCGCATGATCTGGACCTCCTTGAGGATGTTGGCGCGCTGTTGCGAGAGAGGAGGGAGAGGACGACGACGGCGAGCGGGAAGGATGGCACACGAGGAGGTAGGCGTGGGCGTAGGTCAGAAACGGCGCTCGGGCACGACGGGGATGACTGCTCTCGCGAGCTCGAGGTCGCGAGGTTCGAGCCCCGCGCGAGGTGGCAATGGGACGAACCTCGGTGGCCCTCGGCTTCTTCTTGACCGCCTCGCCGACGTGCTTGCCGTGCGCCTGCTGCCGACGGGAGGATCAGGCCCGTCGGTACAGCACGAGGAAGGCGAGCACGGCAGAGGCAACGACGACCCGAGGGGCAGAGAGGAGAGCAGGGAGGGGGGGAGGGAACAAGACACCGGCGAGGAGAGACAGGAGAGGAGAGGGGGAGACAAGAGGAGGGGAAGAGAGAGAGAGAGAGGGAGACGACCGTCAGTACGGAACCGCCGGGGAGGGGGGAGTGAGGTCGTCGTCGACGACGGCGCGCGCGCCGTGCTGTTGCGGGATCCAGCGCATGCACTCGTCGCACATGCTCCTTGAGAGCATGGCGGGACGAGGCGCAGCAGGCGACCGACGACGCGCGGAGACCGGCGAAGGAATGATGACGCCCGGACGATCGTCGAGAGGGCCCGAGGACGAGGAGGAGAGCTGACTGACCTGAGACTGGTTGAGCTCGAACTTGCGCACGCACTTGACTGCGACCTTGACGGGGACCTTGCCGAGGGACGGGTCGAGCTGGAGCTGGGCGGCGCTCGGGCGGAGGGTCGCCTCGAAGACGTTGGAGAAGGCGCCGTCGCCCATCTTGCGGCCGAGGACGAGGCCCTCGGGGAGGCCCTCGAAGACGCTCTGGTCGCGCTTGGCCTTCTGCTCTGCCTCGCGGCGGACGATGTCCTCGGCTTTGGACTGCTGCGCCGTCGCCTGGGCCGGGGCCGAGCCCGAGGCGTGCTGCTGGTGGTGGTGGTGCGAGTCCATGGCCTTGGCGGTGGCGGCGTCGCTGTTGGCCTGAGGCTGAGTCCTGCTGGAAGGCGCGGCGAGGTGGGCCTGCTCGGGTTGCGAGATGACGGCGGCGGACGAGGATGACGCTGCTTCTTGGTGGGGGGGCGGCGGGGCCGAGGACGACGAGCTCGAGGTGGACGAGGCGGTCGAGGCGTGCTGCTGCTGCTGCTTGTCGTGCTTGTGTAGCAAGCCCTTGAGCACGCTGGCGATGGGCATGGTCGAGAGCCGCGGAGGTGGAACGAGGTGGGAGACGGAGAGGAGGGCGAGGGCCGGACTTTGCGTCGGTCTGTCTCTCTCGTCGTCAGCCTCGGCCGCAGCACTGTGCACCACAGCGCGCTCACCGGCGCCCCTCGGCTCAGCCTCTGGCTATCAGTCGGCCTCCGCACTCTACTCTCGAGCGCACCCTCCTCGTCCTCGGCAAGGCGCGAAGAGCGTCATCCTCCTCCTTGCTCAGCTCAGGCTCCAGCCTCTCGCTCTCTCAGCTCGCTCACGATGCAGCCTGCTGTGCTCGCTCGAGATCTGCTCCCTCAGCTTGCCCTCGTCTTGGCCGCATGGCCGTGGCCGAGCCGCTCCGCCGGGAAGCTTGCTCCCCCGCCGAACGCGGTCACCCTCTCCTCGAGATCGCCCTCGTCGACCATTCACCGTGCTCGCTCGGAACACAGAGCGGAAGCGACGTGTACTTTGCAGCGCCGCGCGCGCGAGAAGGTGCGCTTCAACGGCGGCGAGGGGAAAGCCGCCGAGCGTGACGAGCCGGGGCGTGGAGCCGTTGAGAGCTGCGACGAGCTCGAGCTCGGCGGCTTCCCCTCAAGTTCCTCGCTGAGATTCGCCGAGCTGCAGAGAGGAAGGAGCGTGCGCCGCTAGCGGCGCACGAGGAGGGCCTCGTCCGGGAGGGAGCGTGCACGCACCTTGCACCGCCGCGCCGTCGTCTCGCCCATGCAATCTAACCCTCGTGCCTGCGCGATCAGACATGGACGTGTCACGCTCGTGCTGACGAGAGGTCGAGACGTGATGAGGATGCAGGAGAGCTGAAAGGCGCATGGTCGTCCCGCTCGAGAGGAGGAGCTGCGTGCGTGTCGAGAGGAGGGCGAAGTCAGCCTCGGCTCACAGCTCGCCGCGAAGAGGGCGAGGACGCACCCTGGGTCACAGCCGCTGCTCCTTGTCGGTCTGTTGGCGTGGACGTGGTCTGCGCATGCGCTGGCGCTCGACTGCGCTGCTGCGCGAGACACGCCGAGCTGGGAAGTGCGGGAGGGCAGGACGCCCAGTCGCGCTTCGGCTTGTGCGCTGCGACGTCTGGTCGAGGCAGCTTCGACCGAATCACTGCATGGGAGTGCTTCACCAGTGCGAGCGCACAGCCCTGAAACGCAGCACGAGAAAAGGAGAGGGACGCACTCGTGCAAGCCGTTCGTCCACCTCGACGTGAGGCTCATGATCCCGGGTCGCCTCCACGAGCGAGCGACCGAGCGAGCGGAAGACAGCGCACATATAGAGCGAGCTAGCGCGGTAGCCTCGCGGGTCGTCCCGCTGCCTCGTATCGCCCGCACGAGGAAGTCGTCGGCGAAGAAGAGGCAAGCGCGGCCGTGTGGGTCGACGACGACGTCGCTCGGGTCGCACTCGAGCGCGAGCTGCTCCACAGCGTCTGTTGACGCACCCGGCTGAGGCGCTCGACGAGGCTGCGCTAGCGAGCCGAGTCGCAAGGGCGAGCGAGGAGCGGAGCGGATGCGAGGTGAGGCTCGAGGCCGAGCGGCGATTGCAGCGCGCTTGCAGTCGACGACAGCGACCTGAAGGTACAGCACCGCGAGTGTCCAAACTGCAGGCGAGAGCAGATGCGGGCGAGGTGAGAGCGAGAAAGGCGGGAGCAGGAGCCGACCTCGTCTCGGCTCTCTCTACCACCGCCACGACCACGAGCTGCTACCATGAGTGCACATGCAAGGTGCGTGGCTCTCTGTAAAGCTCGTACAGCGCGACTCGAGCTCACCGGAGCGTTCCCCGCTCAGCACCTCTTCATCAATTCACCACAAGCCGTCGCGTCCAGACCTCGACTCGGACGACTCGGATGCGCTGCTCGAGCAGCTCGAGGAGGAGCTCGACAACGACTTCGACCTCGGCGGCTTTAGGGAGCAGCGCATGCGCGAGCTGCAGGCCCAGTGCGTCCCCTCTCTCCGCAGACCTCTCTCCTCGCCCTCTAGCTGACCTTTCTGCCTCCCGCTCGCAGGGTTGCCGCCTCTCAGCAGCGGCAGAACACGTCGTTCGGGCGGTACACCGAGGTCAAGGTCGAGAAGGAGCTCATTCAGACGACGGCGTGCGTCCACCTCCCCCTTCCTCCTGGTGCGACCTCGAGCTGATCCTGCTTCCCTCCCCTGCAGCAAAACCAAGCGCTCGGTCGTGCACTTCTACCACCGCGACTTTCGACGATGCAGGATCATGGACGCGCATCTCGAGGTGCGTCCGACCCGCTCGCTGCCGCCGTCTCCTTCGTGCTCGAGCTGACCTCGCTCCTCGCAGAAACTTGCCGCCAAGCACACCGACACGCTCTTCCTCAAGGCCGACGTCGCCAACGTGCCCTTTCTCGTCACCAAGCTCGAGGTCAAGGTGCTGCCCTGTGTGATCGGGTTCGTCGACGGCGTCACCAAGATGAAGTGCGTGTCCCGCTCTCTCTCTCCTCGAGGCACAGCTTCGGCCGTCGATGAGTCGATGCTGACGCTCTCCCTCGTTGCCCTGCAGGCTGGTGGGCTTCGACGAGCTGCCGGGAGGCGACACGTTCCAGACTGCGGCGCTCGAAATCGGCATGGTCCAGTGCGGTGCGTCGTCCCTCTCGTCGCAGCTCTCCCCGCCCTCGAGGCGCGGCCCCTGACTCCCTCGCCCCCCTCGCAGGTGTGCTCAACAAGGTGCCGGGCTCGGACGCAGCGAGCGTCTTCCCCTCGCTGAGCGGAGCGAGCGGTCGGGCGCGCGGGATCCGCGACGGTGCTCCTCGCCGGCGAGCAGCTGCCGATGGGTCAGACCTCGACGACGATTAATAGGAGCTCGCGCCGAGAGTGGTGGCTCTGCTGTATGTAGCGAGGAGGGCACTGCCAATCCCAGCCGTCTCGACCAAGGATCCTCGCTGCCTTGCCTTGCTCGATTCGAGTCGAGGGAGCCTGCCGAGACCGTCGTCCCGCTCGCCCTCCCTCTCTCCGTGTGCCTTCATCACGTCCGATGCTGCCGATGCTGCCACGCGAACGCCGTACGGCCGTGCGCGACGAGGAGAAAGAGAGCGAGGCTCGTCCTCGCTCGGGTCGCTCGGACCTCGAGCTCGCGCGCGCCCGAGTGCGAAAGCTATCGTGCGAGCCTCTCTGTCCCGACGAGCTTATCCCGGCGACGCCGCAATGGGCTGCGCGAGGTCTGAATGCAGGCCGCAGCGCCCGCCGTTGCTGTTCCCGGGCGCGCAGCTGCTGCAGGAGGTTTAGCTCGTCGCGCCGACGGCCGACTCGCGGCAGGCGCAGCTTCTCGTGCACCTCGCCCAAGTGACGCTGGCTGGCTCGTCGGAATCGCTTCGGAAGCCTGCCCCACCGACGCTACAATGGAATTTCGCCGAGCGAGGAAGGTGACGGCGCGCTCGGCCGACGGGCGTGGAAGGTGCGCTCGAACGAGAGCGCTTCTCTTCCGGGGGCGACAAGAGGGTTGGAAGCTGTGCCGACGCCGGCGCAGTGCTCTTGAGAGGGCGCACCCGCATCGAGCACCCGGGCTCACGCTCGTGGCCGTCGTGCCTCGAGCTCTCCTCGCGCCGACGAAGCGGTCGCTCGCCTCGCCCTCTCTCGCTCTCTCCTCGTCCCGACGCTCGTCTCCTGCACGCACACGCACACGAGCAAGTGCTGGCTGGTCTAGCACGCTCCCACCCGCGGCCTCCTTCGACCCTTCGCGCGCTCCCCCACCTCGTCCCTCCTCCTCTCCTCGTCGTCGCCCTCTCGCCTCGCGGCCTTCCACCTGCCCGCCTTTCAGCTTCGCCCTCACCATCGACATCACCATGATCGCACCCTACTACGAGCCCGACTCGCCAGTGCTCCACTACGAGGACGACGACGAGCCAGAGCTCGACGGCGTACGCCATCTGAGCGTGTCGAGCGACGGCACGATCGACTCGTTGGTCTCGCTGGGTGCGTCCTCCTTCCTCTCAAAGATCTGAGCGAGATGCAGGCGCTCACGCTCCGCCGTGCTCGCAGACGAGAACCCTACGCCGCCCGAGTCGCCTTCCTTCGGACCCGTCGTCCACATCTCGCCGCCCGAGGGGCATCTCTCGGGCCTCTTCGATCACGATGGCCTCGACGATGTCCGACGCGTCGACTTCGGCGACGGAGAAGAGCGCGTCTCGCAGTGGAAGAAGAGCTCGTCCTCGCAGGCTGCCGCCCCTTTCCTCCGCGCCCCTTTCACCTACGACGCCGGCCCGCCGACGCCCGGCGGGATCAAGGTCGACATCAGCCTCGACTCGCCGTCTCACGTCTCGCCGACGACGCCTGTACCTGGCGCGGTCCTGCCGTCGAGCCTCGCGGCGAGGCGCGCGGCGTCGGGCAAGCTGCCGGGCGGCACGCTCGCCGGCCTGCAGCAGATGCGCTTCGAGGCGTCGGGCGACGCTGGCATGGGTCTCGGCGTCGAGCCTGGCACGCCGGGCTTCGACAGCATGGCGCTCGACGGCGTCAGCCCCGCTGGGTCCGGCATGACGCTCCTCGCGCCGTTCGCCACGGGCGACGAGCGCAGCGGCAGGTCCAGCCGCTCGTCGACGCCGCAGCCTGTCGAGAAGAGCATGGTTGCCGACCGAGCCGTACGCCGTACGCCGTCGAGCCTCGTCCTCCGGCTGCCGCGCGGCTTCGGCTCGTCCTCTTCGCCGCTCTCCTCCCCCTCGACCACCGCCCCTTCCTCTCCGCACCTCTCTCGATCCTCGGCGTTCGTCCTCGGCAACTCGGGCCCTCGCACGCCCCTCACGCCGTCGCACATGCCGCCGGCGCCCTCCCTCGGCGGCGGCAGCGCCGCGTTTGAGTGGCACTCGTACTCGTTCCCGGACTCGCCTGGCTGCCCGAGCGCGCCTGCCGCCGAGCGAGCGTGCTACTTCAGCGATGCAGCTCCCTCGTCGCCGTCGTCGGACAGGACGGCGTACCTGCCGACGCCTGGCTGCGAGAAGGCACGCTCGCCGTCGGGGAGGAACCGCACGCCGATGCCGGCGTCGCCTCTCGGGCTCCGCCCCTTCACGCCGTCGGCCTCGACGTCGTCGACGAACCCTTTCTTTCCCTAGTCTGCAGCCCCTCTTGCGCGAGCCTCTCGCATCTGTAGCATAGCTCCCTCTCGCTCTCCCTACCTTCTCCCTCTCCCTCTCTCTGTAGCCAGCCTCCTCTCATCTCTGCATAGTCATCACTTTGTAGCTCTCGTGCTTCCCATTCTGTCGATACTGCATTGCGTTCCAACGTCGCCCAGTCCTCGCTATGTCTCTCCTCGCACATGTTCCCGACCCGCTCGGACTTACGCTCGAGCCGATCGGCAAGGCGCCGAGTACCTGCTAGTGCGGTGCATAGTCGACTGTGTAGAGGGCAAGAGGAGAGAAAGGAAGCGTAAGCGAGGTTCCGAGAAAGCGAGAGCACGAAGAGAGCGAAGGAGGAAGACGCGCACGGACCTTCGCGCGCGAGGATGAACGACTCGAAGTCGATGCCGCCTCGAGTCGGCACGAAGCGCTGCAGGACCTGCGCACGGGGAAAGGGACTTTGTCAGAGCGAAAGAGGAGGAGAGGACGAGGCGAGGCCGACGAACTGCGTATTCCTGCGCGCCCGAGGCGAAGTCAGCGGCGTCTTCGAAGCGGCGTCCTCGATCGACAGCGAGATCAGAGACGACGCACTGCAAGAACTCGGCGCCAGTAGCACGTGACGCTCGCCGGCGTGAGGTATCTGCACCGAGAGGAGAGGCTCGTCAGGGGCAAAGCTCGACTTGGGAAGGTCGTCGAGGGCGGAAAGCGACGCACCTGTCGCGCAGAGCCCGCACAGCGTTCTCAGCGATGGCCTCTGCGTACGAAGGCCTCGCTCGTAGATCGTCCACGGCCTCAACGAGGCCGTCCCAGCTCTCGGCGCCGAGCTCGATGAAGTTCTGCGTCGGCGACCCCGGCCGGCCGTCGAGAGCGCCATGCCAGGACTGCCGCCACTGCTTGCGGTGCGAGACGACGACCGAGCGGCACAGCATGAGGTACTTGAGGCGGCCCGAGTACGAGTGCGAGTCGGCGTCGGCGAGGAAGCGCTTGCCGCAGTGCTGCTCCATGGAGATCCAGCCGGTGGCCCCCTCGCCCCACTTGATCTCGCCGATGTCGCCCCACAGATGAGCGTTGGCGACGTCTCGAAGGTCGTGCCGGAGCTGAGAGAGGTACGCCCCGCGCCAAAAGAGCTTGTCCTCCTTCGACGTCCAGTTGAGGCGAGCGTCGAACTCGATCGCCTTGCGCCGGGCATCTTGCCACCCGAGGACGCGAGGCTCGGGCCAGGAGTAGAAGCCGAAGTAGGGCAGGAGGAACATGCGGTCCGAGTCGCGCTTGGTCAAGCCGAAGTGGGCGCCGTTCTCGAGGTTGTCGGTCGCGCTGCAGGTCCGACCGGGGTCAGCTTTCGTCCGAGTCGACAAGCTCGCACTACAAAGTTAATCGTCGAGACGGCAGGTATGAGCAGAACGCACCGAAAGACAAACTCGACGTCCGGGAAGGCATCGGGCGAGGTGCGCACCGCCTCGTTGAGCGAGGCGAGCACGGCGAAAGACCTCGAGGTCCACTCGCCGTGGAACGTCTTGACTGCAGGGCACGATGGGAGCTTCGTCAGGTCGTGCAACGGGCTGTGAGAGAAAGTGGAGGCGCAAGAACGCACCGTAGAGCTGGCCGTCGACGATTGAGACCCTCGTCTCGTCGCGCTCGAGCCGGTCGAGCTCGTCGAGCGTGATGCCGCGCGAGAACTGCTCGGCCGCCTCGTGCACAGCCGGCCACAGTAGAGGAAAAGCGTCGTCGCACTGCTGATAGTTGAGGTTGCGCTGGTGGACGAGGTCGGCCGGAAGCGGATCGTACGGACGCGCCTGCTCAAGGGGATGAGTCAGTGCTCGCTCGCTGCTCGACGTCGCCTCCTGCTCGGCTGGATAGACAGGGAATGCACCTTGAGGTACGAGAGGTCGGCGGCGAAGAGCGGGTTGGGCGAGACGGAGAGGACGACCGGGCCAAGGTAGGTCGGAAAGGCGAGATAGCCCGCCGTTGCGCCCGCCAAGAAGAGCGCGACCGCCGGCAAGGCGACCTGGAGCAGCGAAGGTACTGCCCGCCCAGCGGCGCGAGGCCAGTCTGCTCCTTGCTCGGAGAGCGGGACCCAGCCGTCCTCGCTGGCCCGTGCGCGCGCTCGTGTGCGCAGACCGCGTAGCGTCGAGAGCATCCTGCGAACTGGATGCAAAGCTCGAGGTTGAGGAAGGGTCGAGAGCAAGCAAGAGAGCGAGAGGCGAGCGGGGAAGGAGCGAGCGAACAATCTGAAGGGCGCGAGCGGAGCGGCTACCGGCGTGCTCGTGCGCACGCACCTCCTGAGCGGACGGTCGCGCCGCACACTCTCCTGCAGCTCGAGGTGTAAGAATATACGACAAGTTGCTCAGGCAGAGACTACAGCTGCTATGCGGAACGCCTTGCCCTTGCTCGAGGTCGTGCACGAGAGGCGGTGCGTGCCGACGGGCAAGCCCTTGGCGACGAGCTCGATCCTGCGAGCGCGACGAAGAGAGGAGCGAGGACGAGTCAGTACGATCGAGCGTCGATTGCGAGAACACGTAGTGCATCTGCTCGCCCGAGAGGGCCGAGCGGCGAGCGAGGCGGAGGAGGGAGAACGAGGTGAGCGAGAGGGTGGACGCACTCGGTGAGCGACGCCTTGCGCGACCAGTAGCCGTCGAGCACCTTCTCCTGCTCTCCCACTCGACAGACGGCCTTGCCGAGCTTGTAGTGCGGCGAGCGCAGGTACCCGACGCCGACCTCGCCGGCGGACCCAGCGAGCACCTCGACGTCAAACTCGAGCGTGCGCCCTGCGCCCTTGGTCGTCTCGAGGTACGTCTTGACCTCGCGGAACGAGTAGAGCGACCAGTCGGGGCTCGGAGAGGCGGGCTCGAGGGTCGAGCCGGCGATGCGGCAGGTTGGCGGAGCGGCGGGGTGAATGACGGTCGCGTCCCACCTGTCGCGCATGAGACGCTGCGAGAGGGAGAGAGCGGCCGTCAGCGGAGAGCAACGCACTCACGGAGCGACGCCTTGAGCAAGAGAGAAGAGCCACGCACCGAGGGAACCTCGCCGACGAGCTCGCGGAAGGCGAACTGACCCTCGCTCGAGATGAGGATGTCGGCGTCGTCGATCGAGCAGCGCTGCTCCTGCAGGAACGCGATGACCATGTCGCCGAGCGCTTTGTGAAGAGGTGCGGCGATGTGCCGAGGGTCGCCGTTGAACCACGGCTGGCTGAGCTCATGGTCGGCCATGAGCGCCGGGAGGAGAGGTCCTCGAAGCGAGATCTGCGGGCAGCGCTCGCTCGTCAGAAGGCTCAGAGGAGGACGAGCTCGAGAGATGTGACGCACCTGAGGCACGTCGTAGTATGCAGCGACCTGGGCGTGGCCGTCGCCGCCGTTGAGGCTGCCGTCCCGGGTGGACTGCGAGACGAGCGCGAAGGCGCCGACGAAGATGACCTGTCGCCGTAGCGAGAGTCAGCTCATTGTCGTCGCCAAAGGCCTGGCAAGTATCGCAGAAGAAGGAGCGACGCACAGCGGGCTTGTTGGGCAGGAGGAGGATCGAGCGGACGAGGAGCTCAGACGCGAGTCGGGAAGGCTCGTCGCTGCGGGGCGGCCGAGGGTCAGCTGCATCTCGTGGCACTCGAGAGGAGACGAGGAGGGAGAGGAACAGGGACGCACGCAACGTCGTTCACGTCGAGCTCGACGAAGACGAGGTCGGGCGCCTGCTCTTCCAGCCGTACGCGCTCGGCCCAGCAGTAGCGGAAGAAGGTCGAGTCGGTCGCCGCCATCGCACCGTTGATGAAGGTCTGCGGACCGTAGGTCGTGTTGAGCCAGGACGAGACGAACGTGTGCCAGGTCTGCTTGACAACGCCGTACTCGAAAGGAACGCCCGAGGACGACATGCCGTGCCCGTTCGAGACTGCGAGCGGGTGCGAGAGCCTCGTCAGCTTGCCCTAGAGGCCAGAGGAGGTCAATGGGACGCACCGCTGCCGCCCACCACCGCAGCCTTGATGCCCTCGCCCCTCTCGAGCCGGTCGAGGACGCGCTGGACCCGGAAGGCCGACCCCTCGTGGACGCGCGAGAGGCGGAGAGTATGCCGGCCATACTCTTGCAGGAGGTGCGGGTCGGCTCGACAGGTAGGTGCGGCGGGAGCTGCGAGGGGGCGAGCCGAGGATCAGCTTGAGGACCACTCGGAGGGAGCGGAACGGAGGGGGACGAGGACGCACCTCGTGCCGAGGAGAGGATGCGCGCTAGAGACGCGACAGAACCAGCTGCGGATGCGTCCAGCGCATCGGTGCCGGCGAACGAGAGGGCGAGCCACCTGTGAGCCCGCCGTTGTGGGTCGAGGCGATCGAGGACGAGGTGAGCGGAGAGCGGGCGGAGGCTGGACCAGGGGGGGAGCAGGCACGCACCACAGGAGGATACAGCTGGCGCACAGCGCACTGACGAAGGGCCACAGGCGCCCCTTGACCATGCTCGACTCGGCGCAAGAGGAGGACGAGGAAGAGTGCTCGCTCGCTCGCTCGCTGGCTCGCCCTTGTCAAGCGTCGGAGCCCCGCATTCGCGAGCTGGTCGACGACGACGAGCACTTCTCTCGTGCATGAGCAGGCAACGACTTGTCCTAGGTATGTACAGATCGACCAAGCTGCACGGAAGGAGGGGAGGTGACGAAGAGGACGAGAGGCCCGAGCGACAACAACACGAGGTTCGATTGCTCGTCGCGCGCGATACTCTACAAGGTCATGACGCCCATCAAGCGGAACGCAGTGCCACCACCGTCCTTGCCTCGAGGCAGCGTCCGGCACCGAACCTCGTGCCGTCCCGGCGCGAGGCCGCGAGCGACGATGGCCGTCTGCGCGACCGACGTACTGCGGCTCCAGTTGCCGTCGAGCGTCGCCTCCTGCCCTGCGACCGAGCACCGCGCCTTGCCGAGGTCGTACTGGCGCGAGCGAAGGTACGAGACGGCGAGAAGGCCTTGGGCGCCGTCGCGCACGTCGGCCGCGAAGGCGATCTCGCTCGACGAGGGGACGGTCGTCTCGTAGTAGTACTCTGTGGCGGGCCGAGCGTCAGCACATAGTCGAGAAAAGGAGGGAGATGAGCGAGGAGGACGCACTCGAGTACTTCCAGTTGAAGAGCTGCCAGTCGGGGGACGACTCGACGGGCTCGAGCCCGGCGCCGGCGACGCTGCAGGTCGGCGGCTTGGTCGGGTGCTCGACCTTGGCGTTCCAGGCCTCGTTGAGCTTGACCTGCGCGCGCACGAGTCAGCCTTCGACGAGAGGGTCGTCGAGAGAGGCGGAGGAGAGACGCACCGGCGGGACCTTCCCAAGCCCATCTCGTCCGAGCCACGCCTCAGACACGTCCTCGCCACGTCTCTCCCTGCGCTCCTCGAGTCCCGCACGCTCAGCCCGACACCGCTCCTCCTGAAGGTAGCCGACGACCATACTGCCCAGGAAACGGTGGACGATCTTGGTGCCGTGCCGCAGGTCGCCGAGGAAGAGCGGCGCCGCTAGCGCAGGGTCGCGAATCATGGCTTGAAGGAGAGCGGGCCGAGCCGAGATCTGTGCGGCGAACGCTTCGAGAGTCAGCTGCGCTCGATGAGGGGCAGGAAGCGAACGGCGGGAGGGAGGGGGAAGAAGGAAGGAGAGGGCGAAGCGCACCTGAGGGACGTCGTACCAGCTCGCCAGCGAGCTCTGCACGTCTTGGCCCGACAGGATCGTCTTCTGCGCCGAGCCGCTTTGGAGCGCGAAGAAGTCGACGAACAGGACGGCGGGCTCGCTGTCGAGGTTGAGGAGCGAGCGCAGGAGGTTCTCGGGCGAGTCCACGCCGTCCGAGAACTCGTCGTTGACGGCCATCTCGACAAACACGAGGTCGAGATCTTCTCCTCTGCGTGCGCAAGAGCATCAGTCGGACGCAGCTCGAGGGGAAGGCCGAGTCGGATTTGGGCTCGGATGTGGGATGGGCTCGAGCGCGAGGGAAAGTGCACGCACATCAAGGACGGCCAGCACCACTCGAAGAAGCTCGAGTCGGTCGCCGCCTTTGCGCCGAGGACGAACTCGATGTCGGCCTGCGGAAACGTCTGCTCAAGGTGCGCGAGGACGAGCTGGTGCCACTGCGCCTCGTGCGGCACGGCGCCGTACTTGTTGCGGTGCCCGGTCCGAGGGTCGGTACCGTGGCCGAGCGAGACTGCGCGAGGTAGTGCGTGAGCGAGGGAGCGCGCCATGACAGTGTGAGAGCGAGGACGCACCGCTCCCGCCGAGGACGCCGACGCGCACGCGCTCTCCTCGCGCCGCCTTCTGCAGCACCTTCTGCATGCGGTAGCCGGAACCGACATGAACCTGCGACAGGCGCAGGGCGTGCTGGCCGTACTCGGCGAGCAGGGTCGGCGAGGCGGCGCAGGATGTCGAGGCGAGGAGGTCGAGTGAGCTGCTCGAGGAGGAAGAGGTGCGGACTGCGGGTTGGGGCCGTCAGGCATGGTCGTCGCTTTGAGCACGTCGTCGTGCGCACGTGCAGAGGGAGGGGAACACGAGACGCACAGAGCATGCCCGGGTCGGAGCTGATTCTGGACGTCCACGCCGGCAGCTCGAACGACGAGAAGTTGTAGCTCGGCAGGGCTCTGCGACGTGGAGACTGTGCGTCAGCTCGCACTCGACATGAAGGGAGGAAGGGGGAGGGAACGTAGACGCACAGAGAGCAGTAGAGGACGATCCCGAGGACGCAGGCGACGAGCGTCGCGTACATTGCCCGCCCGGCAGGCGCCGACGCGCTCGAGTCCTTCATCGTGTGCGCACGAGAGAGCAGAGAGAAGGAGAAGGGCGTCGAGCGAGGCGAGCAGAAGCTCTCGATAAACAAGCGCGAGCCGATCGCGTCGACGCCCGCACGCTTGGGGCGCGGGGACGAAGGGGCCGGCCGGGAACGAAAATGCAAGACCCGAGCTTCTACGGCACGAAGAGGATGCGGCTCGGCACCTCGCGGCGGTAGTCCTCGTACTCCTTGCCGAAGAACTTGACGAGGTAGACCTCCTCGACTGCGAGCGGGAGAGGGAAAGACGGTCAGCTCGAGGCGTCTCTCGAGGCCGACGAGAGCAAGAAGGGGTAGACGCACCTCGGATGCGCTTGTGGAAGAACCACTGGAGCATGCAGAGGAAGAGGAGGCCGCAAATAGGGTTGCCGAGCATGACCTGCGGCGAGAGAGAGAGAGAGGGACAGGGTCAGCTCGAGCGGGCGCAGAGCGAGAGCTGAAAGGGACGCACCTGCGTGCCAAAGGCCCACCAGTAGAAGCCGGCGTACGACGGGTGCCGGGACCAGCCGTAGATGCCCTCCTTGACGAGACGGTGACCGGGTCGCTTGCTGTAGGCGAGCCTGCGGGCGGGAGATGCTCCTCGTCAGCTCGCGGCGTCGGCAAGGTCGAGATGGTGGACGACGCACAGGTGCGAGAAGTTGCTGCTTGCGCTGATCATGGCGTACGAGCGGAGCCACTGGCCGGCGGCGATGAGGGCGACACCTGTTGGCGTGCGGCGAGTCAGCTTCGAGCGGGAGAGGCAGCTACGTGAGGGGGCGCAGACGCACCGACGAGGAAGAGGCCGCCGGCATGCTTCCACCGACGGTACTCAACAGGAAGGTAGGCGTCCTCGAGGACATGCTCGAGGATGCCGGCGACGTGGGCGACGTGGTAGAGCTGGCCGTTGTCGAGGAGGTAAGCTGGTCGAGGGGACGGGCGAGGAGGTCAGCGCGCCGCTCACCAAGTGGGAGGGAGCGAAAGAGGGACGCACAGGATACAGAGAGCTTGCCCGGGTTGTACATGGACGTGACGAGGAACTCGGCGAGGTGGAAGAAGCTCCAGCACGCGAGGTAGAAGCCGAGTTGCGAGCTGTGCGTTGCGGCGTACCAGACGCCCTGCGGAAGGTGCTGCACATGGCTCTTGAGGGCCTCGGACGACCAGGCGAACCAGCTCGAGGCGTTGAGGGCGAGGAGGACAGCGCCGACCGACCAGGTTGCGCCGAGGACGAAGGCGATGGCGGCGACGTTGTGGGGCGTCGAGCTGAAGCTAGTGAGGGGCCACTCAACTGGCAAGGGCTTGGCGGCAGTCGGGCCCTCGCTCGAGGCCGGCGGGGGAGGCGGCTTGGTCGAGGACGACTCGGCGACTGATGAGGGCTTGTCGGCGGCGGGGGGAGGCGAGGCGGGCGCAGGGCGAGCGTCGAAGGGCGACTGCGGTGGCGAGAGGTCGACGTCCATGCTGCTGAGCGAGGCGAGGACCGGTGCAGAGAGCGCGGCGGCGAGCGACAAAGGGAAGCCTCGATCGCCTCGCTTTGTTCCGGCCGCGCCGCCGGGCTTGTTCTCTGGCAGCTCTCGCCGACGCAGACCAGGAGAAAAGAGCAAAGGGGCGCGGCGGGCCGGGGCAACCGTACCAGAGCTCGAGTACAGGATCCGACTTGCGCGACATAGTGAAGGGGGGAGGGAGGTCTACACAACTGCGAGACTATGCACAGGCAGTGTCCGTCAGGGCAGCGAGGCGCGCAGAGAAAGAGGAGCGAGGGCGAGAGAGAGAGGGAGGGAGGGAGAGTGGGGAGGGATCGCCTGCGACCCCGGCGTCTAGTCGTCTCGACTCAGCTCTGCGAGACGGGCATCACCGACAACGTCAGCACGATGAGCACGGACAGGGAGAGAGAGAGAGAGGGACGCACCTTGCGCTTGGTGCTGAACAGCCTCTTGAGCCCGCCCTTCTCCTTCTTGCTCGTCGTCGGCGACCCGCCGGCGCCCTCGTCCGTCCCCGTCCTGCCGAGCCCTCCCTGCCGGTCGACGGGGCTCCTCGGCGCCGGCGGGTCCTCGAAGCGGAGCGCCTGCGTGCGGATCTCGAGCGGCGCGCCGCGCTCGGCCGCCTCGCTCCCGCGGCGACTGCCCGACGCCGACGCCCCGAGCGCGCTCGACGACGAGGCCGGCATCGACGCCGTCAGGGGCCAGTCGCGCTCCCTCGCGCGAGGACGGTCGTCGGTCGGGCTCGTCGGCGCGCTGCCGGCGCCGGCTTGACCCGCCTCGCGCCCGTCGTCGACCTGGACCGTGAGGTCGTCGCCCATCGGGCTGTTGGGGTTCTTGCGCCCGGCCCGGAAGCGCGCCGCGATCGACTTGGAGCGCTTGGGCTTGTTCGAGGGTGAGAGCTCGGGCGCCGCGTAGGCCGAGGGCATGACGGGGACGGGAGGGGGAGCTTGGCCGACGGGCTTGCCGGCTTTGAGGGTCGCCTGCGCACGAGCACAGCGTCAGCTCGTCGCTCAAGCCGAGAGAGGGAGAGAGGAGGGAGAAAGAGAGAGACGCACCTCGATGTCCCAGATGCTCTGCGTGCGCGCGAACCGCTCCTCCTTGGTCCTGGCCGCCGCGCCGGGCGGCACGACGCTCTCCCTCGACGCCGCCTTCGAGTCGTACGTCGCCTGCCCATAGTCCTCCCACGCCTCGTTGTCCTGCACGCCGTAGATCTCGAGGAGCTGCTGCCCCTTGCCGCGCTCCTCGCGCTGGGTCGGGTACCCGAGCGAGATGTCGCGCCGGGACCCTCCTGCGCTGCGCGCGCCCGGGCTGCTGCTGCTGCCCGAGAGCCCTTGCGATGCGGCGCCGTACGGACCCTCGGACCTCGCGAGGCCGGACGAGGCGGGGAGGCCGCTCGAGTGGGCGCGGCGCATCGAGGACGCGCTCGATGAGGCGGGCGAATGGGTGAGGGTGAAGGCCGAGGGGTCGAAGGCGGCGATGGGCGCGAGCGAGCCCTGGTTGCGGGTCGTCGAGGCGGCAGCGTAGGGCCCATCGTGACGGACGAAGCCTGCGAGCGGGAGCGCATGGTCAGCGAGAGGAAGGAGGAGCGGGATGAGGGGGAACGAGAGGGACGCACTGCCTCCTCCATACAGGCCCGAGATGTCGAGGCGGTCGATGACGTCGAGCTCCGAGCTGCTCTTGGTCCTGCTGGCGCCGACGGGTCGGTTGCGCGTGCTGCTCGAGCGCGTGCTCTGGCGCAGCTCTGCGCGCTCGTTGCGGTGGTCGAGGACGGGCATGCCGGCCATCTCGTCGCGCGACGACGAGCCCGACGCGGTCGTAGTCGTCGTGTAGCTGCTGTCGAAGCGCTGGGGCTCGGGCGCGAAGCGGGTCTTGGTCGGCGAGTCGCCGTACGCGCCGAGGATGTCGTCGACCGTTTGCGAGCGGGAGAACGAGGTGTCGAGAGGCGGCGCGGCGTGGGCGGTACCCTGTGTGGAGGGTTGCAGGGTCAGCACGGTGCCCAGTCACGGTCGCCCACACTGCCAGGTCTCGCTCGCGGCTTGCCCTCGGTCGGCTTGGCGGACGAGTCGGCGGACGAGGGAGGGAGAGGGGCTCAGGGAGGGTCGCCGGGGACTCACGTCGCGGTCGCGTCCCGAGTAAGAGTCTGTGCGAGGCGGATGGAGCGTGTCGGACGGCGGCGGGCGGTCGAGGTGCGGCGGGTCGGGAGGACGAGGACCAAGAGGAGGACCGGCGGCGGCGGCGGGGAGAGGCGACGGCGAGCGGGAGGGGGAGCGGGAGGGACCACGGAAGTAGTCAGTAACGCTCTTGGTGCGCTTGAGGAGGCCTGCCATGCTCCCGGCGCGAGGAGGGAGCGAGACGGAGGCGAGCGAGGGAGCGAGAGCGGCGCGCGCGGGGAAGGGGTCCGCCGGCGGAGGGAGCGTGCGACGGCGAGGGGAGGGTGCACGGACCTGTGGATGGCCGCATCGGGCGCGAGTAGTTGACCGTCGCCATCGCTCGTCCAGGTGCTTGGTGCGAGCGAGCAAGGGCGGGAGAGGGAGGACCAGGAAGCCCGGCCAAGCCAACGCCTCGAGACGCGTCGCTCTCGCTCGCGAGCCGTTCGCCAAACTCTCTGTCTCCCTCTCTGCGTTCGACACGGAGAAAAAGACTGGTTACACAAGGGTAGACTGACTGAAGATAGCGAGCGCGAAAGAGGGTACATGGCTGGAGAGGCAGAGTGTCGCAGAGGAGGATCCGTCGAGGGAAGGGAAGGGCGCGCACGAACAGCGAGAACAGGGCACGAGAGGGTCGACAAGGCGCACTCAGCATGCGCAAGCATCCTTCTTGACCGCCTCGTTCTCGGTCAGGTTGACGCCGGCGGCGCCGGCCTGTCCGCGAGCGGCACCACGAGCACCGCCCGGGCCGCGCGACTGCGCCATGAGGGCGTCGAGCGGGATCTTCTTGGCTGCGAGCAGGTCGTACGTCGATCAGCGAGAGCCCGAGAGGAGCGCGCAGTGAGAGCAAGAGGGAGGCGACGCACCAATCTCGGTAAAGACCTCGACGACGCCCTCGCCCGTCTTGGCGCTCGTCTCGAAGAAGAGCAGGCCGCACTCCTTGGCGTACTCCTCGGCCTCCTCGCGCGACACCTGCCGCCTCGACTCGCTCGGCTTGCCGCCGTCGGGGCCCTCGTCGCCGCCTGCGGCCGACGCCGCGTCGTCGCCGCCGGGCGTCTCGGTCGCGTCGTCGTTCGACGCCGAGTCCTCGCCGCTGCCCGTCTCGACGTCGGCCGCACCGGTCGGCGTCGCGGGCTCGTCGTCGGTCGAAGGGCGCACGAGGTCGATCTTGTTGCCGGCGAGCGCGATGACGATGCTGCGGGTGGAGCCGGTCAGTGCGCGCTCTCGTGGGGTAGACATGCTGCGAGCGGGACGCACTTGGGGTTGGCCTGCCTCTGAAGCTCCTTGACCCACGTCTTGGCCTGGTCGAGGGAAGCCTGCGAGCGAGCAGGCGAGTCAGCGAAGGCGCCGGTCGAGAGGACGCACAAAGGGAGCGAGGACGCACCGACTTGGTCACGTCGTAGACAACGACGGCCGCCTGAGCGTTGCGGTAGTACATGGGCGACAAGCTGCGGAAGCGCTCCTGGCCCGCCGTGTCCCAGATCTCGAACTTGATCACCTTGTCCTCTGCGAGCGAGAGGGAGGGAGGGAGAGGATGGGTCAGAGCAGGTACCTTCGCCGCAGCGGCAGCGACAGGGTCCCGAAGGGCCTGCCGCGATGCAGAAGCAGGCAGAAGAGACGGCGACGACTCACCGAGGCGGCAGCGCTGTGTGAGGAAGGCGGCGCCGATAGTGGGCTCCTTGTTGGGCTGGAAGTCGTTCTGGCAGAAGCGGAGCACGACCGACGACTTGCCGACGGCCGACTCGCCGAGAAGGACGAGCTTGACCTGGACGGGGCGAGTCGGGGGTTGCTGAGCCTGCTGCTGCTGCTGGTCGGCGTCCATGGCGAGCGGGGTGAGGTGGAGGGGAGGGTGAGGAGAGCTGCGCCGGTACGGGTTGAGAGTCAGCAGAGGGGTCGAGAAGGGGTGTACGGCTGCACTGCAAGTGCGCAGAGGCCCGCCCACGGGGTGTGCGGCGCGAGGCGTCGTCCCGGAGGTGGCCTCGGGGCGATGAAGACCAAGGGAGAGAGCTCTCACCTCGTGGGCGCGGATTGGGAGCGAGGCTAGGGTTGGGTCGAGTGCGCGATCTGTCCTAGAGGGCTGGTGGCGGCCCAAGGAGCAGCTCGAGAGTGTGGTCAGGGCCAAGAGCGAGCGTCGACCCCGCGCCACCACGAAGCTGCGAGGCGAGGCAGCACCCTCCTCCTCCCTCGTCACCGCAGCTGGGCAACAGCCTAGCGTTCAGCTGCACTGCTCGGCTATTTCTCGCACCGGCGGGCCATCAAGCTGCGCCGTCGTCCCTCTCCTCGCTCGTTCTGTTCGGCCGCCTTCGTCCTCCATCACTCCGGCCCTCGCTCCCTCCCCTTCGACTCGGTCGGGCTAGCACAGCCGTGCAGGAGGCGCGGTATGGAGCTCACGAGACCGTGAATGGGCGGCAGTCGCGCTGCGAGGTCACGTCGTCGAGCCGGCCTTGTTCTCGCTGCTCTTGCAGCGCGGACACCTTCGGGCGTTGCGGCACGGCTCGTAGCCGCATGCGCGTGCCGTGCTAGCTCTCGTGCACATGCTTACGATGAGCTGCGCGTGCCTTTGTACCGCTGGCGGTGCGGCGCCGGGCCAGAACTTCGTCCGCTTCGCCTCGCTCCGCTCTTCTCGCTCGCTGCAATTCCGTACGCCGACGGTTCCTGTACGTCCCGATCCACCACTCGTCTGCCGAGATCAGTTCTGACCCACTGCGCCTCTACAGGATCCGGCTCGTCGACCGTCCCCGCCACACGCTCGCTCGAGCCTTCCCTCCCCTCCTCGCTCGCCGCTGTCGCTTCTTCTTCCGCCGGCTTTACCTCCCGCCAGTCGAGCCCGACACGATGTTGGACATCCGCACGCCGTGCACTTCTCGTCGCTCCTGCCTGCTCGAGCTAGTCTTGGCCGGCGACCGTCTCCAGTTCCCCGGCGAGGCAGGCATGGCGCGGGTGCCTGTTCGCCGAGCCGCTGTGAACGTGCTCGCTCGGCGGGAGTGCACGCTCGAGCGCTTGTTCCCTCTCGAGGAGGTGGAGCTCGACCAGAGTGCTCGCGTTCATTCAGGTCATCCTCGCGCACGAGCGATGAGCGATCGTCTCCTCGGCTCGGCTCCCAGGCTTCTCAAGCGCACTCGAGCAGGTGCGTCTCGTCTCTTCGCCTCCTCCACGACCTCTACTGACGCTCGACGACGTCCCACACACTCAGCGCCGAGCTCCGACCCATCCACACTCGTTCGAGGCCACCGGCCGCACCGACCTCCTCCAGCTCGTTCACCTCATCGTTCCGCCCTCCCTCCTCGCCCTCGTCCTCGCCCATCATCTCCTCCTCGTCATCGTCTCTGACGGCATGCGGCACGACTCGTTCCCACCCGTCCTCGCCTCTCTCGTCCTCGTCCTCGCCCTGCTCTCTCCAGCACTTGCCGACAAGGCGCCCGCCGTCGACTCGACCCGTTTCCACCTCGTCAAGGTCAAGCACCGCCTCAAGCAGTCGCAGCGCCCGCACTGGTCGCACCGAGCGCCTGGCACCAAGCGGCAGACGGCGGTGCAGGGCCTGTTGTGCGCGCTCGGCGTCACCGCTGCGTGCGACGGCAGCTCTGGGCCGGCCATCGACACAGCGTCCGATCCCAACAACTGTGCGTCATGCTCTCTTCTTCCTTGGCCCGGCTCGAAGCTCGAGCTGACGAACGCTCGCGCAGGTGGCCGCATCGGCAACGTCTGCCCGTCCTCCCTCCCCAACTCGATCGGCGCCGTCGGCTGCCAGGCCGGTCAGTGCATCTCGAGCTGCGTCCTCGGCTACTCGTGGGACGTCTCGACGTCGTCCTGCATCAACACGGCGACCGACACGCTCAACTGCGGCAGCGTCGGCCGGGTCTGCTCGACGCCGACGGGCACGGCCGCCGTCACGTGCCTCGCGGGCTTCTGCCTGTCGACGAGCTGCGCCAAGGGCTACAGCTACCGCGGCGGGACGTGCGCCGTCGTGCCGTTCTCGTCCGACCCGAGGAACTGCGGGCGACCGGGACTCGTCTGCCCTACGGCGTTCGAGAACGGCCAAGGGAGCGTGTGCGACGAAGGGCGGTGCCGGGCCGAGACGTGCGACGAGGGGTACCAGTCGGACGGCGAGGCGGGCGAGTGCATGAGGAGCGAGCACGACGACGACTGGTGCGTCCCTCTCCCAATCTCCTTCTCGGCCTCGCCGGCGTCCTCTTCAGCTCGAGGCGAATTGCTGACGCTTTCCCTGCCCTCTATTTCCGAGCAGCTCCTGTCGAGAAGACGAGACGTGCTTCGCCGGCGTCTGTCTCTCGCTGCAGCCGTCCAGGACGTCGGCGACCTTCTCAAACGAGGAGCACCGCTCTTCATCCTTCGTCTCGACCACTTTTGTCTCCGACGACATTCTCTCGACTACAGCACACTCCCCGAGCGACGCTCCAACCTCTTCAGCCCCGCCCTCGTCCGCCTCGCCTCCGCCTCTCTCGCTCGAGGACGCGCTCGAGCCTCCTCTCCTCGCCGACGACATCCCAGCCATCCGCACTCGACAGCGCCGCGCCCTCCTCGAACCGTCCACCGCGCACGATCAGCTCTGCCCCGAGCCGCTCACGGCCTGCCCCATCGCCGGCAGCGCGTCGCTCGCGACCGCCGCAGATGCACCGCGCCGCGGCGACCCGCGCACCGTCGCCGAGCTCCTGCGCGCCTTCGCCGCCGAGATGGCCGCGTCGCGAGGCGGGTACGAGTGCATCGACGTGCGTGACGAGGTCGACTCGTGCGGCGGCTGCGTCACGCTCGGCGAGGGGAGGGACTGCACGAGGGACGTGCCGCACGCGGCGAGCACTGGTTGCGAGGTCGGCGCGTGCGTCATCTTTGCGTGCGAGAGGGGATGGCGACCGGACGCGCAGGCGAGGAAGTGCGTGAGGAGCGAGGGGAGGGGAGGGAGGAAGCACGGCAAGGCGTCGTCGGCGAGGAGCAGCCACCGCTGAGCGAGTTGGCGCCGAGACGAGGCCGCACATCCGGCGGGCAGTAGTAACGACCCTTCACGAGCTGTATCATACGAAAGCTGACGAGCAAGTCGCGCCTAGCGGCCGAGCGAGCGAGGAGAGAGCAAAGCTAATCCGCATTAGCAAAAGTCAAGCCGCCCGTCTTGTGTTCCCCCGCCGGCCGCTCTCGTTCGTCCCGCTCGCCCTCACGACTGGGCACACGACTTGCGCGTCGTAATTCCAGCTTCAACGCTCGCCAGCGCCTACACGCTCCGCCTGCGCCACCACACGCCCTCGCCCACAACGCAGAGCTACCTCGACGCGTCCTCATCAGCAAGCCTCGTCGACCGACCTCTCTCGACACCGGCAACGACTTCCAGACCGGCGTACGCCCTTCACCGAGGTCCAGGAAGGTACACGACGCGCTCGGGCAGGTCGGCAGTGCTCTACTGCTGTGGGAGACCAGGTGCGTCCTCCTCCTCCCCGCCTCCTCCTCTTGGCCCCCCTCCTCGGCCCTCCACCGCGGTCTCCAGCTCCACGAGACGCTTCCAGGACGCGACAATGAGCTTACTTGAGCCTCTCGCGCGCAGAACGATCACGCAGAACGGGTGGACGGGCGTGTCGGGCAGCGCAGGAGCTGGCGGTCGACTTAGTGCGGCTCATCTCGGTCACTGTACGTCTCTCCTGCTCTTTCTCTTCGTACTCCAGACTCGAGCATGTATTCTTGCAACCCTGTGAGCCGCGCGCTGGCCCAATTCCTCGTGCGCGCAGGTCGGTCGAGCCCTCGATGGCACCTCTCTTCTCGTTCGTCTCGAAAGCTTGACTCCTCGCTCGCCGGCTGCCGCACGACGGTACCGGTCAATGCTCATCGTGCTTCTCTAGAAGGCAGTCGGACCCAAGCTGTCCAGAAAGCTCGTCTCGTCGTCCCCACTCGTCCCGGCGGCCGAGCACCTCGCGCCGTCTGGGAGGGGTCCTACCGAGGCCGCACCCGCCCTCACGTGCCCCTGAGGGCCGCGGGTGCACTCTGGTGAGCCGCTCGCATGGACACTGCCCCTGTGGCACGACCGCGCGCCCGGCCACCTCCTAAAAACAGGGGGAGACTGCGCACCCTCTCTCAACTGCTATCTCTTGATCCAGCGTGGTTACGACCTTCTGCTCGGGCGCGATCGAACGAGGACGTCTCTGCGGTGCAATCGAGCACTTCTCCTGGCCTTGTTAGTCTTGTAGAGCGCGAGCTGGACCGTTTCCCCTCCCTTCTCAAGTCGGACGAGAGGACGAAGTGCGAGAGCTCTTCCTGCCGGCTCTGTTCCGCTCGAGCGTGCTCTCTGGACCTCATCGAGTGCCCTCTGAACGAGACAAGCCGAGTGCAGGGCTGTGGGCGGCGCAATCGTCGTCTGAAGCGGGCCGAGCAGACCTGATCGGAATAGGAGAGCGCGCCTAATCCGATCCGCTTTGAATCGTTTTACCGCCTGTCCGCGACCCGAGTCGGGTTCGAACCCACCCGGCATTACAATCTCGAGCTAATGATGCTTTGTATTGGCCGGCTCTCGCGCCCGCGCAGGCTTGCCGGTACGGGCTCGCTTGCGTTCTAGCTCCCAGTCTTACTCTCTCCTGGCCTACAGAGCTCTCGATCGACGTCGCGTCGATGGCGGGGCCGCGTTATGCCAAGTCGAGGGAGCGTCGCACGGACCTCTCTATGAGCGCGATCTGTAGCAAGGCTTTTCTCTCGACGCTCGGCAGCGATGCCAGCTCTCGAGCTCTCGAGTCGAGCACAGCTACGAGACGTGGCGCGAATACTGCTTGGCATCTTTGGACTACAGAGAAGGTCGTCTAGACGAGCGCGTCTAAGCCTTTGCGAGGAGCGTCTTGACCTCGTCGCGCTCCTTCTCCTTGTCGAAGACCGGGCGCTGCAGACAACGAGGGCGAGCGTCAGCACGTCGAGTCGTTCGAGATCTGCGGTCAAGCGAGAGCGAAGGAGTAGAGAGCGAGAGAGGGAGAGAGACGCACCGGGAGCTCGTACGTCTGCGTCGTGCGGGCGTACGTGATGCCGCCGAGCCTCGAGACGGGCATGAGTCGGGCTGTGTTGACGAGGAGCGTCTCCCGGTCGATGAGGTCGGCGCGCGCGTGGACGAGCTGGACCCGGCCGAGGACCATCGTGCCCGTGCGCACGCCCTTGTCGTTCTTGAGGTCGTACGAGTGCTCTGCGCGCAAGGAATGCCCTCGGCGTCAGCACAGCACGCTCGCACACAGTCGAATTGAGACAGAAGGGGGAAAGGGGACGCACCGAGCACGCACTCCATCGAGAAGCCGCTCTCGCCGACGCGCGCCGGCTTGATCGTCTTGCTCGGGACGGGCGTGAGGCCGCTCAGGGGCCACTCGCTCGTGCCCTTGGGGGCGTCGATCGACGTGTAGTTGGCCGCCTCGATGAAGGGCTCCGAGATGCTGCAGGAAGGGCGAGAGGGTCAGTGCGGGCGAGGGGCGGGCGAGCGAGAGAGAGAGAGAGCGAGAAGAGGGAGCGGAACGCACATGTTGGCCGAGAACTCGTTCGTGGTCAGGATGTTCTCGCACGTGCCCTTCATGTCGTCGCCGTTCGGGTGCGTGAAGCTGACCATGACGAGGAAAGGGTCGTGGGAAACCGCGGCGAAGTAGCTGAACGGCGCGAGGTTGGTCTCGCCCTTGGCGTCGACGGTCGATATGAAGCCGATCGGGCGAGGAGTCTGCGGGCGGGAAGAAGCGGCGAGAGGAGGAGGAGGGAGGAAGAGGCAAGGTCAGCGGGGAGGAGGAGGAGGACAGAGACCAGCGCTGCGACGCACGATTGCCTGTAGGTCAAGGGCGAGGAGTCAGCTTCGCGCTCGTCATCCATAGGGCCCGGTCAGAGGGAGCAGACGCGCCGAGATGAGCATCTTGTAGAGCTTTGGCGCCGCCTCCTTTGCCGGGTCGACCTCGCAGAACCGGCCCTCGGGCTGCGTGCCGTCCCACAGGCCCTCCTTGACGCCGGCGAGGCTCTCGAGCCCGTTAGAGCCCGAGCCGACCTTCCACTCGGGTGCGGGCGTCTGCTCGAGGGTCGGACGCGTGGGGGAGGATGCCGTCAGCGGGGGAGGACGAGGAGGAGCGCTCGAGAGGGCAGCGAGAGGGGCGCACCTTGGTCGTGGTCCACTCCTGGGTAGTGTCGAACTCCGGGCGGCTGCCCTCGACCTGTCCACAGCCAGCGGTTGGTGAGCAATCGAGTGTCCGAGGTCGATCGGGTGATGAGGAGGGAGAGGAGAGCTCGCTCACCTGCTTGAACGGTGGGTGGTGCGACATCCTGGCGAGGGGGATGAGAAAGCGTGCTGCGAGCTGTCGGTGAAGCGTGCGAGTGCGTGGGAGGAGCATGAGCCGATCGCGAGGCCACTCGGACTCGGGCCGTCGCGTCGGCCAAGTGGAGGCGTCGCTCGCAGGCACAGCGCTCTCGGGCTCGCTTGTACAGCTCTCGCTCGTGCAGCGTTACACTCACTGACAGAAGCGTGAGCGAGCCTCTCTGCAGCGCGACCCAGACGTCGAGGGACGGCTTCGGACTCGGCTCGCCTCGTTGCAGACACGTACCAGCCGCACGACACGCCCCGAGGCTGGTCCCGCGAGCGCGACATCGTCGAAGACGACTAAATGCTGCGAGCGTGTGGGAATGAGAGTCAGGATTGGTCCAGGGGCGAAGCGAGAAGTCGAGGAACGAGCGGCGCACCTGGCTCGGGCGGTTCCCAGGCGGCGAGTCGCTGCTTCGAGAGGCCATGTCGGTCGAGGAGCTCGTGCATCTGTAGAATAAGAGCGTAGGAGCGAAGCCGAAGAAGGAAGGGGCCAAGTAGGAGGAGGTGGAGAGGGAGACGAGGGGAGAGAGGGGAAGGGCGACGAGAGATTTGCGTCAGCCCTCGCCGTCTGAGCGGCGAAGCGCAAGAGCAACGCGCCCGTATGAGGCCATCGTGCGGTATAGGGTCGAGAGAGACGCACCTTGGCCAAGCTTGTACGGCCCGAGGTGGACGTCCGCGCCGTTGATCAATGTCGAGCGGCGAGCGAGGCTGGTCCGGCGAGAGCATGTTCGGGGTCACTGCGCAGGGCGAAGAGTGTCAGCTCAAGAGCGTCTGCAGAGCCTCGGATGAGCTCGTAACGCCGCGCCGCGCCCAAGATTGGCGCTAGAGTGGGGACGACGAGGAAGGGAGCAGGACGACGTACCTGTCTCGCTCCAGGGCCCGTTCTCCGTCCTCCGCAACGCACTTTAGGAGATCCTCGTGCTCATGTCGGGTCGAGTCGTGGCACCCGGGGTCGAGGACGCGAGTTGACGAGGTTCGCTGATGAGGATGCGGGGGAGGCCAGGGCCGAGGAGAGCGACGGCTCATTGGAGCGAGAGGGGGACTGGCTGCCGAGGTCGAGGGATGCTAGCTGTGCATGTTCAAGGTGCAGCAGGGCATCCTTGGTAGAGCGAGAGAAGGAGAAGGAGAGCGAGTCTGGTCGCGTCGTCGTCGGCGAGCGAGGGTTGGCTCTCCCCCGACCACTCGCACGCTCAGCTGCTTCCTAGGACAAGCTCCTGTGGGGCCATGGGCAACCAGGGCGACCCGCCCGCCGCACCCTCGTCGGCCCCAACCGCCGGGCCACCACCACCACCTGCTCCTCCTCTCGACCCGAGTGCGCCGACCACTCCTCCGCCCGACTCGTTCATCCGCTTCCGCCTCAGCGCCATCGACCACGTCCTCACCTACGACCACTCGCCCTACGACCTGCGCCGCTCCCCCTTCAGCTCAGAGCCCCTGCGCCAGGTCCCCCTCATCCGCATCTGGGGCGCGACCGACCGCGGCCAGCGCGTCACGGCCCTCGTCCACGGCGTGTTCCCCTACGTCTACGTCGAGTACAAAGGCAGGCTCGACCCGGACTCGGGTGCGTCGCCCCCCTCTCTCTCTCTCTCTGCGTCCGTCTCGCTCGCCGCCGAACCCATCCTGACACCGCCTCCTCGCTCAACCTCGCGCCCGCAGTCAACGACTACATCCGCCGCTTTGGTGCCGCCCTCAACCACGCCATGGACCTGTCGCTCCCGAACAAGTACGGCAAGAAGCAGGCGCCGCAGTACGTCGCCTTCGTCGTCCTGTGCAAGGGCATCAACTTCTACGGCTACCACGTCGGGCACGCGCCGTTCCTCAAGGTCTACCTCGTCAACCCGCGCCACAAGAACCGCCTGTCCGAGGTCCTGCGCAGCGGCACCGTCCTCAGGACCCAGTTCGACGTCTTCGAGGGCCACGTCCCCTACTTGCTCCAGTTCATGCTCGACGCCAACCTGTACGGCTGCGGCTGGGTCGAGGTCGGCGAGTGCCGCTTCCGAGAAGAGCTCCCAGGTGCGTCGCTTCGCTTTCTCGCTCTACTTCGGCCGCGCATCCTGAGCCGACGCACTGACCCTCCTCCCTCCCTCCCTCCTCGCAGAGCACGTTGTCAAGAGCAGCGACGACTTTGCGCCCGACTCGTGCGACGGCCCCTACACCGAGCGTCTGTACACGGTCGACACGGTCCCGCCGCACCGCCTGCACCCCTCGGTCGACGCCGGCGGGCCGGCCAAGATCTCGTTCGAGGCGCTCGAGCTCGACCTCCCGTACACGGCCATCCTCAACCGCCGCGTCCTCACGCCGCGCGACCTGCACCACGACTTTATCGAGCTCCTGCACCCGGACACGGTCGAGCGCGGCAAGCTCGTCCGCTCGCTCAAGGAGATCTGGGCCGACGAGGCGCGCCGCCGAGCCGAGCGCGGCGACCCGGGCCCGGCCGACACGGCCGACACGGCGCCGCGCGAGTGGGACGAGCGCGAAGCGGCGCAGCCCAACTGGCGCCGCGAGCCCGAGTTCCGCGACAAGGTCGCCGCCAAGCTCGTCGACGACCTGCGGCGCTGGCGCGAGCAGGTCGGCCCGCGCGGCAAGGCCCAGCCCGAGTTTGCATCGTTCGTCGACGACTCGGCGCGGCACGCCCGAGGCGGCAACCGCCACTGGTTGACCAAGGTCCGCACGACGTTCGAGCAGGTCGACGCCGTCTCGATCGAGCGCTTCGACCAGGACGAGCGCGACAAGTACGAGTTCGGCGCCTGGGCCGTTCGGGGCATCGGGATCCCGGTGCCCAGGGTCGACGACGCCGACGTCGATCTCGCACGGCTCAAGGCGTCGACCGCCGCCGACTCGGCGGCGCGCAGGACGGCGCGGCGGCGGCCTCAAGATGCCGGCGGCGGCGAGATGAACGGCGACGGCGACGACGACGAGATGGACGGCGACGACTACGACTCGGGCGAGGACGACGGGTTCGGCGGCGGGCTCGGGCAGGGCTGCGGCGGTGGACGCGGTCGAGACGGGCAGGCCCCTCCGGCGACGCAGGCCGAGGCGCTCGCCCGTCTGCGCCGCTCGGGCGCGGCCGACCGTATCGAGCGGCGCGGGCGCATGGGATCGACGCAGGAGGGCGAGTGGGACCGCGAGCCGGACGACCGCGACGAGGACGAGGACGACGAGGACAACTTCTGGGGCGTCGACGCCGGCACGGATCGTCCTGCGTCGCGCGCTCCGTCCGAGATGTCGTTCGCCGACGGCGACGAGGACGAGGACGCAGAAGACGGTCGCTCGTCGGCACGGCCCGGGTCGCTCTCGCCGGCCAAGCGCTCCTCGGCGACCAAGCACCTCTCGCCCTCCAAGCGCCCTCTCGCCTCGCCCGCCAAACCCGGCCTCGTCGACCTCGAGCACGACAATGTCGACGAGCCCTCGCCCAAGCGCGCCAAGTTCGACAACGAGCGGGACGAGCACGTGCGCAAGATGGTCGAGCAGGGCGGCGAGTTCGGAAAGCAGGCGGCGAGCTTCATGTGCGTCCTCCTCCTCTCCCTCCGCCTCGTAGAGCTTGTCCTGACTCTCGGTACAGCCCAACGCCACCTCGTCCCCCTCAGCAGACGACGCCGACCCACCCTCGCTCGACCCCGCCTTCGGCTCGAGCCGCTCGGACCGCCCACCGCATCTCGCCCGCCGTCACGCCCTCTCGACGAGCCAGCCGCAACCCGTTCGCCTCGCCAAGCAAAGCTCTGTCGTTCCGCATCGCCGCGCCAAGCTCGAGCGGGTCGACGCTCCGCCCGGCGCCCGAGGACGACAGCGAGGCGGCGCTCTTTTCGTCGCCGCCGCCCGACCTCAAGCTCGACAGCGACGCCCCCATCGAGCCCGACGGCGCTCAGCAGGCCGCACCGAGCGTCTCGACTCCTCGTCAACTCGCCCACCACGTCTCGAACCTGTCGACCGCTCTCTCCCTCGAGGAGTACCTCCAGTCGTCCGTCGAGTCGGCCGACGTGCGCTCGCCTTCGCCGCCCGCGCGCAAGCGCTCCAAGATGACACCGTCGCAGGCGCTCGCCGACTTCGAGGACCTCCCCGACGACGCGCTCGACGAGTACATGCCGACCCCGACCCTCAAGGAGGAGGTGCCGTCCCAGCTCCCGCCGCAGCCTCGTCCTTCGCCGCCGCCGCCGCTCTTCGACCTCGACGACATGGACGTCGACGAGCCTCGACCATCGTCGTCGGCGGCAAGCCCGCCGCTCAAGCTCGAGGTCGAGCCCGCCTCGCCCAACCTCACCAACGTCGACCGCGACGTCAAGCCGCCGATCGAGCCGACGCTCCGCCCGACCAAGAAGCACGTCATGTTCCAGCTCGCGCGCACCGAGTCGTCCTCGTCGGCCGCTTCGGCAGGGACGACGCCGACCCCGGTCGCGTCCGCCAACGGGTCGCAGCGCTCGGCCACGCCTCTGCAGACCTCTCAGAACACGACGGACTGTGCGTGCGCTTCCTCGAGCACCTCCTCACGAGATTTTGTGCTGACGCTCGGTCGTCGCAGCCGCCGACTCGGTCATCCCGCTCGCACCTCCTCGCCGCCTCTCGACCCACCCCCTCGCCGCCCGATCCTTCATCTTCGCCGAGCCGCCGCCGACCTCGTCGACCGTCATCGCCGCCCTCGAGCGCGACAACCGCTCGTACGTCGTCTACAAGGATCCCTATTACAGCAAGCCCGCCGACGTCCCTCGCCGCAAGCGCGAGTACGCCGGGCGGTCGTTCCGGCTCAAGGGCAACACGATCGTCGACCTCTCGCCGTTCGTGCACCACGACGCGCTCGGCCCGCTCCCGAGTGACAAGTCGAGCACGCCGCTGCCGAGGATGCTCGACGTCCGCACGTGGGAGTACGCAGTGCGGCCGCCGACGAGGAGAGAGCTCGTCGAGTGGATTGGCAAGAACAGTGCGTCCCTCCAGCTCTACAGCTTCTCGATCTCACTGCTGCTGTATGCTGACTCGATGCGCACCCGCAGGCGGTCGCGAGAGCGAGAAGAAGCCGCGCTTCAACCCGATCAAGTCCCAGGTGCGCTCACGCTCACTCGCTCCTCCGCTCACCCTACATCAACTGACTCTCATGATGTGCAACAGGTCGAAGGCCCGACGCAGAAGCCGGACAGCGAGAAGCTCCAGTCGATCAAGGGCGCGAGCCAGCGCGAGAAGCAGCACATGGCGGTCCTCGCTATGGAGCTACATGGTGCGTCGCTCCTTCTCCTCCCACTCTCTTCTCTTTTTCAGCAGCACCATGTTGATGAGCTACACGTCGACAGTCAACACGCGCGGCAAGCTCCTGCCCAACCCTCAGCACGACGCGATCGAGTTCCTCGTCTTCTGCCTGAAGTCGGACAACGAGCGCGAGGACGTGTACTGGAACGGCCGCAACGAGAAGACGCACGTCGGCTACATCGTCGTCGGCGACGGCAAGAAGTACGAGCGGCTCGACAACCGGTGCCACGTCCACGTCGTCGACACCGAGCGCGACCTCATCGAGCTCTTCCTCGACAAGCTCCGCATGGAGTGGGACCCAGAGTGCGTCGCCGGCTTCGAGGTCCATCATGGCTCGTGGGGCTACCTCCTCGAGCGTGCCGAGACGGCGTTCGGTGCGTCGCTCTCTCTCCTCATCCTCCCTCCCCTCTCGGCGCACGGACCCTGACTCGGCCTCTCCTCCCCGACAGAGTGGAACCTCGTCCCCGAGCTCGGGCGCGTCAAGAGCTTTGACACGGGCAAGTTCGGCGACAAGCACTCGGATCGATGGGGCTTTAGCCAGTCGAGCGTCCTCAACTTCACCGGCCGGCACGTCCTGCCTGTCTGGCGCATCCTCAAGGCCGACAACAAGTTCCAGCAGAACAGCTTTGAGCACATCGCCCTCCACGTTCTCGGCATCCGGTGCGTCCCGGCGTCTCTCATTCTCGCTCGAGCAGCTCGTGCGCGGCGCAGAAACTGAATCTCACGGTGGAGCAGGACGCCCCACTTCTCGTACGAGACGCTCTCCGACTGGTACCGCTCCGGCGAGGCCGCCAACATGGCTCGGGTCGTCGACTACTGGCGCAACCGGGTCGAGATGGACGTCGAGATGCTCGACGCCGCCGAGGTCGTCGAGCAGAGCTGGTGCGTCCGATCTCTCTCTCTCCCCTTCGTCCTCTTCCGCTCGCCCGACCTCTCGCTGACTCGGTCTTGTGCAGTGAGGAAGCTCGAGTGTTCGGCGTCGACTTCAACTCGGTGCGCACGCGCGGCTCGCAGTTCAAGGTCGAGTCGGTCATGTTCAAGCTCGCCAAGCCCGAGTCGTTCCTCCTCCTCTCGCCCAACCGGGTCCAGGTCGGCCGCCAGAACGCCGCCGAGTGCATGCCCCTCATCATGGAGCCGCAGAGCGCGTTCTACAAGGGCCCGCTCCTCGTCATGGACTTCCAGTCGCTCTACCCGTCGTGCATGATCGCCTACAACTACTGCTACTCGTGCGTCCCCTCCCTCTTTCCCTCCTCTCTCGAGCACGTCCTGATCCTCGAACTTGCTCGCAGGACGTTCCTCGGCCGCGTCAGCGACTTCAAGGGCTCGAACAAGTTCGGCGTCGGCGAGGTTGACCTTCCCGACGGCCTTCTCAACTTGCTCAAGGACGACATCACGAGTGCGGCCAGGTTCCGCCTCACCTGAACCTCCTCTCTCTCTCTCTCTCGCTTACGCTCGTCTACGCAGTCTCGCCCAACGGCATGATGTTCGCCAAGGAGCGGGTCCGCAAGTCGCTCCTCGCCAAGATGGTCGGTGAGCTCCTCGACACGCGCGTCATGGTCAAGGGCAGCATGAAGGCTGTCGCAGCCGACAAGGTGCGCACTGCTCGCTGCACGGCTCGTGCGCGTTCGAGCTGACGTCGACTCGATGACCCTGCAGGCCCTCACCAAGCTGCTCAACGCTCGTCAGCTCGCCCTCAAGTTCCTCGCCAACGTGAGCCGGTCCACATTGTCATCCTCGCCTTCACCTCGAGCTGACTCAGGTATTGCGACGCGCGCAGGTCACCTACGGCTACACGTCCGCGACCTTTTCGGGCCGCATGCCCGCCGTCGAGGTCGCCGACGCCATCGTCCAGACCGGTCGTGAGTCGCTCGAGAAGGTGCGTCTAGGTCTCGCTGCTCTCGGTACCACGAGCGTGCTGCTGACGGGCCTCATGTGCGCGCAGGCCATGGAGACGATCAAGGCGACGAGGCGGTGGGGCGCGCAGGTCGTCTACGGCGACACCGACTCGCTCTTCATCTACCTCCCGGGCAAGACCAAGGACGAGGCGTTCCGCATCGGCAACGAGATGGCCGACGTCATCACGCAGCAGAACCCGCGGCCGATCAAGCTCAAGTTTGAGAAGGTGCGTCTCTCCCGCTCGGACCCCTCCTTGTCGCGGAGCGTAGCTGAGTTTCCCTCTCGCGCCCGCACAGGTCTACCTCCCCTGCGTCCTCGTCGCCAAGAAGCGCTACGTCGGCTTCAAGTACGAGTTCCAGCAGCAGAAGGACCCGGACTTTGACGCCAAGGGCATCGAGACGATCCGGCGCGACGGCATCCCGGCTACGCAGAAGATGCAGGAGACGTGCCTCAAGTGCGTCTAGCTCACACGCTCGAGCTTGCCTGTGCTCCTCGCTGACTCTGGGTACCGCCTCGCAGAATCCTCTTCCGCACGTCCGACCTCTCGCTCGTCAAGGACTACTGCCAGCGCCAGTGGAAGAAGATCCAGGCCGGCGACGTCTCGCCGCAGGACTTTACGATCGCCAAGAAGGTCAAGCTCGGCAGCTACGCGTGCGTCCCCTCTCTCTTCACGTCGACCTGGCCGCCGCTCGAGCGCCGCGCTGACCGGACCTCCTCCTCGCCGCAGCGAAGGCCGCCTTCCTCCTCCCGGCGCCGTCGTCGCCGGTCGCGCCATGGCAGAAGATCCTCGAGCCGAGCCCGAGTACGGCGAGCGTGTCCCGTACGTCATGTTCCAGGCCGAGCCGGGCCAGAAGCAGGTCCACCGTGCGCTCGCTCCTCAAGAGTTTCTCGCCGACCCGTGCGTCCCTCTCTCGCTCCGAGCTCTCTTCCTCTCCTTCCTGCTGACGTTGTGCCTGCCCTGCAGCCGTCTGCGTCTCGACGACGTGCACTACATCGAGCGCATGATGATCCCGCCGCTCGAGCGCATCTTCAACCTCGTCGGCGCCGACGTCAAGTCGTGGTACCGCGAGATGGCCAAGGCCAAGCGCGTGCACCGCATCGGCGAGGGCAAGAGCGGGCGGGCTGTCATGCTCGAGCAGCACTTTGTCAGCGACCGCTGCATCGCGTGCGACGGGCCCGAGGGTCACGGCGGTGCGTTCTCTCGCTTCCCTCTCTCTCTCTCTCTCACTCTCTAACGCTCTTAGAGCTTGAGCTGGAAGCTGACGTTCGTCTTGCTGCTCGCAGGTCTCTGCCCCGACTGCGCGGCGCACCCGTCCGCCGTCGCACACACGCTCGCAGCGCGCAGGCAGGCGCTCGTCTCGCGGCAGGACGCTCTGCACGACGTCTGCGTCTCGTGCTCAAGCAACCCGCGCTTCGCGGCCATCGCCTGCGACTCGATCGACTGCCCGAACCTGTACGCCCGCAAGAGGAACGCCAACGAGCTCGCCAAGCTTCCCGACCTCGCCAACCTCGACCTTGCTTTCTAGTTTCCCTCCCTCTGCGTCTCTCCTCTCTCTCTATCTAGCTTTGTCGTGCATGTTGTCGTCTCTATCACCTTCGTTCTTTGTTCTGCAACGTGATCTGCGTTCTCTTGGCCACGACATCTACGCACGGACCTGTACTCGAGCCGCCTCCTCGAGAGCGACGCCTGCGCTCTTCCCTCCTGCCGCAGCGGCTCCACGATCCCGCACACGGACCTCGCGAGCACCGCCGCTTAACCGCACGCTCCCTCCCTGCTCCTGCTCGTCCCTGCCCTCCCACGAGAGGACGAGGTCCCACGCTCCTGCAGCGAAGGTGCCCGGCCGCGGCACCCACAGCTGCGCGTTGACGGTCGCGCGCCCGAGCGGGTCGAGCGAGCCGCGGTGCGTGAGTGCGCCCGAGAGAATGGCGCCGGCGCCGGGGCGGGAGGAGGGAGACGAGAGGGAGAGGGTGTAGGAAAAGGTCGTCGAGGGCGAGAGGTTCGAGAGCGAGAGGCGTAGGGGGAGGGACAGCGGCCTGCAGGAGAAAGCACGATTAGAGACTCGGTCGAGCGTACGAGAAGAGGCGAGACGAGGCGAGGAAGGCGAGCGCACCCGGAAGAGGAAAAGTCGTGCTCGACGACGCCTCGCATCGCAACATCCACCGCGACCGGCGGCGCTTCTTCCGTCCCCGCCGCGCCGATGATCTCGCTGCGCTTGAGCACCGTGAGGAGAGCCCTCCGCTCGCGGCGGCTCTCCTCGTAGAGCCCGCCCGAGCGCCTCTCGGCGTTGACGAGGACGCGCACGAGCGCGCCGGCGGCGGGCGAACCGAGGGCGCTGCCAAGGTAGGGCGCGTCGAGTGGGACGAGGAGATGTGCGGGTGCGAGGGAGAGGGTCGACGAGGTGAAGGTGACGACGAGGGAGGCGGCGCGGGAGGAGAAGAGCGGGAAGAGCGAAGGGTGGAAGGAAGGCGGCACGGTCGGGTAGCGCTCGACGAGCGAGGCGCGGCGGTCCGAGGTGTAGGCGGCGATGAGGCCGCAGAGAGCTGAGGGCGAGATGGGCGAGGTGGAGGTCGAGGAAGTCTGCGAGTCGTCGAGCCGAGTCAGAAGAGGCTCGTGCGCAAGTCGAAGAGGATCTGGACGCACAGCTGCGAGGCTCGAGACGCCGATGTTGGCTCGGGGCGGCATGCCCTTGACGTCCTTGCCGTCGAGGAGCGCCTCGACCTGGCCCGCCGTCCACATGTCGGCCTCCTCGCTCGGACCCTCTCCCCCGCGCGCGACGGCGGCGAGCGGCACGAACGACGTCAGGCCCTGCTGCCAGCCGATGCGCTGCGTCGTGACGTCCTCGTCGAACGCGCTCGAGTCGGCCGACGGGCTGATGCGCCACCGCGGCGAGAGGAGCGAGATGGCCGAGATCGAGACGTCGTCCGCCGGGAGGCCGACGTTGTACACCTGCGTGACGCCGTTCGACTCATGAGTACGAGTTCGATTTAAATGAAAGCATGAGAGATAGAGCGAGAGAGAGCGCACCTCGAGACCAAGCACCAAAGGCGAGTCGTGCCTCCTCCCCGGCCGCACGCCGTACCGCAGCTCCAAGCTCGGATACACCTCGACGCCGTGCACCGCCCTCGTCGACAGGTACTCCCTCGCGCCCTTGCCTCGCTCGAGCTCGTCGTCGACGGCCCGGAACGCAAACAGGACGCACAGGGCGTGCGCGCCGACGCGCGAGCCGCGCACGACGACGGGGACGGCGAGCTCCTCGCCCGGTGCGAGGGCGCGCCCGGGCTCGAGGAGCGCCGTCGGGCGCGGCGCGGCGAGGTCGTTGGGCGTCGAGAGGGCGCCGTCGGCGTCGAGGGTCGGCGGGGCGGGGCGGAGGAGGAGCGAGTCGGGCTCGGACGAGAGGGCGTGCAGGTCCGTGAGCGGGACGGGACCCTCGTTGCGCACGACGATGGTCGTCGTCGACTGGTCGTCGCCCGACTGCTCGCCGTGGAAGAGCCGGCTCGGGAGCGCGCTCATGTCGACGCCGAGGACGGGCACCGCCGCGCGCACTCGGACCCGCAGCGGCAGGGCGACGCGCGCGCTCGGGTGGCCCGGGCGCGGCGCAGTCGGCTTGGACCATCGTGCGGGCGAGAGCGGCTCGCGGACGGGGACGAGGTTGCTGAAGCGGTACGAGAGCGAGTCGAAGGTGAAGGTGCCGAGGGACGACGCGCGGATCGGGATGAGGATCTGCGAGCAGGTCAAAGGGTCAGTCATCGACGCGAAGAGGTAAAGAGAGGCTGTAGGAGTGTGCCGACGCACCTTGCTGAACTCGCCCGGCGCGAGCTCGACGTCCTGCGGCGCACTGACCTCGAGCCCGGCTCCACCTTCTCCCTCGCCCTCTGCACCGCCCTCTCCCTCGCGCCGCACCTCGACGGCGAGCGCCCCGAGCGCGAGGAACGCCTCGAGCGGGTTGCGCACGGGCACCTCGAGCGTGAGCGTCTCGCCGAGGACCGCCTCGACGGGCTCGAGCGCGCCCGCGCCCCTCCCTGCTCCTCCTCCCACGCTCGCGCCCGCACCCGCACCGCCGCGGTACCCGAGCGCGCTCGGCCTCGACCCAGCGCCGCCGACGTCAAACTCGGCCCGCGCGAGCAGCGCCTTCTCGAGCCGGGCCCACTCGCGCTCGTCGCCCGCGCCGGCGCTCAAGCCCGCCTGCCGCGCGCTGCCGACCCTCAGGCGCGCGTTCGGCGCGTCGAAGAGGCGCACGGGGAGCGCGACGGGGTCGTGCGGCGCGGCCGTGGTTGAGGAGGACGACGAGGCGAGGAGGTCCCACGCGAGGGCAAAGTCGTCGAGCCACTCGGGCGCGTCGCTCGCCGCGCCGTCGCCCGCCGCACCGGCGCCACCGTCGAAGCCCGCCGTCGACGACGACGACGCGGCCGAGGACGACCCGAACGGGCCAGAGCCCGTGCCGAGGAGCGCGAGAAAGTTGTCGACGCTGTCCTGCGCGGCGCCGACCGTGTACGACTGGCGCGCGAGCGCGTGGTGCAAGTGCGTGCGGATGGCGGACCATTGTGCAGGGTCGGTCGGAGGAGGGGACGTCGGCGAGGCGAGGGAGGAGATGGGCGGCGGGAGGGAGGGGTCCGAGGTGGACGAGGGAGAGGGGAGGTAGAGCGCTGCGGCCTGCGAGAGGCAGCGGCGCGAGAGGGATTTCTGCGCAAGGAGGTCGTCAGTACAAGGGCGCGAGACTAGAGCCTGAGAGAAGGAAAGATCGAGAGGAAGAGGACGCACGACGCCACACTTCTCGTACCTCGCCGCGGCGAGCGCCGTCCAGAACGCATGCTTCCTCGACCTCGGCGCGCGCCTCTCCCTCGTCTTCTCCTCGCGCCCATCGTCCTCTGGCGCCTCGCCCTCGGCTCGCGCGCCCCTCTCCGCCGCATGTGCGTGCGGCCACCTCCCGCCGGCGCGCAGCTCGGCGCCCGCCGCCTCCTCGAGCAGCACGGCGGCGACGATCTCCTCTGCGTCGCCCGCGGCGCGCACGAGCGCGAGGGGCGCGAGCGGGGCGAGGGGCGGGTGGAGCGCGTACAGGGCGACGAGGACGAGGGTCGAGCGCAGGGCGTCAAAGTCGACGAGGGTGCCGTGCAGGGGCGAGAGGGCGGCGGCGCCGGCGAGGAGGGTCTCGGGATTGACGATGAGCTGCGGCGGGGGTGCGCTCGGGGTGGAGGCGGAGGGGGAGGGGGAGGGCGGGAGGAGCAGGACGGCGCAGATGGCGCTCATCCGCATGGCGGCTGCGGCGTGTCGAGCGGCCTTGTCGGCGCGGTAGTCCTTGGCGCACGCGTCGTAGACCGAGTAGGCAAGCTTGTAGTCGCCGAGGAAGAAGGCCGTGTCGGCGAGCCGGCGCGCGAGCGACGACGGCGACGAGTGGTGGTAGCTGCGGGCGCGCACGAGGAGCTCGAGTCAGGCTCCGTCGGCGAGTGCGGGACGGAAAGGAAGAGAGAGAAGTGTAGACGCACTAGCCTTTTGCGGCGTTGTACCCCTCCTTGCCCGCCCCGCTCGAGCCCTCCCTGCTCCCCTCCTTCCCGCCGCCCGCGCCCGCGCTCGCTCCTCCGCCCCCGCCAAAGTACTTCCTCCCGACGCTGAACAGCCTGCCACCGATGCCGCGGCGCGACGCCTGCCACTGCTCGTGCAGGACGACGGCGCGCTGCTCGAGGAAGGGCACGAGCGACTGGACGACAAACTCGCGCGCGAGCTGGCGCAGCGCGCCGAGGTCGGCGGCCGAGAGCTCGTGCCCGGGCGTCGCGGGCGGCGCGTCCTCGGGCGCGCCGGACGCCGCCGGCGGGAGCGAGCGCGCGTCGGCGCCGTCGTCGGTGTCGAACCCGAGCCCGATGACGCCGTCCTGCGCGCCCTGCGCGGCTGCGTGCCGCTGCTGCGCCTGCGCCTCGACGACGCCCTGCCACAGGCGGCGCAGCTCGGCCTCGTCGGCGCGCGGGCGGGGGTCCGGCGTCGAGTCGGCGGCCGAGAAGAGGTCGACGAGGGCCGAGTGGTTGCCGTACGTCTTGCGGACCGTGTCGAGGAGCTTTTGCGCGTCGCGCGCGGCGTCGGGCCCTGGCTGGGGTGCGCCGTGGTCGTGCACGAGGACGACGAAGCGCAGGACGTCGGGCGAGGCGTACTCTGCGCGCGGGTCGTCGTGCGGGTCGGGGGTGCGGAACAGGTTGCGGGGCGAGGTGAGGTCCCACAAGTGGGCGAGGGCGTTGAGCGGGTCCGGGTGCGAGGTCGAGAGGGCGACGAGGCACGCTACGGGGTGGGCGAACGACTCGTGCGGGACGCAGTAGTCGTCGGGCTTGCGCGCGAGGACGGCGTCGCGCACGAGCGGGTAGGGCGGGCGCGAGTCGGGGTCGGCGGCGGTGAGGGCGACGCGCTGGCCGAGGTGGTCGAGGAAGAGTTCGTCGCGGAGGGCGAGGGGCTGGTGGAACGACGGGGTGGCAGCTGCTGGGTGAGGAGTCGAGGAAGAGGAGGAGGAGGGGTGGGGCAGTTGGCGGTCGACGAGGTGGAGGTGGAAGTGGGGGGCTGTGCGCTGCTCGTAGGTCGAGGGGAGCCTGAGCTGGACCTGGTCGAGGTGGCCGATGAAGGGCTGGACGAGGTGCGAGAGGGACGCGAGGTGGTTGCGCTCGAGGGCCTGGTCGACGTCGGGGGTCGCGAAGCAGTGCACGGTCGGGCACAGTGCCCTCGTGACGGCGTCCATCGGGAGCGTGCGGCTCGTGGCTCGAGAGAGGGAGCGGCCGAGCTGATGAGGACGAGACGAGCGAGGTGGGGAGAGCGACGACGACGACGACGACGACGATGAGGCCAACTCCCCTCTCGACCACTGCGAGCTGCTCTGGGTCCAGCTTACCGACTAGCTGCGACTACTGCACCGCCAGCCACACTCTCGACCCGCTCGAACCACGCCCGCTCGCCCGCTCGCCCTCTCATCGCCCCGTCACCAACCTCGCCCGCACAAAGGCCCACCCTGGACCGCGTCCGCCAGCTGTGCGACCAGGGCCACTGGGGCCAGGCACTCGACGCCGCCCAGGCCCTCGTCGACCCGCCCTGCCCGCCGCCCCTCGTCGCCCTCGTCGCCCTGAACCACCTCGCCCTCTCCCCGCCCCGGTCCCTCTCGGCCGCCCGCCTCGACCACGTCCTCCCGCTCCTCCCGCTCGACCACTACACCGACTCGCTCCGCATCGCCCTCGCCCTCGCAACCGACCCGAGCTCGCCAAAGGCCGCCCACCGCGCGCTCGACCACGCCCTCCGCACCACCGACCGCTGGACAACGGCCCTCGCGCCCCTCTCGGACGCCCTCGCCGACCACGACTATGCCCGCATAGACCTCCTCGTCGCTCAGGGGGCGGCCGGCGACGACGAGGGCGGCGACGTGCGCAACGCCGTCCTCGCGCGCAGGGCCATCCTCGACCTCCAGGACCGCGTCTCGTCCTGGGAGGCCCTCTACGGCGACGCTGCGGCGCCCGTCACCGAGCCTCCCACGCCCAAGGTGGCTCACGGGCCGGCGGCGGCGGCCGAGGGCGAGCGGCACGGGCTCGAGGGCGACGAGGACGAGGACGGCGAGGGCTGGGGCCAGCTCGACCTGCCGACAGACGATGACGACGCCGTCGCCCCTCCAGCACTCGACTCGGCAACCGGCGCGCCGCACGTCGACGCGCCCTCGTCCTCGCCCGACGACGCCGCGCCCGCTCCTCCCGACCTCGACCTCCCCTCGCGCCCCTCTCTGCGCACCTTTCTCCGCCAGCCCCTCGTCACGACCGCCCTCGCCCTCGCCGCCTCGTCGTCCCTCCCCGAGCTCACGCTCCTGTGCACCCTCCACCCGGCCGCGCTCTGGCCGCACCGCGCGCGCCTCGTCGACGCCGTCCCCGAGTGGGTCGACCCGAGCGGGTGGGTCGACCTCTTGCCTGCGGTCGCGCCCGACGGGCTCGAGGCAGAGTGGGAGGACCAGGCACCGTGGAGGGCCGAGCCGGACTGGTGCGAGGCGCTGCCGTCGCTCCTCCCCTCCGCCTCTCGCCCTCCCTCCCCCTCCCCCTCCCCCTCCTCCTCGACCTCGACCTCGTCCTCGCCCGCGCCCGCGCCCCTCCCCGCGCGCCGCACCGCCGCCGCCCTCCACGAGTGGTACGCGCGCCGCATCTCGCGCTGCGCGTCGGCCTCGCTCGGCCTCGTCGACGTCGCGCTCGCGCTCGTGCAGCACGGCGCCGCGCGCGGCGTGCCCGGCCTCGACGAGACGGGCGAGGACCTGAGCCTCCTCGCCAAGCTCGTGTACGAGCGGCCTCGCGCGGGCGAGCGCGAGGTGGACGGCGAGGGGTGGTCGCTCGAGCGGTGGCGCGCGCTGAGCCCGCTCGAGGTGCTCGAGGCGTACACGGCGACGAGCGACGCGGCGGCCCTGCCCGACACGCTGCGGCGACTCGTCCTGCCGTACCTTTCGGTCCTCGAGTCGCGCCTCGAGCGCCAAGGCGGCGCAGGCTCGAGCGGTCCGACGCCAAGCGGCGGCGTCTCTCGCCCGACCGCCCTCCTCCACGCCTACCTCGCCTCTCTCCCGCTCTCGCCGTCCCGCCCCGCCGCCGCAGGCCTCGAAGCCCTCGCCGCCGTCGTCGCCGCCTCGAAACCGACCCTGCCCCGCGCGCGCCGCATCGTCCAGGACGACGCCGACCTCGCGCGCGTCGTCCTCGCGGCGCTGTACGGCGCGGGCGGCCGCGCCGCGAGCGTCGAGGGCGCCCAGGCGTGCGGCAACATGTTCGAGTGCCTGCCGGCGTTCGCCGACGCGCAGGGCGACGCGCGCGGCGGCGCCGACCTGTTTGCGCTCGCCGCTGCCCCCTCGTCGTCCTCGTCGAGCGCCCACTCGCCGCCGCCCGCCGCGCCCGCGCCCTCGGCGCTCCTCTCGGCCCTGCGCGCGTCGGCCCCGCGCGCCCTCGCCGCGCACCTCGACGCGCTCGACCTGCACCTGTCGCAGCTCGAGCTCCTCGTGCGCTACGCCGCCGCGCCGCCCTCGGGCCTCGCGTGGTTCCTCGCCGCGTACGCGAGCCGCGACCGCCAGGCGCAGTGGGCGACCCGGCTCGCGCGCACGGCGGCGCAGGGCGGGTCGGGCCCGGGCGCGCGCTCGAGCGCTGCGGCGGCGGGCCGGCCAGGCGCAGAGGGCGGCGAGTTCGAGGGCGAGGACGAGTGGGTCGCGCTGCTCGAGTTTATGCGCGAGGCGACCGGCGTTGCGGGCGAGGAGGATGAGGGCGAGGACGAGAGGAGGGCGAGGGGGCTCGGGCGCATGTTCTGCCTCCTCGGCGACGACGAGGTGTTGAGGATCTTCTTCGGCGGCCTGCTCGGTGCTGGGCGTGCGTCCCTCTCTCTTCCTCTCCCTTCCGCCTCATCGAGCAAGACGGCGCTGACGCTGCTCGTGCGCGCCGCCCGCAGGTTTCTCGCTCGCACGGGCCCTCTTCGAGCCGTCGTCGATCAAGGCCCCGCTCGAGCCGCACGTCGTCGAGGAGCTCGTCATTGCCGCGTCGCGCGAGTTCTACGACAACGCCGAGGAGGGCAACTTGCACGAGGGCGAGATGAAGCTCGCGCTCGACTGGTACGTCCGCCCTTTCTCCTTCGCCCTCCCCCTCTCCTCTCCTTCGCTCCTTCCCTCTTTCGCCCTTCGACATCAACCCTACCCAAGAGCCTCGCACTGATGCCCGTTTCTGCCCACAGCCTCTCGGCCGCCCCGCAGCAGACGCCCGCCCTCCGCCGCGAGCGCGAGTTCATCGAGGCGACCTCGCGCCTGTGCTCGTTCCGCCTCGACTCGCGGCCCGGCATCCCGCTCACCCCGATCGAGCTGCGCCACGCGCCTGACCGCCTCACGTACGTCGCGCGCCTCCTGTCGTCCAACGACAGCGCGCACAAGCACCCCGACATGGTGCTCGCGCTCGTGCACGGCCTCGGGTACCCGTCGGGCGGCGCGCAGGAGGTGCGCGCGCTCGCCATGCTCGCCGATGCGGCCATCGGCGCAGGGTCGTACCCGCTCGCCGCCGAGCAGTGCGCGAGGGCCGTGCGCGCTGTCGAGGCGCTGCGCCGCACCGCCTCTCGTCTCGGCGGCGGCGAAGACGCCGAGGGCGACAAGGCCAAGCAGGCGCAGGCCGACGCCGAGACGGCGGCCGACCACGCCTGGCGCGCGTGCTTCGCCCTGGGCAAGAGCGCCTGGAGCGACGCGCCGGCGCGCCTCGAGGCGCTCGGGCAGGCCCTCACGCTGTGCCCGCCCGAGCGCATCCAGGACCTGCTCCCGACGTGGACGGTCCTCGAGCGCGAGGTGGCGCAGGACGCGCTGCGCGGCCAGAAGGACGGCGCGGCGGCGGGCTTGGGCGCGAGCGTGTCGAGCAGGACCGGCGCCGGCGCGGCGGGCGGCGAGGCGGGCGCGCAGCTGCATGGCGCGGCGGCGGTCGCGGGCCTGTCGGGCGACGCGGCTCGTGCGGCGGCGTCGGCGGCGGCGGCCGGCGCGCACAAGGTCAGCGCCTTCCTCGCCGCCGCTGCCGCCAAGACGGCCGCCTCGTCTTCCTCCTCCTCGGCAGCCGGACGTGCGCCTTCGCCCGCCAGGCCCGAGACGCCGACGAGCCCGACGCGCGCCGCCGCTCACTCAGGTGCGCAGGGCGTCCAGCACCTCGCGAGCGAGACGGCCGCCGCGGCGAGCTACACCCTGCGGCGCGCGGCGGCGTTCCTCCAGGGCCCGCAGCTGCACCCGGTGCGGCCATCGAGCGCCCAGTCGAACGTGTCGTCGTCTGACGGGTGGCACCGCGACTGGGACGACGACCGCGGCGCGACGGAGAGCCCGGCGTCGCCTCGTCGGGCGACGGCTGCGCGCTCGCCGTCGCCGCCGCCGCCATCGCGCTTCGCGGCCGCCTTTGCCGGGCTCGCCGACGGGCCCTCATCACCTCGTCGAGCTGCACCACCTCCTGCGCCTCGCTCGCCGGCGCAGGCGCCCGCACGCAGCGCAGGCGGCGGCGGCGGCGGCGGGTTCGGGTTCGGCCTCGGCGACCGGCTCACGGCGGGCGTCGGTTGGCTCATCGGGGCCGACGAGATGCTCGAGCGCGAGAAGGAGGAGGCCGAGTACAGGAGGAAGCGGGCAGAGTCGCAGGCGCAGTCGCAGCCGGCGACGAGCGAGAAGGAGGAGCAGAAGGAGGACAAGGAGGGCGAGGACGACTGGGACAATTGGTAGAGGGCGCGCTCGTTCGTGCTGCGTACACACTGCACAGCCTCTCGTCTTTCTCCTCTAAGCGAAAGCGAGAGGACGGCTTTGCTCGACGCTCGTGAGGCTGCACCGCCGCCTCCGCCTTGGGTCTCGTCGACACAGACCGCCCACCTCTCGTCCTGCTGCCACGCTGGCACCCTACGCCGCGAGCTACGTTCCACCACTCGACGCCGAGCGGCATGGCAAGGGCCCGGTGACGGTCACGCTCGAGCGAGGCGGCGACGGAGTCGAGCACGAGATGATGGAGGTCGAGTGGCTCCCGCCGACCCAGGACGTGCTCGACGCCGTGAGCAGCCTGCGCAGTGGGGATGGAGGGTACGCTCCGATGCAGCTCGACCTCCCCTGGGAGCTCGACGGTGGCTCGCCGCCCTCGGGAGGACCCGTCGTCGTCGTCGGTGCGTCGTCCTCTCCCTCCTCTCCTGCAACAGCGCTGGGTTTGCAGTACAGCTGACGAGCTTCACTACCCCTGCAGACACCAACATCCTCATCGGCCACCTCCCGCTCCTGCGCGACCTCGTCGACCTCGCCTCGTCCTCCGCCCTCCTCGACCCGCACCGCCCGACCCTCCTCGTTCCGCACGTCGTCGTCGCCGAGCTCGACGGGCTCAAGAACAGCTCGCGCGTCGCCGAGCCCACTCGAGTAGCCTCGGGCGTCCGCGCCCAGAGCAGCATCGCCGTCCTCGCCCGCGCCGCGACCAACTGGCTCCTCGAGGCGCTCGCGCCCGGCACGGGCAGCGCCGTCGTGCGCGGCCAGCGCAAAGCCGAGACGCTCTTCGGTCGAGGCGGGCCACCGTTGGGCGAGAACAACGACTCGCTCGTGCTCGACGCGGCGCTGTTCCACGCACAGTCGGGCCGCGCCGTCCTTCTCTCGGACGACCGCAACCTGCGCCTGCGGGCGACCATTGAGCAGGTCGAGGCGCTCGGTATCGACGAGAGCATGGACGCACGGCGGCTGCTCGAGCGGCTCGTACCGGCGGCGGCGAGTCCGCCGACGACGACCAACGGGCACGGTCCTCCAGCTCGACCGCCGCCCAGCCCCGAGCACTCGCGGCACTCGACGACGCCCAAAACGCCTCGACGCCGTCCTACCTCCCCACCACGTCCCACTCCCCTGCCTCCCGCCCCGCCGCTCGTCCAAACCCCGTCTCGCCCTCCACGACCAACCCGCACGACCTCGATGGAGCTCGACCCGCCGACGCCTCCCCCTCTCCACGCCTCGCTCGGCGCACCGACCATTTGGCCGGTCCAGCACCCGCCCGACGTCTTCCGCAACGCGTCGACCCTCGTCGCGCACTTTGTCGCGCTCCCGCTGTTCCGCCACGCGTTCGAGCACCTGCGGCGCACGAGGGCGGCCGAGCAGGGGCGGTGGCAGGTCGAGCTCGGCGACTGGAGGGAGTGGACGGCGAGGGAGTGCGTCGACATGGCGAGGAGGTGGTGGGACGAGGGCGACGTCGTCGGGCTGTGCCGCGTCGGGCTCGAGGCGGCGGCGGCGGGCAGGGCGGCGGCAGCCGCGCGCTCACCTCCACATCAAGCTGTGCACAAGGATGCGGCACGACCGTTGCCGCCGCCGCCGCCCTCCAGCGCTCGAGGCGCGTCGTCCTCACGCTGGGCTTCCCCGACCAGCTCTCGCGCTCCCCTCGCCTCGGCGCCCGTCTCTCCTCCGCCGCCCTTGCCCTCCACGGCTTCCTCATCATCGACTCGACCTCGACCCTCGGTCGACCAAGAGCTGCGCGAGCTCTGCTCGTCGCTCCCGATCCTCTCGTCGACCCTCTCGGTCCCGCCCGACTCGACTCGTACCTGGTCGACGCCGCGATGGGAGGTCCTCCTCGAAGGTGTCGCGGCTCTCTTACTTGCGCTGCTCGGAGGGGCGCTCAAGGGCGACGTGCGGGACGAGGTCGAGCGGATCGTCGGCGAGTGGGTCGAGGACCTTGCGCAACTCGGGATCCGGGTCGAGGTTGAGGTGTAGATGGCCATCTTTATCAGCATTGTCGTTCCTCGCAGTCTCTCGTTCTCCTGCGCGCTGGAAGGGAGAGGAGAGAAAGCTCTGCGCGATGCACCCGCGGCCCGCCGACCGCTCCTCCTGCTCGACCACGAGAGCCCGACAGCTACACGAGCGTTCCCAATCCCGCCGTCATGGGCTCTTGCGACACGTCGTACTCGCCGTTGTGCCGCGTCCAGAGCATCAAGGCGATCGCGCTGCCCACGAGGGTCGACAGCACGACGAAGCCAAGCGCGACCCGAGCCCACTTGCTCGCTTTGCCCGTCGGCACCTCGTCAAGCCGCTCGCCGTACGACCCGACACGGTCCTCCTCGTCGGCGTCGACGAGAGGCGCAAAGCCGGCGCGCCCGCTGCGCAGCGGGGAGGCCGAGTAGCTCGGCGAGGCGCTCGGGGTCCGTGCGCTGCCGTCGAGGGCGCCTACTCCTGCGAGAGGAAGAGGGAGGTAGGCGAGAGGCTGCATACAGCGTCAGTATACAGTTCCTGAGGATGAAGAAGAGAGAAAGCAGGACGAGAGGGCGGACATTGAGCCAGGAGGTGGAAGAAGGTGGAGGGACGGCCTCAAGGCGCTCGAGGAAGGTGAGGTCCCCCGCCATGTCGATGCTGCAGAACGATTGGTCAGGCTTCAGTGCTCGACCTCAATAGGGAAGAGACGGAAAGGAGAAGACGCACTCGAAGTTAAGACGGGAGAAGGGACGCTCGACCGCCCAACGCCAGCTCGCCGAGCCAGCCTGCGAGATGCTCGAGTCAGTCTCGCGCGCGAGCGGGCTGAGAGAGCAGGTCAAGACGCACCTTGAGCTGTTCGGCGCGGTGCGACGTCCCTTCTTGCTCCGCCGTGAGCAGCGCCGCCATGACGAGCGAGTCGTCGCCGCTCGGACCCATCTGCGCCTTGATCGTCTTGAGGAGTCGGACCCGCGCCGACTGCTTGTCCTTCTCCTCGACGCCGGCGAGCTTGTGCACCTCGTGCACGGCCGAGCGGAGCGTGACGGCGCACACAGCAAGCTCGCTCTTGAGCGGCGCCGTCTCGCTGCTCGTGACAAGGAAACGGCCGGCGCCGGGCTGCAGGAACGGCAGCTTGTCGCCGAACGTCTTGAACTGCTGCGGGAGCTGCTTGAAGAGCTGCGACGCGTCGGCCGTCTGCACGGCGAGGCTCGCGAGGAGCGACTGCGCGACGAGGGTCGAATCCTCGGGCTCGAGCGCGGCGACCTGGCCTCTGAGCGCGGCGAGTCGAGCGACGGCGTCGCGGAACGTGTCGATGTCGTGATGCACCCGGCCGAGCTGCGCAGCAGGGCGAGCAAGCGCGAGTCAGCTCGGCGAGGTTGGGGACGAGAGGGAGGGACAGCGACGCACCTCGTACGCAAAGCCGTCGATCTCGAGCGGGATAGGCTCGCCCTCGCGCCGTCCTCCCTTCACAAGAAGACCCTTGTCGCCGCCCTTCGAGTCTGAGCCGCCGAGTTGCTCGAGAGGCGCGGCTGCTCCCGCTCGTGGAGCGTCGTGCGGCGGGTACTCGGGCAGCTCATCCTGGTCGCGCGGGTCCTCGTAGAGCGACGACATCGTCCTGAGAGAGCGTCGAGAAGCAAGAGAAGCTGAGAATGGAAGAGCGCGAGGACGAGCCCGTAGCGAGGCTGCAGCAACCGAGCGAGGTGGGGTGGCCGACTCGTCCGCGAGGGGCAGTGCCGGCAAGTCCGCCCAGAGAGACGCTCAGGGGCAGCGCAGACGTCCGTGCGAGCTGAGCGCTTGTCGGCGAGCTCGAGGTGCGCCGACGACGAGCGGACCGGAGCTGCCGCGGGGACGAAGCCGGGCTGCACAGTGCGATCGTCCCTCGGCCTTCATCTTCATCGCTGCCAGCTCTGCAGCTTCGCCGTCTTGCGGCCGATGTGGCGCAGCGAGGGGCTGAGGTGAGCGAGGGACCGGCGTGTCCGAAGCAGCCGGGTCGGGCTCGAGGCCGAGTCGGCTCGGACTCCGCCAGGCGCGGGGAGGGAGCGATGCGTCGTCGTGGTCGTCCTCCTCCTCTCGCTCTTCTCACACGACACACAGCTCGACCATGTCCAACATCCCCAAGACGTGCAAGGCCTGGATCCTCAAGGAGAAGCCCGGCGAGCAGGTCACGGACAAGGTGCGCGCTCTCTCTCACCCTCACCTCCCGCGCATCCTTCCCTGCCCACGCCGGCCCCGCACCTCGTTGGCCGGCCACAGCGAGCCAGCAGCAGCAAGCTGACCTCTACCTGCGCTCGCACTCTCTTCACCGACTCGCTGCAGACGTTCGCCCTCGAGGAGCGCGAGGTGCGCGAGCCCGCCGACGGCGAGATCCTCGTCAAGATCGCCTACTTCTCCAACGACCCGGCCCAGCGGTGCGCTCAGACTCCCTTGCGGCGAGTCCACATCACCACGAGGAGCCAGCTGACGCAGAGCTCGCTGCAGCACCTGGATCTCGAACACGGTCGTCAAGGTGCGTCCTCGTCTCGATCCGCACATCCTCTGCGAGAAGCTCGCTAACCTCCTCGACGAAATCAGGCGCGAGCGTATGGACCGTTTCCGCTTGAGGGCGACGCTATGCCGTCCGGCTTCCTCGGACGCGTCGTCCAGACCAAGTCGGACAAGTGGAAGGAGTGCGCGCGGTCCCCTTTCCCTGCGTCGGAGAGCGCTCGGCTGACGGTACTCTTGCGCGCGCAGGGGCGACCTCGTCAACGGCTTTGCGTCGTGGTCCGAGTACGTGACGCTCAACGGCGCGGCTGTCTTCCCTGCTCGGTGCGTCCCTTGTCTCTCCTACAGACGCGGCGACGAGCCCGGCTGACCATCCTCGACCTCTCTCTCGCCCGCCCGCAGCCAGGTCGAGGGCTACCCCGAGTCCATTGCGCTCTCGACGCTCGGCATGACGAGCATGACGGCCTACTGCTCCATGCTGCGCGTCGGCCAGTGCAAGGAGGGAGACGTCTTCGTCGTCTCCGGCGCGGCCGGCGCGACCGGCTCCGCCGCCGTGCAGCTCGCCAAGCACCACTTCAAGGCCAAGCGCGTCATCGGCATCGCCGGCGGCCCCGACAAGTGCCGCTGGGTCGAGACCCTCGGCGCCGACGCCTGCGTCGACTACAAGAGCTCCTCGTTCGCCGACGACCTGCGCAAGGCGCTCGACGGCGAGTTCGTCAACGTCTACTTCGACAACGTGCGTCTCCTCTCTCTCGCCCTCCTTCCGACGGTCCTCGTCGACGGTCCTGACTCGCTCTCCGTCGCGCGCAGGTCTCGGGCACCATCCTCGACACCGTCCTCGGCCACATGGCTCGCCACTCGCGCGTTATCGCCTGCGGCGCAATCTCGGCGTACAATGGTGACGGCGTCATGCCGATGAAGAACCTCTTCGAGATCATCTCGATGAGGATCACGATGCAGGGGTGAGTCGTCCTCTCGTCCTCGTCCTCGTCCTCTCTTGGCTCTCGCCGGCTCTCCTGCCCATCCCGCTGACTCTGTGCTCTTCTGCAACAGGTTCATCGTTTCTGACTTCTTCTCTGATTGGCCCGAGGCGTCGGCCGCCATCAAGAAGCTCGTCGAGGAGAAGAAGTTCGTCACGGAGGGCACCGAGACCAAGGTCGAGGCGTCGTTCGACGAGATCCCCAAGGTCTGGAAGCGCCTCTTCTCGGTGCGTCCATCCCTCTCTCTCCCTCCTGCGCCCCAGCTATTGGAAGAACGAGCTCGCTGACCCACCTCGTCGCGCCTCCTCGCCCGCAGGGTCACAACCAGGGCAAGCTCATCACGCAGCTCAAGGACTGAGCCTCGCGCCCTCGTACATTCTCTCGATCGTGTATACATGCAAAGCAGCAGTGTCGGACCCTCTTTCCCGCCTCATGCGTGCGAGAGCCGAGAGCGTTGACTTGAGAAGGCCGTCGAGACCTCGCGGCTCGAGCGTCGCACTGACTCTGCGACCTTTGCAGCAGCCTCGCCGCTCGCTCGAGCACGAGAGCCTTAGCAACACGAGAGTGCGCTGCGCAAGTCGTAGACAGAACGAGCGCAGACCGCCGCGCGCGAGGCGAGGGAGGGGTCCGTGCACTCAGCGGCAAGGAGAGCGAGCGCCGTCTCTCAAAGCCCTCGCTCGCCCGCGGCCGGGGTGTGCGCAGCTTTGTCAGGTCCGAGGCGACGCTCGGAGAGCGGAGATGTGGAGGGAAGCTCGCCGAGGCCGACCGAAGCTCGACGCGATGAGTTCATCGCTCCGCTCACCTTTCTCTTGCTCTCCCTCGCTACTCGCACTCTCTGCGCGCTTCAAACCAGCTGGCACTCAGTTCTACTGTGCGTCTGGACCTTTCGAGCCGAGCAGCCGAGCCTTAGCTGACCTTCCACGCTCGCAGCAGCTCGACCTCTCCTCGTCATCTCGCTCACCTGTTCACCTCTTTTACACGACACCCACCCGCCCAACATGGTCGCCGTCGAGCAGGTCATCTTCAACTCGATCCCGAGCGCCAAGCCCATCCCCGGCGAGACGCTCAAGAAGGTCAGCAAGGACCTCGACCTTGACGCTCCGCTCGAGGAGGGCTCGGTCGTCCTCAAGACGGTTTGCCTGTCTTGGGACCCGTACCTTCGGTAAGCACATCTTCCTCTACGCATCCGGCCACCTATTTTGTCGGCGCTAGTTCGCCTCCCTCTCTTGGGCACAGGTTGACGTGCGTCCTCCTCCTGCAGCGGCCGCATGCGCGACGAGTCCAAGGAGAGCTACGTGCCCGCCTTCAAGCTCGGCGAGGTCATCGCCAACTTTGGCGTCGGCGAGGTCGTCCAGTCGGCCAACGACAAGTTCAAGAAGGGCGACCACCTCTACGGCTCGCTCGACTTTGCGTCGCACCAGATCCTCAACAAGGACCGCGCCGACTCGCTCGTCGTCCTCGAGAACAAGGAGAAGCTGCCGTGGACCTACTGGGTCGGCGTGCTCGGCAGTGCGTCCCCCTCTCTCCCTACCGGCGCTCGTGCGAGAGCCTCACTGACAGGATCCCGGTCGGCGCTCGCAGTGCCCGGACAAACGGCGGCTTGGGCTCTGCAGCAAGTCGCGCACGTCAAGAAGGGCGACACGGTGTTCGTGACCGGCGCTATGGGCCCCGTCGGGCAGGTCACGCTCGGCCTCTGCCACGCTCTCGGCGCTCGCACCATCGCTTCGGCCGGCTCTGCCGAGAAGGTGGCGTTCCTCCGCGACGTCTACAAGGTCGACTGCGCTTTCAACTACAAGACGGACGACGTCAACGAGGTCCTCACCCAGTGGAAGAAGGAGAACGGCCCGTTCACGGTCCTCGTCGACAACGTCGCCGGCCCGCAGCTCGAGGCCGCCCTCGAGCACATCGCTCGCGGTGGCCGCATCGCGGCAGTGGGCAGCATCGTTGAGTACAACGGTAGCTCGTACGGCATCCGCAACATCTTCCAGGTCGTCGCCAAGGAGCTCAAGTGGGAGGGTGCGTCGCGCTCGAGCCTCTTCCTCTCTCTTCCCTCGCTGACCCTGCCCCTGCGCAGGCTTCATCATTCTCAACCACCTCACGCCCGAGGTCCTCAAGCAGTTCTACGACGAGGTGCCGCCGCTCGTCGCCGACGGCTCGATCCCGGTCAAGGAGGCCGTCACCAAGGGGCTCGACAACGTGCGTCCCTCTCTCTCTCTCGACGACCTTCTCGACCCGTAGCTGACCCTCTCCTGCTCTCTCCCTGCGCGCAGGGCGAGTCCTTTGCGGCGCTCTTCGACTCGGAGAACTCGAACTTCGGCAAGGTGCGCTCGCTCTCGCTCCCCTCGAAGCCGTCCTCGAGCTGACCTTCTCAAGTTGCGCAGGCCGTCATCTCGTTCGAGTAAGCGCAGCAACACGCCCTCCTCTCTCTCGCATCCTCATACGCTCCATCCTCTGCACATAGTCCCTGTCGTTCTCTTCCCTCTTCTCGCTTTCTGGAATCGAGTCGTCCGCTTGAACGTCTTGCTCTTCGCCTCGCTCGCGTTTGAGAGACAGACCCGAGAGCTGCTCTCGCACATCTCTGCAACTCTCGAGAGACGAAGAGAAGAGAGCGCAAGAAAGACAGTGTTACAGCTCAAGCTCGATCCGGGTTGACCTCGATGACCAGGTCCTCGACCCTCGACAAAGCGACCCTCGTGAGGTACTTGACGCCGCGGTACACGCCCCTGATCGACTTGACGACGCCCCACAGGATGAGCTGCGAGAATCTGAGTCAGCACGAGTGCGTGCGAGGCGAATGCAAGAGAGAGAGAGAGAGAGAGGGAGGAGGACGCACGAGGAGGAGGACGAGCTGCGACATGGACGCGCCGCGCTCTGCCGCCCTGCGCCGCCCGCCCGTCGGCCGCAGTGCGCGAAAGAGGGTCCGCCCGATCGGCGAGGCGAACGTCGTCGCTGCGTACGCCCAGAAGGTCGAGACGACGCCGAGGAGGGCCGAGCCCTTGACGGCGTGCAGGAGCGCCGTGAGGAGGAACGGCGGGGCGGCCGGCGGCGCAACGGCGCCCTTACCCTTGCGCGAGGACGGCGACGGGTTGAAGAAGCGGTACGTCGACGAGTCGTCCTGCGCCGCGCGCTGCAGGGCGAGGTCCCGCCCGGCGACCCAGCGAGACTGCTCGAGGCGGTGCTCGACGAACGAGACGGCCTCGCGAACGCCCTCGCCGGCGACGATGTAGTCCGGAATGAAGAGGTCTGCGATCGAGAAGGGTTCATCAGCACGAGGCAGGAGCGAGAGGTCGAGAGGAGGAGAGCGAGGGCGACGCACCATTGAGGAGCGAGGGCGTAAGAGACTGACGAGCCTCGACGGCGGCGATGAGCGAGTTGGCGATGAAGCCCGACAGGAAGACGAGAGCCATGAAGGCGAGGCTCGTGAGGAAGGTGACCGTGACTGCGCGCGAGCGGATCGGCATCAGCTCTTTCCCAGACGCCGAGAGCGTACAGCGAAAGTAGGGACGCACGAGGGCTCGTGAGGGCGCGCGCAAAAGTCGTACGGCGGAACTTGTAGTGGTAGCCGCACTGCGAGCACTCGTAGAAGGCCTTGGGCGAGACGGCCGCCTTGCGCCAGCTCTCGAGGCACTTGACGTGGACATGCCGGGACTGCGAGCGGTGCGAGACGTCAGTAGCCGCATGCACCCTGGCCTGTAGCCCTATAGCAGCAACAGCATTGTGCTGCGGAGCTTTGGGCGGGAAGAGAAGGGAGAGCCGACGCACCGTCCCTCTGCACACGCACGGCGAGAACATGCGGCCCAGCTCCTCCTCGTCCTCGGCCCCGCCGAAGCAGATGCGACAGATACGGTCGTCGACCGGGTCCTGCTCCTCGGCCGCGCGCTCGCCGCCCTCGTCCTGCTGCGGCTCCTCCTCGCCGGCGGCTCCTCTACCGACCTCGGGCTCCGGGTCCTCGTGCACAGGCGCGGCGGTCGGGGCGCTCGTAGGCCGCAAGAGCTGCTCGACGAACTGGTCGTCGCCCTCGCTGCTCGCGGCGCTGACCCTGCGCTGGTGCAGCGGGGACGAGTCCGGGTCGTGGCGGCCCGGTTCGGCGGCGTCGGTCGAGTCGTGTGCTGGGGCGGGGTCGAGCTGGTCGAGCTCTTGAGCTTGCTGTGCCATCTTGAGGGCCATGGCGCGCCTGGCCTCGGCGAGCTGGAGCTGCCACGAGGCCGGCTCGGGTTGCGGCGGCGATGAGGTCGCCTCGGTGTCGTCGACGAGCTGTGGCGGGTTGCGGCGGCGTAGGCCAGAGTCGACGTCGGCTGGCAGCTGGCTGGGCGTGTCGTCGGTCATGCTCGAGGTGGCACAAGCGCGAGAGCGGGCGAAGGCGACGAGCGAGGCGGCGAGATGTGGGGGAGCAAGACCAAGCCGCTCTCTCTCGCGCAGCGACGTAGCTAGAGGGAGGCGAGACCAGCTTTGTATTCACAGGTACAGCTACTACTGGAAACAAGAGGGAATAGGAGAGAGAGAAGGAGAGGAGAGCGAGCCGGCCCGAATCTACTCGACGGTCCGGCGGGCGTTGCTGCACGGTGCGAGAAGAGGGTCAGCGCTCTCTCCCCTCACAGTCAGACGCGGAGAGGGACGAGGACGCACTGTGCCTGGGTGATGCGCTCGAGGTGGCGGAAGAGCCATAGTCGCGCGCTCTGGTCGGCGATGGCGAGGAACGGGCCCGGGTGGCCGTCGCGCAGGACGAGACCTGCAGGGAGGGGATAGGGGTCAGTCAAGGTAACGACGAGGAGGAGGTGAGAGCGAGGAGAGGGAGCGACACACTGATGCCGCTCGTCTCGAGCGAGATGGTCGACAGGTCGGCGATCGGCACGTCCCACCCAACCTTGAGCTTGGTGACCTTGACGAGCAGGATCCGGCGCGTCGTGAGGATGACGACGAGCGTGTCCTCGGACGACGGCAGGTCGAGGTGCGCGACAAACTCCTCGCTGAAGTACTTGCCGTTCTCGACGTTCTTGAGCCAGTTCTGGCCGAGCGCCTCGCGTTCCGAGTAGGGCTGTTGCACGAGCGAGTCAGCAAGGGCGCTCTCGAGATGCTGAGACGAGGGCGAGAGGAGGAGAGACGCACCCGCAGGACACCGTCGCTCGCCGTGAACCGCGGAAGGCGCACCCGGTCGATGCCCGTCTGGTCGAAGACGGTCGTCGTGTTGCGGATTCCTGTGCGCACGAGCAGCGAGTCAGCCGTAGGCTCATGCACAATGAGAGAGAGGGAGATGAGACGCACCCTCGGTTATGTTGTTGGCGAGGTCGAAGATGCCGACGGCGGGCTTGGTGACGGCGCTGCGAGGGAAGCTCGAGTCAGTGAGGCTCGACGGCGTAGGCTCTAGAGAGAGGGACGTACCCGACGAGGCCCATGCCGACGCCCTTGAAGAAGCCTGAGGCACCGCCCGACTCGGCGCCCTCGAGCGGCTTGGTCTGCAGGGAGGACGAGCAGCGTCAGCGAGGAAGGACAACGAGGCGTCGAGAGGGAGGACGAGCACGCACAGCGAGACCCTCGAAGCCACTCGCGACGCTCGTCACGAACGAGGCGGCGCCGGCCGTGACGCCGTACAGCGCGTGCTTGGGCTTGTTGCGGAACTGGCGCATGCGGCGCTGGCTCTGGTACTGCTTGTCGAGCGTCGCTGCCGAGAGACCTGCACGAGCACGTCGTCAGGGTCGGCATCGTACACGAGACGAGGTGCACGAAGAGAAAGAGAGGGACGCACCCTTGCCGATGCTGCCCGACACCTTGGCGAGCGAGTCGCTGAGGCCGAAGACGGTCTTCTTGGCGAGGCTGCCTGCGCCGCGAGCGATGCCGATGCCGAGGTCCTTGTTGCCGTTCATCATGACCGAATCGTAGGGCTGGATGAAGAAGTCGGCGACGCCGGACGAGACGTTGGTGAACAGGCCGACCGGGTTGCTGTGGGGGGGAGAGGGGGAGAGAGGGTCAGTCAGGGTCCGTGAGCTGCAGCGACGCTCGCACAGAAAGAAGGGGACGCACCCGAGGAAGTCGGCGCTGCCGAGGACGCGGTACAGCTGGCCGAAGAACTCGTCGCCGTAGTGCAGCGTCAAGCGCTCCTGGAGGACCGGGAGCGACAGGCGGGCGTTCTCGATGACGAGCGCGTTGAGGCGGACCGGCGCGTCGTTGACGTTGCCGAGCGCCATCGTGAGCGCGTTGATGAAGAAGAAGAGCGGGTTGTGCGAGGTGAGCCTGCAGACAGGAGAGGAGAGTCAGCGGGTGAGGGGGTCCGAGCGGGCGAGGAAAGGCGGAGCGGGACGCACTTCTGCTCGACGTTGACCCGGTCGGTGCGCATGAACGACAGGTCGAGCTGGATCGGGTGCAGGTGGAGCACCTCGAAGTAGAGGTGGCCGCCCTTGCTCGTCGCCGACGGCTCGGGGATCTCCTCGGGGTCCTCGGTGAGTTTGCTGCGCGCAGACCAGGCACATCAGCACGACGAAGAGGATGGGCGAAGAAGGCAGAGAGAGGTGGACGCACGACGACTGGTCCTCGGCGGCGCCCGAGAACTTGGCAAAGTCGAGGAGCGCAAAGAGGAAGTCCTCGTCGACCTCGACCGTCATCTCTTGCAGCAGGATCGACGCGTACTTGAAGTAAGTGACGCCGTGGGCTGCGTGCGACGAGAGGAACGAGCGTCAGTGAGGATGACCGAGAGAGAGGGGGAGGGCCTACGAGCGACAGAGAGAGAGAGAGGGACGCACCCTCGTCCTTGAGGATGATGGCCGACGCCTGCAGGCTCGGGTGCACCTCGAGCTCCTTGCTGTCCTTGGGAATGACCGACGGGTAGAACAGGATCGGGTACAGGCCGCCGAAGAGCTGGTTGTCGATCTGGATCCACTTGACGCCGACGTCGTACGAGACGTTGGTCGTCGAGTCCGAGTACTTGGCCGTGACGCCGCGGAACGACGCATAGATGAGCTCCTGCATGCGGCGGTTGACGAGCGAGATGCCGAGGCCCTCGAGGCTGAGGCTGAACGAGAAGGTCGTCACGACGTCGACGTCGACCGCCTCGAAGCCGCCGTTCTGGCTGCTCGCGATCGACGACGCCGTCTCGACGTTGCGCCGCTGCAGCTTGAACACGCTGTCCTCCTCGACGTAGTGCGAGAACGAGACGGCCTGGGTCGAGCCCTCGGCGCGCACGTCGATCGACAGGACGGCCGTGTGCCCCTCGTACGAGAAGCGGAACGGGACGAGGGCGCCGATCTCGAGCGGGTTGACGACGCGCTCGCGCCCGCCGACGGCGATGCGGAGCTGGCGCAGGTCGTCGGCGGGGAAGTCCCACGCGTACGGCTGCTTGCTGTTGGGCTGGAGGCGGTACCGGCGGCGCGGCTCGCGGCGGCTGTTCGACTGCTGCGCCTCGGACTCGGCCTGCCAGTACTCGATCGGGTAGTGGCTGTCGTTGCGGAGGAGGAACGGCCACGAGCCGTGCTCGGGGTCGACCCGGATGAAGATGCACGGACCCTCGAGGACGGCGTCGACCCGGGCGAGCTGCTCGTCGCCGCCGGCCTCGTGCAGCGGGATGCGCACGTAGTTCTGGCCGATGTCCTGGAGCTTGAACGGCGCCGACCACGTGCGGGACCCGGCGAGGCCGAGGACGAGCTGCGGCGCCTGGCCCGAACGCAGGAACCCGACTTGGTGTCGCTCGCCGGGCTTGACGACGACCTCGTCGGTCGAGCCGAACTCGCGCAGGCGCAGGTCGGTCTCGAAGTTGTTCTTGATGATGAAGCGCGGGCAGAGCGTGACCACCTTGGTGAGCTTGTACTGCGAGGCGGCGAGAGCGGCAGGGAGAGTCAGCGAGCAAGCTCGAGAGGAGGATGTGCAGGCGCGCGAGCAGAGGAGGACGCAGAACGCACATCGCCGAGACCCTCGGTCACCTTGAGCCCGACACGGATCTCCTCTTGACCGGTCGCCGAGGGGAGGATGACCTCGGTCGTCAGGCCGATCGTCTCGAAGCTGAGTTGCTGCGACCAGTTCGAGTCGCCGACGCGCAGGAGCGACCGGTTGCGGCGGTCGTCGGTCGGGTACGAGAACATGAACGGCTCGTTGGGCTTGCGCTTGGCGGCCGCCGACGAGAACTCCTCGAGGCCGGCGACGCTCTTGGCCGAGCCGAAGAACGTCTTGGTCTTGAGCGCGAACGGCAGGCCCGTCTTGTTGACGAGGATGTAGGGCGAGTACACCTGGACGCGGAAGGCGCCGCCCGAGTCGGCGTGCTTCCTGCGAGCGCGAGGTGAGGCGGCGAGGTCAGGACGAGGTCCGAGCGAGCGAGGCGAGAGCGAGTGCGGGAGGTCGAGACGCACTGGTAGTGGACCCGAAGGTTGAGCTTGCGCTCCTGCTTGTCGGCGAGGACCAGGTCGTGCTCGACAGGAAGGTCCTCGGGGTTGTCCGTGTTGATGATGGCGAACTCGCTCCTGCCGAGGGCTGTCGAGCGGGGGAGACGACGTCAGCGCTGCTCGCCTCGCACGAGACGAAAGGGCTAGAGGAGAGAGGAGGACGCACTCGTGTCCTCGAGCTCGACGCTGAGCAGGATGAGGTGCGAAAGCTCGGCAAAGTGGATGGGCGAGACGCCGCCGGCGTGGAGGAACGTCTTCCAGTTGTGCTCGAGGTTCTTGTCGAAGATGCGGTAGCGGAAGTCGTGCGGGAGGAGGTTCTGGACCTCGACGGGCGCGCGCAGGCGGAGCGACACCTTGGGGTAGATGCGCGTGAGCGGGTCGGCCTTGTCGTGCACGGCGTACGACTGGAACCGGAACGCCGCCTCCTTGGGCGCCTTGCACACGATGGCGCGCGTCGGGCGCTTGACGAGATCCTGCCAGTGCAGGCTCTCGCTCGACCACGCGTAGCCGAACCCGGGGTCCGGGCGCAGGCGGATGCGGTCGTGGTAGGCCGACAGGATCGGCACGGCGCACTCGCCGCCGGGCGGGATCTTGTACACCTGCGACGCCTTCTTGCCGTGCTGGTCGACGATGACCATCTCGGCGTTGACGAGCGACTTGTTCTCGACGAGGAAGGTCGAGCGGAGCGTGACGACCTTGACGTTGTCGACGAGCTTGACGTCGCACAAGAGGCGGTGCGTCACCTTGTCCATCTTGGGGCGCAGGGCGTGGATGTGCTCGCCCTCGCGGTCGACGAAGACGTGCTTGAGGCGGTCCCACCCGAGGCCGTCGAACACGACCGAGAGCGAGTTGTGCGTGCTCGCCGACACGTTCTCGCGCGTCGTGCGCCAGTCGTCGAAGCGCCAGGGCGCGTCGGCGCCGTCGTCGAGGCGGTGACCTTGCGCGCCGTGCTCGGCGCCCTCGCTCCAGAGCGAGATCGGGTAGCCCGTGCGGTTCTTGACGAGGAAGGGGGCGTTCGAGCCGCGCGCCTTCTTGAACACCTGCTCGCCCTCGCGGTCGAGGATCGAGAGCGTCGTCGTCGCGAGCTCGATGAAGCTCGACGTGATGTTGAGCTCGAGGCGCTTCTTGGACGAGACGTTGACGGCGAGCAGGCCGGTCGAGACCGACTTGGTGACCTGCGCACGACGAAGAGCAAGGTCAGCACGAGCTAGGGAGGAAGTCACGAGCGAGCACGAGGAAGAGCGGGACGCACGTTGACGCCAAACTCCCAGGGATCCATGAGCGGCTCCCAGTGCGAGACCTTGAGGTTGAAGTAGTTGATGAACGGCTTGATGAGGACGCTCGCGTCGAGCTGCGCGCAGGTCGCGAGGAGCGTCAGCGTTGAGCGAGAACGAGGGCGAGAGAGGCGAGGGAGAGAGGAGCGCACGTCGGTCGACCAGTCTTTGGCCTTGGCCGTGAACTTGCCCGCCTTGAGGTCGAGCACGGGCAGGTCGTGCAGGTCGCCGATGACGATGAGCTGGAGGCCGTCGACGGTCGCACGAAGCTGTAGGAGAGGCGAGGGAGCGTAAGCCGGGAGCGAGAGGAGAGGGAGCGTGGAAGGAGAGGAAGAGGAAGTGCACGCACCGTCTCCTTGGTGACGATGACCTGCGCCTGGAGGAGGGCCTCGCGCGAGGCCTTGGTCGTCGTCGCGCCCGAGCGCGACTTGCGCCTCGAGGTGGCGTCGCTCTTGCTGCGCGGGCGGACCAT